>LNAP01005811.1_pt1 | contig 10831 bp, 8 predicted proteins | sample 602601 | NCBI WGS metagenome assembly LNAP01 (sample SAMN02440304, study PRJNA202911) | soil metagenome | biome: Subtropical and temperate rainforests or woodlands; isolation source: soil samples (1 kg each in a 20% v/v slurry with milli Q water) were... ...
AATAAGATTTACGCATATCCAAACACCTCAGATTTGGGCGCCATCATAGCGCCCGATTGAAGTGTCCAAAATCATTAGGCCAGTTCAGCTTGCTCGCGAAGAGGCCCGATTAAACAGCACAAATCCCGACCCGAAAAATATTCAGAGCCGCCCGTGGCTCCCGGTCTTTCTCATTTGTATAAGCGCTACACGGCGCCCATCCGGCGATACTCGCTCCTCAACCCCAAACGGAACAAACCCAAGCTGCGGATACAGAAGCAGCCCAGCCGTATTCTCGTTGAAGCACGAAATCTGTACCTCGCTTGCCCGATGACGCTCAAAGGCCAGCGCCACCATCGTCTCCACCAAAAACTTCGCGACACCTTTCCCCCGCGCCCTGGGCGACACGATCACATTGCCGATCGCGCAAACGCCATCGCGCTCAAACGCATAAAAGTTCGCAAAGCCAACAACAGAACCGTCCCCCTCAACCACCGTAGAGTCTGAACGTAGAGCAATCGATGCACGCAGTTGATCTTCCGTCAGCGGGTAGTGCGCCTTCGGGAACATGTAAAATAGTTCTTGGGCGTTTTGCGGAAAGTCGCAAACAGTCAACACATCTTCAGCATCGACGGGGCGGTGGGTGAGTAGCATGGGTTGGGTTCCATCCAAAGGTCGGTGCGACAGATTACGTTTTGCCGATGCTGGATAAAAGAGACTCATATCAGCGGTTCCATCTCGAGGGCTCAGGTAAAAGATTCTGCCTATCAAGCGTGAATACCCCACCTATTAGCTGACTGCTTTATAGGCGTCTAACCTTAATGCAGCGCTGGCGTGAGCCGGCCGGTTGAGACTTGATAAAAGATACGAATGAATCAGAAGCGTACTAGGCTTGCCGTGGGCCACCGTATGGCAACTCGATTTGCCGCTATCCAGATTCCCCTGTGACCACGATGAACGGTTGATCGAACGGCTGCAGCCTATGTCATTGATTTCGCTCGTCGCTATTGCGCGCCCCCCCCCGGGCCGGATAGCCGGATGAATACGACCAAAGGTAGTGCACACATGGCAAATGAATCGAAATGCCCGTTCAATCACGCCGCCGCGGGCGGTGGCACGACGAACCGCGATTGGTGGCCGAACCAACTGAACCTGAAGATCCTGCACCAGAATTCGCGGCTGTCCGACCCCATGGACGAGGGTTACAACTACGCCGAAGCGTTCAAAAATCTGGATTTTCAGGCGCTCAAGCAAGACCTGCACGCGCTGATGACCGATTCGCAAGACTGGTGGCCGGCAGACTTCGGTCACTATGGGCCGCTGTTTATTCGCATGTCCTGGCACGCCGCCGGCACGTACCGCGTCGGTGACGGTCGTGGCGGTGCCGGCTCCGGTCAGCAGCGCTTCGCACCGCTCAACAGTTGGCCGGACAACGTCAGCCTCGACAAGGCGCGCCGGCTGCTTTGGCCGATCAAACAAAGATACGGTCGCAACATCTCCTGGGCCGACCTGATCGTGCTCACCGGCAACGTCGCGCTGGAATCCATGGGCTTCAAGACCTTCGGCTTTTCCGGTGGCCGGCCAGACGTTTGGGAACCGGATGAGGCCGTCTACTGGGGCTCCGAAAACAAGTGGCTGGGCGGTGACACCCGCTACGAAAAAGACAAAAAGGAGCCCATGCAAGAACCCGGCGAAGGCCCACTCGTTGCTGAGCCGGGGGAAAATGAGGACAGCCGTACCGACGGAGGACGCAACCTGGAAAACCCACTCGCCGCGGTGCAAATGGGCCTGATTTACGTCAACCCGGAAGGCCCGGAAGGCAACCCGGATCCGGTCGCTGCTGCGGTGGACATCCGCGAGACCTTCGGGCGCATGGCGATGAATGACGAAGAAACCGTGGCACTGATCGCCGGTGGCCACGCTTTCGGCAAGACCCACGGCGCCGGCCCTGCCGACAACGTCGGCGCCGAGCCCGAAGCCGCGGGCCTCGAAGCTCAGGGCCTGGGCTGGAAGAGCACCTTCGGCAGCGGCAAGGGCGGCGACACCATCACCAGCGGCCTGGAAGTGACCTGGACCACCACACCCACCAAGTGGAGCAACAACTACCTGGAAAACCTGTTCGGTTTCGAGTGGGAACTGACCAAGAGCCCGGCGGGCGCCAACCAGTGGACGGCGAAAGGCGGCGCTGGCGCGGGGATTATTCCGGATGCTCACGACCCGTCGAAGCGGCGTAACCCGACCATGCTGACCACGGACCTGTCCCTGCGATTCGACCCGATCTATGAGCCGATTTCACGGCGGTTCCTGGCGAACCCGGAGCAGTTGGCCGACGCGTTCGCCCGCGCCTGGTTCAAGCTGCTCCACCGCGACATGGGGCCCCTCTCCCGCTACCTCGGCCCGGAAATGCCCAACGAAGAACTCCTGTGGCAAGACCCCATTCCGGAGGTCGACCATGCCCTGGTCAACGACAGCGACATCGCTGCACTCAAAGGCAAGCTCCAGTCCTGCGGCCTATCTGTCTCGCAACTCGTATCGACTGCCTGGGCGGCAGCCTCCACCTTCCGCGGCTCCGACAAACGCGGCGGCGCCAACGGCGGACGCCTGCGCCTGGCCCCGCAGAAATCCTGGCAGGCCAACCAGCCTGAGCAACTGGCGAGCGTACTGGCGAAACTCGAGAGCATCCAGAACGAGTTCAACAGCGGCGGCAAGAAAATCTCGCTGGCAGACCTGATCGTGCTGGCCGGCTGCGCCGGTGTCGAACAAGCGGCGAAAAATGCCGGCCACACCGTCACGGTGCCTTTCACGCCGGGCCGGATGGACGCCTCGCAAGAGCAAACGGATGTCGAATCCTTCGGGTTCCTCGAACCCGCCGCCGATGGCTTCCGTAACTACCTCAAAACCCGCTACAGCGTACCGGCCGAGGCCTTGCTGATCGACAAAGCGCAACTGTTGACACTCACCGCGCCAGAAATGACCGTGCTCATCGGTGGCCTGCGGGTGTTAAACACTAACGTCGGACAAACTCAGCACGGGGTGTTCACGAAGCAGCCAGAAGCGTTGACCAACGACTTCTTCAGAAACCTGCTGGACATGAGCGTGGAATGGAAACCGGTATCGGAGGCCAATGAAGAGTTTGAAGGGCGCGACCGGAAAACCGGCGACCTTAAATGGACGGGTACGCGTGTCGATCTGGTGTTTGGCTCGAATGCGCAGTTGAGGGCCTTGGCTGAGGTCTATGCCTGCGACGATGCGAAGGAGAAGTTTGTGAAAGACTTCGTCGCGGCTTGGGTCAAGGTGATGAATCTGGACCGGTTTGATCTGAGATGATCTGAGCAATACTGCTGAAAACCCGCAACGCCTCCCTGTGTGGAGGCGTTGTGGTTTTTGCTGATCTGTGGACCTGATCGAGTCGACCGTCGACAGCGGTCATTCCTCTCACCTGCACGTTGGCGTTCCACAAGATTCTCAAGCTCCGCTACTCTGCGCGCACATGCTCCAACACCACTTCAAGTGGGTGGCGCAGCTGCCTGTTGGCGCGACGCTTTACCTGACTGCGACAGGAGTAACCCGTTGCCAGTGCTTCTCCCGTCTTGTCCAGCTTGCCGGCCCATGACTGCTCGAAAATGGTCCGCGAGGTGTCCTGGTTGCGGGCTTCATGGCCATAGGTTCCGGACATGCCGCAACAGCCCGTCGCCTCCGTCACCAACTTGAGGCCAAGCCGGGCAAACACTGCTTCCCATTGCGAAGTACTGGCCGGCACATTGGTCTTCTCGGTGCAGTGCGCCAGCAAACGGAATGTCTGAGCAGTCGGATGCGGGTTTTCAGGCAACACATCGAAGAGCCACTCCTGGGGTAGCAAGACCTTTGGGCAATCATTGAGCCCCGGCACTTTCTGGTATTCCTGGCGGTAGACCAGCGTCATCGCCGGATCCAGCCCCACCAGCGGTACCTCGCAGTCGGCTAGCGCCTTGAGTTGACTGGCGTTGCGGATCGCCGCTTTGGCGAATGCGCCGAGGAAGCCTTGTACATGCAAAGGCTTGCCGTTGGCACTATAGGGCGCCAGAAACACACGATAGCCCAACTGATGCGCCAACTGGATAAAGCTCGCCAGCAACGGTGTTTCGAAGTAACGGGTGAAAGCGTCCTGCACCAACACCACGCTGCGCTGACGTTGCGCGATGGTGAGTTCGCGCAGGGCTGGCACGCTGGCGACCACCACCTTGCAGCGGGTCAATGTGGCCTGCAAGTCGTAACGGTTGATCAGCGGGCTGTCGAGCATGCCGACGTGTCGCGCAAGCAAGCGGCTCATCCATGTTGAGCCCATTACCGCGTTGTACAGGCCCGGCGCATAGGCCATATAAGGAATGGTGAACTCCAGCGAGCCGATCAGGTAATCGCGAAGCGGACGTTGATAGCGACCGTGATAGAGCTCCAGAAAACGCGATCGGAATTCCGGGACATTGACCTTGACCGGGCATTGTCCGGCACAGGATTTACAGGCCAGACAGCCCGCCATCGCGTCGTAGACTTCGTGGGAGAAATCCGCCTCGCCGCGCGAGCGTGCCAGGTTATTGCGCATCCTCGTTGGCAAGCCGCTCAACCACGACAACTTGCCCCGCGCCGCTTCCAATACATCGATATTGGCCGCGCCTTGCAGACGCAACCATTCGCGAATCAATGACGCCCTGCCCTTTGGCGAATGCTGGCGTTCACGGGTGGCTTTCCACGACGGGCACATTGCATCGTCGGGGTCATAGTTGTAACAGGCGCCGTTACCGTTGCAGTGCACAGCGGTGCCGAAACTTTGCCAGACACGCTCGTCGATTTGCCGATCCAGCTCACCGCGCAGCGTCACTTCGTTAACCTTGAGCAAGCCTTGGGCGGCATCCGGCGGAGTGCAGATCTTGCCGGGGTTGAGCTGATTGTGCGGATCGAACGCGCCCTTGAGCAATTGCAGCGCCGGGTACAGCTCGCCAAAAAACTCAGGGACATATTCCGAACGCAATCCCTTGCCGTGCTCGCCCCACAGCAAACCACCATAGCGCCGGGTCAGCTCGGCCACGGCATCGGAAATCGGCTTGACCAGCGCGGACTGGGCCGGGTCTTTCATGTCCAGCGCCGGGCGCACATGCAACACACCCGCGTCGACATGTCCGAACATGCCATAGGCCAGGCCATGGCTGTCGAGCAAGGCGCGGAACTCCGCGATGTAGTCGGCCAGTTTCTCCGGCGGCACGGCGGTGTCTTCCACAAAAGGCTGCGGGCGAATCTCGCCTTCGACGTTGCCCAGTAGCCCGACCGAGCGTTTACGCATGGCGTATACGCGGGTCACTGCTTCGGCACCTTCGGCCAACGTGTGGCCCAGCCGTTCGATCGTCGTGTCGGCCTGCAGATGCGCCACAAACGACGCCACGCGCGCCTTCACTTGCGTCAGGTCTTCCCCGCTGAACTCCACCAGATTGATACCCAGCGTCGCGCGCTCGGCGTCCGTCGGGAAATACTCGGCGACGCTGTGCCAGACAATGTCTTTCATCGCCAGCATCAACACTTTGGAGTCCACGGTTTCGATGGACAGCGGCTTGTGCGCCAACAGCGCATTGGCATCGCGCAGCGCATCCATGAAGCTGGCGTAGCGTACGTTCACCAACACCGAGTACTTGGGAATCGGCAGCACGTTGAGCTTGGCTTCGACGATGTAGCCCAACGAACCTTCCGCACCGCACAGCACGCTGTTGAGGTTGAAGCGTCCGTGCTCATCACGCAGGTGCGCCAGGTCGTAACCCGTCAGGCAGCGATTGAGTTTGGGGAACACCGACTCGATCAGGTCGGCCTGGGTTTCCTGAATGTGCCGCGCGGTGCGGTACACCTCGCCGATGCGGCCGGGCTGCGTACACACCGCCTCCAGCTCCGCGTCGGACAGAGGCTGGCTGTGTAGACGCTCACCACCGAGCAGTACGCTGTGCAGTTCCAGAACATGATCGCGGGTCTTGCCATAGGTGCAGCTGCCCTGGCCGCTGGCGTCCGTGTTGATCATGCCGCCCACGGTGGCGCGGTTGGAGGTCGACAGCTCCGGGGCGAAGAAAAGCCCATGAGGCTTGAGCGCGGCATTCAGCTGGTCCTTGACCACGCCCGCCTGCACCCGCACCCAACGCTGGGCGACGTTGATTTCGAGGACAGTGTTCATATGCCGCGACAAGTCGACCACGATGCCTTCGGTCAATGACTGGCCATTGGTCCCGGTGCCACCGCCTCGCGGGGTCAGCTTGATCTGGCGAAAGCGTGGTTCGGCCATCAATGTCGCGATGCGCACGATGTCGTCCGCGTCCAGGGGGAACACCGCCGCTTGCGGCAGACGCTGGTAAATCGAGTTGTCGGTCGCCAGCACGGTCCGAGTGGCATAGTCGGCGCTGAGCTGACCGCGGAAGCCGCTGGCGCGCAGGGCTTGCAGAAATTCCGGGTACTGTGCCGCGGGTTCAACGGTCGTCAACTGGGCGATCATCGCAGGATGGTCTCTTGTAGGTCTAATCACGGAAAAATCAAAACACTTGTCGCCTGAGCATTAATGGGGCAGCCTCAGGTCGTCGGCGATGCCAATGATCCTGCAGGCTCGGGCACCGGACAAACGGATAATCCTGCCGCTATTGATGACTTTTACGAATGAATTACCGTCACCTCACTCCCTCGATGTCGTTGCTGCTGGCCTTTGAAGCCGCCGCCCGACATGAAAGCTACACCCACGCTGCGCTGGAACTCTCCCTGACCCAAAGCGCAGTCAGCCGCCAAGTCCAGGCGCTGGAGCAGCAACTGGGCCTGACGCTGTTTCGCCGTGAAGGCCGCCAGGTGAAGTTGACCGATGTCGGTCGTCTTTATCAGCGGGAAATGAGCGAAGCGCTCGGACGCATCCGTAGCGCCACGTTGCAGGCCATGGCTTATCAATCCGGCAGCGGCACATTGCGCCTGGCCACATTGCCGACCTTCGGCTCGAAGTGGTTATTGCCGCGCCTTCATGACTTTTATAAAAGCCATCCTGGCATGCTGGTGCACATCAACTCCCGGATCGACGCCATCGACTTTGAAACCAGCGGCATTGATGCTGCGATTGTCGTCGGCAATGCTGATTTACCGGGCCTGATCAGCCATCGGCTGCACACGGAAGAACTGATGGTGATCATTTCTCCGCAAGCGGCCAAGGCCCATGACGCCTGGCCTGCGGAGCGCATTGGCGGGCAGACGCTGCTCAATGTCGCGAGTAATTCCAACGTCTGGGGCGAGTGGTTCAGCCACCACGGCTTACCCCATCGAATGATGCGCCTGGGGCCGAGTTTCGAACTCACCTCACACTTGATCCAGGCCGTCAGAGCCGGCATCGGAATAGGTCTGGTGCCTCGTATTCTGGTGGCGGACGAATTGGCCAATTCAGAGCTGATCGGCCTGGACCTGCCCTTCGCCAGTCAGCGCAGTTACTACCTGACCTACCCGCCGCGCAACGAAATGCTGCCGTCACTCATCGCGTTCCGTACCTGGTTGCTGGAGCAGATATGAACGCCCGGGATCTCAAGGCGAGAGCCGCCCTCTCACCTACACCGGAGAGATCGTGGCAAGCGCACCAATCAAAATGGTCAACACCAGAAATCCACCCAGGAAAACTGCCATCTTGCCCATTGGGCCTCCTACGTTATGAGTTTGCGGTGCAGCGGCTACCGCCGCTGCTGACCGTGCTGTCATTGTGAGCCGCAGGCTGATCCCATTACAGGTGCAGATGGCGAAGTAAAAACCGTATCAGCCCCGACCTTGACTGACTCATCGCGCCACTTTCCGGTTAGCGTTTACCTTGGGAGCGGTACGGCGGGAACGCACGATGGGCCAGAACAATTCTTCTTTCCAGCTTATCGGTGACACGTGTTCGATGCCGTAGGCTGGCGGACGTCGACGGGTAATTTTTGCGGTTCCGAACAGCACGTCCCAAAAAAACAACAGGTTGCCAAAATTGCCTTTGTAATGGGTAACGCCATCCTCGGCCGTCAAACCGTGATGCGCAGAGTGAGTGGAGGGTGTGGAGAAGGTTCGTTCCAAAACCCAGACAACCGGGCGTAATGCGCGGATGCGATAAAGTTTGTCGTCCCACGCAACGCTGCTGTGTGCCGCGAAGATCACGGTCATTTTCAGAATCAGATAACCATAATAAACCGGCGCAAGCCCAAGGTAGATCAACACCCCGGATAACCAGATGCCGGGCATCAGAAGATAGTAAAAACTGTTGTTGCGATAGACGATGCGCACACTCATATAGGGTGCGGAATGATGCGCACGGTGCAATGCATAAAGTGCGGGAACCCGATGAGTCAGGCGATGCCACCAATATTGGGTCATGTCATCGAGCAGTAAAAACAAGACAAATCCTGCAACCCACGGGATTCCAGCCAATGCGTCCTTCATCTCCGGTACAGCGTGACTTAGTATCTTGCCACTTAGCCACATGACTAAAGGGAATGTGACCGCCACCAGGATGCCGGAGCCGACGACTTCAATGAGTACGTCACGTTTGCCGCCTGACGACTGACGAAACGAGGAACAGGCAAGCTCTAGCAAAATGAAGGCAAGGAAAATCCCGGCCACTATTACAGCAGGGTTATTGGCGAGCATTGTTATATTCATGGCACTCTCGATTCAGGCCCTTGCGGGCAATGCCATGTCATTAGAAACCCAGGAGCCAGCCCTCCCAATGCGCGAAATGGACAGAATCGAGCTAGAACCGGCCAATCGCCCGCCCCAGCGCTTTCATCGAGGCAGGCTGGGCCAGGTGCTGGAGCGCTTTCTTGACAGCCAGGTTTCCCGAAAAAGCACGGATTACAGCCTGATCGAACTGGATCAGCTTTGGCGCGAGGCGGCGCGCATTGATCCGGCGATCGGGTTAAAACTGTTCGCGCTGTTCACGCCTCAGGACTGGCACGTCCTGGCTTATCTTTGCTTGTATAGCCCCGACGTTTTGTCGTCCATGCAACTTTGGGCGCGGTACGCACCGCTTGCATCGGACACGGACAACGTGAGGTTGGTGAATGACGAAAACGGCGTCGGAATCGAGTTGTGCGTCGATGCGCCAGGCGAGTTGGCGCGGTATGTCATCGAACACTACGGCGTGATGTCCATCGCGCAATTGCGACGTGGAACGGGGCAGGATGTGCAGCCGATTCTGGCAAAATTCATGCATTCACGTCCGTCGTATTACAAGCAATACACCCAGTGGTTTGGAGACCGCATCGAGTTTGACTGCCCGGTTAACCGCTTCTATTTCCATGCGCAAAGCTTGAGCCTGCCAATGCAGACCCGTCATCACGGGATGCTGGAGTTATTGACTCAGGAACTGGATCGACGGATTGCCGCGCATCGCAATTTCAGCGGTTGGTCAGCCAAGGTTGCCGAAGGTGCGCGACGCTCTCTGGCCAGAGGTGAAACGCCAAATCTGGACAATCTGGCAAAGACGCTGCACCAGACGCCCAGGACATTACGCAGACGCCTGGAAGAACAAGGCACGACCTTCAGGCAATTACTCGATCAGGTTCGTGCAGAACTGGAACTGCATCTTGAGTTGCAAGGCGAGTCGTTAACAGAGATTGCAGCTCAATTGGGCTATAGCGATTTGACGGCCTACCTCCATGCCCGAAGTCGATGGCGCGACAGGAAATAAGGTGGTGGCCAGATTATTTCGAGCCTGTCCTTTGCTTTATCTATCCTGCACTCCAACCTAAGCAGAATCCTCAATGCCCAAAAGGTACCTCCATGAAATCTGGCTCTCTCCTGACGAAGACGGCCAACTGCTCCCCTCCTGCATCCCTTAGGTCCATCCGGCGATGCAGCCCGAAACATGAACGAGCCAGGCATACTCCATGCTGGTGTTCAGAAATTTGATTGCACATTGCTGTAGGCCACCAGTGTGATGGTCATGGCAGGAAGCATGATTTCGCCTTATGCAGTAAGCGAGGGCGGACGGTTACTCGCTAGTCAGGCCATAAGCCAACCGAAGATCGATTAGCTTCATGGCATTACGCATATACGACGAATCCGTCATGCAGGGCGATCGGGGTACTTCGTCTTGTTATCGGGTAGACCATCGTGCTCATGCTCCTGGCTATTGCGAGCGCGGGTGTGCTGATGGCCACAGCAACTGCCATGTTCGCCACTATTACTGTGTTCATGTTCACCACTTTCACCGTATTCATGTCCTCCATGCCCATGCCCATGCCCACGGTGCATGAAAAAATGCATCAGTGGACAAGCCAGTAGTAGCAGGAATGGCAGATACGGAAGGACGTGAGCCCTATGCTCGGTGAACAGGAAATAACCGGCGATGGCCAGGAAGCCTAAAAAGTACCAGTTGGCGCCCCTTGCGCGGTGCTGGGGCAAGTTATGTTGATTCATGATGGCACTCCTTAGAGGGGGCGGGAGGGACGGCCATGACGCAAGGCCACTTCCAATTTTGCTGAAGCGCTATCGTAGGTGTGAGCATAGCGAGCCAGAGCATCGGTTTACGTGTCCAATGCGCTGGATATTTAGGGCGGTGAGTCGCATAAAGTATCAAGGCAGATTCTTCCTTTTCAGTTGCCGATTAGCCTCGGCCATGTCCTTATCAAATTGGCGCACACCACGAAAAAGTTGCACCCCGACCAAGACCGGGCACAGCAGAAAAATTGCTGCTATGGCGAACGATTTGCCAGTCAGCCCCAACAGGTAAACCACCGTTGCAATGCCCACGATGCTCACCAAAAGACAGATAATTAAAACTTCGCGGTTCATGATTTAGCCTCCTGACTCAAGCCAATGCGGGCACGCTTCAGCAGCGCGGAGTTGGCGATTA
>LNAP01005814.1_pt1 | contig 10828 bp, 11 predicted proteins | sample 602601 | NCBI WGS metagenome assembly LNAP01 (sample SAMN02440304, study PRJNA202911) | soil metagenome | biome: Subtropical and temperate rainforests or woodlands; isolation source: soil samples (1 kg each in a 20% v/v slurry with milli Q water) were... ...
CCAACGCACTTCGGCACCCAGGGCAACCAGGGTTTCGATCAGCACGGCAGTCTGGATGGTCATGTGGATGCAGCCGAGAATCTTCGCGCCCTTGAGCGGCTGTTCAGCGGCGTACTTGCGGCGCAGACCCATCAGGGCTGGCATTTCGGATTCGGCGATAAAGGTTTCGCGACGGCCCCAGGCAGCGAGGGACATGTCGGCGACTTTGTAGTCGGTAAAACCTGCAGGCGTGATTACAGCGCTCATGAAGAGCCTCCATTCGTAGTGTGCGAATGGGCGCCGTTGTGCGTTTAGTATCCAGCCAGGACAACCCGGCCGGGCAACGCCCCATCCGAGCCTGACAGGCCAGGGCCTGCTGCAGCGCCCCTCGGACAGGTGGCGGGAGAACGGTATCAATCACAGATGACCGTTTTGAAGCGGTGGCGATTATAGCTGCCTGCGCCTGACTTCCCAAGCCTTTCTGTCGGGGGCATGAAGATCGTTCATGGTGCTGATAGGCAATGGCTCATAGAGCTTGGGCCGACGCTCTGCCATGATGTCGCCCATCATTCGGCAAGACGCTTTGGAGTGAACATGAACTTCCACACCCGCAAATGGGTAAAACCCGAAGACCTCAACCCCAACGGCACCCTGTTCGGTGGCAGCCTGTTGCGCTGGATCGACGAAGAAGCGGCGATCTACGCCATCGTTCAACTGGGCAACCAGCGCGTGGTGACCAAGTACATCTCCGAGATCAATTTTGTCAGCGCCTCGCGCCAGGGCGACATCATCGAGCTGGGCATCACCGCCACCGAGTTTGGCCGCACCTCCATCACCCTGACCTGTGAAGTGCGCAACAAGATCACGCGCAAAAGCATCCTCACCGTGGAAAAAATGGTCTTCGTCAACCTCGGCGAAGACGGTCTGCCGGCACCCCACGGGCGTACCGAGATCAAGTACGTGAAAGACCAGTTCCAGGATGACAACCTCACTGAGTAACCCCGGCCCGGCCTGATTTGATTTACCAAATCTGTCCGGGTGGATCGCTTCCAGGCTTTCTCTGCACTCAGGACCACATCCTGTAGAGAGAGCCCGCAATGAAAGTGACCGCCAACCCGGCTGCCAAGACTCAGCCGTCATCGCGGCAACCCCCGCCACCCCCCGCCCAAGGCACCAAGACACCCTTGGTCGAGGGCGTCGGCCCGCGAAAGCTGAGCCTGTTTCGAGACAGTAAGGGGCAGGTGGAGGTGGTGCTGTCACCCCCTGCGGTCAGCCATCTGGTACTCAGCGGCGGTGGCGCCAAGGGCATCGCCTTCCCCGGGATGGTCCAGGCCCTTGAAGAAACCGGAACACTGCCAGGCATCTCTGCCATTTCTGGTTCATCTGCCGGTGCGATTTCTGCAGCGCTGCTGGCCAGTGGCATGGGAGCCAAGACCTTCGGCACGCTCTCAAACAGCATTGATCTGCCCAGCCTGCTCAACAGCCCCAACCCTTTGACGGCCTGGCTGCAAAATGCCGGGGCAAGCCTCGGCAAACTTGCCGGGCGGCTGCCAGGCCCGGCGGGCAATATTTCCCAATTGCTGCTGACCATGATGCCGCGCCTGCAAACCCAGGCGCACTCGCTCGAAGACTTGATCCGTAACGAGTCACGCAAGTCGATCCTGGCCCATATTGCCGCCATGCCCAGAGCAGCCCGCCCCGACGAAGTGATGAAAATCGCCGACAGGCTGAGCGCCGGAGGCGCACCGACCTTTGCTGATCTTGACGTGCTGAGCAGGCATATCCCGGCGATCAAACAACTGAACATCACGGGGACCGGCATGTTCGATGGTCGCCCGCAGTTGGTGGTGTTCAACGCCAGCCTGACCCCGGATATGGACATTGCCCGCGCCGCGCATATCTCGGGCTCCCTACCGGGACTGTTCAAAAGCCCTGCCGAGCAAGGCCATGGGTTTCAGGCGGTGGGTGAAACCACTTTTTTCCAGGACGGTGGCTTGGTGCTCAACACCCCGGCACCCGGGGTGATCGAGCGCTCGTTTCCCGAGAGCCCGCTGAGCCAGCCGGAGTCGTTGATCGTCAAATTCGAGTCCCAGGCTCCTGCATCGCAGAAAAAGAGCGGCAGCGTCATAAGCGCTGTTGCGGACAAACTGACAGGCACTGCCCATACGGCTGCAGGCGCCTATCAACAGCAACGCCTCAAGGAATTTAACGAGCAAACCGTGGTGCTGCCGCTCAAATCCGCCAAAGGTGACTTTAGTGGCCTGCTCAGTGGCACGGTCAATTTCACCATGACCGCCGAGCAGAAAAAGCATTTGCAGGCCCAGGCCCGGCAAGCGGTGACACAGCACCAGGAGCAGCGCAGCAAGGTGCGTGAGCGGCACTTGTTCGAGTCATTGGACGACGCGGTGCTGGCGATGGACGATGCAATGTTTGCCAGCGTGCAAGTGGCACTCCAGAAGGATCCCGCCGCGGCGAATGTGCTGCGTTTTCGCAAGCAGGCACAGCAGGCATTGCAAGCCCTGGACGCAGCGATTACCGAGGCCAACAAGGCAGGCAATACTTTGGTCTTCACGCCTGGGTTGCTCTCTGCGCTGCGTAACCTGGATGCACTGGTTACCCGGCCCCAGCATATCGAGTGGTTGGGGCGGCGGCTTAACGCCCCTGGGCAGCATAACTTCCAGCAACTGTTGCAGGTGGTTGCCAAGCACAATCAGGGGGCTTCCACGCCAACCTCCAAGGTCATGACCAGTGCCGTGGCTCAAATGCAGCGACGGGATATTGCCGTAAAAGCCGACAACTTCACCCGCGAAGTCATCTACCCCTCCCTCTACCGTGCAGGCCAGACGGCCGCCAACGTCGAGCTTCTGCAGCGGGCCGCGCGCGACCTGGCCACGGCAACGACGCCGGCCGAGTTCAATCGGGTGCTCGACGACATCATTGAATACTATGGTGCGCGTAATAAACCCTGGTCCAAACCACTGAGCTCGACCACCGTGGAAATGGCCAAGGCCTGGCGCATTCCGCTTTAGTTCTCCGGCCACTGAACAGCCACTGCGCCAGCGTGTCGTAGCTACAGGCACCCCTTGGACACTGGAACATCATGGCCACCCACAAAGACGGCAAAACTCCCAACCTGTCGCAGGAAGAGCAGCAGGATGTGGACAAGAACCAACCGCCCAGGGCAGCGGTGCTGCATGAAATCATTCGCACCCAGGGCGACCAGGAACTGGAGCGCAGCGTCGCGGCGCTGTGGTGGTCGGCGCTGGCCGCCGGCCTGACCATGGGCCTGTCTTTAATGGCCATGGGGCTGCTCAACTCACGCCTGCCGGGCGGTGAAGGCTTCAAGGTGATTGCCAGCTTTGGCTACTGCGCAGGTTTTCTCGCGGTGATCCTTGCGCGCCAGCAACTGTTCACCGAAAACACCCTGACCGCCGTGCTCCCGGTGATGAGCAAGCCGACCCTGGGCAATGCCGGGCGCCTGCTGCGGTTGTGGACGGTGGTACTGGTGGGCAACCTTTGCGGCACCTTGCTGGTGGCCTACGTGATGCTGCACCTGCCGATTTTCGACACCAAGACCGACCTGGCCTTCCTCGACATCGGGCGCAAGGTCATGGAGAACGACACGGGCCAGATGTTTGCCAAAGGCATCGTCTCCGGCTGGATGATCGCCACCATGGTGTGGATGATTCCGTCCATGGAAAGCGCCAAGATGTGGATCATTATCCTGATCACCTACCTGATGGCCCTGGGTGATTTCACCCACATTGTCGTCGGTTCGGCGGAGGTGTCCTATCTGGTATTTGCCGGCGAGCTACCGTGGAAGGACTTCTGGCTGGTATTTGCCGGGCCGACCCTGGCGGGCAATATCATCGGCGGCAGTTTTATCTTCGCGCTGATCAGCCATGCGCAGATTCGCAGCGAAGGCAGCCTGCCGGGCAAGCAGGCTGCGGACCCGAGGCATCCGCAGTCGATTGACAAGGATCAGTGATGTTCAGGCCTTGGAATAACAGGGAAAACGGCAGCGCCGTTACCATTACACCGATGGTGGGTGGCAGGCCGATAAAGCGGAAATTCACATAGGTGAGCAGGGTGGTGAGGCAAATGAAGGCTGCAACAAGTTCAAGCATCCGGGGGGCCATGGGATAGAGGGCGGGGTGCAGCGGGGTGGTTTTTAGTATAAACAGGTGCTGAAACATGAAGAATCAACTCTGACCATTCTGACAAGGGGCTCCCTGTGGTTGCGACAGCCTTGGTGCTGGTAGCGGCGCTGTTGCATGCGACGTGGAACACCTTGATCAAGTTCAGCGGCGAGCGTCTGTTGGTGATCGCCTGCATGGACAGCGTGGCCCTGTTGTTTGTTCTGCTGGCAGTGGGATTTGTGTCGCTGCCGCCCCTGGAAATCTGGCCGTGGATCATCGCTTCGGCCTTGTTCGAGTTGCTCTATCGCTACCTGCTGATCCAGGCCTACCGCGTTGGCGACCTGGGGCTGGTGTATCCGCTGATGCGCGGCTTATCGCCGCTGGTGGTGCTGGCGTTGACCCTGGTGTTTGCCGGGGAAGTGCTCAGTACCCAGCAGATTGTCGGCATCCTGCTGATCCCGTTCGGCATGCTGTGCCTGTTGTGGCAGGGCGGTGGCGGGGATCGGTTGCCCTGGTCGATGTTGCCGGTGGTCGCGCTGATCGGCCTGTGCATCGGCTGCTACACCTTCCTTGATGGCCAGGCGCTGCGGCGCTGGTCGCACCCGTTGGACTACCTGGTATGGCTGACCCTGCTCAGTGCCTGGCCCTTTCCCCTGCTGGCCATGGTGCGCAAGCGCGCGGCGTTCAGCCTGTTTTGGCGCACGCAATGGCGGTTGGGGCTGAGCGTGGGGTTGTGCGTGTTGTTGAGCTACGCTCTGGTGCTTTGGGCCATGCAGTTGGGCTCGATTGCCGAGGCCGCCGCGCTGCGAGAAGTCAGCGTGATCCTGGTGGTGTTGTTCGGTATGCGTTACCTGAAAGAACCTTTCGGCCGCTCCCGGCTCTTAGCCTGTGGGTTGGTACTGATCGGCATGCTCGTGATGAAACTCTAACCAGCGGATAAAACTAAAAAAGGAATGAGTGATGACTGTTGCTTTCTGGTGTGTGTTGATCGCAATTTTTCTGCCTTACCTGTGTACTGGCGTGGCCAAGTTCAGTGGTGGCAAATTCGGGCCCCGGCAGAACCATGACCCCCGGGCCTTCCTGGAAACCCTCGAAGGCTTTGCCAAACGCGCCCATAGCGCACAGCTCAACAGCTTTGAAGTGACCCCGGCGTTTGCCGCAGCGGTGATCATTGCCCACCTTGCGGGCAACGCGGAACTGGTGACCATCAACGTACTGGCGGTGCTGTTTATCACCAGCCGCCTGCTGTACATCATCTGCTACCTGGCGGACTGGGCGATCTTGCGTTCGCTGGTGTGGTTTGTGGGCATGGCGTTGATTGCGAGCTTCTTCTTCGTTTCGATCTAAGGCACGCAGCCAACCCTTGTGGGAGCTGGCATGCCAGCGATGGCGGATTTGAAACCGCCATCGCCGGTAAACCGGTTCCTACAAAGGCGCGTCCGGCACTTGAGGCAGCGCCGCACCCTTGGGCCACAGCATCCAGATCTGGCCTTGCTGCTTCATGTTCCCGGCCAGCTCGCCCGCTGCATCACCCGTGCCCCAGAACAGGTCGGCACGCACCTCACCGACAATCGCGCCCCCCGTATCCTGGGCCGCTACCGGCCGTACGATCGGTGCGCCATCGGGGCGGGTGGTGGACAACCACAGCAGGCTGCCCAGTGGGATCACCTTGCGGTCCACGGCCACGCTGTAGCCTGCGGTCAGTGGTACGTTCAGCGAGCCGCGCGGGCCTTCATTGCTGTCGGGCCGGGTGCTGAAGAACACGTAGCTGGGGTTGCTCGCCAGTAACTCCGGGATCCGCTCGGGATGGGCCTTGGCCCAGGCACTGATGGCGCCCATGCTCACTTCTTCTTTCTTCAACTCGCCTTGCTCCACCAGCCAGCGGCCGATAGGGCGGTAGGGGAAACCGTTCTGGTCGGCATAGCCCACGCGCAGTTGACGACCGTTCGCCAACTGGATGCGGCCCGAACCCTGGATTTGCAGGAATTGCAGGTCCATCGGGTGGGTCAGCCAGGCGATGGGCTTGGCGCTGGAGCCTTGCTGGTTGAGGGTGCCGGCATCGTCATAGGGCTTGAGTACCCGCCCTTCCAGGCGCCCACGCAGGCGTTTGCCCTTGAGCTCCGGGTAGATGCTTTCCAGGTTGACGATGATCAGGTCGTCTGGCACCCCGTACACAGGAACATGGGCGGTCTTGGTTTCGGTAAGGCTGCCGGGGTAGACCGGTTCGTAGTAGCCGGTGATCAGGCCATTGGGCGTGTTGTCTGCCGAGCGCAAGCCATACACCTCCAGCTGTTGCTTGAGGAAACCCCGGATATCACCGGCATTGCCCGGCACATTGGCCGCGGCAGCGCAGGTGGTGCCCCACACCGGATCGTTCTTCAGGCGTTGGCAGGCACTGCGCCAGGATTCGAAGCCGGCTTGCAGGTCAGTGTCCGAAACTTCCGGCAGGGCTTCCCAGGTGGCGCTGACATAGGTCGCCACGGCGTGGGGTTTTTCCGGCTCGGGCTTGGGGGTCGGGGCGTTGCCGCCGTCGCATCCGGCGAGCAGCGCGATCATCGGCAGAGCCCATGCCAGTCGGCGGCTCCAGGGGTTCAACAGGTTATTCATGCAAGTAATTCCCAAGGCGGTAGCCGGTACCGATTACGGCACAAGCGTCCATATTATTAATAGGGCTATTGGTCTTTCCGGGCGGGGCGGGGATACTGGCCGCCGTTTCCCGTGACCCTGAGCCACCATGACTTTTAAAAAACTGACTGTTGTATTGCTGGCCGCTTTGACGCTGACCGCCTGCGGCGGCGTGGATCCGAACTCGCCATTGGGCCAGCGCAAGGCCATCTTCAAGCAGATGCTCAAGACCGGCGAAGACCTGGGCGGGATGCTGCGCGGCCGTATTCCGTTCGACGGGGCGAAATTTGCCGAGGGTGCGGTCAAGCTCGACACCCTGTCCCATGAGCCGTGGAAGCACTTTCCAACGGTGCGCGAAGAAGATCACACCAGTGCCAAGGACGATGTATGGCAGAAACAGGCCCAGTTCCAGGAACTGGCGCGCAACCTTGAGGCGGCCACCGGTGAGTTGGTGATCGCCAGCCAGGTGCAGCCGTACAAAGCCAGTGACCTGAAGCCGGCCGTGCAGAAAGTCGAAGATGCGTGCAGCGCCTGTCATAAGCAGTTTCGCGACCATTGAGGCATCGGTCGGATGCGTCTTACTTGTCCAGGTCGTCGAGGGCTTGCTGTAGCTCTTTGCGCGACTCGGCGAGCTTGTCCTTACGCTTGTTGATCTTCTCGGAGTCGCCTTTTTTCATGGCCTTGTCGAGGTCAGCCTGACGACGGCTGACTTCGTGCTTGGCATCCAGCACCTTGTTCTCGCGTTCCTTTTTCAGGGAGGCGTCGGTGCAGTGGGCGGTGACTTCGCTCAAGGCTTTTTCCAGACCGGCTTGTTGCTCACTGTTGCCATGGGCCTTGGCTTGTTCGATCTGCAGGCTGATGGCCTGGCGCTTGGCAGCGCAACCGGTCAGTTGCGGGGCTGTCTCGGCAGCCAGCAAGGGAGTGGTCAGAAAACTGGTGACGGTCAACAGGGCAAGCGGTGCAAGAAACTTCATAAGAACTCCAAAATAAACAAGATCGTTGTCAGGTGGGCAGGATGATTTCTGCCGGTACCGATGAATGTAGCGGGCCGGGCCTAAAAGCCGTCGATCCCGGCAGCCCGTAGTGTTTCGCTCATGGCCACCACCTGAGGGTCGCGAAAAAAGGCGCTCAACTGCGCCGCGCGTCCCGGGCCGATTCCTGCCTCGGCCTGCCAGGCTTGCGTGTCGCGGGCGGCCAGGGCATGCCAGCCACCCACCAGGTTATTGCGGGCGGTCGGTGGAACCCCCAGCGCCATCAGCCATTGAGCGAACGGTCGCTGACGTGCGGTCTGCAGGCTCGCAAGCAGGCGCGTCGTGCTGCGGTCGCCGAATCCGTCAATGGTAGCAAGCTCTGTCTCATCAAGGTTCAACCAATCCACCAAACCGCTGATTTGACCGGCCTGGATCAAGGAGTTCCAGGTCTCGCGGCCAATGTGTGGCAGATCCAGCCCCTGCTTGCCACTGAGCCAGGTCAGTCGGGCCAGCAGTTGCTCCTCGCAGGCCGGGGCCAGACGCAAGCAGCTCAGGTGATGGAAGTCGCCCGCCACCGGGGCCGCGACATCGACCCGTGGATAGCTGCGCAGGATGACCTGGTCGAGCCTGGGAATCACTTGGCCGGCAAGGCTGATGGACACTTGGTCGCCGGGCCGGATATCGAGCTGTTGCCAGCGTTTCAACGAGCCGATGCTGACGCGCTTGATCTGGCGATCGTCGAGCATTACCGGGTGCAGTTCCAGGACCGGGGTGATACGGCCGGTGCGGCCGATCTTGAACTGCACCTGGCGCACATGGGCCAGGGCTGTGATGACCGGGTATTTCCAGGCAACAGCCCAGTAAGGCGTACTGGCCTGCCAGCGTTCGGCCGGGGCGCGCTGGCTTTGATGCAGCACCACGCCATCAGTGGCGAAGGGCAAAGGGTGCCCATGCCAGAACGCTCGCCAGTGACGGGCCTGCTCGAAGGTGTCGATGGGCTGGCTGTAGCGACGGCTGTCGGTAAAACCCCAGTGTGCAAGGGTGTCCAACTGCTGCTTGAGGTCCGCCGGCCCTTGCGGCCAGGCCCAGACAAACAGGCCGATGCCGGCGGCGTCGGCGTCATTGAGGTGTTGGCGGTTCATCAGCCCGGAGATTTTGCTGCGGGCATTCATGCCGCCCGTCTCCCCTTGTATATGGGCGTCCAGGCGCCAGTACAGCTCACCCTGCAAGAGCAGGTCGATGGCCTCGGGCAGTTGTTGCACAAGGCCGGGGATCTTGCGGGCCGAGTCCGTCCAGTCATGGCCGAACAGGCCGTCGCCGCGGCTGATCACCTGGGCCAGGCGACCCCCACGATAGACTAGGCTCACGGCCACCCCATCGACCTTGGGTTGTATCCACAGGTCGCTGCGTGTGCCGATCCAGTCTGCCACGGCGCGGTCGTTGACCAACTTTTCAAGGCCCGTGTGCGGGACGGGATGGGCGACAGTGCCCCGCGAGCTGGCCAGGGGATTTTGCGCAGGTGACGGCGCCTGTGCAAAGCAAGTCCGCCATTGCTCCAGGCGCATGCGGGCCTGGTCATAGAGCTCGTCGCTGACCAGGGATTGGCCGAGTCGGTGGTAGCTGTCGTCCCAGAGGTCGATTTGTCGTTGCAGGGCGGTGATTTCGTCCCGGGCCTTGTCGGCTTGCCAGTCCGGGCAGCCCTGCGCCCAAGCGACGATAGGGAAGAGCATCAATAGCAGGTAGGTCAGCAGGCGTGGTGTCATCATGAGCATCCTTGCTCTGAAGGGGCGCCCAGCCTAAAGCAAGCAAACGCCCATAAAAAAGCCCCGCAGGCGCGAGGCTTTTTACCGGGTGTTTCTGCTTACTTGAACAGACCGCCCAGGGCTTTCACGGTGTCGTTGCTGTCAGCCTTGGCCTGCTGCTTTTGCGCGGTTTCGTCGAGCTTGCCTTGGGACTCGCCGACTTTTTTGCAACCTTTGTTTACCTGGTCCAGTGCTGCCTGCATGGCCTTCACTTTCAGGTCCTCGCCATTGGCTTTGGCGGCGTCGACTTTGGCTTGCAGCTCCTGGCTCTGTTTTTCGCAGTTGCCGGTAGCGCCGCCCAGCTGGGACGTCAGGGCGCCAGTCAGGCCGCTCAGGTCAGCGGCTTGCACTGGCAGGGCGAACAGGCTGAGCAGTACGGCGGCAGGAGCGAAGGTGGAAATACGCATGAAAAACCTCAATGTTCGATTGCCTGCGCACTTGGCTGTCCCGAGCAGGCGCAGTGCAGTATCCAATGTGGTTAAGGGCTCGGGAGGGCGCGAATTCTAGTGGGCCATCATTTAGCCTGCAAGGTTTGGATCCAATAAATGTGAACTATTTGCCAGGTTCGCCGTCGCGCTAACCCCCGCCCGCAAAAAAGCGCAACAAAAAGCCCCACCGGGAAAACCCGGTGGGGCTTTGGGTGCTACGTGCTGCGATTACAGACCGGCAGCGGTGCGCAGGTCGTCGGCGCGGTCGGTTTTTTCCCAGGTGAACGTGGTGAAGGTGTCGTCGCCGACGGTCTTCTGTTCAGGGGTACGACCGAAGTGGCCGTAGGCCGCGGTTTCCTGATACATCGGGTGCAGCAGGTCGAGCATGGTGGTGATTGCGTACGGACGCAGGTCGAAGATCTCACGCACCAGCTTGACGATCTTGTCGTCGCTGATCTTGCCGGTACCGAAGGTATTCAGCGAGATCGACGTAGGCTGGGCCACACCAATGGCGTAGGAAACCTGAATCTCGCAACGCTCGGCCAGGCCGGCGGCGACGATGTTCTTGGCCACATAACGACCGGCGTAGGCTGCCGAGCGGTCAACCTTGGAAGGATCCTTGCCGGAGAATGCGCCACCGCCGTGACGGGCCATGCCGCCGTAGCTGTCGACGATGATCTTGCGCCCGGTCAGGCCGCAGTCGCCCACCGGGCCGCCGATGATGAACTGGCCGGTCGGGTTGATGTGGAACTGGGTGTCCTTGCTCAGCAGTTCGGCAGGCAGCACGTGCTTGACGATCAGCTCCATGACGCCTTCGCGCAGGTCTTTGTAGGAGACTTCCGGGTTGTGCTGGGTCGACAGCACCACGGCGTCGATGCCCACCA
>LNAP01005815.1_pt1 | contig 10828 bp, 7 predicted proteins | sample 602601 | NCBI WGS metagenome assembly LNAP01 (sample SAMN02440304, study PRJNA202911) | soil metagenome | biome: Subtropical and temperate rainforests or woodlands; isolation source: soil samples (1 kg each in a 20% v/v slurry with milli Q water) were... ...
TGTGGACAACGACCTTGTCGGGTTGCGTGGCTTGACTCAAGGTGCGTCCAGAGTGACCTTTCTGTCCGCCTGTTGGATTCTCACCCGCTACCCGCAAGGACTTCGGTGCGGGTTTGTTCATGCCGTCGCTTGAGGGTGGCTTGCTGGAGTTGCGACTATTCATGTTGCTCCGCGATTGCAATTGCTTGACTGCTGCCTGCAATGCCTTGATCTGCTCCTGCAACGTCAAAATCAGCGCATCCTTTTCGGCGTGGCTTAAATGACTCAGACTTGTTGGGGTTGGCATTGCCGAGAATTGTCGCTTATCGCTTCAGGGGTGCTGAGTAGTTACGGCGGCGGAACTCATTGATGTGTTCAAGGGAACCTGATAGTGCTGATTTGTGAACGCTGGCGTAGGCCCTTGCGATCGAACACAACCACGCATCTAGCGCTAAAAAAACGTTTCCAAGTAGGTGAGATTTGCTTTGTTAGACAACTACTACGCTCAACGCTTCGAGCAGCTGATAGCCGAGGGCAAATCCCTGCCGTTGTCTGTTGAAGCAACAGCGCTGGCCTACCTCGCCACCAAGCCACTCCGAAACGGCAAACCACTCACCCGCGCCGAGCGCCACGCCGCCTTCTGGTCCAGCAGTTTTCTGACCGACCTGCACGCGCAAGCGTGGCAGTCGCAAGCGATGATGCTTGCGCTGGCGCAGTACATGGGTCAAGAGCGCGTGTCCAATATGGCCATGCTCGCCAACGTGGCTGCGGTTGCGCCCGATGTGCTGGTCCGCGCCGTGCGTTGTTCCGGCTTGGTGCTCACGCAACATTCACCCAGGCGCACCGAGCTGGATCTTATTGCCGCGTCCCACCCGCGCATTGCGGAGTTGTGCAAGGTGCTGGACATTTTTGATCTTGCATACCGGCAGCGGACAAGCGCCGTCTTCATGTGGAAAGCCAAGCTGGCGGAGTTGTCGCCGCTGGAGTTGCTCAGCTATGCCAGCCTGTATGCGTTTGAACATTGGGTGCCTGCTCGGTTCAACCAGGCTGACCCTTCAGCCGACGCGCATGCGAACGGCAGTGAAGATTGGGATGCAGTGAACGACATCCTGCTTTGGAAGCTTGCCACCTGCCCGGACGACTCGACCCGGCTGACCGATGCGGTCATTGGCTCGGCGCTCGCCAAACACTTGTCGCCCTTCTTGTTTCCAGACCCCAGCGGCGCACCTGCCCGGCACGACCTGCGCGAGGCATTTGCCAAGCTGCTGGCGGCGCAGATCGAGTTGAACAGCTTTGTGGCCCAGTCAGCCAACGCGTTCAGCTACGACCACAGCATTGAGTTTGTGCGGGAGGGTGAGCGACTGGAGATCAATGAGTTGGATGCGGCATCGCGCGCAGCGTGGGACCGCAATGGCCGCAAGCTGTCTGCCTTGCTCACCTACTGGTACTACCGCGCCATGGATGCGTTTGTGGATTCAGGCATGGCAACGCAGCAGATTGGCAGCGCTGAAAACCACGAGCTCAACCGCGTGGCCTACATCAAAGCGCTGCGTACGCAGTTGCAGTTGACCGATGTGTATGGCGTAAGCGATACCGTCACCACCGATGCGGGCGACACCGTGCCGCTGTTTCAGGCGCTGCTGTCGCTGGAGTTGATGAACGTGTTTTACCAGCGCGACTTTCTGGAAACCTACGTCACCCATTTGCGCAGCACGGGCAACTGGGCCATGGCGTTGAGCATGCTGGCCTTCAATGGCTTGCGAGATGGCAGCCAAAATCGGTTCCCGCTGACATGGTCCAGCCGTAATGACAAGATCGCCAAGATGGTGGGCTGGACGGTCACAGCAGAGCACCCGCAAGGCAACCCGCGCCATGCGGCGGCGGTAGTTGACTTCTGGACCAGTGACTGGAGCAAGTTGGCCGCTCAATTGCAGGGCGGTGCGCCGGGCTTGAAGCCTGATTTGTTCGAGCGCCCGATTCTGAAAATGGGCCAGACGCTGCTGCAGTTGCCCTGGGTGGTGGGCCTGCAAAACAACAGCACGGCGGCCATCAACAACCTGCGACGTTTAGGTGCGCGGCGCAATGAAGCGCGCGCCGAGACCCAGCGCATAGAAACCCGGCTGGGTGCCGTGCTGGAAAAGCGGGGTTTCAAGGTCGTGCTGAACTGGCACCCGCCGGTGGGGCCAGATGGCAACGCCGGTGAAGTGGACGTGATCTGCTCGCGTGATGGTGTCATCTTGGTGCTGGAAGTGAAGTCCACTTATTTGCGCCGTTCTCAACAAGACGCCTGGCAGCACGAGACCACCACATTGCGCAAGGCGGGCCAGCAACTGCAGCGCAAGGTGGCTGCCGTGCAACTGGCGCTGGCCAGTGCGCCGGAATTGGCGCCACTACTGGGGCTGGAGACTGGTGTGCCTGCTACCCAGATATCCGGCTGGATTGTGGACACCAGCATCGAGTGCGACCACCAACGGTTTGGTGGCTTTCTGAAAATCTCTTTGGAAGAACTGCTGATTGCGCTGCGCGACGACCGGCATTTGCTGCATGACCAGAGCGGCATGTTTGTGCCGACCGCGCCAGCGGCCCATGCCGAGCTACAAAGCCTTTACCCGCAGGGGTTTAGCGCTGGCCGGGTGATGGAGGTGGTGGAAGCGCAAGCGGTATGGCAGGATATTTGATGTTTCGTTTGCTACGTAATGAATAGCTGAATGCGCACGTTCAACGATAGATAGAGGCCTATTCACACCAACCCCAATTCTTCAGACAGTTGGGTCAGGTCTTGCAGGACCTGTTCCGATTGTTGTTGCGGCGCGGCCGGATAGGCCGCCCAATTTCAAAGTTGCCTCGTATCGTGCCGTTTTGAGCGATATGCTCTGGGCGATGGATATGAAATGGAACCCTGAATGCCAAGCTTGAACTGGATCGGCAAAGATGCCGTTGTCAAACACCACAAAGACGTGCCGTTCAGGCTGCTGGAGTCGGTGCCTGAGTTGTCATGCGGTGACGCCGGCAATGGCAACCTGATTGTGCAGGGCGACAACCTGCATGCGCTGAAAAGTCTGCTGCCGCGTTATGCCGGTCAAGTGAAGTGCATCTATATTGACCCGCCGTACAACACCGGCAACGAAGGCTGGGCCTACAACGACAACGTCAACAGCCCCGAGATTCGCAAGTGGCTGGGCGAAGTGGTGGGCAAGGAAGGCGAAACCCTGGACCGGCACGACCGCTGGCTGTGCATGATGTACCCGCGCCTGGTGTTGCTGCGGCAGTTTTTGCGGGAAGATGGCGCGATATTTGTGTCAATTGATGACAACGAAGTGGCGACGCTGCGGCTGTTGATGGATGAGATTTTTGGAGCGGGGAATTTTGTAGCCACAGTGATTTGGCAAAAAAAACAATCGCCTCAAAGTGATGCGATCAATTTGTCGGATATGCACGATTATGTAATTTCCTATGCCAAACAAGCAAAGCAGAGTCGCCAAGATCCTCGCGGTTGGAGCCGAAACCTATTGCCACGCGGCGATGTGCAAGACGCTCGTTTTGAGAACCTGGACAACGATCCGCGAGGGTCTTGGACTTCTTCAGATTACACGTGTAACAAGACTGCCGCCGAACGACCAAATCTTTACTATGCAATCACCAATCCAAATAGCGGTGAGGAAATTTGGCCTTCTCGCACTCGTGTATGGGCATACGAAGTGGACGCCCACAAGAAAAACATGGCTGAAGGCCGCGTATGGTGGGGCAACAATGGAAGAACAAGGCCGCGCGTAAAAAAATATCTGGCCGAAGTTGCTGATGGAATTGTTCCATCCACATGGTGGACAAGAGAGTTTGCTGGCGACAACCAAGAGTCAAGGCGGGAGTTGAGAGGCATATTCGGCTCCGACGAGTCTCGTAAAGAAGTACAAGACATATTTGGAACACAGACCGCATTCGACACACCCAAACCCACCCGGCTTATCCAACGCATCCTCCAAATCTCGACTGATAAAGACTCGCTGATCCTCGACAGCTTCGCCGGTTCTGGCACCACCGGCCACGCCGTGCTCAAACAAAACGCTGAAGACGGCGGCACGCGCAAATTCATCCTGGTCGAAATGGACGGCAACATCGCCAAAAACGTCACTGCCGAGCGCGTCAAGCGCGTCAGCCAGGGCTACACCAATGCCAGGGGCGATGCCGTGCCCGGCCTGTCGCCAGCGGGTGGCGGATTTCAGTTCTGCACGCTGTCAAAAGAGCCGCTATTCACCCCGCAAGGCCAGATCCGCGACGATGTGGCATTCGCCCAACTGGCCGAGTTTGTCTGGTTCGCCGAGACCGGCAGCGGCTACACACCAGAAGCACTGGATTCCCGCCTTCGCGGGAATGACAGTTTTGGGATGTCTCCACTGCTGGGCAAACACGCAGGGCGCGCCATTTACCTGCTCTACAACGGCATTTTGAAAGACAAATCCGTGGGTGGCGGCAATGTGTTGACAGGCCCGGTGTTTGACATCCTGCCGCCCTTTGACGGTCCCAAAACCATCTACGCCGCAGCCTGCCGCCTGGGCGCGCCGCGCCTGCAGCGCGAGCAAATTGTCTTCAAACAAACGCCCTATGCGCTGGCGGTGTAAATTCGGCAAGCGACCTCAATCAAGGAACGAGCGATGAAGGGATCCACCCAAGGCATCAGCCAACGTCAAAAAGCATGGCATCACTTCCGATGAAGCTGCCACGGTTTTTCTTGACCCGATGGCTTTGTCTGGCCCCGATCCTGATCATTCGCTGGATGAGTCACGATACATTTCTTTTGGCGTGTCCAGCCTGGGGCATTTACTGGCGGTATCGCACACCTATCGCCCAGGCGGCATTCGCCTGATCAGTGCAAGGCGCGTCACGCGCGCAGAAAGGAAAATCTATGAAGAAGCCTAAAGATGACATGCGGGACGAGTACAAGCGGGCAGACTTTGTGTCCCTGGAACGCGGTAAGTTTCATAAGGAAGCGATGAAAGGCACGTCTGTCGCACTGCTTGATCCTGTCATTGCAAAAGCCTTTCCTACGTCGGAGGCTGTTAATGCAGCCCTGCGCGGGTTGCTGACGCTGACGGAGGAGACCGCGCGCATTACGGGTCGCACAGGTCGCAGCACGCGGGCAGCGGCGCAATCATGACGGCGCTGGAGTTAACTAAATTGGCACTCCAACTTGAGCCGGATGAGCGCGCCGACCTAGCGGCCATCTTGCAGGCAAGCCTGCCACCGCCTGATCCTGATATTGAACGCCTTTGGTGCGAGGAGGCGCTCCGGCGGGTAGCAGCCCATCGGCGCGGGGCCGATGTCGGCATTCCCATGAAAGACGTTTTCCGTAACGATTGATGGCTCGACAAGCCAGGCCAGACAGCTTCGCATGACCCAATTTACCCCAAAAAAATACCAGCAAGACCCTGCCAACCAAGGCGGCGTGCTTGACAGTGTGGCGGCTTATTTCAAGGCCATCCACACCTTCGGCCGGGCTTCGCTTGCCTTCACTGCCATCACCGAAGACCTGTGGGGCCAGGGCTTGCGCTACACGCCACTGGCCGGTTTTGCGCCGGACACGCCCTACTTTTGCCTGCGCGTGCCCACCGGCGGCGGCAAAACCTGGCTGGCTGCCAAAAGCCTGAGCCTGGTGAACACGCATTTGCTGCGCGTGCCGCACAGCGTGGTGCTGTGGCTGGTACCCAGCAAACCGATTCGCGAGCAAACGCTGCGCGGCCTGAAAGACCGCAACCACCCGCTCAACGCCGCGCTGCGCGAGGCAGGCGCGGTGACGGTGCTGGATTTGGCTGAGGCTAGAGGCTTGACGCGGGCCACGCTGGACACTTCCACGGTGGTGATTGTGGCCACCCGGCAGGCGTTTCAGGTGGAAGACGAAGAGAGCCGCAAGGTGTATGAGTCCAGCGGTGCGTTGATGCACCATTTTGAAAACCTGTCGCCAGCGCAGCGCCAGGGTTTGCTCACGGACGGCGACACCGTGCCGTTTTCACTGGCCAATGTGCTGCGCCTGCGCCGCCCGTTTGTGGTGGTGGACGAGGCGCATAACAACCGCACCGAGCTGGCTTTTGACATGCTGGCCCGCTTTAACCCCAGCGGCATCATGGAGCTCACCGCCACGCCCGACATGGCGCGCACCCCCAGCAATGTGCTGCACAGCGTGAGTGCATCCCAGCTCAAGGCCGAGCAGATGATCAAGCTGCCCGTGGTGCTGGAGACCGAACCCAACTGGCAACAATGTTTGAGCGATGCCATTGCCCGGCGCAACGGCTTGCAAAAGCTGGCCGACGATGAACAGCGTCTGGGCGCGCCCTACTTGCGGCCGATCGTGCTGATCCAGTCCGCGCCGCGCCGCGAGGGGCTGGACAAGCTGGATTTTGAGCGCGTGCGCCAGGAGCTGCTGACCAACCACGGCATTCCGGCTGACGAAATCATTGTGGCGACCAGCGACGAAAAAGGTCTGGAAGCGGTGGATGCCAAGTACAAACTGGGCATCAGCGACCCGGCTTGCCCGGTGAAGTTTGTCATCACCCAAAAGGCGCTGGCCGAGGGCTGGGACTGCCCGTTTGCCTATGTGCTGGTCAGCATGGCGTCGCTGCAGTCGGCCACGTCGGTGGAGCAGTTGCTGGGGCGCGTGTTGCGCCAGCCGGGCGCCGTGCACCGCGCGGCCAAGGAACTCAACCAGTCTTATGCGCTGGTGGTGTCACGCAGCTTTTTTGAGACGGCATCCGCACTGCGCGACCGGTTGGTGGAGGGCTCGGGCTTTGACCGCAAGGACGTGGCTGAGTTTGTGACCGCGGCGCGGCAAGAGCAGCAAATATTTGACCCGGAGGCCATGGGCAGCCGGGTGGAGCTGCGCCCGGTGGTGGTCACCCTGCATGAGACGCCCGACCTGAAGGCTTTGCCCAAGGACCTGCGCGGTGCCATCAATGACAAAGTCGGCTTTGACCGAAAAACCAGCACGCTCACGATTCATGCACCGCTGACCCCGGACGAGACCGAAGCCTTGAAACAGCTTGTGGTCACGCCACTCGCCAAGGCCGCGATTGAAGCCGCCGCCACAGAGAGCCGAACCACGGCCATTGAGTTCTTCAAAACCCCGGCGGAGGAGGGCAAGACCCTGCTGGTGCCGCAACTTGCCCTGCGCGTGCAGGGCGAACTGCTGTTGTTTGATGACCCCGAGGTATTGGACTACCCCTGGGAGCTGTCGCTGTTCGACGCCAAACCCACGCCCGACAACCTGTCCCGGCTCGGTGCCGCCCTGACGGTGAGCGAGGGCGGTGTGATTGATGTCGACGAGGCCAGCGGCAAACTGGTTCAGGAGTTCATGCCCAATTTGCAGCGCGATCTGGGCTTGGCCTATGTGCCGGAGCATTGGGACAGCGTCAGGCTGGCGGCTTGGCTGTGTACCAATCTGCCAGAGCCCTCGCTCACCCATGCGAGCAAATTGGCTTTTGTGTCAGGCTGGCTGTCTGACCTGCTGGCCCAACCAGGCTTCAATCTGGGCCGGGCCAATTTGCAGAAGTTCTTGCTGCGCAATTTGTTGGAGGCGCGCATTCGGGAGCTGCGCAGTGAGGCCGTCAAACAGGCGTATCAGGAAAGCTTGTTTGGCGAAGCTGCCGAAGAGCGGGTCAGCGTATCGACCGCTTTTGTCTACGACTTCCGCCCGGAAGTCTATGCACCTGGCCGGGACGATGAGGGACAGTTTGGGCAACACCGGTTCCGTAAACATTTCTACAGCCGCATCGGCGCCTTCGACAGCAAAGAGGAATTTGAATGCGCTGTGTGGCTGGACACCCAGGCGCAAAAGGGTCGGCTGCAATATTGGGTGCGCAACCTGGCACGCCGCGAGGGGGCATCGTTTTTCTTCCAGAAAGCCACCGGGCGTTTCTACCCTGACTTTGTCTGCAGACTCAACGACGACTCGTTCCTGATCGTGGAGTACAAGGGGGCAAACGGCTGGACGGATGCCGCCGATGACCGCGATATTGGTGGGCTCTGGGCCAAACTGTCAAACGGGACCTGCCATTTTGTGATGATCACTGACAAGCAATGGGGCAATGTGGATGTCTTTCTGCCCGCTTTGACGACTTGACGACCCGCACACCGAAAATCAAATCCTGAGCATTGGCATTGGTTCCTAACCCCATGCACCCCACCCTCTTCACACTCGGCTACGAAGGCCTGACCATTGAGGCCTTCATCGCCGACGGTGATGCACCTAACCGCTAAAACAGCCCAGCCTGATTTGGGTTATCAGCAGGCGGCTTAGGCGGGTAGATCAGGCTGATCAGCTTGGCATCAAACCTGCGGCAAATACTTATCGAGCAAGGTCTGCACCGCATCCGCTTGCAGCACATCCCGGCGGCGTTTGAGGGCTTCGCGCCCGGTTTGACTGGCCATCCACCGTTTGAAGGCCACAAACGTGGCCGGGTGCACGGTGTTCATGCGAGCCATGGTGCCATTCGTGGCCACGATGACGGCGGAAAAGCCGGGAGAGTCCGGCAGCACATTGGCGCGACGGGCCTGGACAACCCAAAAGTCCTCATCCTCGTCACTGAGCTTGATGGGGTGCGGGTCGTCACCCGCGCGCTCACGGCGAATGATGTCCACTTCAAAGCCGTCTTTGTTGACGGCGGTGTATTTCTGGCTCTGGCGGATGCGAAAAGTGCTGTCCACTTTTTTCAACACGCCCAGCATGGAGCTGTCTACCTTGGCAAGCTGGGTTGAGAAGAGGATGCGTTTGCGTGTGTCCCACAGCAGATCAATGTCGCGTGTGGCCAGCGTGTCAGAGTCCAGCCGCACACCGGCGGCGGCCTCATATGCGTAGAGAGCGTGGGTGCCCACCACGCGGAAGTGGGGGCTGAGCTGGGTGCTGGCCAGGCGGCCTAACAGGGCCACTACCAGCGGATCGACCCTGCCCACACGCAGGGCACGGTTCAGGCGCTGGTGTTGTTCCAGCGCGGCTTTGAGGCCGGACACACGCTCTACGCTTTCGCGCTTGCGCTGGGTGAAGCGCTCAAAAATAGCCTCGTTTTCTGGTGTGCGCGATCCCAGGCTGGTTTCGGCACCGGCGGGGGTGGTGCGCACCAAGTATTTGGACTCAGGTGACGATGGTGGACCTGCATGCCAGTACATGCCGCCGCGCACCTGCGCGGCTTCTATCTGGGCTTCTTCCAAGGCCTCAAATGTGGCAATAGCATCAATGTACTGGCGGGCGATGGCGGCGCTTATTTCGAGCATTTCGGTATATTAGTTAATTATGACGTTTTATGCCGTAATTCTTTGTATATCAATATTTTGATCGATTATGGGGGCAGTCCAAGTCCGTGTCGCGGATCAATTGCGGGTACAAAACGTTGGCATCCAGAATGGCCGTGTAGCGCGCCGAGCCTGCCACTTAAAACTCCAGCCTCAGCTCTTCAGACAGTTGGGTCAGGTCTTGCATGGCCTGTTCCGATTGCTGTTGCTGCGCGGCCTGGTAGCGGTGCAGTTCTTCAAATTCGATGCGGCGGTGGCGGTTACACCATGAGCCCCCGCTACCCCTGCCACAACAGCGACACCGGCCCCGCGTGCAGTTTCTCGTCAAACGGTGTGATCTGGTCGTGGTCGTGCAGCACCAGGCCTTGCACAAACTTGTCCCCCACAGCGGCTTGCAGTTGGCGCAGGCCGCGCAGGTCGTGTGGCCGTACCGTGGCTGAGGCTTTGACCTCAATACCGACAACGCGTCCGCGCCGGTCTTCCAGCACCAGGTCCACCTCGTCCTGATCCTTGGTGCGAAAGTGTGATACGTGCAGGCGTTTGTCCGACCAGGTGATGAGCTTGAGCACTTCAGACACCACAAAATTTTCCAGCAGCGGACCGTAGGGGGTGCGGTCTTTCTGAAGCTCGCTGGCCGCGGCATCACGCAGCGCGGCAAGCAGGCCGCTGTCCAGAAAATGCAGCTTGGGGGTTTTGGTCAGGCGGCTGACGGCGTTGTGGGACCAGGGCGGCACCAGTCTTAGCAAAAATAGCCGCTCCAAAATGCCGACGTATTTCTGCGCCGTTGGCACGGTCAGGCCCAGCGCCGCGCCATAACTGCTGTGGTTGACCAGTTGCCCGGCATGCGCCGCCAGCACATCAAGCAAACGCGGCAAACGGTCAAGCTGGTCGATGTTGGCAATGTCACGGACATCACGGTCAAGAATAAGGGCCACGTAGTCTTGCAACCAGGCCTGGCGTCGGCTGGCACTGGTGCGGCGCAGGGCCTCGGGGTAGCCGCCAATGAGCACGCGCGCCATCAGCGCATCGCCCACCACGGGGTTGACCACGGCGGGCAAGCCCGCGCCGTCAAACAGCCGGTCAAGCAGGTCGCCGGGCGTGCCAGCCATTTCGGCTTGGGCAAAGGGCAGCAGGGTGATGACCTCCAGTCTGCCCGCCAACGAGTCGGCCACCAGCGGCATGGCCATGAGGTTGGTGGCGCCGGTCAACAGGAAACGACCCGGCGTCTGGTCTTTGTCCACACTTTCCTTGATGGCCAAAAGCAGCTCGGGGGCGCGCTGGACTTCGTCAATAACGGCCTGCTTCAAACCGCGCACAAACCCTGTGGGGTCTGAGCGCGCAGCTGCCAGCGTGGCGGCGTCATCCAGTGTGAGGTAGGGGCGCTCGGGGCTGGCTTCAATCACCTGGCCGGCCAGTGGCAGGGTCACCGAGACGACCAGATAGTTGAGCGGGTCATACACGTAGCATTCGTCCGCCAGGCGCACTTCCTTGCGCCCCTCGATAATCACGCATAAACCAGGCTTGTGCACGGTGTGCAGGGCTTCGGTCGGCTGGTCGCTACGGATCAGGTGCAAGG
>LNAP01005819.1_pt1 | contig 10827 bp, 14 predicted proteins | sample 602601 | NCBI WGS metagenome assembly LNAP01 (sample SAMN02440304, study PRJNA202911) | soil metagenome | biome: Subtropical and temperate rainforests or woodlands; isolation source: soil samples (1 kg each in a 20% v/v slurry with milli Q water) were... ...
TATCGACGAGCTCTTGCCGCACCGCTGGCAGCCCACCGACATCTGATCGTCAGCCATGGTAGCCATCTGCGGTCAACATGGGTTTGCCGTGCGCTTACGAAACTGCTCGCGGTGCAACTGCTCAACGAGCACTCCAAGCCGGAAGCCACGGAAAGGTACCTCGGGATGATCGGAAATATCCGGGCAAACAGAAATCTGAGGAAGGAGAAAAGGCGACCGTCTCGGTGATGCATCGGGGTGGGCACTCTTGATGGCGGGGAGCTGACTTGGCAATTTCCGCAACTCCCAAATTCCAGGCGTTAAGTGTCGCCGCGCTTACCGACCGCCCGGGTGGGCGTCTGCTTGATGGTGCTGACCGGAAGTTCGTGTGCCGCCAGCGACAGACAGCACCCGCTGCAAAGCCGACGACGGCAAGTTCTTGTGCCTGCTCCAGGCTGGCAACTACATTCGAAATCGTCGACTGCGGGTCGGCTGGGGGTGTACTGTGGTCGTAAACACAGTTTTTCGAATTATCGGACGGCAGCAAATCGCGCCTGTCAAACTTTCTTAAAGAATGCGGGGTCCTGCAAAACACAATAACGTGTCGGATTAATTTGCACATGCTGCATTGGCGGAGACCTCTGGTGATCATCGACGCCTCGGGGAGCCACGCCAAATATGAGACCAGGTTACCACCGCTCCTTCTGGCACGCAATTTGCTTCACTTTCCATATCCGTCCCTACGGTCCATTGCGGGGGCACGAACGCAATATTCAAGGAGTAAGGCCGTGAATTCAAGCTTGATTAATCTTGCCTTCGCTGCAGCCGTTTTCAGCGTTTCAGCGTCCCACGCAAACCCGGTGACTTTCGACGCAGTGCTCAACGGTTCGAGCGAGGAACCAGCGAATGCATCCCCGGGAACCGGCTTCGCAAGCGTTGATTTCGACCTGGCCCTGCACACGATGAGGGTTCGCGTCAACTTTTCGGGTCTGCTCGCCGGCAATACCGCGGCCCATATTCACTGCTGCACCGCTGTTGCCAACGCTGGTAACGTCGGCGTCGCCACGACCACGCCCACGTTCCCCGGGTTTCCGAGCGGGGCAACCGCAGGCATTTACGACCACACCTTTGACATGAGCTCGGCCCTTTCGTACAACGCCGCGTTCATCGCAGCCAACGGTGGCACGGCGCTTGGTGCCGAAGCTGCTTTGTATGCCGGCATGGCTACGGGCGCGTCGTACCTCAACATCCACTCCAGCGTCTTGCCTGGCGGTGAGATCCGCGGATTCCTTCAGGTACCTGAACCAGGCAGCCTGGCTCTTTTTGGGTTCGGGTTGGCAGGGCTTGCTTTGAGTTTGCGCAAAAGGCAGGCGGGTGCGATTTCTTGATCCGGGTGCAGAGAGGGTTATCCGTAGCGCAGGCCGCATCTGAGCTTCACTGGCCAAAATCAAGTTTTGGTCCTTATGAGCTTTCTACGACGTAAGGGCGCGGCGATCCCATGTTGACCTTTGCAGGTCCCCCGGTCATGGATCAGGCGCTGGCAGCTTGCCAGCGATGCGGCAACAATTCCTCGATCTGGCCGAAAGCGCCTGCTGGTGAGTTCTCGCATCCGTCCCTGAATGCTCAGCAATTGAGATCGTTGAAGCGTTTTCGAGCCTTGTACAAATCAACATCGGCGGCAGCCCGGTCTGCCGTGGGCGCAATCGCAGCCCGCTGCTTCAGCCCCGGCAATTCGTAGTCAAGCCTCGCGCATTCATTCTTGTCTTGGGGACTGAGCTTGAAGCGTTGCTTGTAAACACGGTATTGGTCGGGTGTCATGCCGGTCAGCGGCTTGAGGGCGTCGGCCATCACGCCGTCTTGTTCGTGGCGCAGTACATCCCTGCCCTTGCGGCTTTGCCCCGTCATCTTGTCCATGCCCTGTGTTGGTGTGGCATCAATTTCTTTGGCGCCCACGCACGGCTCGTGTGAATAGCTGACCTTGCCCGCGGTTTCGCAACGGTACACGGACTTTTGCGCCAGCACCGATGTGGAAATCAGCAGACAAGCAGATAAGGTCGCAATTTTTAGCATGGATTTACGGTCGGTAGCGGCGGCCCGAATTGGCGTGGCGCAATTTCTAACATGTTCATGCGACCGGCCATCGCAATGCCCGGGCAGCTTGCAGGCTGCTTGGCCCTACAAAAGCCCGAGTTGCGGTTTTTGAAACCCGGTCTCTTCCGAAGTGAACTGATCGACGGGCATCTCTGCGAGCATGGAACTCGCGGTATCGGGTGTCGCAGTCAGCCAGTCATGCCATGCCCGCCGAGGCACCACCACCAAGCTGCGCCGCTCGTCACCCGGTCGGTGAAACCGCCCCATGATCGGATGCCCGTCCGCGTTGATGGTCAGCATCGAAAACGACACCACGATCTCGCCGGTTTCCCGGTCATTCCAACGGTCCCAGATACCGGCCACCGTGAACGGCTCACCATCCTGGCGGTGGATGCTCCACGGCACCGCTTTGCCGGTCTCCCAGCATGGCTCAAAGAATCGCCCTAAGGGCACAAGGCAGAACTGCCGCTGTCGCCATGCGGTCCGGTAGCTGGGCTTTTCTGCCACCGTCTCGGCTCGGGCGTTGTAGGTGCGTCGGCCAATGCTTCGGTCTTTGGTCCAACTTGGAATCAGGCCAAACACGGCCAGATCAACCCTCAGCCCTGAAGCGGCTTCGGCGTCAGCCCGGATGATTGGCGCCACATAGCCAGGAAACGACTCTGCCGGATAGTCTTGAACCGGCTCAAGGCCAGTCATCCGCTGCACCGCAGTGGGCTTGGCCGGGGTGATGTGCACACACATGGCTGACAGTTTAGGCGGGTGCGGTCAAGGTTGCTGGCACTGGCGGTGAATTGGCTGCATCTCTACAATACTGGATAAATAACCAGTATTAATTGTCAGCCTGCCATGCCACCCTCAGCCGTCCTTTCAACGCCACCGCCGTTTGTCACCGAGACAAGGCTGGCGCCGACCCTCTCAGATGTGCAGGAAGGGATCGTGCTCAACCCTACGTCGCCACCGCTGCGACTGGTCTTGCACCGGGTGCAGGCGGGCTTTCCATCCCCGGCCACGGACTACATCGAAGAAGGTCTCGATCTCAACGACTATCTGGTGCGCCACCGCGCTGCCAGCTTCCTGTTCACTGTGCAGGGCTACTCGATGCAGGGCGCTGGCATTGTGGATGGCGACAAAGTGGTAGTGGATCGCTCGATTGACCCCCAGCACAACCACATCGTGATCGCCGTGGTCGATGGCGAATACACCATCAAAAGGCTGTACTGGCGTGGCAACCGGATTGAACTTCGGCCAGAGAACCCGGCATTCCAGCCGATCTGCTTTGCGGATGGCAGTCAACTGGAGATATGGGGCGTGGTGGTGGGCGTGGTGCGCCGCTGTTTGGTTTGACGGTCAGCCCGAGCGAGCAAACGATCATGGCAACCATCTCCCGCAACCATTCACGCTCGCCCCTGTTTGGCTTGGTGGATGTGAATAACTTCTACGTCAGTTGCGAGCGGGCGTTCAACCCCCGGCTGGCCAACGTGCCGGTGGTGGTGCTGTCCAATAACGACGGTTGTGCGGTGGCCCGCAGCAATGAAGTCAAAGCCCTTGGCGTGAAGATGGGGGCCCCGTGGTTCCAGATGAAAGCCTTGGCCCGCCAGCATGGAATCGTGGCCCTGTCATCCAACTACACGCTGTACGGAGACATGAGCAACCGGGTGGTGTCGATACTGCGCGAGTTCTCGCCAGACATTGAGGTCTACAGCATCGACGAAAGCTTTCTTCGCGTGGAGACTGTCGATCACCTGTACGGCGGTGCCACGGCCATGGGGCAGTCCATGCGCCACCGAATCCGGCAATGGACGAGCCTGCCCGTGTGCGCTGGTTTTGGCGAGTCCAAGACGCTGGCGAAGTTTGCCAATCATCTGGCCAAAAAGAATCCGGTGTTTGATGGCGTGTGCGACCTCACCGCGTTGACCGATGCGCAGCGCCAGCACTGGATGACAAAAATCGAAGTCGGGGAAGTGTGGGGTGTGGGCCGGCGCATTGCCGCCCGGCTGCAGACCATGGGCATCCGGTCGGTACTCGATCTGGCGACCGCCGATCTCAAGCTGGTCCGGCGGCAGTTCGGTGTGGTGCTGGAGCGCACCGTCAGTGAGTTGCAGGGCACGTCATGCCTTGAACTGGATGACCTGGCGGACCCCAAGCAACAGATCATGGCCTCGCGCAGCTTTGGCGAGATGGTCTATGACCTCGCAGAACTGGGTGAAGCCGTGGCATGGCACATTGACCGCGCAGCAGAAAAGCTGCGGGATCAGGGCTCGGTGGCGGGTGCCGTGTACGTTTTCATCCAGACCAACCGATTCCGACCAGCGGACCCGCAATACAACCCTGGCGTGGTGGTGCCGTTGGCCGATGTGTCAGATGACACCCGCGCCCTGACCACGGCGGCAATGAAGGGGCTCAAACACATTTACCGGCCGGGCTACTCGTACAAGAAATGCGGGGTCATGCTGATGGAATTGACGGCCAAACAGCAGCGGCAAGAGACCCTGTTTGATGACGCTGCGGCACGCGCCAAGTCGGCCAAGCTGATGGTGGCCATGGACGCGGTAAACAGTGTGTGGGGCCGTGGTACGTTGCGTACTGGCGCGGCTGGCATGTCCAGGGGATGGGCTATGCGGTCGGAGAACAGGTCGCCGCGATACACGACCAACTGGGATGAACTGCCGATGGCGAAGTAGCACCAGGAGCAAGTTGTGCGCACTCAGTCAACCGGCAGCAATAGGCTGATTGCTGCCACTTAGGTTCGACGGCAGAGTCCATGGGCGCCAACGCAAGCGGTCGCTTACCGGTCAGGATCTCAAGCGACCGATCGATTACCTGTACCGGTCGTTCGGCACTGTAGCGAAGTGCAAAGTTCTGGAATGGCCCTTTGCGTCACGGACGAAACGGTGTTCTGGACCATGGGCAGGCCTTCTTCAAGCGCCAGCAGGGAGGGCGAATCACTTCTTTTGGTCCTTCAGTGTCCGTAGCGCAATACCCGCCACCCGGGTTCCCAGTGCTCCTCAAAGTGCGTGATAGACGGGCAATAGTTCACTTTGACCTGATGCTGTTGCAACATTCTGATCATTGCTCTCGCCGCAAATAAAGAAGGAGACAAGGGGTGGCCGTTGGATCGCAATGCCAAGACATCGCGCGCGGTATGTGGATATGCGGCAGTCTTGACCTCGCCATCCGCATCCGGCATTTGTGCAGGTGAGCCTGCCGTGAATCTCGTTGAAGGTGCGTGGATAAGCTTTGAGCGCCGACTGGCGAGCTGCTCAGGCCTGACCTCGATGGAGTCACATTTCATGGCGCCGTGTTCTCGGCGCCAGATACCTGGTCGACAAATGCCAGCAGCGAAGCGGTGGGCTGTTTGTCGCGATGCACGACCAGGTGAGATTGTCGGAGCTGCCGCGGCAAGGTCGTGGCGATGCGGCACAGGCGGCCGGCCTCCAAAGCGTCGCTCACGACCCACGACGAAAGGCAGGCCACGCCCATACCCGCCTCGGCCGCATGTTTGATCGCCTCCGAACTTCCCAGCTCGATGCTTCGACGGTAGGAGCGCAAGTGGGGCAGCAGACTTTGGTCGGTGGCCTCGCGCGTTCCCGAGCCCAACTCACGCACCAGCCAGACCCCTTCACGCAGTGTCCGCATTGGCACCCGCTCGCCGGCCAGGCTCATTCGTGCCCACGCGCTGTCGGGCGATGTAACGACCACCATCTCGTCCTGGTGCCATGGCGTGACGGCCAGCGCCGCTTGGTGGCAAGGCCCTTCGATCAGGCCCACGTCCAGTTCAAACGCAGCGACCGCGTCACAGATGGCCGCCGTGTTTCCGATCACGACCTTTGAGCGCCAGGCACTGGCATGGCCCGGTTGCGCTGCGACAAAACGGGCCAGCAGCCTGGGCAGCACATAGTTGCCGATGGTGGTGCTGGCGCCGATGCGCAGCGACTGGGCCTGGGCGCTGCCATCGCGGGACATCAGCTCGATGCCGGCGGCACCGTCCAGCAGCGCCAGGGCCCGCGGCAGTAACGCACGGCCGTTGTCGTTGAGCAGCAGGCGCTTGCCCGCGCGGTCAAACAGGTGCAGCGACAGCAGCCGCTCAAGTTCATTCACGGCCGAGCTGGTGGCCGACTGCGACAGCGCGATCTCGGCGCTGGCTGCCGTGGTAGTGCCGCTGCGCGCAACCGCCACGAAGATCTGCAGCTGTCGCAGCGTGAGGCGAAGGGTATTCATGGCGGATTCGTCTGCAAAGCGATTGGATGGGTACATCTTAGCGATACAACCCGTTTGACGGGTCATCTATGAAGCCGGAAGCTTCGTCCTCATGAACTTCAACCGGAGGCAAGCAGCATGACCATCAACGTACTTCGTGAGCCACGCACATCGGCCTCTGCATCGGCTTTCGCACGCATGCTCCCCGGCCTGGCCCTGAGCGGCGCCTTGGCTGCCACCGGTATCGCGCTGGGCCGCATCGCCTGGCTGCAGGACCATGGCTTCAGTGCGCTGACGCTGGCCATCGTGCTGGGCATGATCGTGGGCAACACGGTTTACCCGTGGGCCCCGCGCTGGGCGGTAGCCAGCGGCGCCGGCGTCAACTTCTCCAAGCAGAACCTGCTTCGCCTGGGCGTGGTGCTGTACGGCCTGCGGCTCACCGTGCAGGACATTGACCATGTCGGCATAGCTGGTGTCGCCATCGACGCGATGATATTGGGCTCGACCTTCGCACTGGCCTGCCTCATCGGCACGCGCTGGCTGGGCCTGGAGCGCAAGACGGCGATGCTGATCGGCGCTGGCAGTGCCATCTGCGGCGCTGCTGCGGTGATGGCCGCCGAGCCGGTGGTCAAGGCGCGCGCCGAGCAGGTCACGGTGGCGGTGGCCACGGTGGTGGTGTTCGGCACGCTGGCGATCTTCCTGTACCCGGCGCTGTTCGAGCTGAACCGGCACTGGGCGCTGATCCCCGGCGGCGCCAACGGGTTCGGCATCTACGTCGGATCGACCATCCACGAGGTGGCCCAGGTGGTGGCCGCAGCACGTTCGGTGGGCCCGGACGCAGCCAACTCGGCCGTCATCGCGAAGATGGTTCGAGTAATGATGCTGGCGCCGTTCCTGGTGATGCTGTCGGCTTGGCTGGCGCGCGACAGCACCCTGCAAGCCCTGGTGGAGGCAGAGCATGCTCACGCCAAGGGTCAACTCGCTGTGCCCTGGTTCGCCTTCGGCTTCGTCGCGGTTGTGTTGCTCAATTCGCTGCAATGGCTGCCGGCGTCGGTGGTGGCAGTGACGACCGAGATTGACACCGCGCTGCTGGCGATGGCGATGGCTGCGCTCGGCCTAACCACGCACATCGGCGCCATTCGCAAGGCCGGGGCCAAGCCGCTGCTGCTGGCGTTGATCTTGTTCGGCTGGCTCATCGTCGGAGGCGCGCTCATCAACCGCTGGGTGCCGGCCCTGGTGGGCTGAAGCCTCGAATTCACGGCCCAGGGCCCTGACCCTAAATTTCTTTGCACGCTCTGGAATAAACCGCATGCCGGCGCCGTCTGCCCTTGTGTCGGGACCTCTCGGACCCTTCATCCAGCACTCACCGCACTTCACTTCACTTCACTTCAAACCCACCCTTCATCGGAGCCCACAATGTTCAAGACTTTCGCTTTCGCCGCCACCGCCCTGACGCTCGCCGCCGGCAGCGTCTTCGCCGCCCCCAGCGACGACGCCCGCACACACTTCCAGGCCATCGCCTCGGGCGACACCCAGATTGTCATGCGTGCCTATGCCGACCAGGCCCAGCTGAACTGGGTAGGCGGCCCACTCGACGGCACCTATGCCACCACCGATGCCATTCGCGGCACCTGGGAGAAGTTCGGCAAGGCCGTCGGCCCACTGAAGCTCACAGTCGGCCAGATTGAAGAGTCGGCCAACCCCAAGGGCGCCACCGTCTCGGCCAACGTCGTCTTTGAAGGCAAGATGCCCATCAAGGTGCGCTACGTGCTGACGTTCCGCGAAGGGAAGATCGTCAGCGAGACCTGGCAGATCGACCCCAAGCTGGCAGTCGCTGCGGCCTACTGATTGGCCATCATCGCGGCCACTCTCCACCGTACCCCACACGACATCCCCATGAAGCACCTTCCGACTCTGGCCGCTCTGCTGATCACAGCGGCTTCCTTCACGGCACCACTCACCAGCGCCATGGCTGCAGACGCGCCGGCCAAGCTCGCCAACGGCGCGCTGGTCGACGCCAAGGGCATGACGCTCTACACCTTCGACAAGGACGTGGCAGGCAGCGGCAAGAGCACCTGCAACGGCGGCTGCGCCGCGCTGTGGCCGCCCGCGATGGCCGCCGCCAGCGACCAACCGGCCGGTGCATACACGATCGTCATGCGCGACGACGGTGCGCGCCAGTGGGCCTACAAGGGCAAGCCGGTCTACACCTACCAGGCCGACCAGAAGCCCGGCGACCGCGCCGGCGACAACTTCAAAGACGTCTGGCACATCATCAAGGAATGACATTTGCTGTCGACTTCCGTCCAGTCCCTCAGGCCACGACCCCCCGATGCAAGACGACGCAAGCCTGCTGAGCTGGGTGCCGCGCCTGCGCCGCTATTCGCGCGCGCTGGTGAACAACCGTGACGACGCCGACGATCTGGTGCAGGACACGCTGGAGCGGGCCTGGGCCAAGTCGAACCTGTGGGGCGGCGTGGCCGACATGCGCGCCTGGCTCTTCAGCATCATGCACAACCTGCACGTCGATGGCGTGCGCCGTCCCAGGCTGCACACCGTGACCATGGACGACGACACGCCCGAAGTGCCGGTGGCGCCGACACAAACCGACAGGCTGGCTGTACTGGATCTGCAGGCTGCACTGGACTTGCTGCCCGTCGAGCAGAAGGAAGTGCTTCTTCTGGTGACGCTGGAAGACATGGCCTATGCCGATGTGGCGCAGGCCCTGGGTATCCCCATCGGCACCGTGATGTCGCGCCTGTCGCGAGGCCGTGAGCGCCTGCGCGGCCTGATGGAAGGCCGCGCAGAACCGGTGCGGCTGAAAGTCGTCAAATGAATGTATTGCGAAGCAACCCATGAATACCGACCGTCCGCCACCGTCCATTCCCCCGGTCACCGAGGCCAACCTGCCAGAGCTGCAGCTGCTGCACTTGCTCAACCCGATGCAGCGCAATGCAGCGATCACCAACGCCCTGCGCGCCCTGCCCTACCTGCGCCAGGTGCGCCCCTGCCACGTCGTCAAGCGCTACGGCCTGAGCCCTGTTTCTGCCGTCGCGGTGATCGACCGTGCCAAGGGCCGCAGCTACGCCAAGTTCGGCGCCACCCGATACCCGGAGAAAGCAGCATGACAAAACTCGCCATCATCCTCGCCCTGCTGCTGCTCGGCGGCGGCGGCGCGGCTTACCACTACACCCACAACCACGGCGGCGGCGGACACGCGAAGCCGCAGTGCAAGGCGCGGTGACGAAGCTGTTCGGCTTGAATGAATAGTTAGCCGTCAACGCACGGCATGGAGATAGAACATGGGGTGCACGAACACGATTGACGCCGAGAGATTCCCGGCCCAGGGAACGCACTGGGGTAAGCAGGTGCGCGTGTGTTTCAACTATGACACCAGCAGAACCATGCTGGGCCTCGTCGTTCGTTACGACGCCGAGGAACCCGGACTGATGATCATCAAGCTGGAGGATGGTCGCCATGTGCTTTCGACGGAATGCCAATACCAACCGATTGACGGCTAACACCTGAGTTAACCGGAGCCGCGAAGCGGCTTCCGGTTGAACGAATTGTTATGCCGCACTAACCGATAGAGGTGACACATGAGATGGCAACCGATTGAGACTGCGCCAAAATATGGGACACCAGTGCTTGTCCACTTGAATAGAGGGACGCAGGGAATTGTGCACATCGCATGGTATAGATCAAAGGAAGAGTGGGAAGAAAGCGGGCAATACTGCGGTGGTTGGGGTGATCTGGCCGACTGGGAAGGGTGGTGGACATATCCAGTTGGGAGCGTGACGCAAGAAAAGTTGGATGACGATAGAACCCCAACTCACTGGGCACCTTACAACTCGCCGAGTGCGGCATAACGCCTGAATTAAGCCGACCCGCGAAGCGGTTTCGGCTTGGATGAATTGTTATGTGCGACAGAAGCCACGAGGGCGAGCATGGAAACGGTAGATCAGATCATTGCGAAAATGCGCGAATGGGCCAACGGGGAAGGCTGCTTTAACGACGACCCCGAGGGCGAGCCGCTGCATTGCGTCTATTGGGCGCAGCAACCGTTCCTTGCGATATGCGACAGGCTGGAAGCTGCCGCCAAGCGTGAACGTGCGCCCAGCCAGGACGGCACCAATCAACTTTGCATTGAGTGCGGGCGGCCAACGATGCACATGGGCAACTTGTGCTTTGGATGCGGCAAGGCACGGAAAGCAAGCACATAACTCTCATTATCCCCCGCATCCGGCGAATAACGCCGGGAAACCCAACGCAAGCGAAGGTGTATGACATGACTAACGAGACTAAACGCGCGTGGCTTGAATCCGTTTGGATGTACAAGGACACGCTCGGCCAATGGAAGCCGTTTCTCACAGAGCGCCATCGCCAAGACACCATTGATTCGGGCGGCTGGGAAGTGCGGGAATTCTTCTCCCACGCCTCGCCCGCCGATACTGCGGTGGTGAGGGATGCGACGAGGTATCGGTGGCTGAGGACTCACTTCAAGTTTGCGAATGATTCCACCCGCGAAATTTGGTTCGATGGAGATACCTTGGTGGATGA
>LNAP01008928.1_pt1 | contig 10820 bp, 7 predicted proteins | sample 602601 | NCBI WGS metagenome assembly LNAP01 (sample SAMN02440304, study PRJNA202911) | soil metagenome | biome: Subtropical and temperate rainforests or woodlands; isolation source: soil samples (1 kg each in a 20% v/v slurry with milli Q water) were... ...
TCGGTATCGCGGGCTTCCTCGCACAGGGCCGCTCGAACTCCGCGATCATTCCGGTGGTGTGGTCCGCAGCTGCGGTCGCGACACCGATCGCGATCCTGGTTGCGCTCTACGCGCGCATCGCCCATCTCGACCGCTCAATCCCATTCGCCATCCTTGCGGTGCTGCTCGCCGCGGCCTTTGGTGCCGCAACCGAAGCGCTGACGCGCCGCGAAACCCGGCCGGGCCTTGCGACCTCGACCGCCCTGTTCGCGACCGGCACGCTCGGTGCGCTGGCGCTGGCGCTGACTTTCGCGCTGGAAAAGGGCTGGCTCACCATTGCGCTGGCGCTGATGTCGCTCGGCACCGCCTGGATCTCGATGCAGCGGCCGATCCCGGTGCTGCGGCGGCTCGCGGCCGTCTTCGCAGCGATCGTCACCGCGCGCATCGGCTATGATCCGCGCATCGTCGGCAACGCCGTCGGCACGACGCCGATCTTCAACTGGCTGTTGTGGGGCTATGGCCTGCCGGCGGCCTCATTCTGGGGCGCGAGCATCTTCCTGCGCCGCCAAGGCGACGATCCAGCGCTGCGCGTGGTCGAGACCGCCGCGATCCTGTTCACCGCGCTGCTGGCGTTCATGGAGATCCGTCACTTTGCAACCGGCGGCCACATGGCCGACGCCCCGTCGCTGCTCGAATGCGCGCTGCAGGTCTGCGTCATGCTCGCGATGGCGATCGGGCTGGAGCGGCTGCGGCTGCGCAGCCATAGCGTCGTTCACAATGTCGGCGCGGTCGCGCTCACCGCGATCGCCGGCCTCATCAGCGTGTTCGGCCTGCTGATCCTGGAGAATCCGTGGCTGTTCAGCAGCACCAACGTCGGCGGCCTCGTGTTCAACCTGCTGCTGCTCGGCTATGCGCTGCCGGCGGTGCTGATGCTGCTGCTCTCCTACGCGGTGGCGGGACATCGCTCAGTCGCATACGCGAACACAATCGCGGGCGGGGCATTGCTGTTCGCACTCACTTACGTGACGCTGGAGATCCGCCGCTTCTATCACGGCCCGGTGCTGCTTTTCGGCGGCACCACGGGCGCTGAGCAATATACTTACTCGATCGGCTGGCTCGGCTTCGGCGTGGTGCTGCTCGGCGTCGGCATTCTCGTCAATTCCGAGCGGGCGCGGCTCGCGTCCGCAGCCGTGATCGCGCTGACGATCCTCAAGGCGTTCGTCATCGACATGTCGACGCTGACCGGCGTCTACCGGGCGCTGTCCTTCATGTGCCTCGGCATCGTGCTGGTCGCGATCGGCTGGCTCTACCAGCGTATCCTGTTCCGGCGGCAGGCTCCGCCGCCGGCACCGCAGACCAGCGGCTGAATTTTTTGAGCATGATCTTTTCGGAAAACCGCTTCACACTTTTCCGGATCATGCTCCTGTGGATCAGGCCGCGCGGACCGACTCCAGGAACTGCGCGACCTCGACCTTGAGTCGCGTGCTGTCGGTCGCCAGCGATTTCGCCGCCGACAGCACCTCGGTCGAGGCCTCGCCGGTCTCCATCGCTCCGCGCTGCACGTCGGTGATGTTCGCCGAGACCTCCTGCGTGCCGATCGAGGCCTGCTGGACGTTGCGCGAGATCTCCTGCGTGGCCGCGCCCTGCTCCTCGACGGCGGCGGCGATCGCCGCGGACACTTCAGACAGCCGCTCGATGGTGCCGCCGATCTCCTGGATGGCGCTGACGGATTCCTGGGTTGCGGACTGGATGCCCGACACCTGCGCGCCGATCTCGCCGGTCGCCTTCGCGGTCTGCTCGGCCAATGCCTTGACCTCGGAGGCGACGACGGCGAAGCCGCGGCCGGCTTCACCGGCGCGCGCCGCCTCGATGGTCGCGTTCAGGGCCAGCAGGTTGGTCTGGCCCGCGATGGTGTTGATCAGCTCAACGACGTCGCCGATGCGGGAGGCCGCCTGTGACAGCGCGTTGACCCGGTCGTTGGTCCGCGCCGCCTGCTCGACGGCTTCCGCCGCCATTCGCGCCGAATCCTGCACGCGGCGGCTGATCTCGGTGATGGACGAGGACAGCTCCTCCGAGGCGGAGGCCACGGCCTGAACGTTGGTGGAAGCTTCCTCGGACGCAGCCGCAACGACGGTCGCGAGCTCCTGCCCGCGCTGCGCGGTGCTGGTCAGCGTCGATGCCGACGCCTCCAGTTCGGTCGATGCCGACGACACGGTGCCGACGACCTCGCCGATCATCGCCTCGAACTTGCGGGTAATGGCGTCGACGCGGCGGCCGCGTTCGATCTTGGCTTCGGCATCAGCCGCGGCGGCCTCGTCGGCGGCCCGCTTGGCGATCAGCGCCTCCTTGAAGATCTGGAGCGCATCGGCCATCGAGCCGATCTCGGTCTTCTCGCCGCGATGCGGCACCTCGGCCGAGAGGTCACCCTCACCGAGCGACTGCATCGGCGTGATGATGGATGCGATACCGCGCGAGACGTCACGCACGAGATAATAGGCGGCACCGATCGCAATCACGACCGAAAGCACGATGATGCCGACCAGCACGCGGAAGATCGTGGCGTAGCTGTCGGCCGCCTGCTTCGTCTCCAGTTCAGCGCCGCGATTGTTGAGTTCGATGCCCTTCTGGAGCAATGGATCGGCAGCCTGGGCCATCTTGGCGACCTTGGTCTGCAGCATCTCGTTGGCGTCCGTCGGGAACTTGCCGGGGCTCTTGCGCGACAGCGCCATCACGTCCTGCACGCCATTCAGATACTCGGCCCACGCCTTGCTCCATTGCTCGTAGAGCGAGCGCTCCTCGGCGGTGGTGATCAGCGGCTCGTAGACCTTGCGCGTCTGGTCGATGCGCGCCTTCAGGGAGGCGAGGCGTCTCTCGGCGGCTTCCTTGCCTTCAGGCGTGTCCTGCATCAGGTGCAGCCGAAGCGCGACGCGCAGCTCGTTGATGTCGGCGCGAAGCGAGCCGAGCGCGCGCACGCTCGGCAGCCAGCTCTCCGCGATCTCGACGGTATGGGCATTGATGTTCTGCATGGTGCCGATGGCCGTCACGCCGACGCCGGCGAGCGAGAGCACGAGGACCGACAACACGGTCAGAAGCTTGAAGACGATCGATAATTTCGACATCACAACAAATCCCGATGACACCAGGCACGCGCAAGTCACCTGCGCCGCGATCGCTACGACGTGCGATGGGGCGGAAGTCATTCCAACAATGCTGGCTGGTTCTTATGCAGTAGGATTACGCGTATAATTGCAAACAGCCGTTAACAGGAGCCTACGTAAAATTACGGCTTCGCTATCGCCGGCGTTAGATGTTCCGCAATCATGCGTTGCAGCGAGACCGAAATCTCGTGCTGCAACGCGGCTGCACGGATGCCGCCTTGCAGCATTTACACACGGCGTGTCACGCCCGTCTTCACGGAGGGCGCGCTACTGGTCGCCGCACTGAAATATGAGAGCAAACGACCGCCGCGCTTCAGGCGCGACGGTCGCTGGATCAAATCGGAACTGAGCGTGGATGTGTCAGGCCGCGCGTACCGTCTCCAGGAACTTGCCGACCTCGAGCTTGAGACGATCGCTGTCGCTGGACAGCATCTGCGCCGCGGAGAGGACCTGCGAGGACGCCGATCCGGTTTCGCTGGCGCCGCGCTGCACGTCGGTGATGTTGGACGAGACCTGCTGGGTGCCTTGCGCGGCCTGCGCGACATTGCGGGAGATCTCCTGCGTCGCCGCGCCCTGCTCTTCGACGGCCGCCGCGATGGTCGAGGAAATCTCGGACAGCTTCTCGATGGTGTCGCTGATGTCCTTGATGGCGCCGACGGATTCCTGCGTCGCCGCCTGGATGCCGGAGATCTGCTGGCCGATCTCGCCAGTCGCCTTCGCCGTCTGCTCGGCGAGCGCCTTGACCTCGGAGGCGACGACCGCAAAGCCCTTGCCGGCTTCGCCGGCGCGTGCGGCCTCGATGGTGGCGTTGAGCGCCAGCAGATTGGTCTGGCCCGCGATGGTGTTGATCAGCTCGACGACGTCGCCGATGCGCGTCGCCGCCCTGGACAATTCGCTGACGCGCTCGGTGGTGGTGCGGGCCTGGCCGACGGCCTCGCTGGCCACGCGCGCGGATTCCTGAACCTGCCGGCTGATCTCGGTGATCGAGGACGACAGCTCCTCGGTCGCAGAGGCGACCGACTGCACGTTGGTGGACGCCTCTTCCGATGCGGCAGCGACCACGGTGGTGAGTTCCTGCGTGCGCTCTGCGGTCGAGGTCAGCGTCGTCGCGGAGGCTTCGAGCTCGGTCGACGCCGACGACACGGTGCCGACGATCTCGCCGACTGCGCCTTCGAAACTGTCGGCGAGCCTGCGCATCTCGGCCTTGCGCTGCTCGGTTGCGATCTGATCCTGTCGCATCTTGGCTTCCGCTTCCTCGCGCGCCTTCTGCTCGGACACGATCTTGAATTTCTCGACGGCACCGGCAACTTCGCCGACCTCGTCCTTGCGGCCGAGGCCGGGCAACACCACCGAGAAGTCGCCGCCCGCGAGCTTCTCCATCGCCACCGTCAGCGCGCGCATGGGCCGCGCGATGCTGAAGACGGAGAAGATGCAGGCGCCGATCAGGACCAGCGCAGCCAGCATGCCGGTGATGAACGAGGTCCGCGCAACCGATTGGGCCTCTGCTTCCGCTTCGCCGCGTGCTTCGACACTCCTCTGCTTGGCAAATTCGGTGATCTGGTTGGTCAGCTCCGATATCTCTTCGTTGATCGGCGCCAGAGTCTCCTTGCGGATGCGATCGACCTCGGCCACCAGCTTGGTGAATTGCGCCGCCGCCTCGCCGTCCTTCTTCCCTTCGAGCGCGAGCTCCTGCTTGCGGATCGCCTCGATCTGCTGCTGGCCCTTGCTGAAATTGCCGACCAGCACGGTCAGACGGTCGATCCGCTTGCGGTTCTCCGGCGAGCGGGAGAGCTTCGCCATTTCGCCCGAGAATTTCAGGGCCGCGGTCTGCCGGTCGTTGAAATAGGTGACGGCCTTCTGCATCTCGGCCGGCGAGGACGATGTCAGGATGTCGCGGATGCCGATCTGCATCCCGCGGACCGAGGCCTTGGCTTCCGCGGCGTTTTGCGCAATCGCCTGCTGTCCTGCCGCCGCGCTGCTGAGCCTCTGGACATCGGCGCCGCCGCTCATCTGGAGAAAGATCATCAGCGCGACGATCGCGATGGTCAGCGCGGAGGTGATGGCGAGCTTGGTGCCAATTCGCAGGTTCTGAATGAACATCATTGAAGTATTCCCGGGATACGCATTGCCGCGACGAAGCGCGTGAACAGCCCGGGAAGGCTAACCGGCAGGCCACTCGTTAACGTTAAGTGCCGCCGCCGCGCCCCGGGTAGAAATACGGAAATCGCTGCTCAAATTGTCGAACTTGCGCAGCTTTCACGTGCAGAGCGCAGATGCTTCGCGAATTTGCAGGCCTTCAGCCCGTCGATGCCCATCGCTCCGTTCTCGCTCCTCAGCCCATCGTTTCGCCGACGAGGCTGATGCGAAACACCGGTGTCTTGTTCTCGTCGAGCAGCTCCATCCGCCACTCGGCATCCCGCTTGAGGCCGCGCGCGATGCTGCCGAGCAGATTGGCGCAGACCTCGGTCATCTCGGTCCACGCGGCCGCGCGATCCTCGAACTCGTACGGCTGATCGGCTGCGCCGGAATAACGACCGGTACTGATGCGAAAGAAGTACAGCGACATCTTAGAAACCTTGTGCCCCCCGGCCCTGCGTAAACTGGGGCGCGAGTCGCTACCAACGCATGAAAACCGCCGTCCGTACGACTACGGCGCGGCGGCTTCACCAAGGATGAAGATGTTCAACGAGAAAGTGTGCGACGAAGCCCGCACAGCCAGATCACTGGGTGGAACGACGCAGTTCCAGCGGAGCGTCGTTCTTGGCAGGCTCGGACTTTGCTGGCTCGGACTTCACCGGCTCGAGACGGCTGCTCTCGACACGCGGTGTCTCGACGCGCGCGGCGACTTCGGTGTTGGGCGCGCCGACGGAGCCGGTGTGCTCCGACGAGCGCAGCGAGCGCGGACGCGCCACGGCACGCGCCATCAGCATCTGATTGCCGCCCTGATGGTGGAAGTCGCAATAGGCGAAGCCCATGCCCGACACCGAGCCGCGGAAGCTGCGATCGTCAGTCTTCTCCAAATTGAAGCAGGGCTCGAACGGGATGCCCTTGATCGAGGCGCAGACGTTCTGGCCGCGGATCTGGAGCGTGTTGCCGGGCAGGCGGAGGTGTTTCACCGGACCTGCGCCCGAGAACTGCACCGCGCCGGCGGCACCGAGGTCGTCCAGGATGCGGCCTGCGCCGCGGGTGCCGTCGAAACAGGTGAAGGCGAACACCTTACCGGCCACGAAACGGCGCGCCTCGTCGGCGTTCATGCCTCCGGCAATGGCCGGCGCAATCGTCACTGCCGCCGTGACAGCCCCCAACACAATACGCGCAAGCATGCTCTACTCCGAACCAACCCTTGCAGCGGGCGATGCCCTATCTCTTTACCCGCTGCTTACCATACTAACCAAGGCGACATTGAAGCAGCTTGGTTGGTAAAGTCTGAACGTCGTTAGACAATTTTTACCACGATGCGGCCGCGGACCTGGCCGGCCAGGATTTTCGCGCCCCACTCCGGAACCTGATCGAGTGAAATTTCGTGAGTAATTTCAGATAGTTTCGTCCGATCCAGATCGGACGCCAGACGCTGCCAGGCGGCTTTGCGCGGTTCGATCGGGCACATCACGGAATCGATGCCGAGAAGGCACACCCCGCGCAAAATGAAGGGTGCGACAGAAGACGGCAGGTCCATGCCGGCCGCGAGGCCGCAGGCCGCGATCGCACCGCCGTATTTCGTCATCGACAGGAGATTCGCCAGCGTGGTCGAGCCGACGCTGTCCACGCCGCCCGCCCAACGCTCCTTGGCCAGGGGCTTGGCCGGCGCCGACAGTTCATTGCGGTCGATGATCTCGGCCGCGCCGATCCCCTTCAGATAGCCCGCTTCCGCGGCACGGCCGGTCGAGGCGATGACGTGGTAGCCTAGCTTCGACAGCACGGCGATGGCGACCGAGCCAACGCCGCCCGCCGCGCCCGTGACCACCACGGGGCCGCCCTTCGGTGAGAGGCCGTGCTTCTCCAGCGCCAGCACGGACAGCATCGCCGTAAAGCCGGCGGTGCCGATCGCCATGGCGTCACGCGCCGACAGGCCCTGCGGAAGAGCGACCAGCCAGTCGCCTTTCACCCGCGCCTTCTGCGCATAGGCGCCGAGATGGGTCTCACCCATGCCCCAACCGGTGCAGATGACCTGGTCGCCGGCCTTCCATTGCGGATGCGAGGACGTTTCGACGGTGCCGGCGAAATCGATGCCGGCAATCATCGGGAAGCGGCGCACCACCGGCGCCTTGCCGGTGAGCGCGAGGCCGTCCTTGTAGTTCAGCGTCGACCATTCCACGCGGACGGTGACGTCGCCGTCCATCAGCTCGGCCTCGTCGAACTGCGCCAGCTGCGCGGTGGTGCCCTTGTCCGCCTTGTCGATCCGGATCGCCTTGAACGTGGCCACAGCAAACTCCCTGACTTGTTTCAGGCGATGTTTAGCCGATCAGGCAGGCTGCGCAACCGCTCGCTGAACCGGTTTCTCCACGATCGGAAGATTGATCAGCGCCGAGAGCACGCCGAACAGGATCGAGAGCCACCAGATCGGCGTATAGGAACCGAACTTCTCGAACACGATGCCGCCGAGCCAGACGCCGAGGAAGCCGCCGACCTGATGGCTGACGAAGGCGAAGCCGTAAAGCGTGGCGAGCCAGCGGGTGCCGAACATCAGCGCCACCAGCGCCGAGGTAGGCGGCACCGTCGACAGCCAGGTCAGTCCGGAGATCGCGCCGAACGCAATTGCCGAGAACGGCGTGATCGGGAACGAGATGAAGGCCAGCGTCGCAAGCGCGCGGGTGAAATAGATGACGGAGAGGATGTAGCGCTTGGGCAGCGAGTTCTGGAGATAGCCGACGCTGAGCGAGCCGATGATGTTGAACAGGCCGATCGCCGCGATCACCCAGCCGCCGATGCCGCGATCGACCAGGAAGGCCGGCAGATGCACGGTGATGAAAGCGAGCTGGAAGCCGCAGGTGAAGAAGCCGAGCACCAGCAGCACGTAGGAGCGATGCCCGAAGGCTTCGGAGAGCGCTTTGGTGAATGACTGCTCCTCCGCGGGCGCAGCGTTGGCCGTGCTTGCGACCGGCGGCGTCGAGAGCGCCAGCGACAGCGGGATGATCAGCAGCATCAGGAAGCCGAACACGGTGAGCGCCTGCTGCCAGCCGAAATTGTCGATCAGCGCCACGCCGATCGGTGCGAACAGGAACTGGCCGAACGAGCCCGCCGCGGTTCCGGCGCCGAGCGCCAGCCCGCGCTTCTCGGCCGGCAACAGCTTGCTGAACGCCGACAGCACCAGATTGAACGAGCAGCCGGCCAGGCCAAAGCCGACCATCACGCCCGCGCCGATGTTGAGCGACAGCGGCGTCGAGGAGTAGCGCATCAACAGCAGGCCGCCGGCATAGAGCAGAGCGCCGACGGACATCACCCGGAACAGGCCGAAGCGGTCAGCGACCGCGCCGGCGATCGGCTGGCCCAATCCCCACAACAGATTCTGGAAGGCAATGGCGAGGCCAAACACGTCGCGGCCCCAGGCGAATTCATGGCTCATCGGCTGCACGAAGAAGCCGAGTGCCGAACGCGGTCCGAAGCCGAGCATGCCGATGGCGCAGCCGCAGAGAATGATGATCGCCGGCGTGCGCCAGGTGGAAGGCCGGGAAACCGGACCGAGCTCGCCCGCTTGTGTCGACATGCGCTTCCTCATCTGTCGCAGGCGGGTCCGGAATAGGCAGCCGCCAGTCAGGCATTTAATGCAAATGCATGAAACCCCCAAGCCGAAAGTGATTGCGTCCTACGAAGAGCTGTTGCCGGAGCATTGCGTTTCTTCGAGGCCTCGCCCGGAGACTGCGATCGCGTTTTGACGAGAATGTGTGGGGCGGGGGCTGGCAGCCGCGTCGGCGGCGTGTTAGCTTCAATCTACTCATATTGAGTATATCTACGTCCTGATGAAATCCCACCGGCCTCTCGGCCGGATTTATCGGGCTTTATATATACTCATAACGAGCATAATTGACATGTACGGGAGGCTTCGATGCCGATCACTGGAATTTACGGCCCCGACGACTTTGCCAACCGGCCTCAGGGCCAATCCACCATCCCGCCCCGCCCCGCGCCGGCACGGTCGGGCCCCGCACTGCCGATGCCCTCGCTGGAATGGACGCCGGAGGTCGAGCGGGCCACCGCGCCGCTCTACGAGCGCATCAAGCACGTGATCCCGCCGATCGAATGGCCGCTGATGGCGCCGACCATCAAGGCGATCAACGAGCTGAAGCAGGCGCGCGGCGCGGTGATCCTCGCGCACAACTACCAGGCGCCGGAGATCTTTCACGGCGTTGCCGACATCGGCGGCGACTCGCTCCAGCTCGCCGTCGAAGCAACCAAGGTGAAGGCCGGCATCATCGTCCAATGCGGCGTGCACTTCATGGCGGAGACCTCGAAGCTGCTCAATCCGGACAAGACGGTGCTGATCCCGGATTCGCGCGCCGGATGCTCGCTCGCCGCCAGCATCACGGGTGCGGACGTCCGTCTGCTCCGCGAAAAATTTCCAGGCCTGCCTGTGGTCGCCTATGTCAACACGTCAGCGGAGGTGAAAGCCGAGGTCGACATCTGCTGCACCTCGTCGAACGCGGTGCAAGTGGTCGAGAGCCTGAACGCGCCGAGCGTGATCTTCCTGCCCGATCGCTATCTTGCGACCTACGTCGCCTCGAAGACCGACGTGAAGATCATCGCCTGGAAGGGTGCCTGCGAGGTGCACGAGCGTTTTACCGGCGAGGAGCTGCGCGCCTATCGCGAGGCCGATCCGTCGGTGCAGATCATCGCGCATCCCGAATGCCCGCCGGACGTGCTGGCGGAGGCCGACTTCACCGGCTCGACCGCGCACATGATCAACTGGGTGCGCGAAAAGCGGCCGCGGCGACTCGTGATGATCACGGAATGCTCGATGGCGGACAATGTGCGCGCCGAGCTGCCTGACGTCGAGATGCTGCGCCCCTGCAATCTCTGCCCGCACATGAAGCGCATCACCCTCGCCAATATCCTGGAAAGCCTGCTGACGCTGCGCGAGGAAGTGACGATCGATCCGGCGCTTGCGGAGCGTGCGCGACGCTCGGTCGAGCGGATGATCAATCTGAAGAATTGAGAGCGAACGCAGCAACACACTCGGTGTCGTCCCGGACAAGCGAAGCGCAGATCCGGGACCTCCGCGCGAGCGCTTCGCGCTCGTCGCGATAACACAGGGAGATGTTTGGCGACGAACGACGTGAACAGCTTCGCGCAACAACTTCCGCCGCGGCGTATGGGTCCCTGCTTTCGCAGGGACGACAGTACAGTGAAAGGAGAGAACAATGACAAACAACCTCACCCGCAGCACCGACGACGTGGTAATCGTCGGCGGCGGCCTTGCCGGGCTGTTCTGTGCGCTGAAGCTCGCGCCGCGGCCGGTGACGCTGATCTCGGCCGCTCCGCTCGGACAAGGCGCATCCTCCGCTTGGGCGCAAGGCGGCATCGCCGCCGCAATGGCCGAAGGCGATACGCCCGAAGCGCATGCCGCCGACACCATCGCGGTCGGCGGCGGCATCGTCGATGAGGCGGTCGCGCTCGGCATCGCGCGCGAGGCCGCAGCGCGGATCCATGATCTGCTCGCCCATGGCGTGCCGTTCGACCGCGATCTCG
>LNAP01005822.1_pt1 | contig 10819 bp, 3 predicted proteins | sample 602601 | NCBI WGS metagenome assembly LNAP01 (sample SAMN02440304, study PRJNA202911) | soil metagenome | biome: Subtropical and temperate rainforests or woodlands; isolation source: soil samples (1 kg each in a 20% v/v slurry with milli Q water) were... ...
GACAGACAGGGCCTGTACCTGAGCAGGTGTAAGCACCTTACTAGTACCACCCGCTCCACTATCCGAAGTAGTGTTGTTCTTGGTGGCATTGTTAACCACGGCACCTCTGCCTCTACGCACTGCGGGTGTACTAGGATGGGTGCCTGCTGAACTCATGTTATCCAACAATTCATCTGCTGTTAAGCCTTCCACCTGCTGGGTCGGTTCGTCTTCCTGTACCACTTCGGGTATACTCACGGTAGTCTTAGCTTTAGCACTAGTGGTAGCTTTGGCTTTACGTGGTCGCTTGCTCTGTGATGCCGTGCTGGCGATACTTTCGTTGTCACTATCCAGAGTGGACTGGATGCTACGCTTCTTACCTGCAGCGCTGGTCGAAGTGGAAGTACCTCCAGCAGGATGAATAGACTGTGTAATATCTTTTTCTGATGTTACTCTGGCATTATCGTGTTCAGCAGTGGTATCTAAAGTGGCAGCAATATGCGTACCCGCTTTGTCTAACAATAACAACTGTTGTTCCAGTAGCTGGATACCGGAGTGGAAATTGTAGCTCTGAATCGCACACTCAGCGATCAGCTCAGGTGGTAACAGCAGCGCTTTCGCTACGACCACAGGGACAGAACTAATCGCATTCTGAGATGCAGATGCGTTGATAGCTGCAGCACCGCGGCCTCTGCCTCGACTCAGCCCACTGGTGGTGGCAGTAGTAGTTGTCATTCTAGCGGTGAGATTGATCTGTACCTGCTCGAGGCAAAGGGTTAGTTTATACATACTACGACGTAGTAAGGTAGCAAAGAGGTTTGTGTTGGCGGCGCCTGCGATGCGTGCACTCTGCAGCATACTGTGCAAGTCAGCGCACATAGTTTGCACAACATAAGTAGAACCAGTAGTATTAGGTGCATTTGAAGTGTTACTTTGCAGGTTGGATTTGTACTGTACATCGTAGAGTACACCGAATACAAGTCCAGCGGTCACGTCGTCATACAGACACAGTGACTGCAGTGGCTGTAAAATATCACTCAGCTTGATGCTAATATCTGGCAACTCTCCGGTTCTATACTTGCGGTACACTACCACCCGCTTGTTACTGCTCTTCTTACGCTCTTCAGCGAGCTTCACACTCGACTGCATCGCAGCCACGGAGGCATATTTGGCAGCTCTGCTAAGAGTACTCGAAGCACTAGCACTAGCGGTGCTGGAGTTACCGTACTTGTTGGGCGCATCAGTAGTATCAGTAGTGCTAGTGCTAGCAGATGCCTTAGGAGAGAAGCGGATGGGCACTCGCTGAGTAGTAATATAGCGTGTGGGCTGCGTAGTCGGAGGTAGCATCGGCAATAAATTACTTGTAGGGATATTACTGTTACTACTGGCGGTAGCGGAAGCACTAGAACTAGCAACGCTGCTACTCGTACTAGAATTGTTATTCGTACGTACCATCTGAGTATTACCAAACTGAGTGTTGACCCTGTTACTACCTCCGAACACATTGTACTGCGTACTCGAGGTATCCACAAAGGCACCAGCACGTTTACCGCTGTCCCTACTGGTGTTAGTGGCTCTGCTACTGTTACTGTTACTGCTACTACTAGTGCTGTTATCTACACTCTGTGTCTGGGTCCAGGATAGTTGCTGCGTGCCTCGTAGATAACCCTTTCGACGCTCGGCGCGGTCATTGGAATGGGTCATCGGATCGTCTGTCATTAAACATAAAAGTTAGAACAATCATTTGACGTGGTGAAGATATGGAAATAGAATGTGCATCTAGATAAACAGGCACATTCAAATGAAATCGAAAAAATATTACCTGCAGGATTTTGTGACCCATGCGAAGCTAAATAGCTCTGGGAAGCCGCATAGTTGCTGTTGCTAAGAACAGACCCTAGTTGACTGTTGCTGATCTGTGAGCTCTGCAGCTGCGACATCACCTGCGAAGTGCGCTCCAGACTGAACATGGGAGTCATACTATTAATAGCACTGCTACCTGCACCAGTACGGTTAGTGTTAATAGTCACATCCGTAAAGGTAGTTGCATCCGCTAGGCTGTGTTTGAAGAGTAGACTATTATAAGCAGTGCTAGCGGTAGTCAAGGTTAGTACTAAGAAACTAGTGTACTGAAGCCACTGCGTACACTGTGTAGGATCGTACAGCTCACTCATGAGTGTGTGCAGTCTGTTGTGCAACCCTGTGTTCAGCCCGTAGCCCTGCGCGGCGAGACTGGATTCGAAGAATGAGAATATCTGCTTGCGAATACCAACTCGGAGAGGGTTGTCTACCCAGTTACGAGGGTTGGTGTAGTAAGAGTGACTAGTGGTATTTGACGAATCACTCAAGGTGATTGTATTAGTATTAGTGGAAGTCGTTGTAGAGCTATCCATACCCACGGTGTCTTTATCACGCAATCCGTTCAACAGCAACTGGATAACGCGCTTTCGCAGCGCCTCAACTCTACTGCTGGTCGCTCCGCTACCACTAGTACTGTCTGTGGTAGTGCTCAGTCTCGTACGCCAAAGAGCCAGTAGCACCTGATAGGCAGCATCACGTACCTGCAGTACACTATTCGCACCAATGCATAGCATGATACCCTCGGTACTAGTCCCTCCTAGTACGCTCTCTATCAAGTCAATACCAATACTACTCACATGCTTCGCTATCAGCAGTAGTGTATTAATACACACCATAGGTAGACGCATTGTGTACTTTCCCCGTCCGAACACCACTGTATTTAAGTCCGCAAGGAACGATAACAAATGTGGTTTTAAAACATCATTTAGTAAGGACACGTCGGAGTACGTACTGGTGCTGCGATTTAGCATATCCAGATATTCGTATTTACTACGTGGGCTCAGTCGTCCAATATTATATACCGTCTTCATCAACAGATCTCTGTTTACAAAGTCCGTATAGTACACCGTCACCGCGCGCACACAGGTGGCTACCATGTCGTTCCCACCTTTGTCTAGGATTTTGCGCTCAATCACCGCCTGCACCGAAGGAGCGAACTTTTCCATCTCGGGGATCAGCATAAAAAGCTTGTTTTGCGACACGTATCTGGAATATGCGCTCATGACTAGGCCAGCCACCTCACAAGCGCTTTCGATTACTTCTTTGCGAGGAAACTTGATACTGTCCAACACACAGCCCAGTAGAGTGCCTGTGTTAGCATTCGCACTATAGGTATGCTCCAACAGAGGATAGTTCAGCTGCAGTAAGTGTTTGACTATTTCTAAACCACAAAGTCGTTTGCGGACACTTTCAGTGCCTCGGCTGTTGGCAGTAGCGTGCGCCCCTCCGGTGCTATGATGAGCAGCACTCAGCAGGGCGATAATAGGTGCCAACACTAGCTGAATAATATAAGGAGGAGCAGTAGTAGATACGGTACTGCTACTGGTACTGTTATTACTGGTAGTAGTAAGATTAGAGCTAGTGTTGTAAGGCAGCCATAGACTGAGCAGACCCTTTATACTTAGTGTGTTTTCCTTCAGCACATCGGCATCGTTGTCATAGACGTGTTGGAGCAAATAGTTGAGTAATAATGTCGCCTGGGTAGTGCAATAGAGAGAGGGCTTGCACTGCCACGTGTCACAAAGAGTGAACACAAAGTCACGTAGTACATAACTGTAGGTAGTGCCTTTCGTAGCACTGCTAGCACCTACTGCAGCAGTACCAGTAACAGCATTTGTACCATAGATAGCATTTGGGTCGATGCCACAGAGATCATACAGTACACAGTTCAGTAGGCCAGGTAGGATGTACTCCATATAAGCACTAATAATACTCGCTACAGGCTGGTTCATAAAGAGCCGAAGGATAAACAGTCGAACATTCGCACTCTGCCCGCTGCTACCAGTGTTGCTCACCTTGTCGCGTAATTCCACTAGCCATTTAGGCATATTCATGTCGCTTACTTCATTCGCATACCATTTGTTAGCGAAGAGAACCTCCATGCGCTGAATCACACGCACCAGGCAGGACATAGCAGATACTCTGTTAATATGATTTAACTCCAGGTAGATGATGTGGTCATCCAGGCCAGCTACGAGGTCCGAGGAAGGGTTAACTATGGCAGATGCATTGTATTCGTTACTGGTAGTGTTATTATTACTGTTGGTAGGTTTGGTTAGGGTGTAGTTGTACTGCGAGACGCTGTACTCCTCCGTATGTAATACGCGATCCATCTGCTGCTGCGTGTTATCCGCATCCGATTCATCCTGGCCGACATTTCTATTGGCTTTTTTGTTTGCTGCGACACTAGAATCGTACACTTGACTAGCACTACTACAGTCCACTATACTGCCCTTCAGATACTGTGATAGAATATTAGTGCCACCAATAGCACTGGCGTTAACATTGCGCAGTCTATTCTGCTTCTGACTGACACTATTAGTAGCATAGTCACCAGCGACGTGACCGATGGCAGTGGTAGCAAACCTACCCGACATACTATTGTAGATACTATTGTTGATAATAACACCATTCTCATTTACGATGTGTTCACCGATCATCCGCTCCCACACACTTTCATCGGGCTTTTCCTTGAATAAGAATGTGTCGAAAAACTGCTCTTCTGTTTGGGTTTTCGCCACCACGATGGCCAGACAGCGATACGCGTTGGCGTAAAGGGTTGTGTATGGAGACTGATCACTAGTAGTAGTTGTAGTACTACCATTGCTTGTGTAATTGTGGAGACTGATCTGCGGCGCACGTAGCTGTTTGTGCGCCGCGCGACAGATGTGCTGTGTAAGTTCCTTGCCACTGGCACTGGCTCCCGCGAAGGCGATAGTAATAGTAGTCTTGATAGTGTTCAGAGGCACTCGGTCATACACTACCTCCAGCATTCGGTAGGCGCAGGATTGGACGTACAATAACGCCACGGCAGCCTCTACACCAGATTTCTGCGATACAGCGAAGGGATCGGTAGTCACTATGTCACACAGCTGTTTCACGATACACTCGGTACTGGTGTCACTGAAGCTAAACTGTGTATCATTGGAATTGGCACTCTTACTAGTAGTGAATATATACACTAGCGCCTCAGCAGGGCACCGCAGCAGCGTCGGTATGAGCAGATTGCTAAATAAGATGTGTTTCACTACTTGGTCCTGGTACTGATCCAGGATATGCTTGGCCGCGTAGGAAGCCAGCACGGCAATACTAACATATTTCTTATCTTCCGCAGTATTCTGACTTTCGTCCACAGCGATGTTGTTAGTGACGTCACTGCTCGCTTTGCATATCATGCCGAAATACTTGTGTTTTGCGCCTTCTCTCAGGGAGGGAATTAACGGGCTTAACAACATCACACTTCCCGTGGCGATAAAGCAATTCAGATACGCTCTTAACAACTTGAAGTAGTTCCTGCCTTCTGGTGTAGAAGTCTGCAGCGAGTTTGAGTGTAGTGGAAAATGAGTGGCTGCGAGCTCCTCGAGACTATCCGCGAGCTCGGCTTTCATAGTATTAATAACACTACTACTGGTGGTATAGTGTGTATTGCAAGGCAACGGAGCGCCTTGGACGGTGCCCTCGATTACGTAAAGTAGCCACTTGAGTCTGGTGATGACAGTGTCAGTAACGCTTGCTGTACCATCAGTGTTAGTAGTGCTTGTAGAGGTAGCTTTCGCGGATTTGTTAATAGTCTTGCCGCTAAACACATCAATGCAGCTGCGCAGTACATAAGAATGTAGCTTCTCCACACTAGTAGTACTGCTTGAGTTGTTAGTATCTGCTGCAGCTTCAAGAAGGAGGAGGATCACGTTGTCGGGCAGTGACTTGCAAATACTCTGCTCTGTACACACACTTAGTAAAGTGTTAATAGTATTGTTATTACTTCCTGATAGTGCAATAGTCTGAGTAGTAAGTGCACTGAGTACCAGCGGAAAAAGGGTGCGTAGTGTAGTACTGTTCTTCTCGTTAGTAGTGGTATAGGCAAGGTTGACATACTGCTGTAGGTTAGTACCGTGTACAATAGAAGTAGTGGTGTTGGCAGCGGTTAGTAGACTCACCAGAGTATCAGTATAGTGCTGGAGTAGTACACTGCCCACTATAGGGTCTAACAAGAGCTCAACAAGAGTAGGTACATCAGCAGCAGGAGAACCAATCTGAACTAAGGACAGACCTATTGTAACACACAGGTCTAGTACAGCTGCACCCACACTAATAGTACGAGGTGTTGAATCGGCTGTAGTAGCTACATCATCAGCCATACGGTTAGTATCACTGCTAGCATGTATGTGGCCTAACACATTCGTCAGGATCGATACCGCAAACTTGATGTTTTCGGTACTGTGGTTGTTCCCGAAAACAATAGTGAGCATGTCGCAGGTACGCATAGTAGTATAGAAACGGTTTAGATTTGTTACTAGCTCCACGGATAGGGTGTGCTCGGCAGTATGATCCAGTATTGTGTTAATATAGGCACTGACTACATTGGTATAGATGGTGCTGCATTCGTTCACTATGTGGAGATACTTGGCTTGGGTGTACAATCTTTCCGCCGCGAAGTACATGTCGTACGTACTATTACTATTAAGTGTACTGGGTGTAGTAGGCAGCAAGGTAGCTGCAAGAATACTGTGTAGGTTGCTGCTGTAAACCTTCTGATCACGTAGAAGGTCAATGATTGTATACAGCTGACTAGCATCTGGTAAAGCACGTGCACTGGCGTAGATATTCGATACTAGGATGGTAATGCGGTACAGTGCATCTCTACGCATAGTGTTAACCTTAGCTCCAGCAGAATCGCTAGTACTGATACTACTACTAAGAACATACTCCTCCTCCTTCTGATAACAAGCTAGAAAATGATTAATAGTGTGTAGAATAGAAGGAGTAGAGGAGGCCTCATCAGCAGTGGCTTTGCGCTTCTTATTACCAGCACCACTACTAGTACCAGAAGTGGAAGAGGTAGCGGTAGAGTGATTCAGTAGATCCACTACAGAGACGTAGTTCATTTTGATCAGCCAGTTATACACATCCAGCTTCGTGTTGAAAGCCTGCATCGAGGTAGTATATACGGTGGGATCAGCAGCACTATCGGAAAGGTTCAGCGTATATACATTCTCGGCCTGTCCACTATGAATAGTGCTAATCAACATGTCCGCAATAGTAGTGTGCTTCTCCTTCTTGACTTGGTTTTGTAAGAAAGCCTGCACTCCATTGTGTTGCACCGACTCTGCTGATCCAGTCTATGAATGCAGCACACAAAGTATGAAGTTAAACGTACATTTGATTTATGTTTGAACGGTAGTGATAAAGCCAAATTTACATCGACGGCCGTCAGTAAATGCGTCAAATTTTGTAAATTCGTCACAAACAGGTAGCATAAAAAACATAATATCAAACCACACCACAGTTTGTGTATGTACCTGTTTGCCCAGTAATAGTGGCGCCAGGGCAGTGAAGCTCCGCATGCACTGTCTTCTATGCAGAATAGAGTCACTAATCAAGGCATGCGAATATAGCTCCTGTACGAGTGCCAGCAACGACTGGGGGTACCCACGGTCCTCAGAGACGCTGATTTGTAGTGGAAAGAGAGAAAGAATGTGATGTGATTATGTATGACTTAAACAGTCGCAAGACACAACTCATGATTGATGAGACCTGAAAAGACGCTCGTAACAAAGTGAACGGGGAAAATCGAATTTACATAAGAATAACGCACAGTACAGTACCTGACAAGTCTGGCGACGTCTTCTCTGTCTACTACAGTGACCACCACCATTCTTTCATACTTAAGTAACACCTCACTAATCTCCTATTATTTGAGTGAAGATACACCCATGTACAATTGGGGAAATCAACATTAAAAAGAGGCAAAAAGGAATAGTGACTTCAGGTATGAAGCAATAGAGATCAAGGTGCAGACAAACCATTTAAAAAACAACTAATAAACCAGAATAGACTGTAAACATATACACAAAACACTACTTAACTGTTACCTGTTGGGTGGCGGCATGATCATAGAGACGCATGCTCTTACACAGTAGATGAATCACCCTCATAGCATATTTGTGCACGATGCTAGTCTCCTCACGAAAAGAAGGATATAGTTTGCGCAACACAATCACCGCGGCAGTGCGCTGGCTGGCTCTATAAGTAGGAGATTTATATGCGAAAGAAAGATTATGAAACAATCAAACAACAAATGCCTTTATATTTATAGCGGTGTCCAACGAGGATCGGTAATAAAAGTATGACATAACATAAAAAACACAACAAAACATTATTCTTACTGCGGATGGCTGATGAGGACACACACCCGCTCCAAAATAGACTCAACCGAACCTAACCGTTAATGAATAGCATAAAAACACTATGAATAAATGAGCACAAATAGAAGCGAATAACCGCTCCACACGAACCATTCGCATTACCAATTTGTCAAAAAATAGATCTCCTGCTGCAAAAAGAGGAAATAGAAGGATGCAATAGTACCTGGGTGCTTGGCCAGTTCTGCTTTGGTGCTTTGCTTGATCGCCCAGAGAAAAAACTCCAAAATACCTACATAGAAGAAATAACAGTAATGAAAATGAGAAAAGAGGAGCAGAAAATTATTAAATAATCGAAATATGCAACGTCAATTATAATAATCGGAATGTCTAATGCACGTGTTGTGTACGCAAAATGCACGATTCATTGTGAAACAAATTATTACACATACCATTGGCACACAGGTCGCGCACACTGGACTCGGCCGCCGGGTCACTCAGCTTGTTGAACAAAGCATCCAACAGGGCGAGAGTGTCTTTTTCATGTACCTGACAAGTAAAGTTTAAAAGATAAAATGTTATAACGGCATACAAAAAAGAATCCATGTTCATTCATCAATTGTATGACTGCTATACTACATGTCCCATATACAGAATAAAATGTTAATAACATTGACAACCAACCTGGTTATGCCCACTAAACCAGCGAATGAGCTGAAAGAGCAGATCCCTAAACAAAGCACTACATGCCAGCTCCGTGGACACTGCCAATTGTATCACCACTGGCAATAAATGTTCATACGTGGTAGTGTTCAAAGTGCTGGTGGCGCGACCAGTACTGACAGAAGAGGCGGTACCCACCTACATGAAACAGAAAATAAAACAAAAAAGTGAAAAACAGATAGATCTGCAAGTGTGTAAGACATAAAAGGTCTTTGTACCACATTCACTATTTACAATGTAAACAAAATTAACAAGAAAAAGAAATAAAATATAAGAAATGCTGACCATGTATAGAATAATGGCATGGAGAGTCTCGGCCGCAGCGCTAACACACTGTGCATCCACCGTAGTATCCTTGCTACTATCACTACTATAACTGGTAGTATTGTTACTACTATTACTACTGGTACTGGTAGTGCATAGTGTCACGATACGTGGTAGGATGATGTCCAAACATACACTCAGCTGGGTAGAATCTGCAGGGAAAAAAATACAATTTCAAGCGGTTATGTACATGAAAGATGTAAAATTTGACCAGTGTACTGATTGTAAATTCACCACACAACAACAGATTACGACAAAATACAAATAATTATTACCGTGATCCAGTGGCACTTCCAGATTCACTACCGGACGGTCGCTCCACACAAGCATGTCCTGAACTGTATCTTCGGCACTACTAAGGATGTTTTTATTGTCCCCTCCTAGTCTGCCCAGTAGGCGTAATATGCTAATCTGAATATTAGTATTGGATTCAGTAAGGGTAGTAGCAGAGGTAGATTTAGAGTTTTTGTTTTTCATTTTGTTAGTCGCAGCCTGAGATTTCAGATACATTTTGTTGTCTCCCTTAGCATCAGCAGTGTTGGTAACGGTAAGGTAGTTATCGAATAGCGGCAGTAGCTGGGGTAGATAGGTCACTAGTGTAGTCTTATGATGCAGGGTATAGTCAGTAAGTAGCTGAATGGATAGTAGCACTTGTATACCAGTGACTAGGGACATCTTTAGCGTATTGATAATGTCCGGTAATGCTAGTATCTGATTGGAAGACAAGATTAGACTAATAATCGCATCGAGTAGTTCCTGTTGGTAGTGCTCACTAGACGTATGAATCCGCTGCTGCAGGGATAACATGAAGGCCTTTAGACTAGCTATACTATCAGTACTATTAGTAGTGGCAAGAGTAGGGTTGGTTTGCGGAACTACATCCATAGTATTGCTGTTAGGATCATCACTGCTACTATTGTTGCTGTCCTGCTGGAGTGGCCTATCGCTAATTCTTAGTGTACTGTTGCACGCACTTAGTACACTCTTGAGCAGTCGATACAACGCGCTAATCAAAGGGTACTCTTCTGCTAGTGTCACTATACGTGGGATCAGAATTGTAAACCATACACTACATCTATTCTGAAAGTACTGCTCGCCCAGAGGGAGCAGCACCTCTAGGAAAGTAATCAGATTGAGCAGTATGTCCTGATCGGCTGTGTTAATCGGTACAATCACATCTGCAGTAGCGGTAGTGTCGGTGGCTGAATGAATAGTTTCATAGCGCAGGTCTAGTGTGCCAAGCATAGCAACTACCTGGCTGAACAACGCATCGTAGAGACTGAGGGCGAAGGTTGTGTGGTAGTCAGGCACGTAGTACCGCATCAACAAAGCCTTAATATGCTTGTCTTTCGGACACATCAACTCCATCCACAGATCCATGTAGGCATACAGTAGTCTGTCTTCTGCTTCGAATGTGTAGTTAGATAGGCGGGCCTGCGAAGGGGTAATCGTCTCATTAGGCGTAGTACGTGAGACAGTACGCAAGAGCAGAGTACGCGAGATGCAATCCAGCAGGGAAGAATAAACCGTCGATGGGTTAATATTAGTGTTAGTTGTAGTAGTAGTACCAG
>LNAP01005824.1_pt1 | contig 10813 bp, 8 predicted proteins | sample 602601 | NCBI WGS metagenome assembly LNAP01 (sample SAMN02440304, study PRJNA202911) | soil metagenome | biome: Subtropical and temperate rainforests or woodlands; isolation source: soil samples (1 kg each in a 20% v/v slurry with milli Q water) were... ...
CGCTGAGCCTGTTGCTGGTCGGCGGCGCGCCGTCGGCGGCGAATGCCGCGCCGCCGACCAGCAACAGGCTCAGCGACAAAACGCCCGACAATGGCCGTCGCCAGCTCATGGAAAACCTCATGCCGCGGACTCCTTCGCCATCAGGTGGCGGTACTTGAGTTCAAGCTGCTCGCGCGATTCGACGTGGTCCGGATCGCTGATGATGCATTCGACCGGGCACACCACCACGCACTGCGGTTCGTCATGATGACCGACGCACTCGGTGCACAACGCGGGGTCGATCACGTAAAACTCCTCGCCCAGCGAGATTGCCTTGTTCGGGCAAGCCGGTTCGCAGACGTCGCAATTGACGCAGGTGTCGAGGATTTTCAGGGACATCGGTCGATACTACATGCTGGGGTGCGACGCTTGGCGAGAGCGTGCCGGTGCGCTGGCGACTTCGCAGCGACCAAGCATCCAGCACCCTCATGCAAGGCCGAGGGCGCTGCTGCGGAGCTGCGCCGGCGCTGCCGGCGCGGCGATCACGCTTACATCGCGACGAAACGGACCGTGGCGCCGGTCGGCTTCAGCACGTCGTCGACACGCTGCTGGTCGGCCTGGTCGCCGATGAACAGGACGATCACGTCCTTGAACGAACCGGGCTTGGCATCCTTGAACGCCTCGGCCACCAGGTCGGCGGTCTTGGCCGAATCCGGACCGGCGAACACCAGCATGTTGCCCGGCAGCACGCCGCGCGCGACGGTGTCCTGCACGTTCGACAACTGACGGCCACGACCGGCCACGGCTTCCTCGGAATCACCGGCCGGCACCAGGTACGGATACGGACGGTCGGCCTTCATGCCCTGCATGTTGTTCTGCACGATCTGGCCGAGATAGGCGTTCCACGCCTTGGTGTCGTTCGGATCGGTCGGCTTGGTCGCCTGCTGGCTGGCCTGCTGGCCGTCCTGCTGGTCGGCTTCGTGCTTGCCGCAGGCGCTCAGGGCCAGGCTGGCGGCCAGCGCGACGACAGCAATGAGAGCGAACTTACGCATGGTTATCACCTTCTGTTTCGGGTTGCTTGTTGGGGCCGGTGCGGCCTTTCTGCCAGCGCTGCCGCATGGCCTGTTGTACCGCCGGATGCACGAAACCGGAAATATCCCCGCCGAGACGGCCGATCTCGCGCACCAGCGACGAGGAGATGAAACTGTATTGTTCCGCCGGCGTCAGGAACAGCGTCTCCGCCTGCGGGATCAGATGCCGGTTCATGCTGGCCAGCTGGAACTCGTATTCGAAATCCGACACCGCGCGCAAGCCGCGGATGATCACGCCGGCGCCGATCTGCTCGACGAAGGTCGCCAGCAGGCAGTCGAAGCCGCGCACCTCCACGTTCGGCAGGTCGGCCAGCGCCAGCCGCGCCAGGGTGATCCGCTCGCCGATGCTGAAGCCGGGCCCCTTGCTGGAACTGTCGGCCACCGCCACCACCACCTTGTCGAACAGCGGCGCGGCCCGCGTCACCAGGTCGGTATGCCCGTTGGTGATCGGATCGAAGGTACCCGGATAGACGGCCAGGCGCGGATTGCCAGAGAGCCTGGTCATAGGCTTCAAGTACCCCGCGTTGTCATCGAGTGGTCGCCAGGTGGTAGTGCGTGGCGCAGCGCCTGACTGGCCGTCAGGCCAAGCCGCGCGCTGCCGCATGGCGACCACTCGATGGCAACCCGAAGGGCCGGGTCTGTTTGCCCACATGCCGGCGTCATCACTCGGTCGTGGACGGACGTCCACTCCCTCGTTCTTCCTTGGCATGCGCGCAAACAGCTCCCGGCGCGGGGCACTTGAAGACTATGACCAGGCTCTATGGTTTTGCTCACGAGACAGACACGGCGGATGGATTGACCCTAGCTTAACGGAAGCGCGTGCCGATAGAGCGCAAAACGCACCTCGCCGGCCTGCCCTTCGCGGTGCAGCTGCCAGTTCGGCGGCAGCACCGGCGCATTGCCGCGCGGCGATTCCACGTAGACCCACCCTCGCGAGGCCAGCCAGCCGCCCTGCGCCAGCGACAGGCCGGCTTCCTGCGCCATCAGAGGCCAGACCGGCGTGAATGCGAACCGGCCTATCCCCATGGCGGCGGCCAGGGCCAGCGCTGCCGGCCATGCGAGGGCGGCAGCGCTGCGCGACGAGGAGACAGAAGGGTAAATGGGCGTTGACATGGCCCCTACTCTACGGCTGTACTAATATCATTAATAGTGAATTATTAAGAAAGCGAGTTCTCAAAATGAGAAACTTGGACCTTGATGCGCTGCAGATTTTCAAGGCGGTCGCCGACCAGGGCGGCGTGGCGCGCGCCGCCGCACACCTGAACCGCGTGCAGTCCAATGTGTCGACGCGCCTGAAGCAGCTGGAGGCCTCGCTGGAGGCGCCGCTGTTCCGGCGCCAGAATCGCCGGCTGGTGCTGTCCGACCAGGGCCGAGTGCTGCTGTCCTACGCGGACCGCCTGCTGCGCCTGGCCGACGAGGCCCAGGCCGCTGTGCGCGACGGCTCTCCAAAAGGCGTGCTGCGCATCGGCACCATGGAAAGCACGGCGGCCGCGCGCCTGCCGCCCATCCTGGCGGCCTATCACACGGCCTGGCCGCAAGTGCGGATCGAACTGGTGACCGGCACTTCGGCGGCGCTGGCGGCCAAGGTGCGCAACTACGAGATCGAAGCCGCGTTCGTGGCCCAGCCCTTTCCGGCCGAGGGCCTGGCGGCGCTGGATGCGTTCAAGGAAGAACTGGCGCTGATTTCGCCGCTGGCCTGGGATCCGATCGAAAGCCCAAAGGATCTGGGCGACCGCAGCGTCATTGCGTTCACGGCAGGGTGCTCGTACCGGCGCATCCTGGAATCCTGGCTGAACCAGGAAGGCGTAGCGCCTGGCAAGGTGATGGAGTTCGCCTCGTACCACGCCATCGTCGCCTGCGTGGCGGCGGGCTCGGGCGTGGCCATCGTGCCGCGCTCGGTGCTGGCGGTGCTGGGAGCGGAGCATACGGTGCGCGTCGGCTCCCTGTCCGGCTCGCATGGCCGGGCCCTGACCCAACTGGTCTGGCGCGCCGACGACGATACGCCGGCGTTGCAGGCCCTGCGGCACAAGCTGGCGGCGCCGCAAGGTTGAGGAAAGCCGCGCACGGCGCGCGGCCCTCCTGCTTTTAGAAGCGGTAGCCGACGCCGATGGTCGCGACCCACGGATCGATGCGCGCGGTGCCGATATGCTGGCCGTCCAGCTTCACCTTGGAGCGGATGTCGATGTAGCGGATATCCGCGTTCATGAACCAGCGCTCGTTGATCTTGAAGTCGGCGCCCAATTGCGCCGCCACGCCCCAGGAGTCGCCCAGCTTCAGGTTCGAGCCCTTCAGCGGGCCTTCCGCCTTGGTGTCGAAGAAGTGGGTGTAGTTGATGCCCACGCCGATGTAGGGCTGGATCATGCTGTCGGGCAGGATGTGCCATTGCAGGCTCAGCGTCGGCGGCAATTGCTTGGTCGAACCGATCTTGCCCAGGCCGCTGCCGCTGACGTCATGCTGGAAGGGCCAGGCGCCCAGCAGTTCGATGCCGATGTTGCGCGTGGCCATGTAGGTCAGCGTGAAGCTCGGGCGCACGTTGTTGTTCACGTCGAGCCCGACGCTGCCATTGAGCACGGTGCCGTTGTTGGACGAGGGGCGGACCTGGGTGACGCCGACCTTGAACAGCACGTCGCCCGCTTCGTGGGCGTGCGCGGGGGCGGCGAGCGTGCCAGCGGCGAGCAGGCCGGCGATGGCGGTGGCGCGGATACGGCCGTTCAGCGAAAACATTCTCTTCTCCGATCTTTCCATTGGGTGAGACGACAGGTTCTCAAACCTGGCGTCCGGCCCGCTTGATGTGTGTCAAATCGTGAAAAGACCGCAATAGAAAAGTGGTTATGTAGCAACACGCCGTGGCGCAGACAAAAAAATCGCCGCCGGCGCAACGCGTCCGGCGGCGATCTGGTCGAGCCTGATCGTGGTGATCAGCGCGGCAGTTCGCTGCTGCCCATGAGGTAGGCGTCCACCGAACGCGCGCACTGGCGTCCTTCGCGGATGGCCCAGACCACCAGGGATTGGCCGCGGCGCATGTCGCCGGCCGTGAAGACCTTTTCGACGTTGGTGCGGTAGTCGTCGGTATTGGCGCGCACGTTGCCGCGCGCATCGCGATCGACGCCGAAGGCGTCCAGCACCGTCTGCACGGGCGATACGAAGCCCATGGCCAGCAGCACCAGGTCGGCCTTGATCTCGAATTCCGAGCCCTCGGCCTCACGCATCTTCATCTGGCCGGTGGCTTCATCCTTGAACCATTCGACGCGCGCGCCGACCAGCTTTTCGACCTTGCCGTTACTGCCCTGGAGCAGCTTGGTGGTCACCGACCAGTCGCGCTCGCAGCCTTCCTCGTGCGAGGACGACGTACGCATCTTGAGCGGCCAGTACGGCCAGGTCATGGTCTTGTTCTCGCTTTCCGGCGGCTGGGGCATCAGCTCGAACTGCGTGACCGAGGCCGCGCCGTGGCGGTTGCTGGTGCCGACGCAGTCGGAACCCGTGTCGCCGCCGCCGATCACCACCACGTGCTTGCCCTTGGCCAGCGTCTGGTTGGTGAGGCGGTCGCCCGCCACCGCCTTGTTCTGCTGGCGCAGGAAGTCCATGGCGTAATACACGCCCGACAGCTCGCGGCCGGGCACCGGCAGGTCGCGCGGGGTCTCAGAACCGCCGCTCATCACCACCGCGTCGAACTCGGCCAGCAGCGACTGCGGCGTGCGCACCGTCAGGCCGTCGGCCACGGGGTCGCTGGGGTTGCCGATGTAGGTCGAGGGCGCGAATTCCACGCCTTCGGCTTCCATCTGCGAGATGCGGCGGTCGATCTGATGCTTTTCCAGCTTGAAGTCGGGGATGCCGTAGCGCAGCAGGCCGCCGATGCGGTCGCTCTTCTCGAACAGCGTTACCGAGTGGCCGGCGCGGGCCAGCTGCTGCGCGCAAGCCATGCCGGCGGGGCCGGAGCCCACCACGGCGACCTTCTTGCCGGTCTTGCGCGCCGGCACCTGCGGCGCGACCCAGCCTTCGGCCCAACCCTTGTCGATGATGGCGTGCTCGATGGACTTGATGCCGACCGCGTCGCTGTTGATGTTCAAGGTACAGGCGGCTTCACACGGCGCCGGGCAGATGCGGCCGGTGAACTCGGGGAAGTTGTTGGTGGAGTGCAGTACGTCCAGCGCGCGCTTCCAGTCCTGCCGGTACACCAGGTCGTTCCAGTCCGGGATGATGTTGTTGACCGGGCAGCCGTTGTTGCAGAACGGGATGCCGCAGTCCATGCAGCGCGCCGCCTGCTGCTTGGCCTGGTCGTCGCTCAGGTGCAGCACGAATTCGCGCCAGTTCTTCAGCCGCTTCTGCGGGGCCTCGGAGGCCTCCTGCAGGCGCTGAAATTCCATAAAGCCGGTAATCTTTCCCATGGTATTCCTCACGCAGCCAGTTGTTGCGGGTTGGCTGCACGCCACATTTCACCCAATGCGCGGCGGTAGTCCGTCGGCATGATTTTCACGAATTTGCCGCGCGAGGCTTCCCAGTCGCCCAGGATTTCACGGGCGCGGAAGCTGCCGGTGTAGCGGAAGTGGTCTTCCACCAGGCGGCGCAGGATGGCTTCGTCCGTTTCGCGTTCGCCGCCGCGCTGCGCGCTGTGCCAGATGTCGATGTTGTTCTGGGCCAGCTGTTCCGCGTGCGGCATGATGCTTTCCAGTTCGACCATGGACAGGTTGGCGCGCTGCTTGAGCGTGCGTTCCGGATCCCACACGTAGGCCACGCCGCCGGACATGCCGGCTGCGAAGTTGCGGCCGGTGGCGCCCAACACCACGACGGTGCCGCCGGTCATGTATTCGCAGCCGTGGTCGCCGGTGCCTTCCACGACGGTGGCCGCGCCCGAGTTGCGCACCGCGAAGCGTTCGCCGGCCACGCCGTTGAAGAACGCCTCGCCCGCCAATGCGCCGTACAGCACGGTGTTGCCGGCGATGATGTGGTCGGGGCCGAAGCCGCGGAAGTCGTTGGGCGAGCGCACGATGATGCGACCGCCGGACAGGCCCTTGCCGACGTAGTCGTTGCCTTCGCCCACCAGGTCCATCGTGATGCCGTGGGCCAGGAACGCGCCGAAGCTCTGGCCGGCGGTGCCGTTGCACTGGATGTGGATGGTGTCGTCCGGCAAGCCTTCATGGCCGTAGCGCGAAGCCACCGCGCCCGACAGCATGGCGCCGATGGTGCGGTTGCGGTTGCGCACCGGGACGATGAAGGAAACCTTCTCGCCGCGTTCCAGCGCGGGCTTGCTGCGCTCGATCAACTGGTGGTCCAGCGCGCCAGCCAGGCCGTGGTCCTGCTCTTCGGTCTGGCGCACGTCGGCGTCGGACTGGGTTTGATGGAACACGCGGGCGAAGTCCAGGCCCTGGGCCTTCCAGTGCTCCACGCCCGAGCGCATGTCCAGCAGGTCGGCGCGGCCGATCAGGTCGTCGAACTTGCGGATGCCCAGCTGGGCCATGATTTCGCGGACTTCCTCGGCGATGAAGAAGAAGAAGTTCACGACGTGCTCGGGCTTGCCCTGGAATTTCTTGCGCAGGACCGGGTCTTGCGTGGCCACGCCCACCGGGCAGGTGTTCAGGTGACACTTGCGCATCATGATGCAGCCTTCCACGACCAGCGGCGCGGTCGCGAAGCCGAACTCGTCGGCACCCAGCAGCGCGCCGATGACGACGTCGCGGCCGGTCTTCATCTGGCCGTCGGCCTGCACGCGGATACGGCTGCGCAGGCGGTTCAGCACCAGCGTCTGCTGCGTTTCGGCCAAGCCCAGTTCCCAGGGCGTGCCCACGTGCTTGATGGAGGACACCGGGGACGCGCCCGTGCCGCCGTCATGGCCGGCGATCACGACGTGGTCGGCCTTGGCCTTGGCCACGCCGGCGGCCACCGTGCCCACGCCCACTTCGGACACCAGCTTGACCGACACCGAAGCCTTGGAATTGACGTTCTTCAGGTCGTGGATCAGTTGGGCCAGGTCTTCGATCGAGTAGATGTCGTGGTGCGGCGGGGGCGAGATCAGGCCCACGCCCGGCACCGAGTAGCGCAGCTTGGCGATGTACTCGGACACCTTGTGGCCGGGCAACTGGCCGCCTTCGCCGGGCTTGGCGCCTTGCGCCATCTTGATCTGGATCTGGTCGGCCGACGACAGGTACTCGGCGCTCACGCCGAAACGGCCCGAGGCCACCTGCTTGATCTTCGAGCGCAGCGAGTCGCCCTTCTTCAGTTCGACGTCGGCTTCGATGCGGTCCGTGCCCAGCACCGAGGCCAGCGTGTCGCCGTCCTTGATGGTGCTCTTGCCTTCGCGCATTTCGGCGCGGTAGCGCAGTTCGTCCTCGCCGCCTTCGCCGGTGTTGGACTTGCCGCCGATGCGGTTCATGGCCACGGCCAGCACCGAGTGCGCCTCGGTGGAGATCGAGCCCAGCGACATGGCGCCGGTGGCGAAACGCTTGACGATGTCCTTGGCGGATTCGACGTCGTCCAGCGGAATCGCGCGCGACGGATCGAAGCGGAACTCGAACAGGCCGCGCAGGGTCATGTGGCGACGGCTCTGGTCGTTGATGATCTGCGCGTATTCCTTATACGTGCGGTAGTTGTTGGCGCGCGAAGCATGCTGCAGCTTGGCGATGGAATCCGGCGTCCACATGTGCTCTTCGCCGCGCACGCGGTAGGCGTATTCGCCGCCCGCGTCCAGATCGTTGGCCAGCACCGGATCGGTGCTGAAGGCGGCGCGGTGCTGGCGCAGCGCTTCCTCGGCCACCTGGAAGATGCCGATGCCTTCGATGTTGGAGGCGGTGCCGGTGAAGTACTTGTTCACCAGGGCGGTCTGCAGGCCCACGGCTTCGAAGATCTGCGCGCCGGTGTAGGACATGTACGTGGAAATGCCCATCTTGGACATGACCTTGTTCAGGCCCTTGCCGATGGCCTTGATGAAGTTCTTGACCGCCTTTTCGGGGTCGTTCAGCTTGCCCAGCGATTCCAGCGCCAGGTAGGGGTGGATGGCTTCGGCGCCATAGCCGCCCAGGAGCGCGAAGTGGTGCACTTCGCGCGCCGAGCCGGTTTCCACCACCAGGCCGGTATTGGTGCGCAGGCCGGCGCGGATCAGGTGCTGGTGGACCGCGGAGGTCGCCAGCAGCGCGGGGATGGCCACGCGCTCGCTGTCGACCAGGCGGTCGGACACGATCAGGATGTTGTAGCCGCTACGCACCGCGTCGACGGCGCGCGCGCACAGCGCGGCCACGCGGGCTTCGATGCCCTCGGGGCCCCAGGCGGCGGGATAGGTGATGTCCAGCTCAAAGCTGCGGAACTTCTTGCCCGTGACCTGCTCGATGTCGCGGATCTGCGCCATGGCGGCGAAGTCCAGCACCGGCTGGGACACTTCCAGGCGCAGCGGCGGATTGACGTTGTTGATGTCCAGCAGGTTCGGCTTGGGGCCGATGAAGGACACCAGCGACATCACCAGCTGTTCGCGGATGGGGTCGATCGGCGGGTTGGTGACCTGCGCGAACAGTTGGCGGAAGTAGTTGTAGAACGGCTTGGCGCGATCGGACAGCACGGCCAGCGGGGCGTCGTTGCCCATCGAGCCGATGACTTCCTCGCCTGTCGAGGCCATGGGTTCCAGGATGAACTTGTAGTCTTCCTGGGTCCAGCCGAAGGCCTGCTGGCGGTCCAGCAGCGACACCGACGACTGCGTGGCGACGGCGGCCTGGCGCGGGGCCGGCAGCGATTCCAGCTTGATCTGCAGGCGTTCGATCCACTGGCGGTAGGGCCGGTTGTTGGCCAGCTGCAGCTTGATCTCGGCGTCGTCGATGATGCGGCCCTGTTCCAGGTCGATCAGGAACATCTTGCCCGGCTGCAGGCGCCACTTCTTGACGATGCGGTTTTCGGGGATGGACAGCGTGCCGGCTTCGGAAGCCAGGATGACCATGTCGTCATCGGTGACCAAGTAGCGGGCCGGGCGCAGACCGTTGCGGTCCAGCGTGGCGCCGATCTGACGGCCGTCGGTGAACGCGACCGCGGCGGGGCCGTCCCACGGCTCCATCATGGCGGCGTGGTATTCGTAGAAAGCGCGGCGGCTTTCGTCCATCTGCGTGTGCTGCTCCCAGGCTTCCGGGATCATCATCATCATGGCGTGGGCCAGCGAGTAGCCCGAGTTCACCAGCAGTTCCAGGCAGTTGTCGAACGTGGCGGTGTCGGACTGGCCTTCGTAGACGATGGGGTACAGCTTCTTCAGGTCGTCGCCCAGCACGGCCGACTGCATCATGCCTTCGCGGGCGCGCAGCCAGTTGAAGTTGCCCTTGACCGTGTTGATTTCGCCGTTGTGGGCGATCATGCGGTACGGGTGGGCCAGCGGCCAGGCCGGGAAGGTGTTGGTCGAGAAGCGCTGGTGCACCAGCGCCAGCGCCGACACCGTGCGGGTATCGGCCAGATCGCGGTAGTAGCGGCCGACCTGGTCGGCCAGCAGCAGGCCCTTGTAGACCACGGTGCGCACCGAGGCCGAAGGCACGAAGTATTCCTTGCCGTGCGCCAGATGCATGTTCTGGATGGCGTGGCTGGCGGTCTTGCGGATCACGTACAGCTTGCGCTCCAGCGCGTCCGGCACCATCACGTCGGCGCCGCGGCCGATAAACAGTTGGCGGATCACGGGTTCGCAGGCGCGCACGGTGGGCGACATGGGCATGTCGACGTCCACGGGCACGTCGCGCCAGCCCAGGACGACCTGGCCCTCGGCGCGTACGGAGCGTTCCAGCTCCTGTTCGCAGGCCAGGCGCGAAGCGGTTTCCTTGGGCAGGAACACCATGGCCACGCCGTACTCGCCAGGAGGCGGCAGGGTGATGCCTTGATGGCCGAGCTCGTCGCGGTAGAGCGTGTCGGGGATCTGGATCAGGATGCCGGCGCCGTCGCCCATCAGCTTGTCCGCGCCGACCGCGCCGCGGTGGTCCAGGTTTTCCAGGATCTTCAGGCCCTGCTGGATGATGGCGTGGCTTTTCTTGCCCTTGATGTGGGCCACGAAACCGACGCCGCAGGCGTCATGTTCGTTCTTGGGGTTGTACAGGCCCTGGGCGGCAGGCAGCCCGATGCGGCTGGCATCGATGGGGGTCGCCTTGGGCGGGGGACAGGAGTCGATCGGGGTAATTTGGGGCATGGCGCGCTCCGCAGTGGGCCTGCGTCGTAATGTTGCAGTGCAGGAGACGGACAATACCCCCGAGATGAGTAGGGTGCAATAGGAATAATTAGGGAGCGTCCCTATTTATAATGACGCCATGTAATTGGGAATTAATTCGGTGACGCATCAAGAATCGCGCCATACGGGCCTTGCCAGAGGGGTATGCACCAGCAGGGTGCGCGCGCAGCCGGGAAATCGTCACTTTTGGCTTTATATGTCCCTATTTACATTGCCGTTTTTGACGCATCCGGGATGCGGTCTGGCGTTGCGGAAATGCAAATGCGGCCATCCACCGGCGCGCCCGTTGGCCAGCCAGCCGCAACCGTGCGCGGCAAGCGAAACAAAGCGCCGGGCGCGTCTGCCGGCCATGGCGGCAGCGCAAAGTGAAGAACCCGCCATTCAGGCGGGTCCGTAATCAGGAGGAGGTCGACGTGGGTGTCGTGGTGGGGGGCGTAGAGCCCGGCTCCGCATCGGCGGACGCCGGCGCGGCCGGCTTCTTGCGCGGACGTCCGCGCTGACCCGGTGCGACCCGGCGGCTGGCCGTATGGGCCAGGCTGGCGATGAAAGCGGGACCGCCCAGCGCCCATTG
>LNAP01016191.1_pt1 | contig 10813 bp, 12 predicted proteins | sample 602601 | NCBI WGS metagenome assembly LNAP01 (sample SAMN02440304, study PRJNA202911) | soil metagenome | biome: Subtropical and temperate rainforests or woodlands; isolation source: soil samples (1 kg each in a 20% v/v slurry with milli Q water) were... ...
CCGGGCTTTGATCACCGCCAGGCTGGCGACGAACAGGCTGTGGGCGACGCCGGTGCAGAACACCCCGAGCAGGCCGATCCACAGCCAGTCGATGGCGCGCACTTCGCTCAACTGGGGCGCCGCCACCGGCAGCAGGCAGATCGCAACCACCACGTTCTGACACAGTGCAGCCTGCACTGGCGGAATGCGTCCGGAGCTGGCGCGGTTGGTCAGGGACAGCAGGGCGAACAACAAGCCGGAAGCCACCGCCCACAGCAGGCCAGTGGTGGCGCCGCTGGCCAGATCGAAATCCGGTGTGACCAGCACCAATCCGATGCTGACCAGTACCACCAACAGGATTTCATTGGCGCGGATGCGCTCGCGGAAGATCAGCCCTTCGAGGATCACGGTAAACGCCGGGAAACTGGCAAACCCCAGTGTCGCGATTGCCACCCCGGCGACCTTCACCGCGATAAAGAAACTCACCCAGTGACCGGTCAGCAGCAAGCCACTGAGCAGCAGTCGACGCAGGTCCACGGCGTCGAGTTTCTGCCAACGGGTACCGCTTGCGAACCGTGCGAAAAACGCCAGGGCGAGGACAGCAAACGCGGCACGGCCGAACACGATGATGGCCGGCGAAGCGGCGGCGAGTTTGCCGAATACGCCGGTCAGGCCGAACATCAGTGCACCGATATGCAGAGCGCCAAGGGCGGTACGGGGAGTCATTGCAATCCTTGATAAACGAATCGAATCCGGCCGACAACCATCGGCCCCTGTAGGAGCTGGCGAAGGCTGCGATCTTTTGATCTTGATCTCAAAAAACAAGATCAAAAGATCGCAGCCTTCGCCAGCTCCTACATTGAATCGTGCTGAGCCGGTTATGTCTGTCGCCAGACTCGCGTCATTTGTCGCCAGCCTCGCGGCGTAATTTACCGGGCGAGGCTCCGAACTCGCGCAGCACTGCTGCGGCGAACGCACTCTGCGAGCTGTAACCGACCCGACAGGCGATCTCGCCAATGGGCAGCGCCGAATCGCGCAAAAGCCCAACGGCAATGTGCAGCCGACGACTGCGAATGTAGTCCATCGGCGTTTGCCCGCATTCCGCCACGAACCGCGCATGCAACCGCGCACTGGACAGCCCGGCAATGCGCGCCAGATCGGCGACTTGCAGTGGATAGGCCGCGTATTGATCGATGTGCGCATTCAACGCCGCATAGGGCAGGCGCCGACCGCCCACACTGTCGGGTTTGGCGTTGTTCAGGCTGGCCAGCAATAGCACCGCGCCTTGCTGCGCAATCAGCGGATCACTGATCTGACTGCCCGCCAGCCAACTCACCAGTTGGCTTTGCCCGGCGTCCAGCGACAGGCGACCGGCATTGTCGAGCAAGCGGCGGCTGGCTTCGGCGTGATCGCCAAGGGACTGCGAAACCCACGGGTCGCTCGGCACATCCAGCACCAGGCAACGACTGCCATGGGCGCTGCCGCAGGCATGATGCGCCCCCGACGGCACCACCACGAAACTCTGCTGCACCACCTGACTACCACGCCCTTCGACCTCGAAGTCCAGCGCGCCCGACAGCCCGAACACCAGTTGCGCGTGGTCGTGGCTGTGGACGATCAGGTCGTGGGTGTACTGGCGTAGCGTGAGGATCGGTCTCATCGCAGGTCTCCTGTGCAGGTCGCCAGTCTACACCGGGTGTGGCCCGACTCGCGTTGTCACAGGACTGACTTGCGATTGTCATGGGCAGTTAACCCGACCGGCGCAAGCTTGCCAAAACTTGTCCTGAGGGTTGCCCATGACCAGCGCCGAGCTCGCCAAACCCAGCCGTAAGCAACGTGTGCGGACCTTGTGGATTTCCGATGTGCATTTGGGCACCCGGGACTGCCAGGCCGAACACCTGTCGCAATTTCTCAAGGGCTACCACGCGGACAAGGTCTACCTGGTCGGCGACATCATCGACGGCTGGAAACTGCGCAGCGGCATGTATTGGCCGCAGGCACACACCAATGTAATCCGTCGCCTGCTGACCATGAGCAAGCGCGGCACGGAAGTGATCTACGTCACCGGCAACCATGACGAATTCCTGCGCCGTTATTCGAAGCTGATTTTGGGCAACATCCAGTTAGTGGACGAAGCCGTGCACGTGACCGCCGATGGCCGTCATCTGTTGGTGATTCACGGCGACCAGTTCGACGTAATTACCCGCTACCACCGCTGGCTGGCGTTCCTCGGCGACTCGGCCTACGAATTCACCCTGACGCTCAACCGCTGGCTCAACCATTGGCGTGCCCGTTATGGCTACGGCTACTGGTCGTTGTCGGCGTACCTCAAGCACAAGGTCAAAACCGCCGTCAGCTTCATCAGCGATTTTGAAGAAGCCATCGCCCACGAATGCGTTAAACGCGAGTTGCACGGCGTGGTGTGCGGGCACATTCACCATGCCGAGATTCGCAAGGTTGGCGGGGTGGATTACCTCAATTGCGGGGACTGGGTGGAGTCGTGCACGGCGCTGATCGAGCATTGGGATGGGTCGATCGAGCTGTATCGGTTGGCCGATGCCCAGGCAAGGGAGGCGGAATTGAAGGCGGTGAAGGTCGCAGAGCCGGCGTGACCGATCCGACGCCTTCGCGGGCAAGCCTCGCTCCTACGGCACGATACTGTGACCGTCGCCTATCTGTAGGAGCGAGGCTTGCCCGCGAAGGGGCCCGCCCGGACACCCAGATTAATCAGGCTGGCGCGTGCTCTTCCATCGCCGCCTTGTAAATCGAGTTCTTCGGCTGCGCAAACAGCCGTTCCACCATAGGTTCGAAGAAGCTCAGCGGCAGTGTGTCGTACGCCGGATCAAACGCCGCCGCATCGTACCGGGCGCAAAACTCGATGGTCGCCTGATACTGCGGATGACCGCTGAATTGCTCGCGCAAATGCCGATCCATGCCCAGGTGATGAAAGAAGTAGTAACCCTGGAAAATCCCGTGTTTTTCTACCATCCACAGGTTCTCGGCGCTGACGAACGGCTTGAGGATCGCCGCGGCGATGTCCGGATGATTGTAGGAGCCCAGCGTGTCACCGATGTCATGGAGCAGGGCGCAGACCACGTATTCTTCGTCGCGACCATCGCGCCAGGCGCGGCTGGCGGTTTGCAGGGAGTGGGTCAGACGATCCACCGGGAAACCGCCGAAATCCCCCTCCAGTAACTTCAGGTGCGCCACGATCCGTTTGGGCAATTGCCGGGCATAGGCGCTGAAATCTGCGGCGATGATCGCCCAGTCTTCCTGCGTGCCGTCCTGCATATGGGTAAAACGGGCATGGGCATTCATCGGCTATCCTCTTGTTCTGATCGAAAGGGATGTATTGAGTGTAGGACTTGGATCCAACGCTGCATTGGCTACACAAGACGCTTTTGTGGCCCAGGGAGCCTAGAACGGCACGCGACCCAGAATCATGTCGCGGTACATGACGAAATCGCCGAGCAGGCTGTAAAGAGGATGCTGGAAGGTGGCAGGGCGATTCTTCTCGAAGAAGAAATGCCCGACCCAGGCGAAGCTGTAACCGGCCAGCGGCAGGGCCAGCAACATCCACCAGGCGCCGTTGCCGATGGTCAGCGCCAGAATGAAAATAACCAGGGAGGTGCCGACAAAGTGCAATCGTCGACAGGTGCTGTTGCGATGTTCGCTGAGGTAATACGGGTAAAACTCAGCGAAACTATTGAAACGCTTGATGTTTTCCACGACTGCGATCTCTGTGGTGGCTGTGCACGCGACAAGTTGCTCTGCGGATAGCTTATTTAAGTCTAGAGTGATCATTGGTATCAGCCAGTGACAATAGGCGCCACTTTAGTATCCTTGGGTATTGGGTCGTGGCATGCGGCCATCACGTAGTAAACGCCATGAGCGAACGAACGACTTCTGCAAGCTGGGCGATGGGGATTGTCAAAGCACTGGAAATGGACGGCCTGGATTGCCGGGTTCTGTTCAAGACTATGCGGCACTGGATGACCCGGATGCGCGCTTCCCGCAAGATTCCATGACGCGGCTCTGGCAGCGCGCGGTCGAGCTGTCCGGCAACCCGGCGATCGGGCTGAACATGGGCAAGGTGGTGCGACCGGCGTCCTTCCATGTCGCCGGTTATGCGTTGATGTCCAGCCAGACCCTGGCTGAAGGCTTTCAACGTCTGGTGCGTTATCAGCGAATCATCGCTGAAAGTGCCGACTTGAGTTTCCGATTGCTGGATGAGGGTTATGCGCTAATTCTGACGGTCCATGGCGATCACCTGCCGCCGACCCGACAGAGTGCTGAAGCATCACTGGCCTGCGCCCTGGCACTTTGCTGCTGGCTGACCGGCCGTACGCTCCAGCCGCGCAAGGTCTTGCTGCAAGGTGATAACCCCGTTGATCTTGAGCCCTATAAACAAGCTTTCCACGCCCCGTTGATGTTCAACGCGCCTTATGACGCCTTGATCTTCGAGCGCGCCGACATGGAGGCACCGCTACCCACCGCCAACGAGGCCATGGCGCGGCTGCACGACCGGTTTGCCGGCGAGTATCTGGCGCGGTTTTCCGAGAGCCGCGTGACCCACAAGGCACGGCAGGTGTTATGCCGTCTGCTGCCTCAGGGGGAACCCAAGCGTGATACGGTGGCCCAGACGCTGCACTTGTCGCAACGCACCTTGCAGCGTCGTTTGCAGGAAGAGGGCACGAGTTTTCAGACGTTGCTGGATGACACCCGGCGTGAACTGGCCGAGCAATACCTGGCGCAACCGAACATGACCCTGCTGGAAATTGCCTACCTGCTGGGGTTTGCCGATCCGAGCAACTTCTTCCGCGCCTTCCGACGCTGGTTCGATTCCACGCCCGGCGAATACCGGACGCGGCTGATGGAAGCGCCCATGCGGATTAGTGACGCCAGAACGCCGGGATACACAGGACAAACACCGTAATGATCTCCAGCCGGCCCAGTAGCATGCCGAACGAGAGAATCCACTTCGCGGCATCCGGCAGGCTGGCGAAGTTACCCGCCGGGCCAATCGTTTCGCCAAGCCCCGGGCCTACGCCAGACACCGTGGCGGCCGCGCCGGTCAGTGCGGTCATCCAGTCCACGCCCAGTAGCGACAGCAGCAGTGCGATGACGCAAATGGTGATGGCGAAGAAGAACGAAAAGGTCAGGATCGAGCGCACGATCTCTTCGTCGAGACGGTGGCCGTTGTATTTCTGCTTGATCACCGCGCGCGGATGAATCAACTGGTTAAGGTTGGCCTTGAGCAGAATGTAGGCAACCTGGAAGCGAAAAATCTTGATCCCGCCAGCGGTCGAACCCGAGCAGCCGCCAACAAACCCCAGATAAAAGAACAGCATCAGTGAGAAGTTGCCCCAGAGGCTGTAATCCCCCAGTGCAAAACCGGTGGTGGTCACCACCGACGTCACGTTCAGCGCCACATGCCGCAAGGCTTCCAGCCAATGCAGCTGGGTAGTCCACCAGTACCAGGTGCCGAGCACCAGCCAGGTCACCAGCAACATACCGAGCAGCCCTTGAACCTGTTCATCCTTGATCAGTGCCCGACGGTTACCGCGTAACGTGGCGACATACAGGGTGAACGGCAGGGCACCGAGAATCATGATGACGATCGCGACCCAATGCACAGCAGGCTCCGGCCACTTGGCCAAAGACTGGTCGGAGGTCGAGAAACCACCGGTGGAAATCGCCGACATCGCGTGGTTGATCGCATCGAACGGACTCATCCCGGCCCACCAGAACGCCAGGCTGCCGAAAATGGTGATGCCGACGTAGGCCGCAACGATCAAACGCGCCACCATGTGCGAACGGTCGGAACGGTCCGACGACTCGGTCTGAAACAGCCGCATGCCACCGATGCGCAGCAGTGGCAGAATCGCTACCGCCATGCCGATAAAACCGATGCCACCAATCCAGTGCAGCAATGAACGCCACATCAGGATGCCGGGGGACATGTTGTCCAGGCCGTTGAGCACCGTCGCTCCAGTGGCGGTAATGCCGGACATGCTTTCGAAGAATGAGTCGGTGTAGCTGATGTGCTGGGTCAGCAGGAACGGCAGGGCGGCGAAGATGCACACCACCAGCCAGCTACTGACGGTCAGCAGGTACATGTCTCGCGGACGCAGATGGATGTGCTCGGGGCGCCCGGGTATCACCAGGGCCAGGCCAGCGATAAAGGTGATCATGCTCGCCCAGAGGAACGACGGCAGATCGCTGGTGCGTTCGAAGATCACCAACGTGGCCATGGGCACGACCATGGCGATGGCCAGCGTGATCAGGAAGATGCCGATGATGAAACCAATGATCCGTAAGGTCGGCAACGCCATGAAGTCCGCTCGGGCTGATAGTAAGAAGGGCGCCATTCTACCTGCGGGGCAGGGCATGTAAACCGACGCCTTCGCGACAGTTGACGCTAGAATAGCCAAACATTTTCTACAGGAGGTGGCCGATGCAGGCTCTCGACGCTTTGCTCAACCGTGTTTCCGTCCCACGACTGCTCGATCCGGCACCCACTGCCGAGCAGCGCGAAGTGCTGTTTGCCGCCGCGATGCGCGCGCCAGACCATGGCCACTTGCAGCCTTGGCGCTTCCTGACAGTCGAAGGTGCGGCACGCGAGCAAATGGGTGAGTTGCTGGCCGAAGCGGCGAAGCTGCAAGACAGTGATGTGTCCGAGGCCTTGCTGGACAAGGCGCGCAACGGTCCGTTGCGTGCGCCGCTGGTGGTTGTGGTGATTGCGCGTTTGCAGGAACACGCCAAGTATCCCAAGTCCGAGCAATTATTGGCGGCCGGTTGTGCAGCTCACGGGATTTTGCTGGCGGCCTATGCGCAAGGCATTGGCGCGGTGTGGCGTACCGGTGAGCTGGCTTATTCGGCGCATGTGGCCAAAGGTTTGGGATTGGCGGAAGGGGAAGAGGTGATTGCGTTTCTTTACCTGGGCACGCCGCAGAAAGAACCGCGGGTGGCGGAGAAGGTCGATCTGGCCGAGTTTGTCAGCGCCTGGCCCGGTAAGGCCTGAAGATCAAATGCTTCGCGGGCAAGCCTCGCTCCTACAGGTAATCTGGCGATCATGTAACCCACACAATCCTGTAGGAGCGAGGCTTGCCCGCGAAGCTTTTAAGGCTGCACCACAGCCCCCGGCACCAACGGCAATTCCAGGCTGGCAATGAACCCGCCCTCCGGATGATTGGCCAGCACCAGACTGCCGCCATGGCGCTCCGCCGCACGACGCGCAATGGCCAGCCCGAGGCCATGCCCGGCCGCTGTCTGCCCCGGTGCCCGATAGAACGGTTCAGCCAGCTGATTCAAATGCTCGGTTTCTACGCCGGGACCGTGATCGCGCACGCTGACGACAATCCTGTCGCCCTGGCGAGACGCCTGCATTTCAATCGGTTGCCCGACCGGGTTAAAGCGCTGGGCATTGCGTAGCAGGTTGTCCACGGCACGCTCGATCATGGTCGGCCAGCCTTTGAGGTTCAGTTGTGGCTCGACCTCAAGGTGCACGTTCTGCTCGGGCGAACCCAACTGCGCATCTTTTTGCAGGGTAGTGAGCAGCGCATTGAGATCGACCTCTTCAGCACTGGCGTTGTCGGCATCGACGCGCGCCAGTACCAGGATTTCGCTGATCAACGCTTCCAGTCGATCGCACTCACGGGTCAGGCGTGGCCAGAGTTTTTCCCGCTCCTCAGGGTTGGCCCGCTCGGCCAGCGCCAACGCAATGCGCAGTCGGGCCAGAGGTGAACGCAACTCGTGAGACACGTCCCGCAGTAATTGCCGCTGGCTGCCGATCAGGCTTTGCAGGCGTGCGCCCATGCGATTGAAGTCGTTGGCCAGCACACCGAATTCATCGCGGCGGTTGGCCAGTTTCGCCAGGCTGTTTTGTTGATACGTTGTCTGCCCCAGGTCATGCACGGCGCTTCGTAAACGGCTCAGTGGTCGCGTGATGGAAAAGGTCACCAGCAAGCTGAACAGAGTCAACACCACCAGTGCGATGCCCAGTGCACTTAACGGCCAGAGCAGGCTTTCGCGGTGCCAGGCGTCCAGTTCCGGGTGCGGGACGCGATAGATCAGCAGATAGGTGTCGCCTGTCTTGGCGCTGGTGTATTCATCGGTCAGACGCCGCCATGGCAGGCGTCGATCTTCATGGTTCTGCCGTGCCTCGAAGGCCGCCGCTCGCCGTGGAAAGGTGCCGCGTACCACCGGATCACCTGCCTCGTTGAGCACTTGAACGTTGATGTGATACTGACGCTTGCGCTGTTCCAGAATATCCTGGGCGGCTTCTTCTCCCTGGCTTTCGTAGGTTTGCGTCCACTGTTCGGCCAAGGTGTTGAGGCCAGGGTGGCGACTGAGAATCCACGCGTCCTGGTTGAGCATGTGCCCGAGCAGAATGGAAAGCCCTGCAACCAGAGCGATGGCCAGCCAGAAGCTGGCCAGGATACGCCAGAACAATGAGCGCACAGAAAATCCTCAACTAGCGCAAATCCATGTGGGAGCGAGCCTGCTCGCGATAGCGTCGGCACATTCAACATCAACGTGACTGAAAGGACGCCATCGCGAGCAGGCTCGCTCCCACATTAAATTGAGTGGCAACAGACCCAACGGTGTTAGCCGTCGGGTCCGGGGTTAGCGCATTATTGCGCTTTTTGCGCTTGCTGCGCTTTCCAGGCCTTGAACTCGGCCCATTCGGCGCGACGCTCAGCCTTTTTCTTCTGGATCTCGTCGAATTGCTTCTGTTGATCCGGTTTCAGCAGTGCGCGAACGTCGGCTTCGGCTTTCTTGTGCTTGGCCGCCATCTCGTCTTTCAGGGCTTTCTGATCGGCTGGCGAGAGTTTTTCCAGGTACTTGTCGACCAGTTGCTGACGCTCATGCATCTGCTCGCCCATGATCTTGCGGATTTGCTCGCGCTGTTCGCGGCTCAGGTCCAGTTGGCTGTAAGGGCCTTTACCGTGCATGCCGTGCATCTGACCGCCGTGGCGTGAGCCGTCCATGTGGTCACCCATGGGACCTGCGCCTTCAGGCATGGCCATGGCAACGGTCGGCAGGGCGGCAGCAAACATCAGAGCGATAAGAGTCTTGCGCATGGTGTATCTCCTTGTCTCGTTCCCGGTACGTTCCGGATGTGTGCAGATTACGCAGATCAAGGTCAGCGGCGGTCAGCGGAGCGTAAAGCTTGGGTAAAGACGATTTTCTACCTTCCTGATAATTCCACGATGTACCACGGTACGGCTACGGAGGTGGTCGCAGGTCGCATTGCGTTCGGATTCAGAGGCTGTAGTAGTAACCGCGACTGCGCAGGGCCACGATGCGTGGGCGGCCGTCGGGGTGTGGGCCGATTTTTTTGCGCAGGTTGCTCACGTGCATGTCCAGGCTACGGTCATATAGCGTCAGTTTGCGACCGAGGGCGATTTGCGCGAGCTCCTGTTTATCCAGCGGTTCGCCGGGTTGCTTGAGCAAGGCTTCGAGCAAACGGCTTTCGGAGACGGTGAGGGTGAATTCCTGTTCATCGATGCTGACCACGCCACGCACCGGGCTGAAGCACAAGTCACCCAATTCGAGCTGGCTGGAGACTGCAGTCGGATGACTGCGGCGCAACACTGCGCGCAGACGGGCTGTCAGCTCTCGTGGGTCGCACGGTTTGGCCAGGTAATCATCGGCACCGAGTTCCAGGCCGAGAATGCGGTCCAGCGGTTCACCACGGGCCGACAGCATCAGCACTGGCAAATCCGGATGGTCACTGCGCAGTTGTTTGAGCAGTTCCAGGCCACTGCCGTCCGGCAGCATCACGTCCAGCACCACGGCCGCCGGGGAGGTTTCAGCCAACGCACGGCGCGCGCTCTGGCCATCGTGGCAGGCGCGGACCTGAAAGCCTTCCTGGCTCAGCCAACTACTCAGGAGCTCACACAGCTCCTGGTCATCATCAATTAATAACAGCTCGCTCATGACTCACTCAATTTAGCCATTGCCGACGTTTTCTACGTGCACCACTGGCGAAGATACCGCAGAGCAGCGCCAATAGCGCTACCCCGGCCCCGATCACGAACCACTGTTGCTGATCTGTCAGCAGACGTGGCAGCGGGCTGGCCTGGATTTCCTTGAGTTGCAGCTTCAGGCGCTGATTCTCTTGGCGCAACCGGCTCAACTGAGCGCTTTCGCGTTCGCCATCGGTATTTTGCAATTGTTTGCTCAGTGCTTCTCGTTGCTGCTCGCTTGCCTTCAAGCGCTGCTGCAACTCGGTGATCTGGCTGCCGGCACTCAAGGACAGCGGCGTGGAATTGCCAACATCGGCGCTTTCTTCACCGTGGGCGGGCGCCATGATCGACAACGTCACCAACATCAGACACAACGGACCTTTGCGCATCGCAACTCCTGATTCCAATACGAGTATTGGGCAGGTTGTCGGCCGGTAAACGAGAATAATGAGCGATTGAACGCGCGATGAACCGACAAGGTTCATCGCGCTGAAGGACTTTACGGCAGGACTTGCTTGAACGGCTTGACCAAAACGTTGGCGTAGACGCCTGCGGCAATGTACGGGTCGGCATCGGCCCAGGCCTGTGCGGCGCTCAGCGAATCGAATTCAGCGACGATCAGGCTGCCGGTGAAACCCGCCGCGCCCGGATCATTGCTGTCGACGGCCGGGTGCGGGCCGGCCAGTACGATACGACCTTCGCCTTTAAGCACTTGCAGGCGCTCAAGGTGCGCAGGCCGTGCGGCCAGGCGGGCTTGCAGGGAGTTGGCGACGTCTGTGGCAATGATTGCGTAAAGCATGTCAGTCCTCGGTTTTTGGCGTGGTGGTATCGGCGTCGTGCAGGTGGCGGGACAGGTAAAT
>LNAP01005826.1_pt1 | contig 10812 bp, 8 predicted proteins | sample 602601 | NCBI WGS metagenome assembly LNAP01 (sample SAMN02440304, study PRJNA202911) | soil metagenome | biome: Subtropical and temperate rainforests or woodlands; isolation source: soil samples (1 kg each in a 20% v/v slurry with milli Q water) were... ...
AACGGCGCGGTCATGTCGCCGCCGTCGTACTGGTTGACCCAGACGCTGCCGGCGCGCAAGCCGCGCGCGAACATCCGCGCTTCGGCGTCGGGCCCCGCCGGATTCAGCAGGCCATGCGGACGTCTCAACACCAGCGCCATGCGCCACACCTGGCCAGGCAGCAACTGCGGTATGTCCTGCAACGTTCCGCGCTTTGCCCCCGGCGGCGCTTGCCACGTCACCTGGATGCGCGACGGAATGCCGGGCCGGGAAGGTTCCGCCAGCTCGGCAACGAAACGTTGATGCCGGTCGTCTCCGTCCGGCAGTTCAGCCACCCGCACGATCAAGCGCGACACCTGGTCCTGGTGCGCGTCCGCCAGGGCGTCGTCCAGCCGATACCCGGCTTGCAGGCTGGCGTTAAGCGTGCCGGCGCACAGGCCCAACACCAGAGCTGAAGCAATACGAACCGCGTCCTGGCGCAAGCGTGCCCAGCACACCGAAGCCAGGACGCCCAATCCCGCGGCCAGCAACAACAGCATCCGCCCCGGCAGTGCAGGCAGGCATTGCACCCACGCCGCGCCGGCCACGAATGCCAAGCAGAATGAACGACCGGTGATGTCCCTCTCCCAAAGCCTGGAGCGTAGGACGTAGCGGCATGGAACAGGCCAGCGGGTGAACGGATTGGTCCACCTCGGGAAACCGCAAATACGGTCTATCGATAGCGGTCAGCAAAGTACAAACGGCGATATTGCAGTCCAACACCGTAATGCTCGGCGGCACTTCGGCGCCCGAGCATTCCGTCACCTGGCCTTAAACAGGGAGGCCTTTCGCCCGCAGCAGCGAATCAAACCGCTCCGGGTCGGACGTGCCCGAACGATTTTCTTCACGAATCCTTGCCTCTTTGTCCAGATGGCGACGCGTGCGCTGCAACACATCCTTGGCGTATGCGGCAGGAATGGCGATCACGCCGTCCGCATCACCCACGATCACGTCGCCCGGCGCCACGTGCAGGCCGGCGCAGGCGATCGGGATGTTGATCTCACCCGGACCGTCCTTGGTCGGGCCGCGATGGGTATGGCCTTTGGCAAAGAGCGGCATGCCGCCTTCGGCCCACTCGACCACATCGCGCACGGCGCCATCGATGACCAGGCCGGCCAGCCCTTGTGCGATGCAGGTGGTGCGCATCAGCCCGCCAACCAGCGCCTGGGTCAGGTCGCCACCGCCGTCAATGACAAGCACGTCGCCCGGCCGCACCATGGTGAGCGCCTTATGAATCATCAGGTTGTCGCCTGGCCGCACGCGCACCGTAAAGGCGTTGCCACAGAGCACGGTAGTAAGGTCCGCGTGATATTGGCGCAATCCGATCGCGCCGATATGACGGCTCATCGCGTCGCCGATCGCGGCGACCGGTAGCGAGGAAAAGGCGGCAATGGTGTCGGCATCCGCGCCCTGCTGGCGCGGATGGATGCCGTAGCCCGCCGGCCATGCGACGGCGGAAGAAGAAGGGTTCATGTTTGAATATTCCCAATGCGGGTCTGGACGATCAAAGTTGAATGTCGGCGTTTTTGACCAGGCCGCCCCACTTGGCGCGGTCTGCCTTCAGGAATGCGGCGAATTGTTCCGGCGTGCTTCCGACCGGCTCGATGCCATCGCGCTGAAAGCGTTCACGTATCTCGGGGTCCGCCAACACCTGCGTGGTGGCCTGCTGCAGCGTTCTCACGGCCTCGGGCGGAATGCCAGGGCCCGCGCACAGCCCGGTCCAGGGCGTGGGGTTGAAATTCTTCAAGCCGGCCTCGTCCGTCGTCGGAAGGTCTGGCAAGCCACGCAGCCGATGACCGTTCGCAACCGCCAGCGCTTTCAATGCACCGGATTGGATGTAGGGCAGCGAACTGACGGCCTGGTCGAACATCAGCGATACCCGACCGCTGTTCAAGTCGACCATCGCCTGGCCCGCCCCCTTGTACGGCACGTGCACGATATCGATCTTGGCGTTGGCACGCAGCATCTCGCCCGCCAGGTGCGCGGTGGTGCCGTTGCCGGATGACGCGTAGTTGACCTTGCCGGGATTCTCGCGCGCATACTTCAAGAACTCACCTACCGTGGTTACCGGCAGGTCCTTGCTGACCAGCATCAGATAGGGCGTGTTGCCAATCTGCGTGATGGGAGTGATCGTCTCCACATCAAACGGCATGCGTTGCGGAAGGAACGGTTGAATGGACAGCGTACCCGTGGTGCACATGAACACCGTGTGCCCGTCGGCGGCCGCTTTGATGGCCGCGTCCGCGGCAATGTTGCCCGCGGCGCCGGGCCGGTTCTCGACCACGACGGACTGCTTCAACACCGCTTCCAGCTTGGGAGCCAGCAGCCGCGCGATGATGTCGTTGGATCCGCCCGGGGCAAAACCCACGATCAAACGCACGGGCTTGTTTGGATAATCCGCGGCGTGCGCAAGCGGTGCGCACGCAATCAAGACGGCCGCGACGGTCTGGGTGACGCTTAGCGTCAGTGCTTGTTTTTTGTTCATGGTTTTCCCCTTGTGATTTTTAAACAGTGCGACAGGTCAGGCCAGCTGCGCCCGTGCCTGCGCGATACGACGGCAACCTTCCTCCAGCACGGCGTCGCTGGCGGCAAATGAAATTCGAAAATGCGTGTCAACGCCATAAGCCGAGCCTTGCAGCACCGCCAGGTTCTGCGCATTCAGCAGATGCAGCACCCATTGCTCGCTGCTTTGCAGCTTGCTGCCATCCGGCAAGGTCAAGCCGTACAGGTCGGCACACTTCGGAAAAACGTAGAACGCGCCCTCGGGGCTGGCGCAATCAATACCGTCAATGGCGTTCAGGGCCTGGACGATACGGTCCCGCCGCGCCTGAAAACGCTCGCGGCTCTGCGTGACGAAATCTTGCGGGCCGGTCAACGCCGCCAATGCCGCCGCCTGGCTCACGGAGCTTGGATTGGATGTGCTTTGCGATTGCAGCTTGGTCATCGCCTTGATCAACGCCGCCGGCGCCCCGGCATAGCCAATTCGCCATCCGGTCATCGCATAAGCCTTCGATACGCCATTCAGCGTCAGCGTGCGATCTTTCAGGTCTGGCGCCACTTGCGCCAGCGTGTAGAACCGCCGGCCGTCATAAAGCAGATGTTCATAAATGTCGTCCGTCAGAATCCAGACGTGCGGGTGCTTGCGCAGGACATCCGCCAGGGCCTGCAAATCGGCTTCAGTGAAATTGGCGCCGCTGGGGTTATTCGGACCGTTCAGGATCAGCCAACGCGTCTTCCGCGTGATCGCGCGTTCAAGTTCTTCCGCCTGCAAACGGAAGCCGTTTTCCGCGCGTGTGTCGACGATCACCGGCGTGCCGTTGGCCAGCAAGGTGATGTCGGGGTAAGACACCCAATACGGCGCGGGCACGATCACTTCGTCGCCGGTATCGACGGTGGCCATGATGGCGTTGAAAATGATCTGCTTGGCGCCAGTGCTGACGATGATTTCGTCCAGCCCGTAATCCAGTCCGTTTTCACGGGCAAACTTGGCGCGGATGGCTTCACGCAACGCAGCCGTGCCGCCCACATCGGTGTAGCGCGTTTGGCCGTCGTTCATGGCACGATAGGCGGCCTCGCGAATGTGTGCCGGCGTATCAAAATCGGGTTCGCCCGACGTCAGGCCGACGATGTCCCTGCCCTGGGCGCGCAGCATGCGGGCATGCTGGCCCGCCATCGAACTGGGTGAAGGCTTGATACGCTGAAGTCTTGCGGCGGTTTGCATGGTCCATCCGGGGTCTATTGAACAGTGGACACATTATGGATACGATCACTTTCCAGGCGGTAGCGACTAATCCGCATACCCCGCCATTCCAGATTGGCATGGGTTCCTGGATCTTCACGGCCCCTCGCCTTCTACCCATGAATCCAACCTTCAAACAACTCGAGGCGTTCTATCACAGCGCCAAGCTGGGTAGCCTGAGCGCCGCCGCGACGACGCTGCACACGACCCAGTCCGCGATCTCCAAGCGAGTCAGCGACCTGGAAGCCGAATTGGGCAAGCGCCTGCTCCATCGCGGCGCCACCGGTATTGTTCTGACCCCCGACGGCGAACGCCTTTTGCCCATGGCCGAAGAGGCGCTGCGGCTGCGGTTGCGCATGGCTGAAGCGGCGGGCGGCTCGGCGCCGCTGGAAGGCAAGGTCCGCATCGGCGTCACCGAACTGACGGCGCTTAGCTGGCTGGGCCTCTTGATCAGCACCGTGGTGAAAGAGTGTCCCGGTTTGACCTTGGAGCCCAGCGTGGCGCCCGGCCTGCAGTTGATTGACCAACTGCGCCAACATGAATTGGATCTGGCCATCGTGCCCGGCACGTACTGGGGCGAGGACTTTCAGCTGATGCCGGTGGGCGTCGTGGAAAACGTATGGATGGCCAGCCCCGCGCTAGGCGTGCCCGAAGGCCCGCTGAAGCCCATGGACTTTGCGCTTTACCCGTTTCTTGAGCAGTCCCACGATTCCAGCAAAAGCCTGTTCTATCGGCCCTGGCTGGAGGAACACGGGTTCCGATTCAACCGCGTCTTCGCCAGCAACAGCCTGGCCGTGCTGGGCGAACTGACCATCGACGGTTTCGGCATCAGCCAGCTGTGCCCGGCGTATTTCCGGCCGGAACTGGAAGCCGGCCTGCTGAAGATCGTTCACAGCGTTCCCATGCCGCCGCCGATGATCTACAACGCGGTCTTTCACCAGGGCTCGCTCGATACGCGCGCCGAGTACATCGCGCGGCGGGCCGCCGAGGTCTGCGACTTTTCGCGCCGTCGCAATGTGCCCGCCAGCGGCTTTTCCGGTCGGCCATAAGGGCTTACGCACCCGCGTCATCCCGCGCATTGACAAAACCCTTTCCGGTGTCTTAGGATTCTGCCTCTTCTTTCCCCCCTTTTTCATTTGAGTGCAACCGTGTCTGCCATCCGTCACTACGCCTAAACGCCGACGACTACCGCCCTGGTAATCGCGGTCTGCCTGCGCGCCCCGTGCTGCTCGACGCCTGAGTCTTGAGCGCACACCATGGGCGCCAGGCGCGGTTCCAGGAAGCACACACCCACTCGCTTTCCTTTCCCGTCCAGACTGCGTCGTCGGCTTTTCCATCACACTGGAGAAGATCCCATGACGCAAGATTTCTGCGCTTACGCGCAATCGCTGGACCTGTTTCGCTATCCCCGCACCCCCCACCTGGAAGGCTCGCGCCTGCAAGACGGCGACGAAGGCCACGACCACGTGCCGTACCGCCAGTTGGCCGGCCTGCACCTGGTCGTCGAGGAAAAGCTCGACGGCGCGAACACCGGCATCAGCTTCAGCCCATCGGGCGAACTGCTGCTGCAATCGCGCGGCCACTACCTGGTGGGCGGCGGCCGCGAACGGCAATTCAGCTTCGTAAAGGCCTGGGCCGCGGCGCACACCGACTGGCTGCTTGACCGCCTGGAGGATCGCTACGTGATGTATGGCGAAACGCTGTCGAAGAAACACTCGGTTTTCTACGACGCCTTGCCGCATCATTTTTTCGAGTTCGATGTCCTGGATCGTCACAGCGGCGACTTCCTGTCCACCCAGGCGCGCCGCGCCTTGCTGGCGGATGGCCCCGTGCTGTCCGTGCCCATCCTGTATGAAGGCGTGGCGCCGCCCAGGCTTGACACGCTCAAGGCCCTGCTGCGGCCGTCGCTGGCCAAGACCGCAGACTGGCGCAAGGCATTTGAAGCCACCGTGCAGCGAGAAGGCTTGGACCTAGAGCGCGCCTGGAAACAATGCGACAAATCGGACCTGTCGGAAGGCCTGTACGTCAAAGTGGAAGCCGACGGCAGGACGACCGCCCGCTACAAGTGGGTACGACGAGATTTCGTTCAAGCCATCCTGGATTCGGACAAACACCATTCCGAGCAGCCCTACGTGCCCAACCAGTTGGCGCCCGGCGTTGACCTCTACGCGCCGCGTCTCGCGGTGGACTGGGACACGCTGCGCGGCGCCGCCGGACAATAAGGAATAGATCATGCAATACGAAGCACTGCGAGCACTTACGCCTGCTCCGGGCAAGGCGCCGGATTTCAACGCCTGCCTGGCGGCATTTCCCGCGCTGGAGCTGGCCAAGACCACGCCGCAAGACCCGCGCTATCACGGCGAGGGCGATGTCTGGACCCATACGAAAATGGTGATGGAAGCGCTGCTGGCATTGCCGCAATACCACGCGGCGGATCGGGCCGACCAGGAAATCGTATTTCTTGCCGCGCTGCTGCACGACATCGCCAAGCACAGCACGACCGTCATCGACCCGGTCACCGGCGCCATCGGCCAGCCCGGCCACTCCCGCAAGGGCGCCATCGACGCGCGTATTGCGCTATGGGATGCGGGCGTGCCCTTTGCCGTGCGCGAAGCCGTGTGCAGGTTGATCGCGGTCCATCAGGTGCCGTTTTTCGCACTGGAAGGCTCGCGCCGCGGCAAGACGCCCGAGTTCATCGTGCGAGAACTGTCCTGGCAGGTCGACATTCCATTGCTGGCCATGCTTGCCGAAGCCGACATGCGTGGACGCATCTGCCCGGACGGTCAGCGCGTGCTGGACAACATCGCGCTGTTCTGCGAACTGGCGCGCGACGAACGGTGCTTTGGCCAGCCACGCGCCTTCGCCGATGCCCATACCGCAGTCAGCTATTTTCGCGGCGCCGACGTGCATCCCGACTACCCGTTGTTCCAGGAACCTGGATCGCGGGTGATAGTGATGTCCGGGCTGCCCGCGTCGGGCAAGAACACCTGGGTAACCCGGCATCATCCCGAGCTGCCAGTGATTTCGTTCGACGATGCGCGCGAAGAACTGGGCCTGCGCCACGGCAAGAACGAAGGCATGGTGGCGCACCTGGCTATCGACCGGGCCCGCGAACTGCTGCGGCGCAAGGCGCCCTTCGTCTGGAACGCCACCCACCTTAGCGAGCTGATGCGCAAGAAGACGCTGGATCTGCTGTATTCCTATCACGCGCAGGTAGAACTGGTCTATCTGGAACAACCGCGCGCCGAACTGCTGCGCCGGAACACCCGGCGCGACACATCGCTATCGAACAAGACGTTGACCAGCATGCTGCACCGCTGGGACCTGCCACTGCCGACCGAGGCGCATCGGGTCACGTATGCGGTGTGATGCGACGCGCCTGCTCTCGAATCTGCACCTTTAAACCGGCCATCCGTCCCCCGCCCGGTGGATTCGCGCGGAATTTCGGCGTAGAGTCTTCCTTTCCCTATCGATCTGAACGCGTTTTTCCGCAGAACCCCGAGATGGGCATGGATGCTGCCGCAGGTTCGCCCAGCCATCCCGGACAGACCCTCAATCCCTGACCCTACGGAGACCCCATGGCCGATTACCCGAATACCCTTCTTTTGATCGACAACGAATGGCGCGAAGCCAAAGGCGGCGCGCGCATCGATGTCGTGAACCCCGCCACCGGCCAGAAGATCGGCCAGGTCGCCCACGCCAAGCGCGAAGACCTGGATCTGGCGCTGGCTGCGGCGCAGCGCGGCTTCGAGACCTGGCGCGACACCTCGGCCCATGAACGTTGCGCGGTCATGCGCCGCGCGGCCGCCCTGTTGCGCGAACGCGCGGATTCGGTGGCCCGCCTGCTGACCCAGGAACAGGGCAAACCCCTGGCCGAAGCGCGCGGCGAAGTGTTGGCTGGCGCTGAAATCATCGACTGGTTCGCCAACGAGGCGCTGCGGGTCTATGGCCGCATCGTGCCGTCGCGCAACCCGCTGGCGCAGCAATTGGTCATCAAGGAACCCGTCGGCCCGGTGGCCGCGTTCACGCCGTGGAACTTCCCGGTCAATCAGGTCGTGCGCAAGCTTGGCGCCGCGCTGGCCACCGGCTGCTCCTTCCTGGTGAAGGCCCCTGAGGAAACCCCGGCGTCCCCCGCCGCCCTGCTGAACTGCTTCGTCGACGCCGGCATCCCCAAGGGCGTGCTGGGCCTGGTCTTCGGATCGCCCGCCGAGATTTCCAGCTACCTGATCCCGCATCCGGTGATCCGCAAGGTCACGTTCACCGGGTCGACCCCGGTCGGCAAGGAACTGGCCGCGCTGGCCGGCCTGCACATGAAGCGCGTCACGATGGAACTGGGCGGCCACGCCCCGGTGATCGTGGCCGAGGACGCCGACGTCGAACTGGCCGTGAAGGCCTCGGGCGGCGCCAAGTTCCGCAACGCGGGCCAAGTCTGCATTTCGCCGACGCGCTTCCTGGTCCACAAGAGCATCAAGGCCGCATTCGAGCAAGCCTTCGTCGCCCATGCCGAAAAGCTCAAGCTGGGCGATGGCCTGACCGAAGGCACGACGCTTGGGCCCCTGGCCAATGACCGTCGCCTGCTGGCCATGGACAAGATCGTCAAGAACGCCAGCGAAAAGGGTGCGCGCATCGCCACCGGTGGCGCGCGTATCGGCGGCGCCGGCAACTTCTTCGCGCCCACGATCCTCACCGACGTCCCGCTTGACGCCGACATCTTCAACGAAGAACCGTTCGGTCCGATCGCCGCAATCCGCAGCTTCGAAACGCTGGACGAGGCCATCCGCGAAGCCAATCGCCTGCCGTTCGGCCTGTCTGCTTACGGCTTCACCAAGTCGATCAAGACGGTGCACGAGCTGTCGCGCCGCCTTGAAGTGGGCATGCTCTGGGTCAACCAGCCCGCCACCCCGTCCGCTGAACTTCCGTTCGGTGGCGTGAAGGATTCCGGCTACGGCTCCGAGGGCGGCCCGGAAGCGCTGGAAGCCTACCTGGTGACGAAGGCCGTCTCCGTCGTCGGCGTCTGATATTGCCCGCTCGCCATCGGTTCGGCGCCGCGCCGGACCGGTGGCGCGTGCACTGCCCGCCTTTCCTGCCGGCCGCATCGGCCGTGTAGCGCGTTATCCCAATAAGCCCCGCACGTGAAGTGACCCCCACGAAGTTGGACGGTCGGTTCTCGGGCGGGGCTTATTTATTGTGGGCGACGCCCCCAACGCCATAAGCACATCACTCAGAACGACATTTCAAATTCGTCGTTTGGTTGCGCCCGGCGGTCCCGTACTGTGACGTATCCGCGCCGATATTGCCGTTTCCCAACGCGCAACACGCCGCCTTCGTTTCATTTTCGGAGACCTCCATGAATGACCGGCTGCACCGTACCCAGGCATCCCGCTCCGCCGCCATCAAGGCGAATCTGGATTACCCGGTGATCGATACCGATGTCCACGTCAACGACTATGCCCCCGTCCTGGAGGACTACATCCAGCACTACGGCGGCGCTAAGCTGGTGGACATTTTGCGTAAAACCCAGGGTTCACGCTTCGCCACCAAGGCCGAAGGCAAAGACTGGTACCAGCAGACGCCCGAGGAAAGGCAATACCACCGCACGCTGCGTGCGCCCTGGTGGGCGCGCGTCACGCGCAACACGCTGGACTTGGCCACCGTCACATTGCCGGAGTTGCTGTACGAGCGTCTTGAAGAGCAAGGCTCGGACTATTCCATCCTGTTTCCCAATGACGTGCTGGCCCCGCTGGGCGCCGGCAATGAATTCCGCCAGCCGCTGCACCGCGCGATCAACCACTTTCATGCGGACCAATACCGCAAGTACAGCGACCGCCTGACGCCCGTCGCCGGCATCCCCATGTACCACCCGCAGGAGGCCATCGAAGAGCTTGAATTCGCGGTCAACACCTTGGGCCTGAAGGTGGCCAACATCCCCGGCGGGGTGCGCCGGCCGATCAAGGCCATCGCCGACAAGTACCCGCCCGCGCAATACCCGGACATCGCCCGCCACGCGTCGTATGTGGATTTCTTCGGCCTGGACAGCGAACACGACTACGACCCGTTCTGGGCCAAGGCCGTCGAGCTGGGCGTGCCGCTGGCCACGCATTACGGCAGCCAGGGCTGGACGGGGCGGCACTCCATCAGCAACTACATGTTCAACCACATCGGCCACTTCGCCGACGGCTCGCAGGCCTTTGCCAAAGCGCTGTTCTTCGGCGGCGTCACCCGCCGCTTTCCCGGCCTGCGCGTGGCGCTGCTGGAAGGCGGCGCGGACTGGGGCGCGCATGTGTACACGCACCTGGTGGACCGCTGGGAAAAACGCAACCGCGACGCCGTGCACCAGTACAACCCCGCCAACGCGGACATCGGCTTGCTGGCGGAACTGTTCGAGCGCTATGGCGCGGAACTCCTCCAGGGGCGCGGCGTGGACAAGGCCACCCTGCTGCAAGACAGCCTGGGCGTCTCGGCCTTGCCCCACAGCCGCGATCCGCAGGGCGACGAACTCGACGACTTCGCGGCCGCCGGCATCGAACGCGTCGAAGACATCCGCGCGCGCTGGGTGGACAGCTTCTACTTCGGGTCCGAAGCCGACGACAGGACCGTCGGCGCCGCCTTCAACGACCGCGCGAATCCGCTGAACGTGAAGCTCAATGCGATCTGGTCGTCGGATGTCGGCCATTGGGACGTGCCAGACCTGACCGAACCGTTGGCCGAAAGCTGGGACCTGGTCGAACAAGGCGTGATCACGAAGGCGGATTTCAAGGCCCTGGTTTTCGACAACCCCTACCGCTTCTACACCCAGGCGCATCCGCAATTCTTCAAGGGCACCCGCATCGAAAAGACGTTGCAGGCCCAAGCGCTCGCGGCCTGAGCCGCCCCCCGCCTTGCCGACATTCCCGTCCGCTCAGGCGGGCGGCGGTCTGCCCGTTTCCGGCGCGGACCGGCTTCGTTCATCCCCGCTTTTCATCTTTATACGGAACAACCATGCGCATCCTGCCCTCTGCCCGCCTTATTTCACGCCTGTTGCTGGGCGTCGCCTTATGCGCGGCCAGCGCCGCCTC
>LNAP01011781.1_pt1 | contig 10812 bp, 9 predicted proteins | sample 602601 | NCBI WGS metagenome assembly LNAP01 (sample SAMN02440304, study PRJNA202911) | soil metagenome | biome: Subtropical and temperate rainforests or woodlands; isolation source: soil samples (1 kg each in a 20% v/v slurry with milli Q water) were... ...
CGCCACCCTCTGCGCCATCGCCATGGCCGCCACGCAGGCGCAGGCCGCCGCCGTCGCCACGGCCGCGATCCACCGCCGCGGACGCGAGGGCTTCATAGCTGAATCTCCAGCAGCACGCCGACCATGTTGACGCTGTAGTTCTCCGGGCCACCGTCGGTGTAGACGCGATGGTCCATGACCTGTCCGTCCTCGAACCCAAGGTAGTGCCAGTCGAAGACGTTGCCGCGCTGGTAGGAATCGAACAGGCGCAGGCTGAAGTCCCGGGCGATCGGGATGGTCAGGCCGAGGGTCAGCGCATGGGTGCGATAGACCATGGCCGGGAACCGGCCGGTCAGCAGCGGGGCGGCCGTCGGATTGGCCAGGGCGGTCGGCGAGGCATAGCGGTAGCTGGTCAACCCGCGCGAATAGGTCCAGTTCCAGTCGGCGTTGAGCGTGGCCCGGCCGATGCGCCGGCTCATGTTGGCCCCGGCGTAGTGGTTGCGCTGGCGATCGTGCATCCACCAGCGGTTGGCCTCCGGATAGGTCGCGCCACCCAGGCTGGGATCCGGCAGCAGGACGGCGTCGTTGACGTTGGCGAAATCCAGGGTCGAGCGATCGTAGCCGTACCAGGCGCTGGCCATGGTGGCCGGGTTCGGCTGCCATTCCCATTGCAGGCTGCCGCCGATGGTGTCGTAGCCCTGGCGTCCGAGGACGGCGTCGTAGTCGTTCCAGTCGCCGCGCACCGAGGCATAGAAGGTCATGTCGCGCGGCGCGGTGAAGGTCGCCATCAGGTCGATCTTGTCCTGGGTCCGTCCGCCGACGTCGTACTTGCGCAGCGCATCGACGGTATGGGCAAAGTCGCCGGTGACCGGCGGCACGTAACCGGGCAAGGATCTGGACATGGTGAATTCGTAGGGGTCGTAATCGTATTCGCTGCCCGTGCGGCGCAGGTGGGTGTAGTTGGCGCGCAAGCTCAGCCAGTCCAGTGCGCGGTTGCTCCAGTTGAGCTTCAGCGAATGATCGCGCGTGGTGGCGACCTCGCGGTGAGTGCGTTCGGTGCGGTCGAAGGTATAGGTGGCGCCGAGCGTGTTCCTTTCGTCGACGCGCCAGTCGCCGCCAAAGGAAATCTCGTTGAGTTCGCGGTCCAGCGGCAGGTTGCGGATCCTGGTCAGCGAAGCGGGACTGGACAGGCGGTCCCAGATGCCGGCCTCGCCGGGAACCACGCTGCCCTGCGAACCATTTTCCGACGGATAGCCCCACTGGCCGGTCAGGGGGTTGTAGGCCCGGTAGGTGCCGTCGTAGTCCTGGCGGTCATACTTGACGTTCGCCCGCCAGGTGAGCGCATCGCTGGGTGCCAGGACCACGCGCGCATCCACCATCTGGGTATTGATGCTCAGGTCCGAGCGCTGCCGCGACAGCGACTGCGTCGTGTTCCAGTTCGCGCAGTCGAACAGCGTGCCCGGGATGCCGGCGATGCCGAACTGGCCCTGGCAGGCCATGGACGGAACCAGCTGGTCGTTCTGGCGCATGGTTCCCAGCGAGGCGGTCAGCGAGGCGGTGCCGTTCCAGGCGACCTTGCGGCTGAAGCTGGTGCGCAGGTGGTGGTAGTCGTTGTCCGGCTCGTACGAGAACGAGCCATCGGTCAGCACCGGTGAGGTCAGGCCCGGCACCACCGGGGTCAGCCCGAACGGCACCTGGTAGTCGAAGCTGCGCTTGGCGTTGCGGAAGAACGAACCGGAGTAGGCGAACTCCATCCGCCACAGGTTGCCGACGAAGCGCGCGCCGCCGTTGAAATTGACCGTGCTGTCGTCGATGGGTCGCGGGGTCTCGTAGGCGCCGCCGTTGTCGGTGAAGGCGAAGTTGAAGAAGAACGGACCGCCGAACGGCCGCGCGCCCTCTCGGGATTCGTGGCTGGCATTGGCGAATACCGCCCAGCGCGTGTTGATGAGGTAGTTGATGCCCACGCCCTGTTTTTCGCGCACCACCGTCAGCAGCCGTTCCGGCTGCGCGGCCGAGACCGCGGCGACCTGCGCCGGGGTGCTGGCGCCGGGGGTCAGGCCGTCCTTGAGGGTCAGGTGGTTGCTGCCCACCCCATCCCAGATCGAGCGCGCGTTGCCGCTGGTGATGTTCGGCTGGCTGCGTGCAAAGGCCTGCACGCGGTACTTGCCGGCGCGGCCGAAAACGGCGCGCACGTACTGGCTGTCATCGGCCAGGCGGCTGGCGCGCAGGTCGAAGTAGCTGCCGTCGGAGGGCTTCTCGAAGCGCAGGTCCGCACCCAGGTAGGCGCCATCGTCCCAGTTCGAGAATCGCCGCCAGATCATGTTGTTTGCGTCGCCGGAGACGCCCAGGTAACCCAGCGTGAGCGTGCCGCGATACTGCCAGGGGCCCTGGCCCTTGAATTCCGGCCAGGCGATCGGGCAGGCATAGAGGAACCCCGTCGGTGTGCGCTTGCGCTCGCCGTTCAGCCAGCTGGCGCCATCGGGATCGCAGCCGTAGACGGCGGGCCCGCTGCTGGGATCCAGGGCGTTGCCGAACTGGAGGTCGGTGCCCAGCCCGGTGTCCTGGGCCAACGCGCTGGACGCGAGCAACGCCGAGGTCAAGGTGGCCAGTTGCAGGGCGGTATTGCGTTGGCGCTTGCGCATCGCCGCACTCCCCTTACTTGTGGAACCGTGGACCTGCAGGATTGTTGGAGCCGTGGACCTGCGCGTGGCAGGTCACGCACCCGCGCCCCATCAGGCGCTCGTCCGGCGCCATGCCGGTGGCGAGCTGCTGTTCGCTGAACATGTCGTTGGGATGGCGGGTATGCGAATGGCACTGCTGGCACAGCATCGGCACCGGCGCCACCAGCAGCGCGTGTTGATTGGAGCCATGCGGGGTGTGGCAGTTGAGGCAGTTCTCGCGCACCGGCGCGTGCTCGAACAGGAACGGCCCGCGCTTTTCGGCATGGCACTGGTAGCAGGTTTCGTTGACCGTATCGGTCTTCAGCAGCGAGGCGCTGATGGTGCCGTGCGGGTTGTGGCAATCCACGCAGGCCATCTGGCCTTCCGGCAACGGCATGTGCGAGCGCCGGTTGAACTGCTGGCGGATGTCCTTGTGGCAGGTGGCGCAGGTCTCGTTGATCGACTGCTTGGCTTCCAGTCCTTCGGCGGACAACTGCGCCATCGGGTTGTGGCAGTCACTGCAGGACAGCTGGTTGCGCTGGTGGATCGAGCCCAGCCATTGGTCGCGCGGCCCGCCTGCGTGGCAGCCCAGGCAGCTTTCGGTCTGGGTCTTGATCGGCGTGCCGCGGTCCTTGGTGAAGGCGATGATCGCGCCCTCCAGCGACGGGTTCTGCGCGTGCTGGGAGCCTGGCCCATGGCAGGCCTCGCAGGTGGCGGTCGCTGGATTGGCGGCCAGGGCCGCGTTCATGCCCAGGGCATGGGTGGTGTGGGTGAAGTTCTGGTTTTCCTTGGCGTGGCAGGCGGTGCAGGTGGCCTGGCCCACGGGCGTGGCGTCGGGGGCCTGCGGATTGACCGCCACCTTGGCCTGGTCGAACCCGGTCACCTGCGAGAATCCATGAACGGCCGCTGGGTTTTCGGCGCCGAAGTGGGTCGAGGGAAGCTTGACCCTGGCCTGGTCCATGCCGGAGGCGGAGGACGGTGCCACCCACGCCGCGATCGCCAGCGCGCCAGCGGCTGCCACGCACATCATCACCAGCATGAATCGGCGCATCCGTTCCATCCCCGCGCACCTGGCGATGCCGCAACGAGCGGCGGCTGGGCTACGCCGTAAGTGATGTTGGGATGAGGGTCACGCGCGAGCGCCTACAACGTCAAGCTGCAACGCAGCATGAACGACAGATTCCGGGCCGGACCAGCAGCGGCCACCGGTCTCAGTTCAATGCGATCCGGATCGCCGCAGCCGCCGCCAGCGGCGCCAGCACCAGCGCTGCCACCAGGCCGGCGGCCAGCAACAGCAGCGCGCCCACTGGATCGAGCCCCTGCGCGCTGGCCGCCACGCTGCCGGCGCCAAACACCAGGACCGGCACGTACAGCGGCAGGGCCAGCAGTGACAACAGAATGCCGGAGCGAGGCATGCCCACGGTCAGTGCGGCGACCACCGCACCGAGCAGGCTCAGCAGCGGCGTGCCCAGCAGCAGCGAGGCCATCAGCACCGGCAGTTGCGCGTGCGGCAGCTGCAGCAGTTCGCCCAGCAGCGGGGTCACCACCACCAGCGGCAGGGCGGTGGTCAGCCAGTGACTGAGCACGCGCACGGCCACCAGCCAGGCCAGCGGCACCGGTGCCAGGATCCATTGTTCGAGCGAGCCGTCCTCGGCATCACCGCGGAACAGCGTGTCCAGTGCCAGCAGCCCGGCCAGCAGCACCGCCAGCCACAGCACACCGGCGGCGACCTTTGACAGCAACTGCGGCGCACCGCCCAGCGACAGGGCAAACAGCACCACCACCAGCAGCGCGAACAGGGCCGGCTGGAAGGCATCGCCACGGCGGCGCCACATCAGGCGCAGGTCGCGCTTCAACAGCGCCAAGGCCACGCCGGGAAGCGTCACGATGCCGTCCATGACGCTACGTTTCCGCCTCTGGATGGCCCGGCCCCGCCGCCCTTGGCGGGGCGTTCGCCGTCGCAGAGGCCGACAGGGTATCTGCCAGGCACGACGGGGCACCCAACTCCAGCATCCGCGTGCGCACCGGTGGCGCCGCATAGGCGCCGTGGGTGGTGACCAATGCCGCGCCGCCACTGCGCAGGTGCGCGGCGACCATGCGATTGACCAGGGTGATGCCTTCCAGGTCCAGGTTGGCGTAGGGCTCGTCCATCAGCCACAGCGGTGCCGGCGCCAGCCACATGCGCGCCAGCGACAGGCGTTTTTTCTGGCCGGCCGAGAGCTGGCGGGCCGGGGTGTCCTCGTAGCCTGCCAGGCCGGTCAGCGCCATGGCCTGGATCGGCTGCTGGTTCGGGCGGCGGCCATGCAGGCCGCACAGGAATTCCAGGTTCTCCAGTGCGCCCAGGTCGGCCTTCAGTGCCGGCAGGTGGCCCAGGTAGGCCATCGCCCGGGCGCGTGCGGCGCTGGTGGCGGGCACGCCATCGAGCACGATATGGCCCTGGTCGGCCCGCAGCAGGCCGGCCAGCACCCGCAGCAGGGTGGTCTTGCCGGCGCCATTGCCCCCCTGGACCAGCAGTGCCTCGCCGGCGTCGACCTGGAAATCGAGCGGGCCGAACACCGGTTCCTCGTTGCGGCTGAACGCCAGTGCCTGGACGGACAGCAGGGGCGGGCGCGAGGTGTCGGAACTCATCGCGCGCATTGTAGGACGCGATCATCCAGCGCGGCTTGGCGCTGGCTCATGCGATCCAATCGGTGAACGCGTCGTCGGCGCAGTCGTGTGGCTGGGGGTGCTGCATCCGCAGCCGCACCGGCTCGCCTGCGTGCCAGTACACGGTGCCGGCCTGGCCGAAGTCGCGGGCCAGCGCATCGGCCTGCTCGGGTGCGAGGTCCAGGACCAGCCAGCCGTGCTCGATCGCGCCGCCCTGGGCGTTGCAGCCCAGCGCGCGGTGGAAGGTCAGGCCCGATTCCAGCAGCCTGGCCTCCAGCGCCTGGCCGGCTTCCAGGTTGCGGTGCTCGCCGGCGGGCCTGGAATGCGGGTTCCATGCAGTCACGAACTGGAAACTGCGCGCCTCCAGCTGGCGCTCCACGTCGCCGGCTGGCTGGCCGACCTGGAACAGCCATTCCTGCCGGCCTACCGCCACGAAGTAATGCGCGGCCGCATACAGCCTGGCCAGTTCGCCCAGCGTTGGCGGTGTCCGCTCGATGTCCCCTGTCATGGCGCGCATCATGGTCAGTTCGGGACAGGCACGCCATCAGCCGAAGGTCGAGTCGCCGCGCGCGCCGAGGTGCGGTGCATTGGCCGGCGGGCGCGGCGCATTGCGTACACTGGCCGGCCCCTCATGAACAGGCCGGACGCCGCCTCCATGCTGCCGCAGACCAAGTTGCCCCGCGTGGGCACCACCATCTTCACCGTGATGTCGCAGCTGGCCAGCGAACACGGCGCGGTCAACCTGGGCCAGGGCTTCCCGGATTTCCCGGTGCCCCAGCGGCTGGTGGACGAGCTGGACAAGGCCATGCGCGCCGGCCATAACCAGTACCCGCCGATGGCCGGCGTGGCGCCACTGCGCCAGGCGATCGCCAACAAGGTCCTGCGCTGCTACGGCGCCCGGGTGAATCCCGAGACCGAGATCACCGTGACCAGCGGCGCCACCGAGGCGCTGTTCGACGCCATCCACGCGGTGGTGCGTCCGGGCGAGGAAGTGATCGTGCTGGACCCGGCCTACGACAGCTACGAGCCGGCGATCGAGCTGGCCGGGGCCAGGGCGGTGCACGTGGCGCTGGACCGGCAGACCTTCGCGGTGGACTGGGACAGGGTACGCGCGGCGATCACGCCCAGGACCCGGCTGATCATGGTCAACAGCCCGCACAACCCGACCGGGGCGATGTTGGGCAAGGCCGACCTGGAAGCGCTGAGCAGGATCCTGCAGGGCACCGAGATCTTCCTGGTCTCCGACGAGGTCTACGAACACATCGTGTTCGACGGCCGCGCCCACGAATCGGTGCACCTGGCCGCGCGCGCCTTTGTGGTGTCCAGCTTCGGCAAGACCTACCACTGCACCGGCTGGAAGATCGGATACGCGATCGCGCCGCCAGCGCTGACCGCCGAATTCCGCAAGGTTCACCAGTACAACACCTTCACCAGTTTCGCCCCGGCCCAGTACGCCTTTGCCGCGATGCTGGACGCCGAGCCGGAGCATGACGAGCAACTCGGCGCGTTCTACCAGGCCAAGCGCGACCGTTTCCGCGCGCAGCTGCTGGGCACCCGGCTCAAGCCCCTGCCGGTGCCGGGCGGCTACTTCCAGCTGGTCGACTATTCAGCCATCAGCGACTTGGCGGACGTCGAGTTCGTGAAGTGGCTGACGGTCGAGCACGGGGTTACCGCGATCCCGCTGTCGCCGTTCTATGAAACCCCACCGGCCGGCCAGCGCCTGGCCCGGCTGTGCTTCGCCAAGAGCGCCGCCACGCTGGATGCGGCGATCGAACGGTTGAAACAACTGTAGGAGCGCACCACAGGGGCGCGAATGGGGATTTTCCGGTAAGGCCCCATCGCGCCCTGCGGTGCGCTCCTACCCCACGGCCGAGAGGACATCACGATGCAGGATTTGAGAATCGCCCTGGTCCAGGGCGCGACCCGCTGGCACGATCCGGCGGGCAACCGCAGCTATTACGGCGACCTGATCGCCCCGACCGCGGGCAACGCCGACCTGGTGATCCTGCCGGAGACCTTCACCAGCGGCTTCTCCAACGAGGCCATCGACAAGGCCGAAGGCATGGACGGGCCGACCGTGGCCTGGATCGGCGAGCAGGCCGTGCAGTTGAACGCGGCGGTCACCGGCAGCGTGCAGCTGCGCACCGACCAGGGCGTGTTCAACCGGCTGCTGTGGGCCACCCCGGACGGCCAGCTGGCCTACTACGACAAGCGCCATCTGTTCCGCTATGCCGGCGAGCACAAGCGCTACGCACCGGGCCGCGAGCGGCTGAGCGTGGAATGGAAGGGCTGGCGGATCAATCCGCAGGTCTGCTACGACCTGCGCTTCCCGGTGTTCTGCCGCAACCGCTTTGATGTGGAGCGTCCGGGCCAGCTGGATTTCGACCTGCAGCTGTTCGTGGCCAACTGGCCTTCGCCGCGCCGCTATGCCTGGCAGACGCTGTTGCGCGCGCGGGCGATCGAGAACCTGTGCGTGGTGGCGGCGGTCAACCGGGTCGGCACCGACGGCAACGGCCATCGGTATTGCGGCGACAGCGTGGTGCTCGATGCGCTGGGCCAGCCGCTGGCCGAAGCCGATGGGTCCGAAGGCATCACCTACGCGGCGGTCTCGGCCGAAGCACTGCGTGCGCATCGCGAGCACTTCCCGGCGATGCTGGATGCGGACCGCTTCGAGCTGCGCTGAGACGCGTCCGGTTCTGCAAGCGAGACAGACCTGGCACCTTCTCCCCCGCTTGTGGGGGAGAAGATGCCCGCAGGGCAGATGAGGGGGGCGTAGGCAGCGCTCAGCGATAGCCGGCGGCCTGCAGTTCGAACAGTTCGGCGTAGCGGCCACCTTCGGCCAGCAGGCTTTCATGGGTGCCCACCGCCTCGATCCGGCCCAGGTGCAGGACCAGGATGCGGTCGGCCATGCGCACCGACGAAAACCGATGCGAGATCAGTACCGCGGTGCGCTGCGCGGACAGCTCGCGGAAGCGCTGGAACACCTCGAACTCGCTGCGCGCGTCCAGCGCGGCGGTGGGTTCGTCCAGGATCATCACCTGCGCCCGGCGCATGTAGGCGCGGGCGATGGCGACCTTCTGCCACTGGCCGCCGGACAGGTCCACGCCGGTCTTGAAGCGGCGCCCGATCAACTGGTCGTAACCGGCCGGAAGGGCCTGGATCACCTGGTCGGCCAGCGCGCTGTGGGCGGCCTGGCGGATGCGCGCGGTGTCGTCCATCGCCTCGATCCGGCCCACGCCGATGTTCTCGCCGGCGGTCAGGTAATAGCGCACGAAGTCCTGGAAGATCACGCCGATGTTGGCGCGCAGTTCGTCCAGGTCGTAATCGCGCAGGTCGCGCCCGTCCAGCAGGATCCGGCCCTCGTCCGGCTCGTACAGGCGCGCCAGCAGCTTGACCAGGGTGGTCTTGCCGGCGCCGTTCTCGCCGACCAGGGCCAGCACTTCGCCGGCCTTGAGTTCGAAATCCAGATGGCGCACGGCCCAGTGCTGGGCATCGGGGTAACGGAAACCGACGTTCTCGAACACGAAGCCCTGCCGGATCGGCATGGGAAACGGCGCAGGCGAAGCCGGCGAGACGATTTCCGGCTGGATGGCGAAGAACGAGAACAGATCGTCCAGGTACAGCGCCTGGCCGGCCACCTGCGAGAACCCGACCAGCAGGCCTTCCAGCAGTTGGCGCAGGCGCAGGAAGCTGCCGGCCAGGAAGGTCAGGTCGCCGATCGAAAAATCGCCCTTGACCGTGCGCCAGGCGATGTAGGCATAGGCCACGTAGTAGCCCAGCGATCCCAGCCCGGCCAGGGCCGTGCCCCAGATCGCGCGGCGCTTGGCCAGTACCCGGTTGGCGTCGAACAGCTTCAGTGAGAGGGTGCGATAGCGGTCGATCAGGAAGCGGTGCAGGTTGAAGATCTTCACCTCCTTGGCCGTTTCCACGCTGGCGCCGGTCTGGCGCACGTATTCCAGCTGGCGGCGTTCGGGCGTCCAGTGGAAATTGAGCGAATAGCCCAGCGCGTCGCCGATGAAGGCCGGCACCAGCGCCACCATCAGCAGCACGATCAGCCATGGCGCGTAGGCCAGCAGGCCGATGCCGAAGCTGACCACGGTGATCGCATCCTGGACCTGGCCGAACAGCTGGCTGAGCAGGTTCATCCGGCCCATGGTCTGGCGCCGCGCACGGTCCAGCTTGTCCTGCAGGTCCGGGTCTTCGAAATCCTCCAGGTCCAGGGTGGCGGCATGTTCCATCAAGCGGATGCTGGTGGCGTTGGTGAACAGCTCCGACAGCAGCGTGTCGGCATAGCTGATCAGCCGGCCGAGCAGGTCCGAGCCGATCGCCAGGGCGAATTCCAGCAGCAGCAGCTCGGCCAGCCTGGAGAGCTGGCCACTGGCCAGCGCCTGGCTCAGTGAGTCGAAACCCGGGCCGGCGCCGACCAGACGCACGGTCTCGTCGATGATCAGCTTGCCGACATACAGCGTCGCCACCGGCAGCAGCGCCTTGACCAGGCGCAGGCCCAGGCTGCCCACGGTCAGCCACGGGCTGGTGGACCACACCATGCGCAGGAACGGCGGCAGGTTGCGCATCGCCTCGAAGCGCTCGCGCAGGCTGGGACTCTTGCCGGTTCGCGCGGCCGCAGAAGGGGATGCCATGGCCTTCATTGTGCCTGGTGTCCCGTTCTGCCGGTCTCAGCGGCGAACGCCGGCGCACCCGCGCGATGTCGTCCACGCCTGTTGCAGCCACGGACCGGGTCCTTCGCACCCAAGCGCCCCGGCCGTGTAGGGCGGGTCTCGACCCGCCATTGCGGTACATCACCCCGCACGCATCCGTGCCGAAGCCGACAAGGCCGTAGGCGGGGGTCTCGACTCGCCACCGCCCTTGTCACCATCCGCTCCACCTCCACGCGAACCGGCCGGGCGGCAACGGGCGCACGGCATTGGCCGTGGATGGCGGGTCAAGACCCGCCATAAAGAAGCCGGCGCGATGGCCGGCTTCTTCGTCTCGCACGCAAGCAAGCGCGCAGGGGTCAATGGTCAGTCGTGCGCGCCGCCCGGGCCGTGCACGTGGCCGTGGCTGAGCTCGTCAGCGGTCGGTTCGCGCACCCCGGCCACTTCCACGGCAAAGTGCAGGGTGCGGCCGGCCAGCGGATGGTTGCCGTCGATGGTGACCTCGGCCTCGCCGACCTCGGTGACCATGACCACCAGCGGGCCGCGGTCGCCATGGGCTTCGAACTGCATGCCCGGGCTGATGTCGGCGCCTTCGGGGAACGCCGCGCGCGCGACCTGCTGGACCAGCTGTTCGTGGCGCGGGCCGTAGGCCAGCTCCGGCGGCACGTCGGCGGTCAGTGTGTCACCGGGCTGCTTGCCGGTCAGCGCCTGCTCCAGGCCGGGCACGATGTTGCCGGCGCCATGCAGGTAGCTCAGTGGCGCATCGGGCGCGGACTTGTCGATGACGATGCCATCGTCGTCGGTCAGGGTGTAATGAATGGTGGCGACGCGGCCGTCCATGATCTCCATGGGAAACCTCCGTTGAAAGTTGA
>LNAP01016518.1_pt1 | contig 10810 bp, 10 predicted proteins | sample 602601 | NCBI WGS metagenome assembly LNAP01 (sample SAMN02440304, study PRJNA202911) | soil metagenome | biome: Subtropical and temperate rainforests or woodlands; isolation source: soil samples (1 kg each in a 20% v/v slurry with milli Q water) were... ...
TTAGGGCAACAGCGCGACGATCAGCTTCGGCAGGTAGAGCATCGCGGCCACCACGGCCGCCAGGATCAGGAACGTCTTCAGGGTCAATGGCCGGCGTCGCGCTACTACGGATACCATTGGCCCGTGTCGGGACTCTTCGCGCAGCTTTTCGAGCACGCAACGGTATACGAAATAATTCTCTGAAATTATGACGAGTCTCTATCTCTGCCACAGTCCAAGGACTGCGCTGCGCGATAGGACGTCTAGTTCTTTTTGAAGTCGAATGGCAAACGGACGAAAACTGTCCCGGGCCGGGAGGTACGTCCCTTGAAGCGCCACTCGCGCGTCAAAACCGCCGCCATCCGATCATCCGTTTTTCAGCGGTACTGACTGATAGGCGATGCCGACTCCACCCTTGGAGACCCCCTTCGTCGTTGACGCCGTCAATATGAGTTGACGACCACGGCCCCTATTCCACGGATGGATCTGGAACCTGTATCCCTGCTCGCTCCAGCATCTCAATGGTCCGTCGGGCAAATTGCATGGGCAGGGCGGTGCGCTCCCCGAACATATCCACGATGCCGATCTCGACCACGCATTCGACCAGCATCCCAAATTCAATCGCCTCTTCCCCGGTCAGCAGGCTCTCGACGTCGGCAGGGAGGGCATCCCCTCGTCCACTCAGCCGAAGAACGGCCCCTGCCGCCGCCCATCCAGGCAGATTGTCGGACGCGGAAATGGACCTCAGATGACCTATCAGTTCGAGAACGGCTGGACAGTGCTGGAGTCCTTTCGCAGCGCAGTACTGGTACAGGCATGCAGCCCCGAAGACCTGCTTGTTTGATGTCGACGCGTTCTCAAGCACCCGCAGGAGCTCAAGCTTGTCCATGGCGGCCATTCTTCACTGCACGGATCGGGGAGTTGGCATTCTAGCCAGAACGGGCAGGTATTCAGCGCCGGGGAGAGCGCCACCGCCGCACCGCGAGCCGTCTGATGGCTGCTCCCTATCCGGTACCGGCATGGCGCGTTTTGCTCGACGGACGCGACCTGACCGACCGCATTGCCCCGCGACTGCTGGAGCTGACCCTCACCGAAAGCAGGGGCGAAGAGGCGGACCAGCTCGACCTACGCATCCACGACCATGACGGCCGCATGGCACTGCCGCGTCGCGGCGTCACCCTGCAGGTTGCACTGGGATGGCGTGGCAGCAGCCTGGTCAACAAGGGCACGTTTATCGTGGACAACGTGGAGCACAGCGGCTCGCCCGACATCATCACCCTCCGTGCGCGGTCGGCCGATCTGACAGGCGCTGTCCGCCGGCGCCGCGAACGCAGTTGGCACGACACCACCCTAGGCGACGTTCTGGGCGCCATCGCAGGCGAGCATTCGCTGCGCCCAGCCATCGCCGCGAATCTGGCCAGCATCGAAATCCCCCACCTCGACCGGGCCGACGAAAGCAATATCAACCTGCTCACCCGGCTGGGGCGTCGCTTCGATGCCGTGGCAACGGTCAAGGGCGGGGCATTGATCTTTGCGCCCATCGGCGCCGGCATGACCGCCAGTGGCCAGCCACTACCCGGGTGCAGATCACGCGTACGTCGGGCGATCAGCACCGCTACAGCGTTGCCGACCGCGAGAAGTACACCGGCGTGCGCGCCTACTGGGGCGACCGCAAGGCAGCGCGTCGCACGGGCGTGCTGGTGGGCACGCCCGAGAACGAGAAGAAGCTGCAGGCCACCTACGCCACGGCGGAGGAAGCGCGTCAGCACGCGGAGGCCGAGTTCAAACGACTGGATCGGGGCACCGGGCAACTGAGCTACCGGCTCGCAGTGGGGCGCGCCGATATTTACCCGGAGCAGACGGTGACGGTAACCAGCTTCAAGCCGGAGATTGACGGCACCGATTGGCTCGTTGCCAAGGCTACCCACACCATCGACGGCAGTGGAGGCTTCGTCACTGCTTTGGAGCTTGAACAGACCCTAGAGACTCTCAGCTGAGAAGGCGTAACTATGTCGATCCGGCCCTGTGTGCTTCCCGACATAGTAGGTAATCCTTGTCCCCAGGGGCACCAAGGGCGAAATGAGTTCCACCGCATCCCGGATAAAGGCTGAGCGACCGACCAGCGATTCGCCTGGCTGAGGGACAAAGTAGATGCTCCACGCACTAGCCCCGTGCTCCACCAGCCTTCGCAGCATTGCCTCTGTAATCGCCTTCTTGCTTTTGGAAAGAAACTCAAGGCTCGCGACTAGAACAAGCTCGGGCGTAAGACCTGCAGCAATACGCGTGCCGACGGCCGCGAACGAGCTTGTCAAAACCAACTCCGCGCCAAGCGCCGCGACAATCCGCTGATAGTCAGCAGCCGCTAGCTCATAGACTGGCAGTGCAGCAGCTGGGTCGCTATGCCTAAGCTTGTTGTCGAACATTGTTGACCAGAATATGTTTGAAGCACCCTTCGGCAACACATGTTCAGCTTGAAGCGCATCGGTGATCGTCTGCTCTTTGACCTTCAACTTGAGCCGATTTTTCGCGTTGGCTGCGAAGGTTGACAGGGTGTACATACCAAAGTCTGTGACCCCTGCCTCACGACGAATCTCCATTACTAGCTCTGGCTGAGGCTTCTTACCTGCTTTACCGCGCGTATCTAGCCACCAGTCATCCTTGACGTCTGAGGTAACAAAGATCACCGCCTGCAGCTTTTCTTTCCTGCAATGGGCAAGTAGACCCTCCCACACCATGTAATCGCCGTACTGACGTTTGTAGACCAGCCCATCAACGTAGTGAGTTCCTTCCTTCTTACCATCGAGATGGCCTGGGCCGAGGCCACTCTCATATCGCTGCTCTGCCACCGCTTCGGCTTCGTGAACTACCTGCTGGCTCTCAGGCCTCGCGCCGACCTTCCCTTGGAGCAGGGTTTCCAAAAAATCGCGAATCTCGTCGTCTTGGCTTGGAGCGATGTAGTTCTCGCGTTCCTTACGGGCTATGGCGTAGAGCTCTTTGGCTCTAACCTCCATCTCATTGAACTTCTCAGATAGCTCCTTCCAGCATGCGCGCTTCTGAACCTTCTCTTCGGTGACGACAGCCTTGAAGTCAATGAAGGCGGACCTGAAGTCTCGTTCCATCTTCTCTGCCGCTTCGAACTCTTCGCGCAGAGTGCTGAGGCGATTGCTGTGGTACTCGACAAGCACATGATAGGGAACCCAAAGGCGGTCACCAACGCTTCGAAGCACATCGAGGATGTCATTACGCGAAGCTTCGGGCATTCGATAGAGCCCGAGAAGTACATTGGTATCAAGCGCGATCGTGGCGTTTTTCCACAAGCGAGAAACATCCTTCTCACTTGGCTCAAAGTATCCAGAGAATTCGTTTCTCATCACTCACCGTTGTTCGTTTTCTGTTCGGAAGCCTGCAGAGCAGACGAGTGCGGTTGAGTCAGGACCGACATGCGAGACAGCCCGGACGCACGATCTTCACAACGACGTTCTTCGGCCACTAGTGGGACCAAGGACGTGCTAACCAAATGCCAGATAGCTAGAGCATGTACAACTGCGGTTCGAACGGCCTGAAAGAAGGTCCTTCGGGCCAACCCTCAAGAGCCTAACGCCTGCATCGTGCAATGAATGCGCACGTCACCCGTAAATACCTGGCCGATCACGGCCCCTTCAAAAACGGTCTGAACCTTGCAAATGTACGTCGCCACACCACGCTCCACACCATCATCGCAACTCATAATCCATCACACCGCGCCACACCGGCGCCTCTTGCGGGTTGGATTAGCGGCCTGAATAGCGCGCGGCGTGAGTCTTATTGAGCGGCTTTCTTCGATCCTTTCGGCGCCTTGACAACGATCTTCTGCCCACGCAGATCCACGTCACCGCTGATCTGCTGGCCAATGCTGGTGTTCTCGAAGGTGGTGCGAGGCGCGGCCGCTGTCACCGCAGGGCTGATTCCGCGAAGCGCAGCCAACGCTGCGGCGCGTGCCGGTGCTGACGCATTACGCCAGCTATCCAGCAGATCGGCATCGGCTTCGGTCAGCCGGTCACGGCGACCGACCAGCACATAGTTGATATCCATACCGAGTTCATCAGCGGCAGCGAAGTACGCCCCACCCGGCACATGTGCGTCTTGCTCGAACAGGATCTGCGTGCGCTTGGCAACACCACAGGCCAATCCGATGGCCTCCTGAGTCAGGCCCAGGCGCTTCCGTTCTTCTTTCAGGCGATTACCTACAGGCACGCAACTTCCTCTTGAAAGGCGCAGTTAACTTCACCACCATTCCGCCTAGAAATACACAGGGGAAACGGAATGAAAACGCCAAACGACGGACTACCGCGCCAGCATTGCGCACCAACGAGCAGGCTCGCCAGTGGCTCATCGATAACGGCCTTTCGGTTACCGCCTTCGCGGAAGCCAACGGGTTGAGCCGTCATGCGGTGAACAACGCTCTGCGTAGCAGCAGCAAGTGCCGGATCGGGAAGACCCACGATGCTGCCGTCGCCCTCGGCATGAAAGCCGCCCCTGATTCTCACACAGATTCGCAGAGAACCACCCGTATTCGCACGGCCAAGGCCAAGAACGGCAAAGGGACGGCAGCGAGGAAAGGGGTGAAGAAGACCGCGAAGAGTAAGGGCAAGGCATGAGCGCGACTGTCGGCCAACGTGCAATTTTTACCTGCGACGCCTGCGGTACACCGCTGTCCATGTCCAGCGCAGAAAGAGTTCGCGCGACTCCGTGACGGAGTGGGACGATTCAATGACGGCTTCATGGGACAAGCTCGCAGCGCGCCGCAGCGCTATCTGGAACCGGGGGGGGCGCAACTTCGCCGTGCCGCTTCGGCCCGAGCATCGTGTTCTGCTGGTCGAGCAGACCGGCAATCCGAAATTTTTCCGGTCATTGTTCCGCTAGCTCTTATCAGGCACTTCGGGGAAACCCTAAGTGCCTGATTTATTTGGTGGGCCCACCAGGATTCGAACCTGGAACCAAAGGATTATGAGTCCTCTGCTCTAACCGTTGAGCTATAGGCCCCCGCAGCTGCACAGTGTAGTGGAGCTTACCACTACACACCCAAGCATCATCCAAAACGCCGCCCCATCGCCTGCACCCGGCGTGCGTTCTCCGCCGCCAGCTCGCGCAGTACCGCCGAGCGCAGCAGCGCCGAGCCCGCCACGCGCTGCCAGTAGTCCACCGCCAGCGGTGCCGCCCAGTGCAGGTGCGCGAGCTGGCCACTGCGCTCCGGGGCAACAGATGCCAGCGGCGTGGGCGCGCGCACGACCCCGGTGCGCGAAGGCGCCAGTGACATCGGCAGCATGTCGTAGACCGGTGCCAGCGCCAGCGGGCCGCGATCCACCAGGTGGAAACCTAGATTGCCCTGATGCATGTCGCTGTTGCCGATGAGCCGGCCGAAGGCGTGCAGCCTGCCCATGGTGGCCTGCGCGTCGCGATCGACCCAGCCCTGCGCCAGCAGCGCGTCGCCCGCCGTTCCCCAGTCCAGGGTCACATCGCCGACGAAAGCCGATGACAACGCCAGCAACGAGACGAAACCACGCCGACCGAGCACGTCAACGGTGCGGTCGAAGCGCTGCACCTCCAGGAAGGTATGCGTGTCGGTCTGGAGGACCTCTGAAGCGGCTGCCTGCATACCGGCGTCGCGCAGGCACTGCAGGGCCAGGTGCTCGCAGACCAGCAGGTCCGCCCAGCGCTCTGCGGCTTGCCCTGCGGTGGGCTGCGCGAACTTGACCAGCGCGGCGTAGCGGCCGCCGTCATGCTCGACCGTCGCGGTGAACTTCGGTTGTTCGCCACCGGGCGACGAGCCTACGTCTTCGCCTTCCAGTGCTGCCGCGGCACGCTCGGGATAACGGCGTGCACGCTCCCCTGCTGGAACCCGGTCACCGGGCGCGTCCAGCCCGCGCAGCGCCATCTGCACCGCATCGCCGCCGAGCAGGAGATCACCGATTTCGGTTCCGCCTGCACGGACGAGTGCCTGCAGGGTATCGGCCAGCTGCCATCGATTGAGGTCGTCGGGAACGCCCAGATCCCGGCCGCGACGATGCGCGAAGGTGCGACCGAGGAAGCCCTGCGGGCGCAGGTCGTCCAAGTACCACGGCAGCCCCGGGAAGTGGCCGTCGACGGTCTCGTCTGGCGAACGGGTCAGATTGGGGCGTGCGGCGGTGGTCGCCACGTGGAAGGTGTCGCCCGTGAGTGCCACAACCGTGCCCAGTTCTTCAAGGGTGGCGTCCGGCCCCAGCCGGAACAGCGGCCACTCGCTGCCCGCGGCGGTCTGCTGGCGGACGGCATAGGCCGTGGTGCGGGTGCGGCCAAGTCGCACCACGCGGTCCCCGGCCTCGGCGACAAGACGACTCAACGTTGTCCGGGTAACCCCCAGGCGATCGACGAGATCGGCCGCTGGTACGACCTCGCCGGCAGGCAGGTTGTCGAACAGCGTCTGGAGCTGGACGGTACGGGGACGGGCCATGGCCTGAGTTTCGGGACGAATTAAGTTACGAATCTATACGCCAATCTTCGGCGAACCGCAACCTCACGCCACCCATAAGCCATTGATTAAAATAGAATCGACCCGAATAGCATCGAGAAAAAACCCGCAATTAAGTTACGAAATGCGAAACGAAATTACGCGTTCCGCCTAGCGATCCCCCAGGCCCTCGAACATTCGCTCCATCCGCTGCGCCGCCGCCCGGCTCGAGTACACACCCCCCGGGCTGGCGCCGCCGATCGTGCACTGTCCGTTGTCGGAGACCACCAGCTTCGCCCCTTGCAGCGAGGCCCGCACTGCGCACGGCTCCTCGCCCAGGAAGAGCTCATCGCCCATCGGCTCGGCGCTGCCGATCAGGGTGCCCTCGCCTTTGCCGCCCGATGGCAGCATGCGCACATGCAGCGTGTCGCCCTTGGCCTGGATCTCCAGCACGCGCCCGGCGCTGCCGTCCCACTGACCCAGCCAGCTGCTGAAGTCGGTGTCGGCCATGTGGCCGGTCTTCATGACGCGCTGTTCCGGCGCCCAGCCCACCACCGCTTTGCCGGGTGGCAGGACCTGCACGCAGTAGTAGTCGTTCCAGCGGCTGCCGATCACCAGGCTGCTGCCCGGTTCGACCTCATCGCCGCTGCGGCAGCCATCCTGCGGCGTGTCCAGGCAGCCGGCGCGCTCCCCCACCAAGGCCACGTTGCCGGCATCCACGACGCGGCCGACCGTGAGGTCGGGCTGGGTCTGGAAGAAATCAGCTGCGTTGCAGGCAGGCTGCTGCGGCTCCGCAGCCAGCGCGGCGAAGGGGCACAGAGCAAGGACAAGCAAGGCTCTTTTCATCGTCATTCCATTGATCCACAGGTGCAAAGCGACGCGCATCCTAACGCATCTGCATTCGCGCCCGCTGCATACGCAGCGACACCTGCCACCCCAAAAAAACAAACCCCGCTTGCGCGGGGTCTGTTGGTGCTTCATCGCGAACTGCCGGAATCGATCAATCGATATCCAGGAAGCTGCGCAGCTGCTCGGACCGGCTCGGGTGACGCAGCTTGCGCAGCGCCTTGGCTTCGATCTGGCGGATGCGCTCGCGGGTGACGTCGAACTGCTTGCCGACTTCCTCGAGGGTGTGGTCGGTGTTCATGTCGATGCCGAAGCGCATGCGCAGCACCTTGGCTTCCCTCGGGGTGAGGCCGGCCAGCACGTCGCGCACGATGTTGGTGGTGTTCTCGATCGGGGACTCCACGTTGGTGTCCTCGATGAAGTCGCCCAGATGGGAATCCTCGTCGTCGCCGATCGGGGTTTCCATCGAGATCGGCTCCTTGGCGATCTTCATCACCTTGCGGATCTTGTCTTCCGGCATGTCCATTTCCTTGGCCAGCTCCTCCGGCGTAGCCTCGCGGCCATACTGCTGGAGCATCTGACGGGAAATGCGGTTCAACTTGTTGATCGTTTCGATCATGTGCACCGGAATACGGATGGTGCGCGCCTGATCGGCGATCGAACGGGTGATGGCCTGGCGGATCCACCAGGTGGCATACGTGGAGAACTTGTAACCACGGCGGTATTCGAACTTGTCCACGGCCTTCATCAGGCCGATGTTGCCTTCCTGGATGAGGTCGAGGAACTGCAGGCCGCGGTTGGTGTACTTCTTGGCGATCGAGATGACCAGGCGCAGGTTGGCTTCGACCATTTCCTTCTTGGCCTTGCGCGCACGCGCTTCACCGTAGGCCATGGCGCGGCTGATTTCCTTCAGCTCGTCCAGTTCCAGCCAAGTGGTCTTCTCGATGTCGATCGTCGCCTGCTGTTCGGCAATGATCTGATCCTTCACGTCACGCAGGGCCGAGGACCACTTCTGCTTGCGCTTCAGTGCGTCTTCCACCCACTCCAGGTTGGTCTGGTTGCCTTCCCACGAGCGGATGAAGTCCTTGCGCGGCATGCGCGCGGTCACGGTCGCCAGGTTCAGCACGCGGCGTTCGTGGGACTTGATCGAGGCCATCACGTCGCGCAGCTGCTTGACCAGCACATCGGTCAGCGGCAACGGCAGCTTCAGGGTCACGAACACGGCGGCCATGTCGTCGCGCAGCTTGGCCAGCGGCTTGCGGTCGCCCTTGGCAGCGGCCTTCTTGAACGCGGTGTACGCGTCGCTCAAGGCCTGCATGCGGCGTGCGACTTCTTCCGGATCCGGACCGGTCGGGCCGGCTTCTTCTTCAACGTCGTCGCCGTCGTCTTCGTCGTCGGCGTCGTCTTCAGCGTCATCGCTGGTGTCTTCAGCCACGGCCGGGGCCGGGACTTCTTCGACCAGGTCGTTGAAGCCGACGATCACTTCGGCCAGGCGCTTCTTGCCTTCCTTGTGCGCGTCGTAGTCGGCCAGCAGCGATTCCACCGACACCGGGAAGGTGCCGAGTGCGGCCTGGACCTGGCCCAGGCCTTCTTCGATGCGCTTGGCGATGGCGATTTCGCCTTCGCGGGTCAGCAGCTCGACGGTACCCATTTCGCGCATGTACATGCGCACCGGGTCGGTGGTGCGACCACCTTCGGTGTCGAGCGCGCTCAGCGCGGCGGCAGCTTCTTCGGCCGCGGTGTCATCGACTTCGCGGTTGCCGGTGTTGCCATCGTTGAGCAACAGGGTTTCTGCATCGGGAGCAACTTCATGGACATCGATGCCCATGCCGTTGATCATGCCGATGATGTCTTCAATCTGCTCCGGATCGACGATGTCGTCGGGCAGGTGATCATTGACTTCGGCGTAGGTCAGGTAGCCCTGTTCCAGGCCCTTGCTGATCAGAAGCTTGATGTCGTTTTGCTGGGCAGGACGTTCGTTGGCCATGTAGTGCTCGCGCCACCGGCAGGGAGAGGAATAGGACCTAGCATTATACCAGCCTGGCGCCCCGCCGCCCGGGCGGTGGTCCCGGGGGTCAGGGTCTGAGCAGGAAGGTCACCGGACCATCGTTGACCAGGCTGACAACCATATGGGCACCAAACTGGCCTGTTTCCACCCCCGGGGCGTGTTTTTGCCTGCAGATGTCCACCAACCGGTTGAATCCACGTTCAGCCTCGACCGGTGGGGCGGCCGTGCTGAAGCCCGGGCGCATGCCACTGCCGGTATCGGCGGCCAGGGTGAACTGGCTCACCAGCAGCAGCCCGCCGCCGGTGTCGGCCAGCGACCGGTTCATCTTTCCCCCTTCATCGGCAAACACACGGTAACCGAGCAGGCGATCGGCCATCCGCGCGATCTGCGCCTCGCTGTCGCCGGGCTCCATGCCCACCAGCGCCAGCAATCCCGGGCCGATCCGACCCACCGCCACGTCATCGACATGCACGCTGGCCTGGGTGACGCGCTGGATGAGAACGAGCATGGGCGGGGCTTCCGGGGTGGGGGCCGCCTACCTTAACGCGCCCGCCGGTCCACGCCGATTGTCCCAGCGGCTAGACTTCCCCGTGATGAAACCGCATACCACCGCCCGCCTGGCCTACCGCGCCGCCGCCCTGTTCACCCGCCTGCCCTGGTCCTGGCTGCGCGGCTTCGCCAACGTGCTGGCGTGGCTGTGGATCCGTCTCAATGCGCGCGAGAGCCGGGTGACCCGGCGCAACCTGGAACTGGCCTTCCCCGAACTAACCGACGCCCAGCGGGTGCAGATGCACCGCCAGGTGCTGCGCTCCACCGCGCTGCAGGCGCTGGAAACCCTGCGCCTGTGGACCCGCCCGCGTGAGCAGAACCTGGCCTGCCTGGTGGAGCGCCATGGCGAGGCGCTGTATGACGCGGCGCTGGCCGCCGGCAAGGGCGTGATCGTGGCCGCCCCCCACCATGGCAACTGGGAGCTGCTGAACCAGTGGCTGGCCTCGCGCGGGCCGATCGCCATCGTCTACAAGGCCCCCGACGAGGCCGTGGGCGATGCCTTCCTGCAGTTGGTGCGTGGCGGCGACAACGTGCAGCAGGTGCGCGCCGAGGGCCCGGCGGTGCGCCAGCTGTTCAAGGTGCTCAAGGACGGCGGCGCCACCGGCATCCTGCCCGACCAGCAGCCCAAGGCCGGCGACGGCGTGTTCGCCCCGTTCTTCGGGGTCGAGGCGCTGACCATGACCCTGGTCAACCGGCTCGCTGAACGGACCGGGGCCACCGTGCTCTACGGCTGGTGCGAGCGCGTGGGCCCGGGCATGCAGTTTGCCCTGCACGTCGAGCCGTCCGACCCGGCCGTGGCCGACCCGGACCCGCGCACGGCGGCCACCGCACTCAACGCCGGGCCTCAGAGGATGACCCGGGCCCCCCCTCCCAGCCCCCGCCATTCGCCGCCGACCTTGTACTCGCCGACATCATGCACATCCATGCCCAGCCAGTGGCCGGCGCGGTGCATGTAAAACGCC
>LNAP01005833.1_pt1 | contig 10805 bp, 9 predicted proteins | sample 602601 | NCBI WGS metagenome assembly LNAP01 (sample SAMN02440304, study PRJNA202911) | soil metagenome | biome: Subtropical and temperate rainforests or woodlands; isolation source: soil samples (1 kg each in a 20% v/v slurry with milli Q water) were... ...
AAGGAGATCGGTGGCGCGCAGGGCGTGCTGGTCACGGCCGTGTCGCCGAAGGCTTTTCAGCAGGCGATGGGCATGGTGCGGCGGGGCGGGACCGCCTCGCCCGCACTGCCCAAGGAGCATTCAGATGACCCGATCCGACACTATGGCCGACGCATTGCCCCCGCCCTTGCTGGCGGACGAATGGCTGAATGCGGACGGCCCCATCGAACTCGCCGCGCTGCGCGGCAAGGTCGTGCTGCTGCATGCGTTCCAGATGCTGTGCCCGGGGTGCCTGTCTCACGGGCTGCCGCAAGCCGAACGCGTGCACAGGCTGTTCCGCGGCAAGGATGTCGCGGTCATCGGCCTGCATACCGTTTTCGAACACCACGACGTCATGAGTCCAGCCGCGCTGCGCGCCTTCAATCACGAGTATCGATGGAGCTTCCCCATCGGCATCGACCGCCCCGCCGCGTCCGGCGCGATTCCGATGACCATGCAGGCCTACGGGCTGCGCGGCACGCCCAGCCTGGTCCTGCTGGACCGTCGGGGACACGTGCGCCTGCAGCACTTCGGCAGCATCGACGACCTGGCCCTGGGCGCCGCCATCGGCAGGCTGCTGGCCGAGGACGATGCCGCTCTCGACAACGCCGCAGTACCCGATGGATCCGCTCGCCCGGAGTGCGACGCGGAAAGCTGCCCCGCGCCGGCCTAGCGGTAGGCGCCTGCTCTCTGTTTGTCCTATGCCATAATAAACAACAATTCAGGACAATATACACCCTACCGCCCGAGCATCGCGTCCGCGGCAACCACGAGTTTCATGTCTACGTTTCTTTCCCTGTCGTTCCAGCGCGTTGCGCCCAAGCTCTGGCTGACGCGCTGCGCCGGCCGGCTCGCCTCATGCCGCCAGGCGTGGGTGGCCCAGCCGCTGATCCGCGGTTATGCCAAGTGGTATGGCATCGATCTCGACGAGGCGCTGCACGCCGACCCCAAGGCCTATGACAGTTTCAATGCCTTCTTTACCCGGGCCTTGAAGCCGGGCGCCCGCAAGCTGGCCGACGCGGACTGGACCAGTCCTGCGGATGGCACAGTGAGTCAGTTCGGCCGTATCAGCCTGGGGCAATTGATACAGGCCAAGCGGCGCCAATACAGCGCCGCTGCGCTGCTGGGCGATGCGGATCTGGCGCGGGCATTGGGCGGCGGCTGGTTCACCACGATCTATCTGAGTCCGCGCGACTACCATCGCGTGCACATGCCTTGCGAGGGCCGTCTGCTGGGTATGCGCCATGTGCCGGGGACGCTCTACTCCGTCAGGCCGGAGATCGTGCAGGGCATGGACGGCTTGCTGGCGCGCAACGAGCGGCTGGTCTGCTGGTTCGAACATCCCCTCCATGGCGTCTACGCCATGGTGCTGGTGGGAGCCGCCATCGTCGGCAGCATCGCCACGACCTGGCATGGCCAGGTAGCCCCGCACGGGAGGCGCGTGCAGCAATGGGATTATGGCGACCTGGCTCCCCTGCGCTTGCCGCAAGGCGCCGAGATGGGGCACTTCCAACTGGGTTCGACCGTGGTGCTGCTGATGCCCGGCAGCGCCTGGCGCTTCCATCCAGGCTGGAAAACGGGGCGGACGGTCAGGCTGGGACAAGCCATGGCCGACCGGCGTTGAAGCCGGTGGCGGCTAGCCCATGCTTTCCCGGATGTCCCGCGCCAGCTTGCGGCACTGGCCGGGCTCGATCGCGGAGAGGGTGATGCGCAGGCCCCGGACCGGTTCCTGGACCCCGAAGGCATCGCCATGGCGCACCAGCCAGCCGCGATGGGCCAGGGCCAGCGCGACCGCCTGGTCGTCGGTATCCAGCGGCACCCAGAGGTTCAGGCCGTCACCGTCCGCAACGCACGGCACGCCCTGCTCCAGCAAGGCATTTTCCAGGGCCTTGCGGCGCTGCGCGTAGTCCTTGCGGGCCTGGGTCATCTGCTTGGCGACCTCGGGCCGGCCCAGCGTGACCTCGACCATGTCCTGCAGCAGATGGCTGACCCAGCTGGTGCCGGAAGCCAGCCGCAGCCGCAATTGCCGTGACGTCGCGGGATCGCTGGCCACCATCGCCAGGCGCACGTCGGGGCCCAAGGTCTTGGAGAAAGAGCGCACCAGGGCCCATCGCTGCGCGCCGGACGGCAGCACCGAGTGGTACGCCTTGCCGGACAGCAAGGCGTAGTGATCGTCGACGATGACCATGGCGTGGGGATACCTGGCCAGCACCCGCGCCAGCGCTTTCGCCCGCTTTTCGCTCAGGCTGCAGCCCGTGGGATTGTGGGCCCGCGGCGTCAGGATGACGGCCTGCGCGCCTTTGGCCAGCGCCGCCTCCAGTGCCGCCGCCTGCATGCCTTCCGCGTCGACCGGCACGCCCAGCGCCTGCAGGCCGGCAATGCGCAGCATGTTGATGCTGCTCAGGAAGCATGGATTTTCGACTGCCACCCTGTCCCCAGCCACCAGATGCGAGCTGAGCAGCCGCTCGATGGCGTCCACCGCCCCATGGGTCAGGTTGATCTCGAAGGGCGCCGGGCAGTCCGGCGCGAACCAGGCGCGGGCATAGCTTTCCAGCCCGGCGTTGACCGTGGGCTCGCCATACAGCCGCGACTGATAAGGCCGGATGGAGAAAGCAGCGCTCAGGTCCGGCAGCCAGGCGGGATTTGGATTGCCGCTGGCCAGATCGGCCAACGGCGAGTCCGACAGCGCGCCTTCCTGTTCCCCGGGGCCGGATTGGTCGCGGATGATGGTGCCCAGGCGGCCCTGGGTCAGGGCGATGCCGGCCGTCACCAGCCGCTTGTAAGCAGCGGCGACAGTATTGCGGTTGATATCCAGTTCGACCGCCAGATCCCGCACCGGCGGCAGCGCCTGGCCCGGCGGCAGCTGCCCCGACTGAGCCATCGCGCGCACGCAATCGAAGATCTCCGCGGCGGTCTTTCCTTGTATTTTCATAGAGTCCTAAGACAATCCCGTTCCTGTCACGGACAGCGGCCGCGCCGCGTCAAGTCAATGCGGACCAACTCCTGGCCGGGCCAACTCCTGGCCGGGCCAACTCCTGGCCGGGCCAACTCCTGGCCGGGCCGACTTCCGGCCGTGTCAATTCCCGGCGTAAGTTTGACACGGATTCCCCGTCCGCATAAAGCGGGCTTACCGCACGCAATCCACGTAATAGCGCAGGTTTCCGTCGGCGTCGCGCAGCTCCACGAAACCATGGATGTCCGTGCCGAACCCCGGGCATTCCCGGCTCAGCTCGCGGGAGAACTTCAGGTAATCGACGATAGTCCGGTTGAACACCTCGCCCGGCACCAGCACCGGTATTCCCGGGGGATAAGGCGTGATCAGGCTGGTGGTGATGCGGCCTTCCAGATGGTCGATCTCCACCCTCTCGGTGCGCCGCTGGGCGATGCAGGCGTAGGCGTCGCAGGGCTTCATCGCGGGGGTGACGTCGGTCAGGTACATGTCCGTGGTCAAGCGGGCGATGTCGTGCCTGGCATAGGTCGCATGCACATGCTGACACAGGTCGCGCAGGCCCATGCTCTCGTAGCGGGGGAACTTGCGGCAGAACTCCGGTAGCAGCCGCCACATGGGCTGGTTGCGCTCGTAGTCATCCTTGAACTGCTGCAGCGCGGTCAACAGCGAACTCCAGCGGCCCTTGGTGATGCCTATCGTGAACATGATGAAGAAGCTGTACAGGCCGGTCTTCTCCACGATCACGCCATGCTCGGCCAGGAATTTGGTGACCATGGAGGCCGGAATCCCGCTGTCGGCGAAGTTGCCGTCCAGGTCCAGCCCGGGCGTCACGATGGTCGACTTGATCGGATCCAGCATATTGAAGCCGTCGGCCAGTTCCCCGAATCCGTGCCACGACGCCTCGCCGTCGCCGGCGCGGATGATCCAGTCCTCGGGCGAACCTATGCCCTCCGGCGCCAGCGCCTCGGGTCCCCAGACCTTGAACCACCAATCGCCGTCGGCGAAATGCGTGCCGACCTCTTGCATCGCGCGGCGGAAATCCAGCGCTTCCGCGATGCTCTCCTCCACCAGCACCGTGCCTCCCGGCGGCTCCATCATGGCCGCGGCCACGTCGCAGCTGGCGATGATGGCGTACTGGGGACTGGTGCTGGTGTGCATCAGATAGGACTCGTTGAAGAGGTGCCGGTCCAGCTGCCGCGTCATGGAGTCCTGCGCCAGCACATGGCTGGCCTGGCTGATGCCGGCCAGCAGCTTGTGCGTGGACTGCGTGGAGAACACCAGGGATTCCCTGGGCCGCGCGCGCTGCTTGCCCATGCAGTGATAGGCGCCATAGAAGGGATGGAACACCGCGTGCGGCATCCAGGCTTCGTCGAAGTGCAAAGCGTCCACGTAGCCGTCCAGCGCGGCCTTGATCGTCTCGGTTTCGTAGATGATGCCGTCGTAGGTGGACTGCGTCAGCGCCATCACCCGCGGACGGACCGCGTCGGCGTCCAGGTGCTGGAGCAGCGGATGGGCGCGGATCTTCTCGCGGATCGTCTCGACGTCGAACTCGCTGCGCGGGATCGGGCCGATGATGCCGAAATGGTTGCGCGTTGGGCGCAGGAAAACGGGGATCGCTCCCGTCATGACGATGCTGTGCAGGACTGACTTGTGGCAATTGCGGTCCACCAGCACCACATCGCCCGGCGCCACCATGTGGTGCCACACGATCTTGTTGCTGGTGCTGGTGCCGTTCGTCACGAAGTAGCAGTGGTCCGCATTGAAGATGCGCGCAGCATTGCGCTCGCTCGCGCCGATGGCGCCGTTGTGGTCCAGCAGTTGGCCCAGTTCCTCCACCGCATTGCAGACGTCCGCGCGCAGCATGTTCTCGCCAAAGAACTGGTGGAACATCTGGCCCACCGGGCTCTTCAGGAACGCCACGCCACCGGAATGCCCCGGACAATGCCAGGAATAGGAGCCGTCCTCGGCGTAGTCCAGCAACGCTTTCAGGAACGGCGGCTTAACGCCTTCCAGGTAGGCCCGGGCCTCGCGGATCAGGTGCCGCGCCACGAATTCCGGCGTGTCCTCGTACATATGGATCACGCCCTGAAGTTCGCGCAGGATGTCGTTCGGAATGTGGCGCGCGGTCTTGGTTTCGCCGTAGACGTAGATCGGCACGTCGGCGTTGCGCCGCCGGACTTCGCTGATGAATTCCCGCAATGCCAGTAGCGCCGGCGCCACGCCCTCGCCATGCGCGAGTTCCTCGTCGTCGATGGACAGGATGAAGGCGCTAGCGCGGCTTTGCTGCTGGGCGAACAGGCTGAGATCGCCGTAGCTGGTCGTGCCCAGCACGTCGAAGCCCTCGGCCTTGATGGCCTCGGCCAATACCCGGATGCTCAGGCCGGACGTGTTTTCCGAGCGGAAGTCCTCGTCGATGATGACGATGGGAAACTGGAACTGCATTGCTGTCCTCGGTCGAATCCAGGCCGCCCCCATGGCAGCCCGGCAGCAAGGACAGCCGCGCGGCCCGGTTTACCGACGGGGCCGCGCGAAACAGCAGCCCGCCCGCGCCGGACGCTTGCAATTTATTTTGTCCTCGAACACAATTATATATGTCTTAGGACAAAACAAATGGCGCGGTGGCAGAGTGGCTATGCAGCAGGATTGCAAATCCGCGAAGGTTGGTTCGATTCCAGCCCGCGCCTCCAGTTTCCTGGCGGAAGGTCGGGCGCGGCACATTAGGCCGCGTGATCGCGCAGGTGTTCCCGCAATGCGTCCGCGAAGGACAGCGCGATGACTGACGACGGCCAATGCTCGGGCCATACCAGGCTGAGGTCGAAAGAGGCGCCCGGCTCCAGCGGCCGCAGTTGATCCAGCCCGCCCGGGATGCGTGCGGCAGTCAGCCGGTCGACCAGCGCGATGCCCACGCCGCGCATCACCAGCTCCATCGCCACCGAGGTCCAGAACACCTGCACGCGCCGCCGCGCATAGACCTTCTGCTGCTCCAGCAGCGCTTCCAGCCAGAAGCGGGTGTGATCCAGGTTGTCGTAGATGATGAGATCGCGGCCGGCCAGCTGTTCGACGCGTATGGTGTCGAACTTTTCCAGCGGGTCGCCAGGGGGAATGGCGCAATACAGCTGCAAACTGACCAGCGGCTCGGCCACCACGCCCGGGTGCTGCCCCCCATAGAAGCACACGCCCATATCCACCTGGCGCGCCGCCACCCATTCGACGATGCGCGCCGAACTGCGCGTCTGCAATGCCACGGAAATATTGGGCCGCTCCGCCATGAAGCTGGCCAGCACGTCCGGCATGACGGTCAAGGACAGCAAGGGCAAGGACGCCACGGTCAGGTGACCCTGCTTTTCGCTGCCCAGATCCTTGATGAAGCTATCCAGCTGCGAAAGACCGGAAAAAAGCCGGTCGACCTGGCCATAAAGCGCCCTGCCTTCGGGCGTGGGCAGCAGACGTCCGCCCTTGCGCACGAACAACGCCACGCCCACGCGGCGCTCCAGCTGGGCAATGTACTTGCTGGCGGCAGGCTGCGAAATCAGCAGCACCTGCGCCGCCCGCGACACCGAGCCTTCCCGCATCACCGCCCTGAAGATTTCTATCTCTCTGATGTTCATGCGCCGACTATAACTATTTAGCTATAGACATGGCAATTATTGGTATTAGGCAGTTATGTAGATTGTTCCTAGGATGATCGCTCGACTTTTATCCAGGACCCATCGTGTCGGAAAACTATGCATCTATGGAATTGCCGTTCGGCCCGGACGTCTATGCCGCGAACCTCTCGCTGCTTGCGCGGGACATCCAGGCCCAGGGCCTGGCGGCGGCCATCCTGTTCGACCCCGAGAACATCTACTGGCTGACCGGCTACCGTTCCATCGGCTACTTCACCTTCCAGTGCCTGGTGGTCACGGTCGACGGCGGCATCGCCATGGTCTCGCGCCAGGTCAACCACGCCGTAGCGACCGGCAATCGCAACATCGCGCGCTTTATCGCCATCGATGACATCAGCGATCCGGTCGAGGTGCTGGCCGGCTATCTGCGAGACATCCTGCCCAGCGGCCGCATTGGCCTGGAAACGGCTTCCGGCTACCTGAGCGTGGCCGCCTACAAGCAATTGCAGGCCCGCCTGGGCGAACGCCTGGCCGACTGGCAAGGGCCTATGGAAGAGGCGCGCAAGATCAAGACCCCGGCGCAGCTGGGATTCATGCGCCAGGCCGCGGATGCCGCGGTCGCCGGCATCGATGCGGCGGTGCGCGCCATCGCCGTTGGCGCCACCGAGAACGATCTCGCCGCTGCCATGCTGCACGGCGCCACCAAGGCCGGAAGCGAATACACCCGCGTGCCGCTGGTGGCCGCAGGCCGCGCCAGCGGCGTCTGCTTTACCACCTGGCAGCGCCGCGAGCTCAAGCAGGGCGATCTGGTGTTCCTGGAGGCCGCGGCCAACATCAACCGCTATCACGCCATGATCTCGCGCAACTGCGTGGTCGGCCGCGCCACCGAGCGGCAGCGGTTCCTGGCCGGCACCGTCATCGCCGCGCTGGACGCGGCCATCGATGCCATCCGTCCCGGCGTCACCTCCGCCCAGGTGGACCAGGCCTGCCGGGCGGTATTCGAACGCGCCGGGCTGGCGCAGTACTTCGACCACCGCACGGCCTACGGCATAGGCATCGGCTTTCCGCCCAACTGGGCCGAAGGGCGCTTCCTGGCGCTGCGCCCCGGTGATCCCACCGTGCTGGAGCCCGGCATGACCTTCCACCTCGTGCCCTCGCTGTTCATGCCCGAAGGCGGCTTCATGGCCAGCGAAAGCGTGGCCGTCTCCGAGGACGGCTGCGAAGTGCTCACCCGCTACCCGCGGGAGCTGATCGAAATCGACGCCTGACAACCAAAACCGGCGCACCAACAACATACAAGGGGAATTGCCGTGTTGAAGAACTGGATGTATCCAACCATCGCGGTCATCGGGGTGCTGCTGTTGTGGCACGTCTCGATACCGCTGTTCGGCCTGCCGGCCTATCTGCTGCCGCCACCACTGAGCGTGCTCGAACGCCTGTGGGCGGACTCGGCATTCCTGGGCCATCACAGCTGGGTCACCTCCGTCGAAACGCTGGGCGGCTTTCTGCTCAGCATCGCGGTCGGCATACCGCTGGGCATCGTGCTGGTATGGTCGCGCCCGCTGGAGCGCGCCATCATGCCGCTGCTGGTGGTTTCGCAGGCGTTTCCCAAGGTGGCGGTCGCGCCGCTCATCATCATCTGGTTCGGCTTGGGCCTGTTCCCCAAGATCCTGATCGCCTTCTCGGTGGCCTTCTTCCCCATCGTGGTCAGCACGGTGGCGGGCATGCGCTCGGTGGACGCGGACCTGAACGACCTGGCGCGTTCGATGCGGGCAGGCGCCCTGCGGACCTTTCTGCGCATCCGGCTGCCGTATGCGCTGCCGCAGATATTCTCCGGCCTGAAGGTCGCCATCGCCTTCGCCACCGTGGGCGCGGTGGTAGGCGAATGGGTGGGCGCCGAGAGCGGCCTGGGCTATGTGCTGCTGTCCGCCAACGCCAACCTGGACACCACGCTGCTGTTCGCCGTACTGGTCGCGCTCATGCTCATCGGCCTGGTCTTCTACTACCTGGTCGAGTTTTCCGAACGCTTTCTGATCCCCTGGCACATCAGCGTGCGCAGCGACGCCCTGCCCTCTGTCTGACCCCGCCCTCCGGAGACACCATCATGAAATTCACGACCCGACTTGTCTGGACCCTGGCCTGCCTGCTGACCGCAGGCGCAGCCAACGCGCAAGAGAAATTGAGCCTGCGCCTGGACTACAGCATCTACGGCACGCACGCGCCGCTCTACTACGGTATAGACAAGGGCCTCTACAAGGCCGAAGGCATAGACCTGAGCATCGGCGAAGGCAGCGGCTCCAGCAACACCGCCAAGCTGGTTGCGCAGGGCATCGATCCCATCGGCTTCATGGACTACGGCACCATGCTCAAGGGCGTCGCCGCGGGCATGCCGCTGAAGGCCGTTTTCGCCGTGCACCAGCGCTCGCCCATGGTCATCATCAGCCATGCGGACGCTCCGGTGCGCGCGCCCAAGGACCTGGAAGGAAAGGTGCTGGGCATGAGCGCGTCCGAATCGACGGCGCAGATGTTCCCGGTGCTGGCCGCCCTGAACGGCGTGGACCAGAAGAAGATCAACGTCATCGCACCCGCCGTGGGCACCAAGACCGCCCTGTTCCTGCAACGGCGCGCTGACGCCATCACCGGCGTGACCTACTTCCATATCCCCCCGCTGGAAGCGCAGGGCGCCAAGGTGCATTACTTCTTCTATGCCGACTTCGGCGTCAACGCGCTGGAAGGCGGCCTGGCGGCAAATACCAAATGGCTGGAGGCCAACCCCGACACCGCGCGCCGCTTCCTGCGCGCCACGCGCAAGGCCTACGAGGCGGCTCAGGCCGATCCCGCCGCCTCGGTCGACGCCCTGGTGCGCCAGCGGCCGGAGCAGGCGCGCAACCGCGAGCAACTGGTGCGCCAGTTGCAGCTTTCGCTGCAGGCAGCCGGCACACCCAACACCAAGGGGCTGCCGTTCGGGGTCTCTTCGGAAAAGGACTGGCAAGCCATGGTCGACCAGTTCGTGCAGTCGAACCAGATCGCCAGCCCGCTCCCGACCAGCGCCCTCTACACCAACGACTACAACAGGGAATAGACATGGCACACCACGCAGCCCTGGCGCTCGCCCCGGAAGCGGGCGCGCCCGAGACCGCCATCGACATCCGCGGCATGGTCCAGCGTTTCGGTTCCTACGTCGCGGTCGACGGCATCGACCTTGCCATACCCGAAGGCCAGTTCCTGTCCGTGCTTGGCCCGTCCGGCTGCGGCAAGAGCACGCTGATGCGGGCGGTCGCCGGCCTGACGCCGCCCTCCGCCGGCGAGATCTGCGTGCTGGGCGAGCGCGTGACAGAACCGGGCGCCAACGTGGGCATCGTGTTCCAGCGCGCAGCGCTATTGCCGTGGCGCGACGTCGCCAGGAACATCTCGCTGCAGTTGGAGATGCGCAAGCTGCCCGCGGCGCGCTACGAGGCCCGGCTGCGCGAACTGATCAAGCTCAGCGGGCTGGAAGGCTTTGAGCAATGCCTGCCGCACCAGCTGTCCGGCGGCATGCAGCAGCGCGTGGCGCTGTGCCGCGCGCTTATCCACAACCCCGACATCCTGCTGATGGACGAGCCCTTCGGCGCCCTGGATGCGATGACGCGCGAAGCCATGAACCTGGAACTGCAACGGGTCTGGCTGGAAAGCAAGAAGACCGTCATGTTCATTACCCACAGCATCTCGGAGGCGGTATTCCTGTCCGACCGCGTGGTGGTGATGAGCAAGCGCCCGGGCCGCGTGGCGCTGTCCGTCGACATCGACCTGCCGCGGCCGCGCGACTACACCATGGTCGGCCACCCCAACTTCGTCAAGGCGACCACCGCCATACGCGAGTGCTTCGATGCCGCGGGGATGACGGAATGAACCCCGTCCGCTATGACGCTGGCCCCTACCCCCGGGCACGCATCGCCTTCCTGTGCGTGGCCAACGCCGGCCTGACCGAGGGGGAAATGCACGCCATGGCGCCCGAGGGCGTGGGCCTGAGCTTCGGCCGCGTGCCCATGGCGACGGCCTGCAACGTGCAAAGCCTGGCCGACATGGAGGGAGGGCTGCTCCAGGCCCTGGACAGCCTGGTTCCGGGACGCCGCGATATCGACGTGGTCTGCTACAACTGCACCGCCGGCAGCTTCGTGATCGGCAACGACAAAGTGCGCGCGCTGCTTGCGCAGGCCCGGCCCGGCTCGACCGCGGCCACGCTGCTGGATGGC
>LNAP01005834.1_pt1 | contig 10804 bp, 9 predicted proteins | sample 602601 | NCBI WGS metagenome assembly LNAP01 (sample SAMN02440304, study PRJNA202911) | soil metagenome | biome: Subtropical and temperate rainforests or woodlands; isolation source: soil samples (1 kg each in a 20% v/v slurry with milli Q water) were... ...
GCGGCTTGGGATCGGGCGCAGCAAAAGCGACGGAGGGCGTTGCCGCCGCCCGTCGACACAGGTGCTGGTAAGGCCGGCATTCTACCGGCACTGCCCGGCTGCGGCCAAGCATGGCAATCGGTGCGGGCGCCCGATCAAGACCCTGCCGATCGATTGTTTACCAAAGCGGTTTGCCACGTTACAGTCCGCTGGCGACCCCGCCCGACAAGGAGGAGAACGGCATGGGCAAGATCGACCAGGGACTGTCGATGGGGACGACCGAAGCCGGTCTTTCCGTCACCCGACGCGGCTTTCTGAAGGGCAGTGGCGGCGCGGCGCTGGCCCTGTCGATGAGCCAGCTGGGGGGCGTGGTCTCGCCGGCCTTCGTGCGGGGCGTCTTTGCGGCCGACCAGGCGCTCGACTACCGCGGCATGCCGGACCTGTACCGGCAGATCTGGAACTGGGACAAGGTCACCTGGGGCTCGCACACCAACGTGTGCCTGCCCGGCTCCTGCTCGTTCCATGTCTACGTCAAGGACGGCATGGTGTGGCGCGAGGAACAGGCCGCCAAGAACCACGCCAGCAACCCCAACTACCCCGACTACAACCCGCTCGGCTGTCAGAAGGGCTGCTCCTTCCACACCAACCTGTACGGCGACGAGCGCATCAAGTACCCGCTGCGGCGCATCGGCGAGCGCGGCTCCGGCAAGTGGGAACGCATCTCCTGGGACGAGGCGGTCGGCGACATCGCCAATGCCATCGTCGACGGCCTGGAGGAATTCGGTCCCGACAGCTTCGTGCTGGACCCGCCACACGCGCACCTGGGCAGCGTCGGCTGGGCCGGCAGCCATCGCATGAATGCCGCCATCGGCGGCGTGAATCCGGATCTGAACGTCCTGATCGGCGATTTCTACAAGGGCATCTCCGACACCATCGGCAAGATGCACATCGGCTACAGCGCCGACAACCTGTTCGACGCCGAGCTGATCTTCACGACCTGCACCAACTGGTCGTACACCATGCCGGCGGTCTACCACTTCCTGTCCGAGGCCCGCTACAACGGCACCGAGCTGGTATCGATCGCGCCGGACTACAGCCCCAGCACCATCCACGCCGACTACCACGTGCCAGTGCAGACCGGCACCGACGCCGGCTTCTGGATGGCGCTGTGCCAGGTGCTGGTGGACGAGGATCTCATCGACCGCCCCTTCATCAAGGAACAGACCGACCTGCCGCTGCTGGTGCGTGCCGACACCGGCAAGTTCCTGCGCGAGCCCGACGTTACCGACGCCGGGCGCGAGGATCAGCTCTACGTCTACGACAGCAAGGCCGGCGCCATTGCCAGGGCGCCGCGCGGCACGCTGGCCTTCAGCGGCGACCCGGCGCTGGAGGGCAGCTTCGAGGTCACCCTGCACGACGGCAGCAAGGTCACCGTGACCCCGGTGTTCGAGCGCCTGAAAAAAGTGCTCGCCGAGCACACGCCCGAGAAGGCGCAGGCCATGACCGGCGTGCACCCCTCGCTGGTGCGCACACTGGCCAAGAAGGTTGCCACCAAGCGCACCGCTGCCTACATCGGCTTCTCGTCGGCCAAGATCTACCACGGCGATCTGGCCGAGCGCTCCCTGATGCTGGCCATGGCGCTGACCGGCAACTGGGGCAAGCCGGGCACCGGCTGGAACTCATGGGCCATGCCGGCCGACCACGTCGAGATGATGATGCTGCTCGAAAAGCCGGTGCATCAGGGCGGCCTCGAACAGATCAAGCAGATGGAAGACGCGCTGGCCGTCAAGCTGCGCGAACAGGACCCGGAAATCAGCCAGGAGCTGATCGGCGTCGAGCTGGTCAAGCAGATGACGGCCATCGTCGGCACCGTGCCGCCGGTGTTCTTCCTGTACCACCACGCCGGCTACAAGGAGCTGTACGACAACCCGGCCTGGCACGACAAGACGCTCAAGAAAAGCTTCACCGAGTACATGGACGAGTCGATCGAGAAGGGCTGGTGGAACAAGACCCACCTGCGCCCGGCGCCCGACAAGCAGCCGCGGGTGCTGATGATCACCGCCAGCAACCCCATCCGGCGCGTGCGCAGCGCCGCCGTGCAGTACCCCAGGCACCTGTTCCCGAAGCTGAAAATGATGTTCGCGGTGGAGCCGCGCATGTCCTCGTCGGCCATGTTCTGCGACATCGTGCTGCCGGCCGCCTGGTACTACGAAAAGCCGGACATGACCATTTCCATCACCACCAACCCGCGCATGTGCATGATCGAACAGGCGGTGCAGCCGCCCGGCGAATGCAGGCCCGAGTGGGACATCTACTCAGCCATCCTGCAAAGGGTGGTGGCTATCGCCGCCGAGCGGGGCTTGACCGGCTACACCGACGTGTTCGGCCAGCAGCGCCGTTACGCGGACCTGTGGAACCGCTACAGCATGAACGGCTACCTCAAGACCCAGGAAGACGCGCTCAAGGAGATGGTGGCCATTGCCGAGGCCACCGGCACCTTCCCCAAGGGCACCACCTACGAGTCCTTCCGCAAGGCCGGCATGATCGAGCAGGCCAGCTTCGGCATGGGCTTCATGAAGGACGTGGTGGCCAACGAGTACGACCCGCGCAAGCCCTTCTACAGCCTGCGCTGGCACGTGGACGACAAGAAGACCTACCCCACCTACACCCGCCGCGCGCAGTTCTATCTGGACCACGACTGGTACCTGGAGGCCAACGAGGCCCTGCCGCGCTGGAAGGCGCAGCCGAAGATCGGCGGCGACCACCCGTTCGCCGTCACCGGCGGCCACCCGCGCCACAGCGTGCATTCGGTGCACCTGGCGCAGCCCTCGCTGATGCGCCTGCACCGCGCCCAGCCGGTCATGCACATCAATGACCAGGTAGCCGGCAAGCTCGGCATTGCCGACGGCGAACTGGTCGAGGTGTTCAACGATTTTTCCGACTTCCGGATCACGGTGCGCACCTCGCCCACCGTGGCACCCGAACAGGTCGTCATCTACTTCTGGGAGGCCTACCAGTTCCCCGAATGGAAGGTCTACGACCGGTTGCTGATCGGCCAACCGAAGCCGCTGCACCTGGCCGGCGGCTACGAACAACTGCGCTACTACCTCTACAACGGCAGCCCGGGCCCGAGCACCGACCGCGGCGTGCGCGTCGACATCCGCAAGATCAAGGCCGCCTGAGCGCGGCCTCAGCCGGTTTTTTCAAGGAGGAACAATCATGGCATTCGCTCCCCGCGGCGCGTCCAAGGAAGAACTGCTGCGCCACACGCGCCAGGTCGGCAACATCATCGACCTGAACAAGTGCATGGGCTGCCAGACCTGCACGGCGGCCTGCAAGAGCCTGTGGACCAGCCGCGAAGGCACCGAGCACATGCGCTGGATGAACGTCTCCACCTACCCGGGCGCCGGCTATCCGCGCGACTACGAAAAGATGGGCGGCGGCTACGCGCCCGACAAGACGCCAACACCGGGCAAGCTCACCACCTTCACGGACGTGGGAGACAACTTCAAGTTCAACCACGCGGACGTCTACTACGGCGGCCACGGTCAGAAGGTGCACCTGAAGCCCACCTCGGCCGTCACCGGCGAGGATCCGGTGTGGGGCTACAACTGGGACGAGGACGAGGGCGGCGGCGACTGGCCGAACGGCTATTACTTCTATCTGCCGCGCAAGTGTTACCACTGCGCCGACGCGCCCTGCCTGAAGGCCTGCACGCACAACGCCCTCTACAAGCGCGAGCAGGATGGCATCGTGGTGCTGGACCAGGAGCGCTGCAACGGCGACCGGCTGTGCGTCGAGGCCTGCCCCTACAAGGCCATCTACTACAACCCGGTATCGCAGAAGTCCGAGAAGTGCGTGATGTGCTACCCGCGCGTCGAGCAGGGCATCGCCCCCGCCTGTGACCGCCAGTGCCCGGGCCGCACGCGCCTGTTCGGCTACCTGGATGACCAGGACAGCGACCTGTACAAGCTGATCCACGTGCACAAGGTGGCGCTGCCGCTGCATCCGGAGTACGGCACGGAACCGAACGTGTTCTACATCCCGCCGTTCGACACCACGCGCGCCTTCGCCGACGACGGCTCCATCACCGACGAGGGCCGCATCGAAGCCGAGGTGTTGATCAACCTGTTCGGGCCGGACGTGGTGTCGGTGATCGCCAGGCTCAAGGCCGAGCGCAGCAAGCGCCAGAACGGCCAGCCGTCGGAAGTCATGGACCTGCTGATCGGTCGCAACTTCTGGGATCGCTTCAAGGACTTCAGCAACGACCCGCTGCAGGAGGCGGTGTGATGAAGATCGTCCGGATCAAAGCGGACACCGCCACCCTGCTCGACCCTGCCGCCCCGGCCTGGGGCCAGGTGCAAGCGCAGGACTTTCCGATGGTGCCAACGCCGCTGAAGCACAACCCGGCCATCGAGGCCATCTCGCCGTTCATCGCACAGAGCACCGATCACGGCGCGGTGCACGGCCTGCGCGTGGCAGGCGCACACAACGGCGAGGTACTGGCGCTGCGCCTGTCCTGGACCAGCGAGAAACACGACACGATCGCCGATCTCGATCAGTTCGTGGACGGCGTGGCGGTGATGTTTCCACTCAGCGCCAAGGCCAGTGCCGCGACCATGGGCTCCCCCGGCGAGCCGGTCAACGCCTGGTACTGGCGGGCCGACAAGGCCGACCAACCGTTCGACGTGGTGGCCGAGGGTTACGGCACCTCGGTACGCCGCTCCGGCAAGGATGCCAAGCTCCAGTGCGGCGCCCTTCACCAGAATGGCCAGTGGCACGTGGTGCTGGCCCGGGCGCTGAGCGTTGGCAACACCCACGCCCGCTTCACGCCGGGCGAGCCGACCAAGCTCGCCTTTGGCGTCTGGGACGGCGGCAACAGGGAACGTGCCGGGCGCAAGTCCTTCTCGGGCGACTTCGTGCTGGTGACGGTTGACGCATGAGTGCCGACGCCACGCAGGAGGCGCTGCTCGAAGTCGCGGCCGACTCGACTGCCGCCGCGCGCAGCCAGGTTTACGCCCTGTTCACACAGGCGCTCGGCTTTCCGCAGGCCGAGATCGGCGCCGCCCTGGAAAACGGCGAGCTGTACCAGGCCATCGCCCAGGCCGCCAGCACCCTGCCCTACCGCTACACCTTCATAGGCCGGCCGCTCATGCAAGCGCGCGACATGGGCCGCGTCTACACCGCGCTGTTCGAGGCCGTGACCGGAAAGCCGCAGGTGTCGCTGCTCGAACAGCGCCACGAGGGCGCACCACCCGAGCAGCAACTGTGGGAAGAACTGCTGCGCTTCTACCGCTATTTCGGGCTCGATTTTTCCACTGGCGGTGCGCGCGAGCGACCGGATCACCTGCTGGTCGAGCTGGAGTTCATGCACTACCTGACTTTCCTCGAAGCCGGAGCCGGTGACGGTCACCCCGGCCTGCGCCGCGGCCAGCAGGACTTTCTCGAACGCCATCTGACGCGCTGGCTACCGGCGCTTCGCGTGGCTCTGGTCGAAGCCGGCGACGCGGCGCCCTACGACGTACTGGTCGATGCCCTGGTGCGCTTCGTCGGCGCCGATGCCACCTATCTTGGCAGCCTGCAGGCGGGCCCGGAGCCGCCGTGATCGCCGCGCGAGGCATGGAAGCGTGAAATCCCGGCAAAAGCCGTGTTAACGCCTCGGCTGCCACTCCCGTGCGGACCGCTGTGCCTCCGTCGTCGTTCAAGCTATGCCAAGCTGCTGATCGGCCAGCCCAAGCCCCTGCACCCGGCCGGCAGCTACAAACAGCTGCGCTACCAGCTGTAAACGGCCACTCCGGACCGAGCAACGACCGCGGCGTGCGGGTGGACATCCGGAAACTACCGGCAGACTGATTCTGCGCCGAGTCTGGTAATCGGCGAGTGCGGACGGTCAGGCCTCGCCTGCCCGGACCCGGCGTGTCGCAGCGGACTGCGCCCAAGGCAAACGCACCTCGGCCACCATCACGAACCGTCAGCCTGGCGCGTCAGCAGGCGCAGCGTAAGCGGCGGCAGCACCACCGGCTCGACCGGTTTCTGCAACCGGTAACCCTGTTTGGCGAACTCGGCCTCGATGTCGCCCTCGGCAAGCAGGTCCGGAATCGCCTCGTCGAACAGCTCCACCAGCCCGCGCTGCGTTTCCAGCGCCACGAATCCCACGTTCACCTGCAGCGGGTGCCGGTAGCCGCTGTCCTGCAGCGCGCTGTCGGGGTGCGCCTGTCTGTATGCGTCGTACTGCGGCCCTTCCACCAGCGCCGCGTCGCCAGCGCCTTTCTCGAGCGCCGCCAGCACGCCGGCCTGCAGCATCGGCACGTGCACCACGTCGGGACGCAGTACGCCGCCGCCGTGGGCCAGCAGCAGGTTGTCGGCGAGGCTGTTCTGCTCGGCCAACAGCCGCAGGCCGCGCACATCGTCCAGGCTGCTCACGGTGCGCTGGCCCGCCGCCAACACCAGTCGAAAGTCGACCGACCGGTAGGGGAGCGTATGAATGGGCGTGCCCAGGGTCACGAAGCGGCGAGTGCCGTCCGGCAGCAGCAGCGGGTACTTGTCTGTCAGCGGCACGCGCAGGCCGTCGCTGACCAGCGGATAGCCGCCCGCCAGCTGGCACACGCCGGCCGACAGCAGGCCGTTGACCTGCGCCGCCGGGGATGCGTCGGCGTCGTCCTCGACCTCGTACCAGACGATTTCCAGCGGGCGGCCGAGCCAGTCCGCCACCTGCCGGGCGACGGCAAGATCGATCCCGCCGCGCGCTTCGGATGAAACCGGCGGCGGTCCGCTTTCGAGGCACACCTTCAGGCCCTGGCCCATGCCAAAGGCTGGCCCGGCAAACAAGGCCGCCGCGCAGGCGGGGCCGCGCAGCCAATTCCGTTTGTCGATCATGGCTTGCGAGCCTGCCGGGCCTGCTGCGTGGCCACCACGTAGGCGAACAGGGCATCGACGTCCTCGTTCGTCAGGATGTCGTCGTGGGCCGGCATGCCGTCGTTCTTGCCGTGCATCACTGACTCCTGAAAGCGCCTGGGATCATCCGGCGGAAACTGGCGCAGGTCGAAGGACCCTGCCCCGCTGCTTTGCAGCTCGGGGCCGTGACACTGCCGGCACATCTGGAAATAAAGTTGTCCGCCAAGCTCGACCTGGGCCGGGTCCGGCACCGCGTATGCGACCGAGGCCGCGAGACCCAACACCGCGGCGCCGTGGACCGACCGCCTCACTGTGCGCCCCCGGCCGGCAGCCGGAACACCGTCAGGCTGCCGCCCTTGGGCACCTTGGCCAATTCCGGATGCGGCAGGTACAGCGCCAGCAGGCCGCCGATGCCGCTCATGACGGCCACGTACTGCTGGCCGTCGAGCTCATAGGTGATCGGCGGGCCGATGATGCCGGAGGCCGTCTTGTGGCTCCACAGCAGATTGCCGGCGCGGGCGTGGTGGGCCACCAGTTCGCCAGTCATCAGGCCGGTGAACACCAGATCGCCAGCCGTGGACAGGGTGCCACCGTTGGCCGGGGGGTCGTACGGCACCTGCCACACGCGCTTGCCGGTCAGCGGGTCCACGGCCCGCAGGTAGCCGAGCGGCTTACCGTCGTCGGGCAGGCGAAAGGAAAAATCCGCCGCCACGAACATCATGCCGCGCCGCCAGGAAGCGTTCAGCAGCTTGTACTTCATCGACAGCTCGAAACCGTTCAGGTACACCAGACCGGTGTTCGGGTTGAACGAGGCCGGCCCCCAGTTCTTGCCGCCAATGTTCGACGGCCAGATCACCTGCTCCTCGCCGGCCAACACGGCCTTGGCCGTATCAGACAGGATCGGCCGGCCGGTCTTCGGTTCCAGGCCCTTGGCCCAGTTCTGGTTGTCGATGAACTGATTGGCCCGCAGCAGCTCGCCGGTGGCGCGGTCGATCACGTAGAAGAAGCCGTTGCGGTTGGCGTTCAGGATCACCTGGCGGGTCTTGCCGTCGATTTCCAGATCGGCCTGGATCAGCTCGTTCACGCCGTCGTAATCGAAGGTGTCGTTGGGCGTGTACTGGTAGTGCCAGACGAGCTTGCCGGTCTTCGGGCGCAGCGCCACCACGCTGTCGGTGTACAGGTTGTCGCCCGGACGCACGGTGGCGTTCCACGGACCGGGGTTGCCGATGCCCCAATAGACCAGGTCGAGCTTCGGATCGTAGGAACCGGGCAGCCAGGTGGCGCCGCCGCCGTGCAGATAGGCGTCCCCTTCCCAGGTCTTGCCCGCCGGGTCGTCCGGCCCGGCGGTGGTCCAGAAGCGCCACAGCTTCTTGCCGGTACTGGCGTCGTAGCCGTCCAGAAAGCCGCGCACGCCCATGTCGCCGCCGGCCACGCCGGCAATCACCACGCCATCGGCCACCAGCGGCGCACCGGTCATGGTGTAGCCGTCGTGCCAGTCGGCGGCCTGCACACTCCACACTTCCTGGCCGGTTTTCATGTCCAGCGCCAGCACGCGGTTGTCGAGCGTCTGGCGGATCAGCTTGCCCTCGTAGAGCGCGGCGCCGCGGGCGATCATGCCGCAGCACACCACGCGGAACATGCGTTTTTCGTAGCTCAGATCGTGCCGCCACAGCTGCTTGCCGGTGCGGGCGTCGAAGGCAAACGTGCTCTTGTGGGTGATGGCGTAGAGCACGCCGTCGTGGACCAGCGGCTGGGCCTCCTGGCCGCGGTCGTCGTCCAGGTTGGCAGTCCAGGCAGGGGCGAGTTTGTCGACGGTTTTGGCGTTGATCTGATCCAGCGGGCTGAAGCGGTTCACGTTCAGGCCCATGCCGTAGGTGACCACGTCCTGCGTGTTGACGGCGTCGGCGAGCAGATCGTCCCGGGTCGGCGCAGCGGCCGAAGCTGCGCCGCCGACCAAAGCCGCCAGGGCGCCGATCAAAAATTGCCGCACGCGCATGTGGGTCTCCTCCCCGAGTTTCGTTTTCAGAATGCGGACTGGCGCATTTTCGCACCTCCCGCCGCGCGCCCGACGCCGAACCGCCAACCTTGGCAGCCTGCAGGCGGGCCCCGAGCCACGGCCGTAGCGCAGCACACGCCGCCACAGCGCATCAAGGCGGCGCAGTCAATGGTAGCCGCTGGCTTGCAGGGCGGTATCGCCACCGCCCTGTAGCGTTGATCTGGGGGTAGGCCGCTGCAAGTCGCGAAGTGCTCGCTTATGCCGTGTCAGTGGCGCATGAGGACCGCGCACCACGCTCGCTTGCTGCGTGAGCGAGCGCAAAGGATTGCTTCTTCGTGTGGATTGATGTTGAATTGCGAATCACTCGCATTCATATTAAAAACAACGCCAGCTTCATCCATGTCCACCCGCCACGACCATGACTGACAGCCATCGCCCGCCGCTCGAACGACCGACCGACGATGCGGATTGCGCAACGCCCCGCTACACCAGCGAGCAATTGTTTGGCGGGATGCGCCACGTGGTGATCGTGCATGGCACGCGGGAATACAGCCTGCGCCTGACCGCTACCAACAAGCTCATTCTCACGGCCTGAGCAATGCGCATGACCGCTCGTCTTGGCAGGGCACAAGCGGTGCATGAGGGCGTCGCTGGCGCCGGCTGCGCCATCGTCTTGCATGCGCTCGCGGCCTGCCTGCTGCTGCGCCAGGTCCCGCAGGTACCACCGACGGCACCGCAGATCATCCAGATGAGTCTGATCGCTGAACTTCAACCGGAACCACGTCCGGCGCCGCAAGCCCCAGCCCCGCAGCCGGCTGCGGCACAAGCGGCGAAGGCGCCACCCATCCCCAGCCCACAGCCGCGACCGCAGCGCAGCCCGGCACCCAGACCGTTGGTGGCGAAGCCGACGCCTTTAGCTCGGGCGCCGACCCAATCCGTCGCCTCGGCACCGGCCCCGACAGTTGTATCCGCAAGCGTTTCGGATACCCCGGCCGTCACGGCACCCGCCGCAACGACGGCGCCCGTGGAAGTGACCCAACCTCGCTTCGACGCCGCCTATCTGAACAATCCGGCGCCGCCCTATCCGCCCCTGTCGCGTCGTCTGGGCGAACAGGGACGCGTCCTGATGCGGGTCTATGTCGATCCCAATGGAACACCGACCCAGGTCGAGTTGCGCCAATCGAGCGGCTCGCAGCGACTTGACACCGCCGCCGAGACGGCCGTGCGGCGCTGGCGCTTCGTCCCTGCCCGGCGCGGGAGCGACGCGGTGGGTGCCTGGGTTCTCGTGCCTATTTCATTCAATCTGAGGAATTCCTGATGGAGCAGACGCTCGGCATTGCCCACTTCCTGTCGCACGTCGACGGCGTCGGCCGGTTCTTGCTGGTCATCCTGCTGGCGATGTCGCTGGCCACCTGGTACCTGATCGCGACCAAGGCGCTGTCCAGCTGGCGCATGGCCCGTCAGCGCCGGCAGTTCCTGGCCGTATTCCAGCAGGCCCATGGGCTGGATGAACTGGGTGATTTCGTGCGGGCGCGGGGTGCCGACGAGCCGCTTTCGAACCTGACCGCACAGGGCCTGGCGGCTGCGCAGCAGTACGCCGCACGCACCGGCCAGCGGTTGATCGAATCCGTGCCGCCCGATGAGTTCCTGACGCGCGCCTTGCGCCGCGCCATCGAGCAGGACACCGCCCGCCTTGAGTACGGCCAGACGGTGCTGGCTTCGGTGGCCTCGGCAGCGCCATTCGTTGGCCTGTTCGGCACCGTGTGGGGCATTTACCACGCCCTGCTAGCGATCGGCATGAGCGGCCAGGCCAGCCTCGACAAGGTAGCCGGCCCAGTTGGCGAGGCGCTGATCATGACCGCCTTGGGTCTTGCCGTCGCCATTCCTGCCGTGCTGGCCTACAACGCCGTCGCCCGCAGCAACCGCCTGTTGCTT
>LNAP01005836.1_pt1 | contig 10798 bp, 11 predicted proteins | sample 602601 | NCBI WGS metagenome assembly LNAP01 (sample SAMN02440304, study PRJNA202911) | soil metagenome | biome: Subtropical and temperate rainforests or woodlands; isolation source: soil samples (1 kg each in a 20% v/v slurry with milli Q water) were... ...
GCCAGCGCCTACCGCGCCAAGCACGGCATCGACGCGGCGCTGCTCAAGCGCGCGATCTCGCATGTCTCCGTCAAGAGCCACGCCAACGGCGCGAAGAACCCGAAGGCGCACCTGCAAAAGCCCATCACCGAGGAACAGTGCCTCAAGGCGCCGACCATCGCGGCGCCCCTGGGCCTGTTCGACTGCTGCGGCGTGAGTGATGGCGCGGCGGCCGCCATTGTCTGCACGCCGGAAATCGCCAGGGCGTTGGGCAAGCGTGATCTGGTCAGCGTCAAGGCGATCCAGTTGTCGATTTCTTCTGGTGTCGAATCGACCATGAACGATTGGGATGGGTCCCATGTGCGGACCACTCGAACGGCCGCCAAGCGCGCCTATGCCGAGGCCGGAATCGACAAGCCACGGGAGCAGATCAATCTGATGGAGGTGCATGACTGCTTCTCGATCACTGAACTGGTGACGATGGAAGACCTGTTCATTTCTGGCGAGGGTCGTGCAGTGCACGACGTGCTTGACGGTTTTTATGACAGTACCGGGGCTATTCCGTGCCAGATCGATGGCGGCCTCAAGTGCTTCGGCCACCCCATCGGCGCCTCTGGCCTGCGGATGGCCTATGAAGTTTATACTCAGCTGCTGGGTCGGGCAGGCGAGCGTCAGTTACCGGCCCCCAGCATTGGCCTGACCCACAACCTGGGGGGCGTGCCCTACCTGGGTATCGCCGCCATTTCCATCCTGGGGCTGCTTTAAATAACCGGAACCTTCCATGACCCTATCGGTAGCGGTAGCAGATTTGCCCGGCTTGATTGAGCCGGGCAAATGGGTGTTTGTACCTGGCTCCAGCGGTGCGCCGCAGGCGTTCATGGAGGCGTTGCAATCGAGCCAGGAAAACAGCCGCGATTTGCGGCTGTTGACCACTTATGTGCCTGGGATCAATGCGCTGGATATGACCCGTTTTCATTCCAGCGCACAGATAACCGGGCTGTTCATGCAGCCCGGCCTTGGGGAGGCTCAACGCGATGGACGCTATCGACATCTGCCACTGAGTTATGCTGGTTTCAACCGCCACCTGGCGGATGCGGTGGACATCGATTTGCTGGTCATTCAAGTATCGCCAGCCAATTCACATGGGCAATGTTCGCTGGGGCCCGCCGTTGAATTCGTATCGACAGCACTGCGCAAAAGTCGCCGGACACTGGCCCTGATCAATCGCCAGACGCCCTATCTCGAAAACTCGCTGAGCTTGAGTTACACGTCGTTCGATTATGTGTGTGAAGTCGACACGACCTTGCCAACCTACGCTCCGGACTGCAATCCGGACGCCTTGGCCATCGCCCGGCACATTGCGCCCTTGATACCCAATGGCAGTGCATTGCAGCTGGGACTGGGCAAGGTCCCTACCGCCCTGAGCAAATCACTCTGCAATCATCAAGGGCTGCGGCTGTACTCAGGCATGCTGTCGGATGGTTTTCTGGAGCTGGCCAAGGCAGGCGCGCTCGATGAAAAGTTCGCCCATACCGCCTGCATCCTGGTCGGCAGTCAATCGCTCTATGAAAAAAGCCTCGACTGGCCAAACCTGACTGTTCGCGGGTGTGAAACCACCCACGATCCAAGGACTCTGCTGGCACTCACCCCTTTCGTCTCGGTCAACTCGGCGCTTGAGGTTGACCTGTTCGGCCAGTGCAACCTGGAGCATGCCAATGGTCGCTCCATCAGTGGCGCCGGCGGTGCTCCAGATTTTGCCCGGGCAGCCAAGCTCTCTGCACAAGGGGTCAGTATCGTAGCGCTCAATGCGAGCCTGGGAACTGGCAGGGGCTCGCGCATCGTTCCTCGCTTGAGCTCGAATGCAGTCACCACGCTCACGCGTGTCGACGTTGACTACCTTGTCACCGAGCATGGCGTAGCGAGCCTCGCCGGAGCGTCTGTGCATGAGCGCGCCCACGCGATTATCTCGATCGCCGCGCCCGAGTTTCGTACCGAGCTGTCGCAAGCCTGGGCCAGCATCGCCGAACACCTGTAGCTGCCGACTCTTTACCTATATTACCGTATGCTAGTATACTTATTTCACTGATTGGCTTCGATACCAAGAGCGGCTCGGCTCCTGCCAGGCGCACGAATAAAAAACACCAGAGAAACCAACGTCATGAATCTCGAAAAATTGCTCGCCTGGAAATTCTCCGCTTTAGAACATGCAATCCCCGCGCGCGATTGCATGCTTTATGCCTTGGGTATCGGCGTAGGAACAGACCCTACCGTAGTTTCAGACTTGCAGTTTTGCTATGAAAAAGACTTGAAGGTCTTCCCGTCTTTCGTCAACGTCATCGCGCACCCAGGAGGCTGGATTACCGACCCCTCACTGGAGGTGGACTGGGTGAAATTGCTGCATGGCGAGCAATCCTTCAAGATCTTGCGCCCATTGGAAGCGGGAAAAACCTACATTGGGCATTACCGCGTTCGCAACGTTCTGGACAAGGGCGAAGGCAAAGGCGCCCTGCTCTTCCTCGAAAAAGAACTGCGGGAAAAAGAAACCAACGAAGTTGTCAGCCTTGTCACTTCGACCTATGTGCTGCGTGGCGATGGCGGTCATGGCGGCACGACCAGCGAAGCCCCGGCCCCCCACACAATCCCCGAACGAGCAGCGGACAAAAGCCTGAGCCTGTCCACGCTGCCGCAATCGGCCCTTATCTACCGGCTCTCCGGCGATTACAACCCGATCCATGCCGACCCGTTACTGGCCAGCAAGGCAGGATTCGACAGGCCGATTCTGCACGGCCTATGTACCCTGGGTGTAGCCACTCGCGCAGTACTCGATGCGTTTACCGCAGGTGATCCCGCCAGGCTGAAATCACTGCAGCTACGCTTCTCGGCCCCGGTGTACCCTGGGGAGACCATTGTCACGGATTTCTGGCAAGACGGCGGGGTCATCAGCTTCCGATCCAGCGTCAAAGAACGTGGCGTGGTGGTATTGAACAATGGCCGCGCAGAAATCGCCGACTGACGGAGAGTAACCATGTCGGACATCATCAAGTACGTCGTAGTAGATCGGATCGCCACACTGACGCTCAATCGACCGGAGGTGCGCAATGCGCTCAGCCCGGAATTGATCGAGGCCTTGATCAAGCAATTCAGGGCTGCCGACAGTGATCCGCAGGTTAAATGTATCGTGATCCAGGGTGAAGGCGAACATTTCTGCGGGGGCGGCGATGTGAAGGGGTTTGGTGAAACCCTCACACTCTCTGCAGAAGAGCGCTTCACCTTATACGAACGCAAACTGCTGGTCGGCAGTCGTCTTCCCAATCTGCTGCTCGAAGCCTCCAAACCTGTCGTGGTCAAGACCCGCGGCGCTGTCGCGGGTGCTGGGCTGGCGTTGTGCCTGGCTGCGGATTTCGTCGTCAGCGGTGAAAGCAGTTTCTTCCTCGCCGCCCACGTGCATATCGGCTTGTCTCTGGATTCGGGTCTCAGCGGCCTGTTGGTCGCCGCCATGGGGATCAAGGAAGCCAAGCGCCTGACCCTGCTGGGTGAACGCATCGATACGCAGGAGGCACTGCGCCTGGGTGTCATTTCACAAGCAGTACCCGATACAGGGCTCGACGCCGCGGTCAGTAAACTGGCCCAACGGCTGGCCGAGGGGCCGGGTGTCGCCATGGCGGCGAGCAAGGCCTTGCTCAATCACGCGGCTTACCGGGGTTTTTCCGAGCAGCTGGCAGAAGAAGCCGTGCAGGTCGCGAAATGCGCGGCAGACAAGGACTTCGACAGCGGCATTCGGGCAGTCCTGGAACACAAACGCCCGACATTCGACTGATACATCAATCGGACATGGCATGCCACTGGCCGAGTTCGCTTGTCGCCAATGACATGCCCTGAATGCATGTGCCTGCAGGGAGAAGCCGCGATGCCAGCACCCATCAATAATGCCCCTTTACTGGTCGGAGCCCCCAACTTCAGAGACATGGGCGGGTATGCGACGCATGACTCAAGAAGAGTCCGACATGGTCACTTGTACCGCTCCGAAGGCCTTGCACAGCTGACACCCGATGATCTTGAGGTGGTTCGCAGCCTGAGCATCCAGCTCATCTGCGACCTGCGCAGTGACAAGGAGCGCACCCATACACCCACGCGGTGGCCCGAAGGGTCCGCCGTACAATGGCTGCACATGAACGTGACGGCTGACATACGAGCCGGCAGTGACGCCATGGCCAAGGTACTGCTCGAAAACCCTTCGGCAGAAGGTGCGACCCAGGCCATGTTGATCTCTTATCGACACTTTCCAGAAGCGTTCGCACCGCATCTTTCCAACCTGTTTGGCCGGATTCTGGCTAGCGATGGCCTGCCGCTGGTGTTCCATTGTGCAGCTGGCAAAGACCGCACAGGCTTTCTAGCCGCGCTCATGCTCGCCGCACTCGGTGTACCCGAGCAAAGTATCCTGGATGATTACCTGCTGACCGCCAGATACTGGAATGGTCCCCGGGGCGAAGCATCGATCAGGCAGGTACTGACAGTGGTATTCGGTTCAGTGCCGGATGAGTCGGTTATTCAGCCACTGGTAGCGGCCAGGGCTGAATATCTGGCAGCAGCCTTTGAGGCCATCGTCGAGCAATACGGCAGCATCGATAGCTACCTGGAACAGGCTGCCGGCATGGGCCCCAAGCAACGTGAAGCATTGAAAACCCTGTTACTCGAATAGATACCCCGAACTACGTTGTGAACCCAGCGCAAGTAAGTGCTGACAATCACGCCCGGCATGAATGCGTGCAGGGTGCACATGAGCTCGCTTGCAAAAGATGAACGCGCCTTCGCTGAACCAGCGGTTGCGCAGTCGCGCCAATCCGCAAAAGGATACGAAAGCATGAGCCAGGCAGAAGAACCAGTACTGGTATCCACCCATAATCACCTGGGCTACCTGACCCTCAATCGCCCGGATGGGCTCAATGCATTGAGCCTGCCGATGATCCGGCAGATACACCGCCAACTTGGTCAGTGGGCCGACGACCAGGATATTCATGCGGTCGTACTGCGCGGTTGCGGCGACAAGGCCTTCTGCGCCGGTGGCGATATCCGCACGCTTTATTACAGCCATAAAGCCGGAGAGAAGCTGCACTCTGTATTCCTCGAAGAGGAGTATGCCCTGGACCAATACATCCATGCCTACATCAAACCCATACTTGCACTGACCCACGGCTTCGTCCTGGGCGCCGGCATGGGACTGGTTCAAGGTGCGCAAATACGAGTCATCAGCGATGACGGCCGCATGGGGATGCCGGAAACTGGCATCGGTTTTTTCCCGGATGTCGGCGCCAGTCATTTTCTTTCCCGGTTGCCCGGTGCACTGGGGATGTACCTCGGGATCACTGGCCTCCACATTCGCCCTGCCGATGCGCTGTTCAGCGGGCTGGCAGACTGGTGCCTGCCTCGGGCCCAATTCGCGGAATTTGAACGCAGGCTCGAAACACTGGCCTGGAACATGCCTGCTACTGACTGCCTCAACGCCCTGCTGTCATCAATGGCTTGCACGAAACTACCCGGCTCGGAACTTAAAGCCATGTCCGCGGCGATCGACCAGCATTTTTCCGGTAACAGCGTTGAGGCAATCTGCGCCTCCCTCCAACAAGAACAGCGCCCCGAGTTCCAGGACTGGGCCGAAGAGACCTTGAAATTGATCAATCGCCGGTCTCCCCTGGCCATCGGCGTTACTTTCGAGCTGTTGCGCAGAGGAAGGTCGATACCTCTGGCCGACTGCTTCCGGCTGGAGAAATACCTGAGCAGCCAATGGTTCGAAAAAGGAGACCTTATGGAAGGTGTCCGGGCGTTGCTGATTGAAAAGGACAGGAACCCAAAGTGGAACCCTTCCACCTTGGCAGACATGACACCGCAACACGTCGAAGCATTCTTCGCGGGTTTCAGATGAAGCAAACCACACGACCCAACACGCCGAGGCACTCGCATGCACAGATTGGCGAATGAGCTACCCCCTGCCTTGCGGTTCAAGAAAAACGCCGAATCCGCCAGTGCGCGCCAGCATCACAAAAGGCTCAAGGCACTGGAGTTGTTCGCAAGCAGGGGGTTTGCACAGACAGGCATGCGCGAACTCGCTGCCCATATGGGGATCACCGCAGGCTCGATCTATAACCATATCGAAAGCAAGCAAGCCCTCCTTTTCGACTTCATCGAAGAACTCTACGTAAGCCTCTTGAGCAGCGTCTCCCCCTCCCCCTCAACGCAAGACCAGGCCCGCGAGCAACTCCATGCATTGCTGGCTGCACATATCGCGTTGCATGACAGTAAAGGGATGCACTTTTTGCTGGCAGAACGGGAAATGCATTGCCTTGACGACGAGCAGGCCGAAACGATTCGAACACTGCGAACTGCCTATGAGCACAAGTTTGCCAATTTACTGGCAAGCGCTGCCGACTTGGGCATTTCTCCCCAGTTGACAGCCCTGGCCAAGAGCAGCGTGGCATTACTCAATAATTTGCCTACATGGCTTACACAGGATCGACTTGATCCAGTCAGCCGCTCTCAACTGATCAATAGCATCGTGCGTGCATCGATCACCGGGACACTCCAGGATTTGAGAAGCATGCCCTAGGTACAAGGTCAACGCACAAGAATCGATCAAGCACCCACCAAGACAATCAGCCTTTACGCTGGAGCCAATTTGATGAATGACGACAAAATCCTGATGGAGCGCCGTGGACACACGGCCCTTTTGACCATCGCCAACCCTCCCGCCAATACTTGGGATGTTCATTCCCTGGCCAGGCTTGAGAGGCTCGTAGAGCAACTTAATCAGGACAAGGATATCTACGCACTGGTCATTACAGGCCAAGGCGAAAAGTTTTTCTCCGCCGGCGCCGATCTGAACCAGTTCTCCACCGGTGATCAACGCGTCGCCAAGGAAGTCAGTGATCTGTTCGGCCGGGCGTTCGAAGCATTGTCCGGTTTTCGGGGCGTATCCATTGCTGCAATCAATGGATACGCCATGGGAGGCGGCCTGGAATGTGCCCTGGCATGCGACATTCGAATCGCTGAGGAGCATGCGCAGATGGCGCTGCCAGAAGCTAAAGTCGGACTACTCCCTTGCGCCGGAGGCACACAGAATTTGCCTTGGCTGGTAGGTGAAGGCTGGGCAAAGCGCATGATTCTCTGTGGTGAACGGATTGGGGCGCAGAAAGCCGAGCAAATCGGGCTGATAGAAGAGGTGGTACCACGAGGTACTTCCCTTGCAGCCGCATTGGCGTTAGCAGAAAAAGTCGGTGAGCAAAGCCCCTCCTCTGTCAGTCGATGCAAACGTCTGGTGATGAACGCGCGTGTTTCACCGCAAGCAGAGGGTTGGGAATTCGAGCGAAAGCTCTTCCTTGAACTTTTTGAAACCCAAGATCAAAAAGAAGGTGTGGCCGCCTTCCTTGAGAAGCGCAGCCCGCGCTGGTCCAACGCTTGAAGACACACGCCATCCATCGGTTTTCAGTTGTGCGGGGAAAAATTCACACACTGCGTATTCATGCATACTATATGCTATAGATCACAAACAGGATCGACACATCTCCAAGTCTGAAGCAGCACATCGAAAACTGCAGTGAGTGAGGTTTCAGACTTGGCTTTGCGATAAAAACTGCTTTTCCTGCAGGTGAAGACATGAAAATAAAAATAACGATGTCAATTTGTATGCTGTCCATTGTCGCAATCGTCATGCTGCTCAACCAAGGCTTGAGTGACGCACAGCACCTCACGAAAAAGCAGTGTGATATGACCCCTTATAATTGTTTCAAGCCCTTGGTCAATTTCTCATTATGGCGCTGAAGTCACCCAGTACCTAAGGCTGCGCCTCCAAGCGAAAAGGTGCACCCTCAATCAGGCGTACGCGCTTCCCAATGACCACTATCAAGAAGGCTTTTACGTTCTTTTTTCAGTTCGTGGAATACTACGGCTACCGCCGAATCCGCCGCTCTGCCGCGCGATGCATACCGAACGAGTCAATCGAGGTTCGAGAGGTGCTGTTTGCAAATGCCGAGCCTTGACTTGGGCGGCCACTGCCGCCGGGGCCAAAATGCTGAACCTACTCACCACATTGAGTGGTTTTTCGGCTCTTCCTTGACCCGGCGGCACGACCAGGTACTTGCCGCCTTCGTCCCGGCCGGGTCCGCGAGTGCCGAGGTCAATGATCCAGCCGAACCACATACTCAGGAACTTATGGCGCAGTGACATTCCTCAGGGCGCGGTCGGTGCGTCATGGCGATTTGCAGCAACCCATCAACGTCACCCTGAAAAGGGATGGCGCCTCGGTTTTCTTTAATGTATTAAATTTCGGCGAGCCGATTCCTCCCGACGCAATACCTATTCTCTTCAGCCCGGAAGGCCGTTACTCCAGGTACTCGAACGACAATCGAGGAGAGACTGTTGGCCTTGGCTTGGGATTGTTTATAGCCTCTGCGATTGTTGCAGGACACGATGGAAAAATAGAGGTGGAGTCGACACAGGAGCAGGGTACTGCTTTCCGCGTATCGTTACCTATTCTCTAGTAGTCCGCTTTGGCCAATTGCACCCCACCGCCAACGGCAGCTGTGGGTCGACTGCTGCCCTTCGCGGCGGGCAGCAATCGGCCAATACCAATCGTTCGCATAAGAGCCTAAACCGACCAAAAAGTGGATGATTAATATCGAAAAAATCTATCAATTTACCCTTCAGCGGATCCAGGCTTTTCTTCAGCAGGAAGAGATTAATCAAGTACTAGGCTTCACTCAGCCATCAAGACGCGTCATTTCCTTTCCCCTTATCAACCACACCCTTAAGTTTTTCCAATGCTGTAGAGAATGTAGTCATTGTTTCAATCATAAAATTGAAATCATTTGCATTTAAATCCTTCAGATCTGGCCATTTCACTTCTTCCTCGAGAACCTTAAGGAGTTGGTGCCGAGCCTCTTCTCTACTCTTATCATCAACGATGAATTCATTAATCGCGTGGTACGACAATAAATACTTGTTAAATATTGACCTTGCGCGCAAGTATGAAACTGCCGAATCCACATAACTCCGGTATTGCTTGAGAAACCATGCAGCCAGGAACTCGATCACCAAAAACATTAGTGAGCATGAAACTATTCCCGCCCAAAGTAATCCATTAAAATCCGAAAACCTTCCCAATATCTGCCACGCCACAATTGTTGCAACATAGAAATAAATGCCGCGCCGGAGATACATGGTTCCCGTATCCAAAAGCATGGAAGCTTTTTGCTCTGAAAGATTAATTCGAGAGTCCAACGATTCAACAACCGAATTAACATATGACACGAAAGGCTTAAGCACTGACTGAGCGGTGGAAACCTCATCAGAAGGCACATCTCCTCCCACCATATTAATGGTGATCTTATTCCTTGTCACAAAACTGGTATCACTTTTTAAACCATTTTCTGAATCGGCAACACTGTACCTCTCTCCAGGCGACTCAGAAAGTTCTTTGTCGATATTCAAAAAAGTTCTTTCCGGCCCTCCCGGGAAACCAAAGCGCAATACAAACACACCAAAAGAAATCAATGTAATTATAAGCGATATCAAAGTAAAGCGATTAGAAAACAATCGATCAAGAAGGCTGGAATCCGAAAAACTTAATACCGTGGCTATTGTAGACAAAGCAATAAGCATTGCGGCCAAGCTACGCACTTTAACCTGAAGCGCTTCCTTCGATTCAGCATGGCGTCTTTTCGCTTCATCTAGTGCTCTTTTTTTATTTTTTTCTCGCTGATGGCTCTGCTCCTTCAGAATTTCGTCCAGTCGAGCTCTTAAATAATCGTTTTCTTTCGCAAGATTTGGTGTGTTGTGATCAGGGACTTCCTCAAAGTCATTATCAGTACGCCCTATAGGATCTATTTCATTCATCGTCATTCCCCAAATAGGAGCATTAAGTTATAAATTATTTAGTGGTGACTCACTATAGCTTTCAGCGCACATAATTATTGTTAATCATTATGCTTCCACTTAATTTGCCGCACACTTAGTAACCTTTTCGATTGGTAACTGCAAATAGCGACAAGTAAAAAGCCTTCCCTGCAACTGCTTCACTCGATGACTGCTATCGGCCGATTCTGTTGAAAAAGTCGGTTCTCCCAGACTGCCCCCCACACTGACTGTTGAAAACGTCTTTTTTGCGCGTCGATACGCGAAATCTGAGCCCAGAATCCCATGTTCAGAATAAAGATTTCAATCTCAAGCGCATACTTTTCTGTCGTGGAAACCATGGCCGACTTTTTCAACAAAATCGGCCAAAAGTGGTCATTCGGCGAGAGCATCCTTCGATGCAAGGCACACATAAGGTCAAAGCTCCTGCCCATTCTTACGGCGTCAGTCGAGTGAACCTGTCGGTAGTACCTTACGTTCAAAGGCTAATTCGAAACCATCTGGAACTGGCTTGAATGGAGCGCTTGGGGATCGATAGCTGCTTTGGAATTGCCTGAGAGCCAGCACATCGATTTCGCCAATCACGCAGTAGTCGGTAACCCCACCTTTAACTCGCAACACATCGCGCTTCCAACTGTCCTTGAATGGCGCTCGAATACGACTGTCGCCGTATTGTCGATCATTACACTGGATAATGTATGCATGGATGTCTAGCGCAGCAGACTCTACGAGCGCATTGAACGTTTCGGTGTCCTGATTCCACTCAGGAAGGAACAGAGCGTCAATCTTGCCGCGAAGCGCCGCGCGATAGCTAATGTTGGTCAGCTCACTGCAAACCAGAAGTGAAAAACGCAGTTCGCCGTGCTGGATAATGGGTGGAGCCTTCCAGACCCGGTCTGGATTAAATTCCAACCCG
>LNAP01005837.1_pt1 | contig 10798 bp, 9 predicted proteins | sample 602601 | NCBI WGS metagenome assembly LNAP01 (sample SAMN02440304, study PRJNA202911) | soil metagenome | biome: Subtropical and temperate rainforests or woodlands; isolation source: soil samples (1 kg each in a 20% v/v slurry with milli Q water) were... ...
CCATCGACCAGCTGCTGGCGAGAAAGAAGAAAGAGGCGAAAGGCAGCAGACAGGCGCCTCGCGTGCTGCCTACGCGTCAGCGACCGGCAGTGCAGGAGGCTGCTGCGGCTCTGCTGGGCAATTACATGATCTACACCAGGTCGATGCCCGCGAGCGTGATGCAGACGCTGTTCCACGACCTGTGCGAGGTGTGCGAGCCCGGTGAGGACATTCCTAAGTTGATGGCAGACGTGCTGCTGCTGGTGCATCGAGCGCTGCGAGCGCGACAACCCGTGATGATCCAGCACTTCTATAACGCAATGGCCGTGTGGAAAGAGGGCCGCACGCCGATCGACCTCCTGCTCGCCAAGGTCAGGCAGATGGCGCTGTCGATGGAGGAAATCAGACCGCCCCGCCCGTAATCGATATCGTGCCACTGGGCCTTGCACGCATTGTAAAGCTTTGATATATATTCGTCCGTCGATATGCCTTATCGTACAGCGCCGGCGTTAACAGCCGTTATTCAACATGAGCTTTCATCCGAGTCTGGCCAACGACACGTCCGGCCCCATGGGCATCGGCTCGCTGAGCGGCGCGGGCCTGCCCGGCGGGTCCGTGTCCAATGGGCCGAACGCCCAGAGCGTGGCAGGCCTGCTGGCCGGCACGGGCATGCAGTCCGCGTTTGATCAGATGCACACGGGCCGCCACACGTCGTCAGTGGATCCGATCGCCAACCCCCGCGGCACCGTGAACACGCAGTATTTCCTCGACCTCGCCAACATGAATCCCGATGCGGACATCGGCAACATGGAGCCGACGTGGATGGACGTCGAGAGCGGCCCGGTCGGCATCATCGGCCAGAACAAGCCGATGGTCGCCAAGTCTCTGACCGCCATGAACCGAATGCTGAAATCGGAGGAATTCCGCGAGAAGTATGGCGAGGAGAAGGACTCGCGCTGGTTCAACAAGCGATTCTCTTTTGCGGGCATTCTGCGCCACGACGCCTCCAACAAGGGGCGCGAGGCCGCGAATGCGGGCAACGTCTGCCAGCTGTTCGTGACCGGATTCCGCGTGCGCTGTGTCGACATCTGGCAGTCGTATGAGTGCAGACGCAACGAGGCCGGCCCCGAGATCGGCGACCTGCTGCAGGTCATCCTGCGCCGCTACCCCTACGTGTGCGAGCTGAGGCGCGCGAGAGGCGAGAAGAACTGCACCTTGGGCCACTACTGGGCGCTGATCCCGTACTACAGCAAGGACAACACCGACGCGCCCGTGCACGCCTACAAGAACTACGCGGACGGGTCGTGCGGCGAGGCCTATCGCATCGGCCGCGTGGCTGCGATTTATGGGTCGCCGTCCAACATCGTTGCCGCACGCGGAATCGCTCGCAAGTACGTGTGGGCGCCCACGATTGATGGCGGATACAAGACGGAGCTGCTCAAGCTGCGACACCTCGAAATCGAGGTCGCGATGACCTAATCAGCGCAGATTCAGAGCGCCAGCAGCGTGATTAAATCTTTGAGTGTATAAGCCAAATTGATTGTACTAAAATGTCCACCGTTGAATCTGGATACAGCTCACTCGCGATTCAATCCTCACCATGCTGAGCCGCATGCACCAGGTGCAGGTGGCGGGCAATAAGCGCACGCGCTCGAATCTGAACATGCCCGGCCTCAATGAGAACTACACCAACCAGCTCAACAAGAAGCACCGCGGGCTGCAGAACAAGAGCGGACGTCCGAACCCGGACACTCCCCAGCAAGTAATAAGTACCACGTTCGACCGACAAATGCAAGCGGCGCAGTCGCCGCTGATTGGAAATCCGCGTCCCTCTAACGGTGCGCTCACCCTTTCGTTCTTGATTTGCTTCTTGCGCCAGGTGCATCATGCTCGCGCCGCCTCGTTCTCGCGACGAGAAGATCCGCGACGCCGACTGCTACGCCCCGATGAGCACGAACAAGCTGGCCGACACGCCGAGCCGAGGCGACTGGGCCGTCTGCGCGCCGCACGACCAGGACTGGCTGGCCAATGTTGTGACCTCGGGCGTCAACACCTACAGCAACGCGCTGGCCGTGTTCACCAACATGGCGGGCGTGCCGCGCGGAACCAAGATCCGCTTCGCCGGGCTGGTCGGAAACGCCGGCATGGGCAAGCAGGGCGACCAGTGCGCGGACAACTTCGGGCAGGTCTACTCGGCAGGGGCGCTGAGTGGTCGCAACACAGGTCCCGAGTACATTCCTCCTCTCTCGCCGGTGTATCTCTCGCCCTACGCCTATGTGCGCACCGACGCGAAGAGCGGCAAGCCGTTCCCGGGCTACACCGACCCAGGCTGGGACGCGGTTGGGTGCGATAAGTATCAGCCCGCCGTGCACGCGCTGCGCGACTCGGACGTGAGCGCCTTCTTCCACGCGATCGAGTCGGATCTGCGTGCGGCGGCGAAGAAGCCCGACTGCCTCAACCGATACAAGAGCATCCTCAACGATCTGCATGTGCACGAGCACGTGCCCGTGTTCCTCTACGCGAAGCACTTTCTGTTCCAGGCCCGCGCGGACGAGCTCATGAAGGGCGACCAGACGGACGCTGCAGTGCGCCAGGCGACGAAGGCAGTGTTCGACCTCATCATCAAGGAGAACAAGAAGTACTGGAAGGACACCGAGACCGCACAAAAGTGCATCACCGACGCGCTCGGCGGACCGAAGTGGGACACACGCCGAGACGACGTGCTAAACACCCAGCCGCTGCAGGACCACAACAAGGACACGCTGCTCAAGCGCTACCCGGAGCTGCTGGTGCAGAGCATGGAGATCTTCAAGGCGCAGTTCGCAGAGCAGTGCAACTTCATCCGATCGCTGGTCTTCGGCAAGAGTCGTTATGGCTCGCCGTCGGAGGGTCAGTTGGACGTCATGGTGGGGTATCGATGCTAATAACCGAGAGGTAGTAGCTACTGACCCGCCAGATGCCGATGCACTAGCATTTATGCCTTGAGTGTCACCACTTTCACACCGCCACTCCCCACTCTCCACCATGGCCTCCGCCGAGCCCGCAGTCGCTCCCTACACCGTCACGCGGTATTGCCTCTGCCGCGGTCCAATCGACACGCACAAGAAGGTGAAATGCAAGCGCTGCAAATGGAATTTCTGCAGCCAGGCGTGCCGCACTCTCTACTCCCGCGAGCATAAAATCAGCTGCGGGACCAACAACGCTCTCAACGTGTTCATCAACGCCAACGCCCGCTTTCTGGCCATCTACGGCATCTGGCTGCGCGTGCACCCGGACTTCAATTATCTGGGCATGCGCATCGACGTGACCTCGGCGCACGAGGAGGTCAAGGCCACGCCGCTGGAGCAGCAGTCGCTCGAGATCCTGCTCAAGGAAGTCAACGGAAAGCCGGAGATGTACTCGGCCGGCTACCCCGACTCGTTCATCTGCATGATCGCGTGGAAGGGCGCCATGGTTTGCTTCGAGATCGACCTCGTGCAGGGCGGCAACATCCTGCTGGGCAACTCGCCCGACTTCGACCTAGCCGCCAACCACAAGTTCATCCTCACGCCCATGGAGGCCGCCGACGGAAAGACGCGCGACGCATGGAAGGCCACGTTCAGACCGTCGCTCATCAAGCGAGACTGGCAGAATTTCGCGATGTGGAAGGCCATGCAGGCGATGCAGAAGTAAAGAAAAAAAGTTGCTTTTTTGTGTCTGCTTGTTCGATAAACGACGCGTTGCGCGCACAATAACAACATACAAACAAAATTCATTTCGCTGCCTCTGTGTGTTTCTCGTTTAAAGCTGCTTCTCTTGGGTGGTGACGGTGCGGAATCGGTGCAGGCTGGTCTTGGAGTTGATGAACCAGGCGAACAGACCCGCGCTGACGAAGCCGATGGCCTGTCCCAAAATGTAATAGATCACATTGGTTCGCATCGGCACGCCCGAGAAGATCGACCGCACAATTGCCGGCGCGAGAGTGTGCACGGGGTTGAGCGCGGCGCCGGTGTAGCCCCCAAAGGCCATCACAAGGAAGAAGAGCACCGCTCCGATGAACATCGCCTGTTCGTGGGCACTGACGTCTCGGCGGGGGCGAGAGTAGACGTTGATGAGCGACATGAAGAGGAAGCACGCCGCGGCCTCGTAGAGAATAATCCAGGCCTCGTCTCCGATAAATTCGGTAGGCAGAGTCTCGCCCAACAGCGCAGTGTCGCGGCCTTGCACGAAGTAGACCAGCACGATGGCAACGAATCCACCAGCGAACTCTGCGGCCACGAGCATCAGAGACTCGGTCAGCGAATGCACGATGTGATCGATTGGCATCGGCTCTCCGTCGTCTTTCCACTGAAAGAACCAGTGGTTCATCACGACGAAGGGGTTGACGGCGACTCCGGGCAGCGCGCGCAGCGTCAGGAACAGGGTGCCGCCCCACACCAGTGCGGAGAGAAACGTGGCGACTGGATTGGCGACGAACGTCGAATAGTCGACGGCGGCGTAGGCGATGGCTGCCCCGGTCGAGTTGCTGACGGTCATGCTCCCCGGATTGGTGATCGAAACAGCGACGGCCGACGAGTTGACAGAGCCGAGGATCGCAAAGAAAAAGAAGAAGAGAGTGCCCAGAAATTCGAGCAGCGCCTTGGTCGGAATGCAGTATCAGAACCCACACGCCGTCTTAACAACGCCGTCCTTGTCGCGTCGACGCACGTCACCCTTTGGCGTGTAGCCGCTGCCCGGGTAGGACGCCTCAACGCGCGGCAGCAGCTTTTCGCCCTCGCCGTTCAAGACGAGGGAGTCACTCTCAGAGTCCATCATTTCGGTGGGGAATAGAAAATGAATGTGATCGAGTAGTATGAGTGAAGCGGGCAAAACTAAATACATTCTCACGCAAGTTCGTGCGATCTAGCTTAATGCATCGCGGTCGCGGCGCTGCTGCTGCTGGCACCTTTCGATCGATTGTTATTCCCCCCCTGCGAGAATCGAATTTCGGGGCGCTCTTCTGCGCTCGCCGAACGGTCGTAGGTGTCGGCCTCGCGCTGCGTCTGCGTCTGCTCGCGCGTTCGATAGCAGATTCCGCACTCGAAGTAGCGATATTTGTTGAACACCTGAATCGCGTGGCCACGCTTCTGCAGCGCGCCGCCGTCCCCGCTGTGCATCTCGCAGGGCTTGACGTTGCAGGATTTGCCCTGCAGGCCCGCGCCGGTCTCCATGTTGCGCGTCGTGGCGTCGTTGACGAAGGCGCACAGTTCCTCGTCGGCGGCCGTGGGCAGCAAGTTAAAGGCTGCAGACGCGCCCGGTGTCGCGGCGTGCTGTTTGATCGCCTCCACGCGCGCCTTGTTCTTTTCCCACGCGAGAAATGCATAGCGCAGAAACGCAGCGCGCTCGCGCAGGTCGAACTGTTTCTGCAGCGGGCGGTTGCCGGCAGGGTTGGTCATGAGCTGCTTGTGCACCTCGGCCTTGCGGTTGTGGTAGGACAGCCAGGCGTCGCGCGCCTGGGCCATGTTGAGGTCCATGCCCTCCTTCTGGAAGAACATTTCCAGCAGGCCGCCGCGCTCCTTCTTGAGGCACTTCTGGCACTCCGGGTTGTAGTGGTCGTCCGGGTGGTTGGCCATCATCTCGCACACTTGCTGGTGCATGTCGCAGTAGTGAAAGTCCGAGTTGTTCTCGAGCCACAGCGCGTCGAGCTGCGAGTCGAAGGCCGACTGCGATTTCTCCTCGAGAAAGTCAAGCTCGGGCCAGTCTTTGTTGGGTGCCGCCAGCACGCGCTTTGGGCGGAGCTTGCGGTTCGAGCCCGAGGAGGAAGAGGATGCACCCTCGCCGGAATTTTGTTTGTTCAGCTCGCGCATGAAATTGTCTGCGCCGCTGCCGCTGTTGCCGCGATCGATTTCCATTTCCGATCCCGCGGTGCGCGCGGCTGCTGCCGAGGCAGGACGAGCCAACCGCGCAGCTGCACGCCCGGGAGGATTCGTGGTCTTGCGCACGAACATCTTATTGTGACCCCGATCAGAATCGGTAAGTAGAAGAACGAGCAGCCGCCTGAACTTTGATCGTTTTCAGTCTCTTCGACGCGCGTAAAGAGGAACGTTTATTTGTTTCGTCGTCGGAGTCGAACGAGCCCGGTGCGTCCGTTTGCTGCGGCAGTACCTTGTACGGCGCGCGCAGACTGCAGCACCCGCGCTGTCCGATGTGCTGTGTGATGGTCATTCTTACGATGACGAGTCCGAGTGCGAGGATCCAGAGCTGGCGACTGAGCCAAAGCGGACAGTTGGCCGGATCGGAGTGCTTGGAGCAGCAGACCTCTTCGCGTCGAACGAGCTGGATGTACAGCAGCCGGACGGCAACGACGAGTTTGAGCGAAGTGATAATACTTTGAGTCGTGACCTGGATCCAAGGCAGCGAGAAGAACAGCGAGACCGCCAGTGTGAAGAGGACAAACACGACGACGCATGCGAAGACGGTCTTGGTGTGCGTGGCATCGATGGTGATGTCGAGCGAGTGCTGGAAGAACGACACGATCTGATCGTAGACGCCGTCCCAGAACGACTGCACGCTCAGCAGGCCGAGCACGAGAAAGATGCTGCCCCAGATGTTGGGCGCCATCACGTAGAAGAATAAAGTGAAGCAGAGGGCGATGAACAGATTTGAAGTCGAGTCCTGAGGCCAGTGGCCGTCGTTGGTACCGATCGCAGTCTCCACCACTGTCTTGAGCAGAAGACCGAAGTCAGCGGCGTGCACGATTTTGCACCAGAAGGAGTCAAATTTAATGCAGGGAATGGCGTAGAGAAGAATGTTCAGAATCGCAACGATCGCATAGAGATGCAAGCCGTCAGCGATGCAGATGTCCATGACGATGGCCAGTTGCGCGCGCGCGTGCGTGAGCAGGGGCAGGCATCGACGGGTTTACATCTGTGATGCGTTAAGTCAAATTAGATGTCTATGAGAAACTGAGGCTAGGACTTTAGAGTGGAGGACGAGATGGCTGATAGAGAGGAGGGTTAAATATTAACTGGCTAGTGGCTGCGTATAGCCAGAAGGGCGGTCGGAGATAAATAGGATTAGATAGGAGTTGTTTAGAGGCATAGAGTTGTGTAGAGTTATTTAGAATGAATTATCCGATGACCTGGTAGATCCAGGAGTACTGCGTCGATGCGGACAGCGACTTCGAACCCGTCCAGAGTTCGAAATGTGTCGCCGTGGATGACTGCACATTCACATAAACTTGAAGAGTCGACGACAACTCCGCGGCTGCGCGATTTCCGGGCTGCAGCGACGCGAACGCAGTAGAGGCGTAAGGAGTTCTGTAGGTAACGCGCAGCAGAAGATTATCGGTAGCTGGTTTGTTTCCCGTCGTAATAGTAATCACACCAGCCGAGTCGCTGCTACCGTCAGCAAAGACCACAGAAGGCGATCCCGAGCCGGCCGCAGATCCCAACTCGGCATGCGTCGCCGCAACGAGCGCTGCACCGCTGCTCAGCACGTGCTCCAGCAGCGGGCCCGGTGGTCCCTGAATTCCTTGCAGGCCCTGCGGTCCCGTCTGGCCTGTCGCGCCTCTGTCGCCCTTGTCGCCCTTCTCGCCGGGCGGCCCCGTCAGGCCAGGAATTCCCTGTGGTCCCATCGGTCCCGTCTGTCCTGTCGCACCCCTCGGCCCGGCAGGCCCCTCAGCGCCGTCTGTGCCGTTAGCGCCGGGTCGACCGGCTGTGGGGACGACAACGAAGCGGCAACTGACGGTGCAGGACCCGCTGTCTGGTTGAGCGGAGACGAGTGGAAGTAAAAGCAGTAAGGACAGTGCGAGGTGGAGCTTCATGGCGCCGCCGGGATAGATGCGGGGGCGGGAGTGCGGTGCGGGATTTTCCACGCGCCGAATCAGTTTACAGGCGGTTAAATTAATTATCTCTTTCTGTATCGACTCTGCGGCTATGACTGTCAGAACAGGGTCGATTTTTATCCGATGACGTGATAGAACCAAATGTACTGTTTTCCCGCAGCGAGCGGTGTGATCCCCGGGAAGATCTCGAAGAATTGATTTGTCGAGAAAGCCGCACTGACGTAAACTTGCTGATTACCCGCGAGCGGCGATGACTGGCTGTTACCAGGCGTGATAGACACCCAGGCTTTGGAGGCGTACGCAATTTTGTACTGGATTCGCACAAGCAACTGATCTGCCAAAGGGTTTGTCCCAGTGTTGACAGTGATCTGACCAGCAGAGTCTGTGCTGCCCGCAGCAATGGACACAGTGGCTCCAGTTCCGGCTCCTCCGCCGAGCGTAGCCGTCGTGATCGCCGTGCCGCCTCCGACAAGATGGACGATTGCTTTATTCGTGAGCGACTGAACAGCATCAACGCCGACGAACGTTTGCGAGCCAGTGACGGCAGGGAAATTCCACGTCGCAATCTGACCGCTGGTCATCGAGGCCAACGACAGCTGCACACTCGCCAGTGAGTTGTGGATCCTCGGCTCGCGCATGTTGGTGTAGGTGCCGTCAGCAGAGAAGTGCTGATCTGAATTCCAAATGCGAAACGGCTGCGATGGTCGGCTGACGGTGTCGTCGATTGTGATAATGTAGCCAGTGCTGAAGCCCAATACGCGACTCGTTGAGCCGTCGTTCCATAAGACTAGCGACCCAACAGTCCGAGCAGTAAATGAACAGATCCCACTCCCCATCGTCAAGGTGCCGGAGGAGCTGGTGGCGCTCTGACACGAGTGACCGGCGTGGCTGGTACCGAGCAGGACAGGAACGCGCGGAGTGCCGCTGACGACCCCCGTGATTGAAGGATTGACGAGAGTGCCCCCGTTGATTGTGGCGCTGGTTGCTGTGATCGTTCCCGAAATAGTAGGCGATGCGAGCACCTTGTTCGTCAGCGTTTGAACGGTCTCCTCGCCGACGAAGTAATTTTGCTGTCCCGCTGGTCCAGGATGAGGAAATGTCCATGAAGTCTGGTGCCGCACGCCTGCGTCGACGCGCATCTTGGTCATGTCGATCGTCAAAGCAGAACCTGACGCTCCGATCACAGCTTTCAGGGCAATTTTGTCTCGGAACATTGCAAAATTGCTGGACAGCATTGTGTCCGCGGTCCAGAACTTCACCATTTGCCAGTCTCGCGCGGTTTGAAATATCCTCGTCACCGTGCAGGTGGTGGAACCGCCCGTACCGATAGGTCCAACGTTCTCAATCACCGCGATGGCGCCATCTGACCATTCGATCACGCTGCCGATGTTACTGGGGTAGAACTTGCCAGCGGTGGCGGTCACCAGGTTTCCGGTTATCGCGACGTTGATCATGGTGTAGTCTGGGGACCCCGTATCCGTCGGATCAGAGATGCCTAAACTTCCCCAATTCTTCATTCTGATGTGACCGTTTGTCTCCGACGCCGTAATGACCGACGCGTTGATGACTTTATTACTGACAGTCTGGGCGACGTCCTCACCAACAAAATAGTTCACTGGGGTGGTGACTGAATTCGGCGGACGAGGAAATGACCAGACTGCTGCGGACCGAGCACCTTTCATTTTCGTCAGATCGATCGTAGCAGAACACGAGCCGACGCCGCCGGTGAACCCCTTGATCACCAGTTTGTCCTGGAATGCGGACATCGACGGCGTTAGAACGTTGCCGCTCCCCGTCACCTTGAAAGTAGTCGCAGTCGGCCGTGAAGCGGAGACAGAAAGTGTGGCGGTCAGCGACCCCACCTCCGCATCACTGGCCAGGACGAGAGCGGTGGCACCATCAGACCACGTCACCAGAGATCCTACGCTGCCGTATGAGAAAGTGCAGGAACCGCTTGTGATCGTAACGGTGGTGCCCGATTGGGTTCCGATGCAATCGACATCACTGCCGACAGTGAGAGTTGGATTTTGTGAGAGTTGGACTTTTCCGGTAATCGTCGGACTGGCAATCGTGGGCGATCCGGTGATCGTGCCCGTGATCGTGGGATTGACGAGAGTGCTCGATGGATCAAAAACACCAGTGTCGCCTTTTGGTCCTTGGACTCCTTGAGGCCCCTGAAGTCCAGTCTGCCCCGTCTGCCCCGTCGCTCCCGTGTCGCCTTTGTCGCCTTTGTCGCCCTTCGAACCAGCCGGGCCCATCACCCCCTGTGCGCCCTGCGCCCCAGTCTGCCCGGTCGCTCCGATCGGCCCAATGGGGCCCTGCGGACCTGCCGTGCCATTGAGACCGGGCGGCCCGACGGTCGGCACGACGACGAAGCGACAGCTGACCGTGCACGACGCGGGATCTTGCTGGGCCAGAACGAACGGCAGAAGTATGAGAAACGAGACTGAAATGAATCGGACGCTGGAACGCAGCAGAGACATGCCGATGCGGCGAAGACAAAGGAACAAGCTGCAAGCGAGCTGGGGTTGGGGGCTTATAGCCGGCCCGCCTTTTCTACGTTTTTTGCTTCTTTTTCTTCTGCGCCGACTTGTCTTCTTCCGACTTATCGATGTTGGCCTTCTCGCCCTTGGCGGCGACCTGCGTGAAGCACACCGGGCTCATTGTCCACGCGCTCTTCACGTTCTCTGCGCCACTGGCCACTTTGAGTTCTTTCTTCCGCTTCTGGAAAATCTCAACCAAATCTTCGTGGCATTTTTTCTTCGTCGCCACGAAATTCGATTTTGCAGTTGCCTTACGCTGCTGCTGCGTGAGCGTGAACCAGCTCGACAGCCGGGGGCGCGTGTAGGGGCACAGCTCCGCGCGCATCATGGCGAAGCAGGTCTGGAAGGCCAGGCCGGTCGCGACGTGGTTCGCTTCGCGCGTGGTCTGCGATTCGTTGACGCCTTCGCTGATCTCGGCCCAGCTCTGCTCGGGGTGTTCCATCTCGTAGGCGATCATGATTCGAGGGCGCAC
>LNAP01005838.1_pt1 | contig 10798 bp, 1 predicted proteins | sample 602601 | NCBI WGS metagenome assembly LNAP01 (sample SAMN02440304, study PRJNA202911) | soil metagenome | biome: Subtropical and temperate rainforests or woodlands; isolation source: soil samples (1 kg each in a 20% v/v slurry with milli Q water) were... ...
AGGCTGCCCGACGGCGAACTCGAATTCCTCGGCCGGATCGACGCACAGGTCAAGATCCGCGGATTTCGCATCGAACTCGGCGAGATCGAGGCAACGCTCAACGCGTGCCCGGGCGTGGCAGATGCTGCCGTCATTGTTCGAGAGGATGTACCGGGCGACAAGCGCCTCGTGGCTTACGTGGTTGGCAAAGACCCAGGCGCTCTCAATCCAGATGACTTGCGGGAAACGCTTGCCCGCGTGCTGCCTGCACATATGATCCCCGCATACTTCGTCGCGCTTGCGGCCATTCCACTCAACGCAAACGGTAAGCTCGACAAATCAAGACTCCCTGAACCCCGCTCAAGTGCCCCCCAGGAAGAGTCTTCTGCATTTATCGAGCCGCAATCGGAGAGCGAGCGCAAGATTGCAGCGGTTTGGGCTGCCGTCTTGAGGCTCGACCGCGTAGGGGTGGATGATAATTTCTTCGCACTGGGCGGAGACTCGATTCTCAGCATTCAAGTCGTTGCCAATTGCCGTCGCGCCGGAATTAACAACCTCGCCACCCGTGATCTGTTCGAATATCCGACAGTGGCGGCGCTGGCACGTTGCGTGGACAGCCGCGTGCCGATAGCCGCTCCTTCGGTGCCCCGCGCTCTCGACCAATTTACTCTCACGCCCATCCAACGCTGGTTCTTTGAACAGAACTTTTCAGAGCAGCATTATTGGAACCAGGCATTTCTGTTCGAGATCCCGTCCGATCTTGACCATTCTTACCTGAAAAGAGCTCTGGAAGTCGTATGCCGGCGGCACGATGCTTTCCGCACGCGCTTCCGACGAGATGGTGAACGATGGGAGCCGGCTCTCGCAGACAATGACGAGGCGATCGCCATCGTCCACCATGACTTATCGTCTTTACCGAAAGAGAAGCTGTCAGTAGCCATCGAACAAAGCTGTTCTGCGGCACAGGCGCTGCTGGATATCGAAAGAGGTCCATTGCTGTGCGCCGCTCTCATCAGAACGGGTGGCCCCGGCCTCGATCGATTGCTCCTCGCAGCGCACCACCTCGCAATTGACGGCGTATCCTGGCGCATTCTCTTGGAGGACTTAGAGAGCGCATACGAGAGCCTGCGTGACGGAAAGTCAGTCGAGCTTCCCCAGGAAACGACCGGCTACCAAACGTGGGCCACGAGCCTCTGCGAATATGTCGGGCAGGACAGCGTCCATGCAGCGGCACGAGCCTGGCAAGACATGATCGCCAAGCCATTCGCGTTGCTCCCGGTCTCCTGTGCCGAAATCCGGGAAGCCGATGCCGGTTCACTGCTGGTCGAACTCACTGAGGCGGAGACCGTGGCCCTGCTTCAGGAGGTGCCTGCCGTTTACCGCACGCAAATCAATGATGTCTTGTTCTCGGCGCTCGCAATCGCGCTGCAGCGAAGCACGGGGGGCAGTTCGTTCTTGATCGAGACGGAAGGCCATGGTCGCGAGGACATCGGCGACGGCCTGGATCTGTCGCGCACCATTGGCTGGTTCACGTCGCTGTTCCCGCTGCGACTTGATCTTCCCCCCGGAGAAAGCATCGACACGGTCCTGAAGTCGGTGAAGGAGCAAGTCCGAACGGTTCCCGATCGTGGTCTCACCTACGGCTTGCTGCGATATTGCTCCGGGGATCCCACGACCCGGTCCAGTCTCGCTTACCGCGAGTCGCCGCAGTTGCTTTTCAATTATCTCGGGCAGTTTGATCAGGTCACGCGCAACTCCAGACTATTCGCATTCGCTACCGAGTCGACCGGCCGTTGGCATGCCGAAGGTGGCCATCGCACCCATGCGTTGGAGGTGTTAGCCCAGATCCGCTCTGGGAAGCTGCGTGCTGAATGGATTTTCGGCCAGAAGCAGATGGGCAGAGCGAATGTTCAGACCTTGGCGTCTGATTTTATTGCAGCCTTGCGTACCATTATCGACCACTGTCGCGGAAGAAATGCCGGGGGGCGCACTCCGTCTGATCTGCCGCTTCTTTCTGCCAGGCAGGCCGAGATTGATCGTCTCTGGCGGCTCCATCCCGGCTTCGCCGATGCATATCCACTGACCCCTATGCAACGGTTGTTTTACGTGATGGAGCAGGCCGGTTCTTCGGTGGGGCTCGAGCAGTGGCAGTTCCGAATTGAGGGGCAGCTTGATCCAGCGCGACTACACTCGGCCTTCGGTCAGGTCATTGCACGGCACACGATCCTGCGGACGGGCTTTTCGGGCACGGAAGGTGGGGAGCCGGTCCAGGTAGTGATGCCGGACGCCGTCCTGCCATGGCATGAAGAGGACTGGCGGCACCTCGACCTTCAGGCGCGCAGTAACGCCACGAAGCGCGTCCTCGAGCGCGACGAGGAGACACCCTTTGATCTCTCGCGGCCCCCATTGATGCGAGTCCAGCTGCTACGCCTGGAAAGCGAAGAATGGCAGCTGCTTTGGACCACACACCATCTTTGCATTGACGGCTGGTCTTGGCCGCGCCTGTTTGGCGAGATTGCGAAGATCTACTCGGCCTTAAGCAGCGGAGTTGGGCCGGCTCTCGGCAGTCCCTTGGATTATGTCCAGTACGTTCGGTGGTTGGCGAACCAGAAGACGACTTCGCTCGGTTACTGGGAGCAAGCGCTCTCCGATTTCGCCTCGCCGACGCCCGTCTGCTTGGGTCCCGTTGCAGAGACGCCGGCTCGCAAGCGAGGAGGGCAATCGCAGACAATCGAAATTCGAACGCAACTCTCGAAGCAGGCGACGCAGAGCCTTCGAACCCTGGGCCAGTCGGCGGGGAGCACCCTGAGTACGCTCGTGCAAGCAGGTTGGGCGTTACTACTCGGTTTCTATGCGGAAACGCAGGATGTGGTGTTCGGAGCTACCCTGTCAGGTCGATCCGAACATATTGATGGTATCGATACGTTGATTGGTCCATGTGTCACCAACGTGCCGGTGCGCGTGAAGGTGGACCTCGACGAGCCGTTGCGACTCTGGTTGTCGCGGCTCCAGGGTCAACAGCTCGATCTTGCCCAGCATCAGTTCTTACCGGTCGACGTCATTCAAGGCATAAGCAAGGTTCCTTGGCATCAACGGTTGTTCGATAGCCTTCTGGTATTTCAGAATTATCAAGTCGATGTCGCGATCGAGCGTCTGGGGAGGGATGCAAGGCTGATCCCGGTTCAGACGCCGGAGGCCACAAATTACGCGTTAACGATGGCAGTTAGCCCCGGCGAGCAATTGACTTTGAGGCTGATCTACAACGAGCAGCGCGTCGACCGTGGGACGATCGAAGCGATTGCGAGCGATCTTCCCGTCGTTCTGGAGGCTTTGGCGCTCAGCGGTTCAAAGGCAATCGTGGCGGATATCCTTGCAAGTCTGCCGGTTGAAAGGCGAGGAAAAGCCGCAGCCGTGGCCCGCGCAACAAACATCCTTCGTTTGCAGGCCGGAGCTCCGATCTCGGTCGCAGAGAGCGAGACAGAGCAGAAACTCGCGGCGATCTGGACGTCGTTGCTTACTCGATCTGACATTGACGTTGATGACAATTTCTTCGACGCGGGAGGTCAGTCGCTCTTGCTTCTGCGGATGCACCGTCTGCTGGAGAGTACTTTCGAAAGACGTATTCAGATCGTCAAACTGCTGGAACTTCCGACGATCCGGTTGTTGGCGGCGTACCTTAACTCATCCGACGAGGTCGGGCAGGCGGGGCAACATGCAGAGCATGCCGCCGAGCGCGCATCGCGGCAGCGCGCGGCCTTCGCCAAGCAGCGCGCGAAAGCGAGACTGGTGTAAGAATGTCTTATGCGGAGAACTATGATCCGGACGATGGGATCGCCATCATAGGCATGGCGGGCCGCTTTCCCGGTGCGCGGTCACCTGCGGAGCTGTGGCGAAACCTGGTGGAAGGTCGGGAGACAATCGCGTCCTTCAGTGCGGACGAACTCGATCCGGCGGATGCCGAGGAGTTGGCCGCGCGTTCGGATCCGGCATATGTCGCCGCGCGCGGTATCATCGAGGATGTGGACAAGTTCGATGCCGCCTTCTTCGGCATCACACCACGGGAGGCCGAAGTCCTCGATCCTCAACAGCGGTTGTTCCTGGAAGCTGCGTGGGAGGCGCTGGAAGACGCGGGGCATGATCCGCGCTCCTTCCGCGGTCCCATTGGCGTCTATGCCGGCGCGAGCAACAATACGTACTTCAAGAACCTGATCCAGCGCAAAGATGTCACTGAACTCGTGGGCTGGCTGACCACGATGATGGGTAACGAAAAGGATTATTTGGCGACCCGCGTTGCCTACAAGCTCGACCTGAAGGGACCCGCGCTCAATATCGTAACGGCCTGTTCGACGTCGCTGGTGGCTGTAGCCACGGCGGTCCAGAGTTTGTCGACGTGGCAGTGCGACATGGCTCTTGCCGGCGGGGTTTCAATCACACTGCCGCAAAAGCGCGGCTACCTCTCGCAGGAGGGTGCCATCACGTCCCCTGACGGTCACTGCCGGGCTTTCGACGCGAACGCAGGCGGCACCGTATTCAGCAATGGACTTGGCATTGTCGTGCTTCGCCGCCTATCAGACGCGATCGCGGCGAATGATCGGATATACGCCGTGATCAAAGGCGCCGCTCTCAACAACGACGGCAGCGCAAAGGTCAGTTTCACGGCTCCGAGCGTCGAGGGACATGCCCGCGTCATCGCAAGCGCGCACGCGCTGGCCGGCATTGACCCCGATACGATTTCCTACGTCGAGGCCCATGGAACGGGGACCAGTCTCGGCGATCCGATCGAAATCGCCGGCTTGACCCAGGCGTTTCGGGCAGGCGGGGCGGTTCGCAACGGTAGCTGCGCGATAGGTGCGCTCAAGACCAATATCGGGCATCTCGACGCCGCGGCTGGCGTGGCCGGCCTCATCAAGACTGCCCTGGCGCTGCATCACCGTACGTTGCCGGCGACGCTGCACTTCGAGGCCGCCAACCCGAAACTCGACCTCGACAACACGCCATTTGTGGTCAACACGCTATGCCGTCCATGGGATGCCGGCGGTCATCCTCTCCGTGCTGGCGTGAGCTCGTTTGGTGTAGGCGGAACTAATGCGCATGTCGTGCTCGAGGAGGCCCCTGGATCTGGAGTCCCCGAAGCCGGACGCTCTAGCCAACTCATCGTCCTTTCAGGACGGACACCGACGAGTCTCGAGGGGCAGCGCCAACGCCTAGCCGCGCATGTCGCGAGCGAAACTGGGCTCGATTTGGCGGACGCAGCGTTCACACTGCAGACCGGCCGGCGCGCCTTCGAATTTCGCCGGGCCTTTGTCTGCGGCGACAACGAGAGCGCGCAGAGAGTTCTGTCGGCGGCTCTTGTCGAAGCCAAGCCGCCGCGATCTGCGAAGCTGTTCGAAGGCGTGGCCTTCATGTTCCCGGGACAGGGCGCCCAATATGTCGGCATGGGCCGTTCCCTGTACGACGAGGAACCGTTATTCCGGCGCGAGGTCGATGAATCGTGCGAGGTGCTCGCCCCCATTCTTGGTCGAGACTTGAGGCAAATCATCTACCCGGAACCCGGCCGCGCGAGCGCGGCGGGGGACGAACTCAAACAGACCCGCTTCACCCAGCCGGCATTGTTCGTTATCGAGCACGCACTCGCCCGGCTTTGGATGTCCTGGGGCGTGCAGCCGGCAATCTCGATCGGGCACAGCCTGGGCGAGTATGTCTCGGCAACGATTGCCGGCACTTTCGAGCGCGATGCTGCCTTGACGTTGGTCGCGAAACGGGCTGCGCTGATGCAGGCTCTTCCGTCGGGCGCCATGCTAGCGGTGAAGATGCAGCCGGCGGGGCTGGCGGGTCTGCTGATCGAGGGCGTTTGTCTCGCAGCTTACAACACACCCGGGATGGTGGTTGTTGCGGGCGCGCATGCTGCTATCGATCAATTTGAAAGGGAATTGTCCGACCGCTCGATCGCCCATCGCCGGCTCGAGACGTCTCATGCGTTCCACTCGCCCGCCATGGATGCGATTGTCGGGCCGCTCCAGCAGATCGTTCGCGAAGCCGGTCCCAAGATCCCGCGACAACCTTGGATGTCCAGCCACACCGGAGCGCTAGTCGATAACTCTGAAGCGATCGACCCGGCCTATTGGGCGCGACAGATGCGTCAGCCCGTTCGTTTCTCGGAGGGGATAAGGCGGTTGCGCGACGGCGGTCTGGTGTTGCTCGAAGTCGGGCCCGGACGCACGCTCGAGACATTCGCGCGGCAACACGGCGTGCGTTCGTCCGGTGCGCCAATGCTGACGTCGTTGCCTGCTGAGCCCGAAAAGGCGAGACAGTCGGCGCATACGCTTCAGACACTTGGCGAATTATGGTGCGCAGGTTGCCCGGTCGACTGGCAGGCGTTCAACAAAGGCCGCCGCCGCCGGCGCATCTCACTTCCAACTTACGCATTCGAACCAACGAGGTACTGGGTGGACCCCCCGTCCCACGACCTCGGAGCGAGCGCGCCGAAAACAGCGGCTCCTCAGAACGTCTCTCAAAGCGTGATGCCCCGGGGCAATGCCCAAGGCATCGACCAGACCACCGTGCAGGCCAACACCTCGAGTAGGATCATGTCCAGTTCAGCGTCGAATGTTGCGAGCCTTCGTCGGGTTTTCGCCGACATATCCGGATTGGAGGTCGAGAGCCTCGATCCAACGACACCACTTGTCGAACTCGGACTTGACTCGCTGGCGCTCACGCAGGCTGCGGGCGCCATGAACAAGCGGTTTGGCGCCAAGATCAAATTCCGAGAACTGCTCGATGACCACGTGACTATTGCAACGCTCGCGGAGCGTCTGCCATCAGTCGGCACGCCTCCCGCGGTCTTGCCGTCGCCCGCTGCTTCCGGAGCGGGAGCAGGGATGGCCACTGCTGCGGTACCGACGATGGCCAATCCTGCGCTACCCTCTGCTCGGGGAATTGAGACGCCCGATCTCATGCAGCTTCTTGGCCAGAACGCGCAATTGATGGCGCGTCAGCTGGATATATTGCAACAGCTCGCTTCACAGCGTGCCACTTTGCCGACGGAGCCAATGATATCCGCGGCCCCCGCCAACTTTGCGCAGCCGAAGGCCGGCGCGCCGGACGCCTCGCGTAGCGAGGCCCCATCGCAGGCCTTTGGGCCTTATCGGCCGCCGATCACCGGAGTCAGGAGCGCACTTAGCGCAGAGCAGCGGCGCAATCTCGACGCCTTTGCCCAGCTCTACAGCTCTACCACGAAGAGGTCGAAGGAGCTCGCCTCAAGACACCGCGACCACCTTTCTGATCCGCGTTCGAATGCAGGCTTCCGCCAGCACTGGAAGGAGATCGTCTATCCGATCGTAAGCGTTCGTTCGCAGGGATCGCGTTTGTGGGACGTCGACGGAAACGAGTACGTCGATCTCGTGAATGGGTTCGGTTCCGTCTTTTTTGGGCACAATCCCGACTTCATTCGCTCCGCTTTGAAGGCCCAGCTCGATGCAGGCGTCGAGATCGGGCCTCAATCGCCGATTGCCGGTGAGATTGCCAAGCTCGTATGCGAGATGGTCGGGATGGAGCGGGCGGCGTTCTGCAATACTGGGTCGGAGGCCGTCACAGCCGCGATCAGGACCGCGCGCACTGTGACGGGTCGCGACAAGATCGTCATGTTCGCGGGTGCGTATCATGGAATCTTTGACGAAGTTCTCGCGCGTCCCGCAATACGCGATGGCGTAGCTGGCGCTCGGCCGATCGCGCCTGGAATTCCTGAGGCGATGACGGACAACGTTATTGTTCTGGAATATGGACAGGAGGCAGCACTCGACGTCATTAGAGACAGGGCCGATGAAATTGCCGCAGTGCTGGTCGAACCCGTCCAGAGCAGGCGGCCTGATCTTCAGCCCCGGGAGTTTCTGCACGAACTTCGCGCCATCACGGCTGGGTCCGGTACTGCATTGGTGTTCGATGAGGTCGTGACGGGCTTCCGCGTGCACCCCGGAGGGATGCAATCGATATTCGGCGTCAAGGCGGACCTAGCGACTTATGGCAAGGTGCTCGGAGGTGGCTTGCCGATCGGAGTTATAGCTGGCGAGGCGCGGTTCCTTGATGCGCTCGATGGGGGGACATGGCGTTTTGGCGACGAATCTGGGCCTGAGGTCGGCGTTACCTTTTTCGCTGGCACGTTCGTGCGTCATCCGCTCGCGCTCGCCGGGGCACGCGCCGTTCTGGAGCGGCTGCGTGATGACGGTCCGGAACTGCAGCGCGAGCTGAACTTGCGCACGCTAGGCTTCGTCAAGCGCCTCAACGACATTGCCGACGAGGCCTCGGCACCCGTACGCCTGCGCCATTTCGCGTCGTGGTTCATGTTCGATCTTCCAAATGACGCGCCGCCGGCATCTCTATTCTTCGCCTACATGCGTCATCATGGGGTTCACATCTGGGAGGGCCGGCCCGGCTTCCTGACGCTCGCCCATTCGGATGCGGATCTCGACCGTATTGCCGACGCCTTCGGAAGGTCACTCGACGAGATGCAGCGGGCGGGCTTCCTTCCGGGGCATCGGGAGGAATCGCCGCCAATGGCGGGCGCGCGCTTGGGGCGCGACGCGCAAGGCAACAAGGCGTGGTTCGTGCCGGATCCCGATAGGCGAGGAAAATTCCTGCAGGTCAATCTCAGGAGTGGTGCCGATGCATGAGGTCAGTAGGACCGATCTCACACCGGTCGACTTCGATCCATTCGCCGAAGCCGCCGTCGTTACACTTCCGCTCACGGTGCAGCAAAGCGAGGTGTGGGTCGAATCGCAGATGGGCCCCGAGGCCAGCTGTGCTTTTAACCAATGCTTTGTCTTGCATCTCAAGGGACCGCTTTCGTTCGAGGTGATGCAACTCGCGCTCGACCAGGTCGTACGCCGGCACGATGGCTTGCGGGCGCGATTTGACGAGAAGGGGGACAAGCAGCGAATAGTCGCGGACGGCGATGTAAGACTTGCTCTGGAGGACCTGAGTGCCTTCCAGGAGCGAGAGCGCCAAGGCATGGTTGACCAAATCCTGGATCGAGAAGTCAGCGAGCCGTTCGACCTCGTCAATGGTCCACTGCTTCGAGCCAAGGTCCTTCGTGAGGCTGCCAATTCGCATCGCCTGGTTCTGACGGTCCATCACATCGCATGTGACGGTTGGTCGTCCTCAGTGCTTTTCTCCGATCTCGCAGCCAGCTACGCGGCTGGATGTTTTGGGTTGGCACCTCAATTGGCCGAACCGATGAGTTATCGGAAGTACGTTGCGAGCGTCGCAGATGCGAAGGAGGCCGCTACCGACGAGGCCTATTGGCTCGAACAGTTGACGGGCGAGTTGCCCATGCTGGACCTCCCATTGGATCACAAGCGACCGGCACTACGGTCGCGCAACGGAGCCCGCGAGACCCTGCGCGTTGGGCCCGAGCTCTACAGGCACATCAAGACGACCGGCGCGGGCCAGGGGGCGACCCTTTTCCACACGCTACTCGCTGCGTTCGAGGTTCTGATGTTCCGGCTGTCCGGGCAATCAGATCTCATCGTCGGTATTCCGATCGCAGGTCAGTCTGAACTCGAGAATGGTCATCTTGTTGCACATTGCGTCACGACTTTGCCGCTGCGCTGTCGGGTGGATCCGAGTTCGACTTTCGCGCAACTCCTGCGCCAGGTACGCTCCGTCCTCCGTGAAGGGCAGGCGCATCCAAATATCACGTTCGGTAGCCTGCTGCCAAAGCTCGCGATCAAACGCGATCCCAGCCGTCCTGCATTGATTTCCGCCGTATTCAACATCGACCGAATCGGCGCTTCGTTCGATTTCGGCCAGCTCCTGCTCGAGAGAGTGGAGACTCCGAAGCGCTTCGTGACGTTCGATCTCAACGTCAACGTCGTCGATTCCGGCCAGGATCTGCTGATCGAATGCGACTACAATCGCGACATTCTGGAGGCGGGCACTGTTCGACGCCAGCTGGAGCATTTGGCGACGCTGCTTGACGAGATTGCGCGTGACGTGGAGCAATCTGTCGCTCGAATAAATATCCTGAGTGCTGAAGAGCGGGGTCGCCTCGTTGATGTCGCAACATACGATACGTCCCCGCTGCACTCGTTGTTTGAGGCGCGGGCCAGCGCGACGCCGGATTCGGAGGCGGTGGCCGCCGGCGGGCAGCGGCTGACTTACCGCGAACTCAATGCGAGAGCCAACCGCATTGCGCATGCGCTGCGCCAGAAAGGTGTCCAGCGCAACGACATCGTCGGCCTTGCGGTCGAGCGCAACGCCGACGTGGCCATCGGCATTCTCGCGATTCTCAAGGCCGGAGCCGCCTACCTCCCGCTCGATCCGGACTATCCCCGCGATCGCCTCGCCTTCATCGTCGGCGACGCAAAGGCACGCCTTGTGCTCGCCAGCAGCAAGGTCAGGGATTCGCTACAGCTGGGTGCGGCCGAGTGCCTTGATATGGCAACCGCGGGCGATGGTCTGCCCGAGGCCAATCCGGATGTCGCTTCGGTCCCTGCGGATCTCGCCTACGTCATCTACACCTCGGGCTCGACTGGCAAGCCGAAGGGGGTCCTCGTCACCCACGCCAACGTCGCGCGCCTCTTCAGTGCGACCGACCCATGGTTTTCGTTCGGCCCAGGCGACGTCTGGACGCTGTTCCACTCCTATGCGTTCGATTTTTCCGTCTGGGAATTGTGGGGGGCGCTGCTGTACGGCGGTCGCCTCGTCATCGTCCCGTATCGGATCGGCCGTGATCCGGCGGCCTTCCGCAAGCTGCTGGTCGAGGAACGTGTCACGATCCTCAATCAGACCCCCTCCGCCTTCCGTCAACTCATCCAGGCCGACC
>LNAP01007194.1_pt1 | contig 10798 bp, 12 predicted proteins | sample 602601 | NCBI WGS metagenome assembly LNAP01 (sample SAMN02440304, study PRJNA202911) | soil metagenome | biome: Subtropical and temperate rainforests or woodlands; isolation source: soil samples (1 kg each in a 20% v/v slurry with milli Q water) were... ...
ATGCATTTATGTCTGCGCAGACGACGCCCACGGCTCGGCCATCATGTTGCGCGCCGAGAAAGAAGGCATCACCGCGCAGCAGTTGATCGACAACGTTAAAGCCGAGCACAGCGCGGACTTCGCCAGCTTCTTGGTGAATTTCGATAACTTCCACTCCACCCATTCGGAAGAAAACCGCGAGCTGTCGACGGCCATTTACTTGGCCCTGCGCGACAAAGGCCATATCGCCACGCGCTCAGTGACGCAGTATTTCGACCCGGAAAAAGGCATGTTCCTGGCCGACCGCTTTATTAAAGGCACCTGCCCCAAATGCGGCACTGAAGACCAGTACGGCGACAACTGCGAAAAATGCGGCGCCACCTATGCGCCCACCGAGCTGAAAAACCCACGCTCGGCAATTTCCGGCGCCGTGCCGGTACTCAAAGATTCCAAGCACTTCTTCTTCAAGCTGCCCGACTTCCAGGCCATGCTGCAAACCTGGACCCGCAGCGGCACCTTGCAAGAGGCCGTGGCCAACAAGATCGCCGAGTGGCTGGATGCCGGCCTGCAAGAGTGGGACATTTCCCGCGATGCGCCGTATTTCGGCTTTGAAATTCCCGATGAACCGGGCAAGTATTTTTACGTGTGGCTGGACGCGCCGATTGGCTACATGGCCAGCTTCAAGAACCTCTGCGACCGCACGCCAGAGTTGAATTTCGACGCCTTCTGGAACAAAGATTCCAGCGCCGAGCTGTACCACTTTATCGGCAAAGACATCGTCAATTTCCACGCCCTGTTCTGGCCGGCGATGCTCGAAGGCCCCACCGGCATCAATGTGCACGGTTACCTCACCGTCAACGGGCAGAAAATGTCGAAGTCGCGCGGCACTTTTATCAAGGCGCGCACCTACCTCGATCACCTGTCGCCGGAATACCTGCGTTACTACTACGCGGCCAAGCTCAGCCGTGGCGTGGACGACCTGGACCTGAACCTCGAAGACTTTGTGCAGAAGGTCAATTCCGACCTGGTTGGCAAAGTGGTGAACATTGCCAGCCGGTGCGCCGGTTTTATTCACAAAGGCAACGCCGGCGTACTGGTCGACAGCAATGCCGCGCCGGAGCTGACCGAGGCCTTCCTGGCCGCTACCCCGAGCATTGCCGAGGCCTACGAGGCTCGCGACTTTGCCCGTGCCATGCGCGAAACCATGGCGCTGGCCGACCGCGCCAACGCCTATATCGCCGACAAAGCGCCATGGGCCTTGGCCAAACAAGAAGGTAAGCAGGACGAAGTGCAGGCCGTGTGCGCCCTGGGCATCAACCTGTTCCGTCAGTTGATCATTCTGCTCAAGCCGGTGTTGCCGTTGCTCGCAGCCGATGCCGAGGCGTTCCTTAACGTCGCGCCGCTGACCTGGGACGACCATAAAACCCTGCTGGCCAACCACCAGCTGAACGCCTTTAACCCGTTGATGACCCGCATCGACCCCAAAGCCGTAAAAGCCATGACCGACGCCTCGAAAGAAGACCTGGCCAGCAGCGAAGTCGCTGCCGCCCCTGCCGGTAACGGCGAACTGACTAAAGACCCACTGGCTGCCGAAATCGGCTTTGATGCCTTTGCTGCCGTCGACCTGCGCATTGCGCTGATCGAAAAATGCGAATTCGTCGAAGGCGCCGACAAGCTGCTGCGACTGACCCTGGATATTGGCGATGCCAAGCGCAACGTGTTCTCCGGGATCAAAAGCGCCTACCCAGACCCAAGCAAACTGGAAGGCCGCCTGACTCTGTACGTGGCCAACCTGGCAGCACGCAAGATGAAATTCGGCGTGAGCGAAGGCATGGTGTTGGCGGCTGGGCCTGGCGGGGAAGAAATCTACCTGCTCAGCCCGGACAGCGGCGCCAAGCCTGGCCAGCGGGTTAAGTAAGCGGCGCCCGTCGTAGGGTGCGCCGTGCGCACCAAGCGATTTCTACGTCGCCCCCTCGGTGCGCACAGCACACCCTACGCGTTTGCTTTAGAACCAGTAGCAAGGAAGCCGTGATGAAATTGAAATGGATGTTGCCGATTCTTTTGTTGGCGTTGGCTGGCTGTAGCGAAAAAAGTGGGTCCAGCGCTGGCGAAGGCGCCGCGTCCTTTTCGGGCGAGAAAGCCAAAGCTGGCGTGTTTCTGGCCTACGAACACAGCGTCGGCATCGAGCTCGACAAAGCCATCATTAGCCAACGCCTCGCCGACACCCGCGAAGCCTGCACCAGTGGGCGTTTCGGCGCTTGCGACTTGCTCGGCATCGAACAAGGCGACAGCAGCTACCGTGCAGGCAGCCTGACGGTGCGCATCGTGCCTGAAGGCGTGGAGAAACTGGTTGCCTCGACCGGGGAAGGCGGCACGCTGCTTACCCGCAACACCCACGCCGAAGACTTGGCCCAAGCCGTCTCCGACAACAACCAAGTGCGCGAACGCCTGTTACGCCAATACAAAACCCTCGAACAATTCCAGGACCGCAAAGACCTCAGTGTCAGCGACATGCTTGCGCTGGCCCGCGAGATGGCCGAGGTGCAGGTGCAACTGGACGCCACCTCTCAGGAAGCCGCCCAGCAACAACGGCGCATCAACACCAACCTGCTGACCCTCACCTTCAGCACTAAGGAACAACGCCCCAGCCGCTTTAGCCGCATTGGTGACGCCTTTGGTGACCTGCTGGACAACGCCACCGACGGCAGCACCAAAGCCCTGGAAGTGATCGGCTATGGCGTGCCGTTCCTGATCGTGTTGTTCCCACTGGCCTTGCTAGTGCGTTGGTTGTGGCGCAAAACCACGCGCCGCGGACAGCTCAAGGGCTAAGCCCCGCTACGTCTCACACTGCAAAGGAGCCCCATGCGGGCTCGCACGGAAGCACGTTATGAAAAAATCCGAAGCCGTGATTCTCACGCTGGTGACGGGCGGCATGCTGTTTGGCCTCTTTCACCACAACACGGTCTACCGCGACCGCTACGCCACGCGCGCCGATTGCGAGCGCGACTGGCCAAACTCCAGCTACTGCGAGCCGGTTTCCAGCGGTGGTTCGGCTGGCGGCGGCTCAGGCGGTTGGGGCAGCCGCAACCGTACCGACTATTACGGCCCCAGCTATGAAAGCGGCTCGCGGCCGAACACAGGCCAGCGTCAATTGATTGCCGGCACCGAGGCGGTCAAACGCAGCGGCTTCGGTTACTCCGGCGCGCGTTTTTCCGGGGGTGGCTAGTGCAACGTATCGCCTTTACCCCGCGCCCCCATTGGCGTGAGCAGTGCGAAGCGCTGGGGTTTACCTTTCACAGCATCGACGGTGTGTATTGGGATGAGTCGGCGGCCTATCAGCTGACCCTGGCGCAAGTGGAAACCCTTGAGGCCGCAAGCGAAGACCTGCACCAGCGCTACCTGGCAGCCGTGGCCTGGGTGATTGAGGGCGAGCACTTCGAACACTTCGACCTCCCGGCCCACGCCATCGCCCTGATCAAAGAGTCCTGGCAGCGCCAAGAACCGGCGCTGTATGGCCGCTTCGACTTTTCCTGGAATGGTGAAGGCCAGCCGAAGTTACTGGAGTACAACGCCGACACCCCCACCAGCCTGCTGGAAGCCAGCGTGGTGCAGTGGTATTGGCTGCAAGATGTGCTGCCGGATGCCGACCAGTTCAATTCCATCCATGAAAAGCTGATCGCGCGTTGGAAGGAAATTGCCGAGGGCCAGCGTGTGCATTTCGCCGCTATCGACGGTCACGAAGAAGACACTGGCAACGCCCGCTATATGCAGGACGTCGCGCAACAGGCTGGCGTGGACACCCGCTATCTGCCGGTGGAAGCCATTGGTTTTGATGGTCAGCGCTTTGTCGATCTGGACGACCAGCCGATTGAGCGCTGCTTCAAGCTCTACCCGTGGGAATGGCTGCTGGAAGATGAATTTAGCGCGCACTTGGGGCAGAGCGGCCTGCGCTTTCAGGAGCCGGCGTGGAAGATGCTGATGTCGAGCAAGGCGATGCTGCCAATCCTCTGGCAGCTCAACCCTGAGCATCCCAACCTGCTGGCTGCCAGCTTCGAAGAAGACCTGCCCGGGCGTTATGTGCGCAAGCCGCTGTATTCCCGTGAAGGGCAGAACATTCGCATTGTCGCGGGCGAGCACTCGCAGGAAAGCGACGGCCCCCATGCCGATGGCCGTTTTATCTACCAAGCCTTTGCCCCACTGGCGAAGTTCGCCGACAGCTACACCGTGCTCGGCAGTTGGATGGTTGGCGAGCAAGCGGCCGGGCTTGGTATTCGTGAAGACGCCAGCGCCATCACGCGCGATAGCAGCCGTTTTCTTCCCCATTACTTTATTGACTGAGGCGCCCGCGCCCTTTCGCCTCAAGGAGCAACGCTGTATGGCCCTGCTGACTAACCTGCCCAACTTTTTGCTGTATTTCGCCGTCGCCCTCGCCCTGTTTGGCGCGTTTATATTCCTCTACCTGCACCTGACGCCGTACCCGGAGCTCAAGCTGATTCGCGAGGGCAATCTGTCCGCCGCCCTGGCGTTGCTGGGCAGCATGCTGGGCTTTGTCGCGCCGCTGGCCAGCGCCATTGCCCACAGCGTCAGCCTGCTGGACATGCTGGTGTGGGGCTTGGTGGCGTTGGTGGTGCAGGCGCTGGTGTATTTGCTGGTGTCGCGCCTGCTGCCGGAACTGCGTGACGGTATCCATGAAGACCAGACTGCCCATGGTCTGTTTCTCGGTGGCTGCGCCTTTTGCGTGGGCCTGATCAACGCCGCCTGCATGGTCTATTGAGCGCTCTGCTGTACCGAGCCGGCGCCATCCCGGATAATGGCGCCCCTCACTAGCGACCCAGCGACAAGCCCCGCGCAATGACAGCTTTTCTCCTCGCCCTGATCGGCGCCGCGCTGGTCAACAACCTGTTGGTGCTGCTGCCCGCCGGTGCTGACGGACTGCGTCAGCAGCCGGCGCAACTGGCGCTGCTGGGGCCGGCAAGTGCATTACTGATCGGCGTGGCGACGCCCTTGGCTTGGTTGCTGTTTCACGGCGTGCTGGCGCCGCTAGAGCTCGACTACCTACGCCTCTTTCTCTACGTACCCCTGCTAGTCGCCCTAACTTGGGCTGCCCTACGTTTTTGTAAGAGTGAACGCTCTCGCGAAGATGGCTCGCTCCTACAGGGCGGGGCGGCGGCGGCATTGGCTAGCGTGCTATTGGCCGAGGGCCACAGCTTTGCGATTGTCTTGGCCATGGGCATTGGCGGTGGGTTGGGCTTTTGGCTGGCCTTGCGGGTGATGGCCGATTTGCTCAATCGCCTTGATATGGCCGCCGTGCCCGCTGCATTACGGGGCATGCCGATTACGCTGATCAGCGCCGGTCTGGTCGGCTTGGCTCTGCTCGGGCTACAAGGGCTGGCAGCGCAATGAGCAGCCTGATTTCCGTGATTGCCATCGATGCTCTGTTACCGCAAACCCAATGCGGTAAATGCGGGCACCCCGGCTGCAAGCCATACGCCGAGGGCATTGCCCAAGGCGAGGCGATCAACAAATGCCCGCCCGGTGGCGAGGCGACCATCGAAGCGTTGGCGCAGCTATTGAACGTGCCGGTACTGCCACCAGAACTGCCGCCGATTCCACCGCAGGTGGCGTTTATTCGGGAAGCGGAATGTATCGGCTGCACCAAGTGCATTCAGGCCTGCCCGGTGGATGCCATCCTCGGCGCGGCCAAGCTGATGCATACGGTGATTGCCGATGAGTGCACCGGCTGTGAATTGTGCGTGGCGCCCTGCCCGGTCGATTGCATTGATCTGGTGCCGCTGGCAGAGGCGGCGGCGCGCGAACAGCGCCTACGTGCCGATCATTTCCGCGCTCGCCATGAAGCTCATCTGGCGCGTCTGAACCGCGACGAAGCACGGCGCCAGGCTGAGCGTGCCGCGCGGGCCGAACGGTTGGCGCAACCGCAAGCGGCTGCCACGCTCGACCCCGTGCAAGCGGCCATCGAGCGGATAAAAGCGCAGAAAACCGCCGCCCCCAGCGACCAGCAGAAACGCCTGAAAATTGAAGCGGCAATGGCACAGGTCGCCTATAGCAAAGCGCAAAAACAACTGGCGACTTATGGCACGCCAGAACTGGAACAACAGGTGGAGCACTTGCGTCAGGTGGCTGACGCGGCTCAAGCAGCGCTGCGAGCGGCGACCGCAGCGGCGCCTACCGACCCGAGCCAAGTGGCGCTGAAAAAAGCCAAGATCGACCTGGCTGTCGCCCGCGCCGCGTTAAAAACCGCAGAGCGCGAGGGTGCCGAATTAGCGCCACTGCAAGCGGCCTTGAGCGCAGCCGAACAGGCGTTGCACCGCGCTGAAGACGCCTGCAACAAGCCCGCGCCCAATTTGCAGCGCATCGACAAACGCCCGATCGATACCCAGGCCCGCGCACTAAAAACCGAGTTGGCCTATGCCCGCGCCGAGGTCAGCAAACTGCAGCGCCAGCAACCAGCGGACGATGCCGCCCTGGCCGCCGCCCAACAACGGCTGCAAGACGCCGAGGCACGCCTGAATGCCTACCACGCCCCCTAGCCTGGCCTTCGACCCGCGCCCAAGCATGCAATGGGTGCTGGTCGCCTGTGTGCCGGGAGCGCTGACGCTGAGCTGGTTTTACGGCTGGGGCACGCTGCTGCAACTGCTGGTGGGCCTGGCAACGGCACTGGCGTGCGAAGCGCTGGTGCGGCGGCGCCAGCAAGCGACGCCAGCGACGCCAGCGCTGCTGGATATGCCGGCGCTGGGCGATGGCAGTGCACTGGTCAGCGCCACCCTGCTGGCGTTGGCGCTGCCGCCTTATGCGCCGTGGTGGCTGGGCGTCAGTGCCGGCGTATTCGCCCATCTGTTCGGTAAAACACTGTTCGGCGGTTTTGGCAAAAATCCGTTTAACCCGGCCATGCTTGGCTATGCCTTTGCCCTGCTGGCGTTCCCGGCGCAGATCAATCACTGGCCCGCACCAGGCAACGGTGAGGGCTTGCTGGCGGCATTGCAGCAAGTGTTTATCGGCCCAGTGCCAGTCGACGGCTGGAGCCAAGCAACGGTGCTCGATAGCTTGAAACACAACGACCGCCTGACCGTGGACGAACTCTTCCAGCGCAACCCGGCGTTTAGCCAGTGGCGCGCGGGCTGGGTCAATCTGGCATTTCTGCTAGGCGGTGTGCTGCTGTTAAAGCAGCAGGTTATTCGCTGGCATACACCGGTAGGCGTGCTCGGGGCGTTGTTTGTTGCCAGTTTGCTGTGCTGGAACGGCTCGGGCTCGGACTCGAACGGTTCGCCGTTTTTCCATCTGTTTTCCGGGGCGACCATGCTCGGCGCATTTTTTATCGCCACCGAGCCGGTGTCCGGCCCCAGTAGCGACCGTGCACGTTTGCTGTTTGGGCTAGGCGTTGGCCTGTGGCTGTATGTGATCCGCACCTGGAGCGCCTATGCCGATGGGCTGGCCTTTGCGGTGCTGGGTATGAATTTGCTGGTGCCATTGATCGAGCGTCATGCCGCGCGGCGTGCGGGAAAAGTGGCTCATGAATAAGCGTCATGTAGTCGTACTCGCCGTGCTGCTGGTGTCACTGATTGCCGTGGTGATCGGGGTCGAGCGCTGGCTTAAGCCACAGATCGCCAGCGAGCGGCAGGCGGCCGCTGAGCGCGCGCTGTTGGATTTACTCGCGCCAGGTAGTTACGACAACCATCCGCTAACCGCGCCGATTGCCCTGCCCGACAGCGAAAAACTAGGCCTGCCTACGCCTGCCTTTGCCTATCTCGCCACCCGCAGTAACAACCCAAGTGCGGTGCTGTTGCCGGTGCGCGGCACTGGTTATGAAGGCAGCATCGACCTGCTGCTGGCCATCTCCCCCGCTGGGCAGTTGCTGTCGGTAAAGGTGCTTAGCGAACACGAAACGCCGGGCTTGGGCGATATCAGCAGCGCGGCGAAAAGCCCGTGGTTACGCGGCTTTTTTGGCCATAGCGTCAGCGATACCGATTGGCGCATGAAAGCCGACGGCGGTCAGTTCGACCAAATGGCCGGCGCTACCGTAACCTCACGTGCGGTCAGCCAAGCCGTGCAACAGGGCTTGAGCTATTTCGATGCGCACAAGCCGCTCTTACTAAAGCAGGAGGCACCATGAGGCCGCTCATGCTGATTGGCCTGGCGCCGCTGCTAGGCGCTTCGGATTTGCTGATCAAGGCGCTGGGGCTGAGTGTGGTGGCGCTGCCCTTGCTGGCCTTGCTGGGCGCGTTCGGCATGCTGCTTAACCGCTTTGAGGCCAAGGCGCGCGGCCTTGCTCTGTTGTTAGCGGCCTGTGCGCTGCTGACCCTGGCAGACCTGTTGCTGCGAGCCTGGGCATTGGAATTGCGTCACGCCTTGGGGATTTTTCTACCGCTCTTGCTGGTGACGGTGGCCGTAGCGCCTGCCGATTTATCTCAAGGGCTGCGCCAAGGCTTGCTGTTCAGTAGCGCCGCCTTACTACTCGGCGCCCTGCGTGAATGCCTGGGTAGCGGCACATTGTTCAACCACGCCGAATGGCTGTTTGGCCCGGCGGCGGGCAATTGGACGCTGCATGTATCCGGCTTTAGCGGCCTACATCTATTCGCCTTGGTGCCCGGCGCCTTTATTCTGTTGGGCCTGTTATGGGCAACCGCCCGGCGCGTGCTCTCCCCTTCCTCTATTGACTCTGACGCCTGATGAACGCAGCCAAACGTTACGAAATCTTCCGCCGTCTGCACGAAGACAATCCCGAGCCAAAGACCGAGCTGGCCTACACCACACCGTTTGAATTGCTGATTGCCGTGATTCTTTCGGCCCAGGCCACCGACGTCAGCGTGAACAAAGCCACGGCCAAGCTGTACCCGGTGGCCAATACCCCCGAGGCGATTTATGCCCTGGGGGTCGAGGGCTTGAGCGAGTACATCAAGACCATTGGCCTGTACAACAGTAAGGCCAAGAACGTGATCGAAACCTGCCGCCGCCTGATTGAGCTGCACGGCAGTCAGGTGCCGGACAACCGCGAAGCGCTGGAGGCCTTGCCAGGCGTGGGGCGCAAGACCGCCAACGTGGTGCTCAATACCGCCTTTCGGCAGCTGGCCATGGCGGTGGACACGCATATTTTCCGCGTGAGCAACCGCACCAACATCGCGCCCGGCAAGAATGTGGTCGAGGTGGAGAACAAGTTAATCAAGTTTGTACCCAAGGAATTTCTCTTGGATGCGCACCACTGGCTGATCCTGCATGGCCGTTACGCGTGCATCGCGCGCAAGCCACGTTGTGGCAGTTGCCGCATCGAAGACCTGTGCGAGTACAAAGCAAAAACATCCGACGATTGAGTTATTTGAGAATTCCCTGACAGTCGATTGAAAAAATCTTTTTTACCAGGTCTGAATTTGCCGATATAAGGTGCGCCAATGGCCCTGTAGCCGGAGTGGACGTCAATGAGCACTAGCAAAGAAGAACTGGAACTCGACGAAGACGTGGTAAGTGAAGACGGCGACGAGGTTGTGGAGGCCCCGGTTGAGGTGGCCAAAACCAACCTGACCAAGCGCCGTATCATCGACAATCTCTTGGAAGAGCGTCGGTTGCACAAACAGCTGGCTGAATACGATTTTGATCTGTAGCCAGAAATGAAAAAGCCCCGCTGATGCGGGGCTTTTTGTTTGTGGGCACGATGCCGGCACATCCTACGTGTTAATCGCCGCGCGACGGCGACAGCAGCTCAATCTTGTAACCATCCGGGTCTTCAACAAACGCCAGAATGCTGGTGCCGTGTTTCATCGGCCCTGGCTCGCGGGTGATTTTGCCGCCGCGGCTGCGGATGTCCTCGCAAGCCTTGTAGACATCGGCCACTTCCAGAGCGATATGCCCGTAGCCGGTGCCTAGCTCATAGCTTTCGACGCCCCAATTTTGCGTCAGCTCGATCACGCTGTTATCGGCCTCGTTGCCGTAGCCAACAAACGCCAGGGTGAACTGACCGTCCGGGTAGTCCTTGCGGCGCAACAGGGTCATGCCCAGCACTTCGGTGTAGAACGCGATGGATTTATCCATATCGCCGACGCGCAGCATGGTGTGCAGCAGTCTCATCAGTCGTTTCCTCATATTTCGGGCTTAGAAATGCAAACCCCGGCTCGTGGCCGGGGTTTGTGTAGGCACCGTGCAAGCTTATCAGAACAGCTTACGGCCCTTGTTGGCGGCGATGCGCATGCGCAAAGCGTTCAACTTGATAAAGCCCGCGGCGTCCGCCTGGTTGTAAGCACCACCGTCTTCTTCAAAGGTGGCGATGTTGGCGTCGAACAGCGATTCATCGGACTTGCGGCCGGTGACGATGACGTTGCCTTTGTACAGTTTCAGGCGCACTACGCCGTTCACGTGGGCTTGGGAGGCGTCGATCATCTGTTGCAGCATCAGACGCTCCGGGCTCCACCAGTAGCCGGTATAGATCAGGCTGGCGTACTTGGGCATCAATTCGTCTTTGAGGTGAGCGACTTCGCGGTCCAGGGTGATCGATTCAATGGCACGGTGGGCACGCAGCATGATGGTGCCGCCTGGGGTTTCGTAGCAGCCACGGGACTTCATGCCGACGTAACGGTTTTCGACGATATCGAGACGACCGATACCGTTTTCGCCGCCGATTTTGTTCAGGGTCGCCAACACGGTGGCTGGGGTCATCTCAACGCCGTCGAGGGCAACGATGTCGCCGTTGCGGTAGGTCAGCTCGAGGTAGGTCGGTTTGTCAGGAGCGTTCTCAGGCGAGACGGTCCATTTCCACATGTCTTCTTCGTGCTCGGTCCAGGTGTCTTCCAGCACGCCGCCTTCATAGGAGATGTGC
>LNAP01005839.1_pt1 | contig 10797 bp, 8 predicted proteins | sample 602601 | NCBI WGS metagenome assembly LNAP01 (sample SAMN02440304, study PRJNA202911) | soil metagenome | biome: Subtropical and temperate rainforests or woodlands; isolation source: soil samples (1 kg each in a 20% v/v slurry with milli Q water) were... ...
TGGGCGAAGGCGTAGTGCTGGGCATTGCTTATTGGGTGGTTGGCGTCCCTTCGCCGGTGTTGCTGGGCGTCGTGACGGGCTTTATGGCTCTGATTCCTGGCGGCGCGCCGCTGTCATTTTCCCTTGTGTCTCTTTATTTGGTCGGCTCCGGCAATGCAATGGCGGGCCTGGGTTTGTTCCTTTGGGGCACCATCGAGTTGTTCATCGTCGACAAAACATTGCGGCCGCGCCTGGTTGGAGGCCCCGTGAAACTGCCCTTTTTACCTACTTTTTTTGGACTGATAGGTGGCTTCAAGACGATGGGCATCGTAGGGCTGTTCGTTGGTCCTGTGCTTATGGCGTTGTTGGTGGCGATATGGCGCGAATGGATACACGAAGAAAAGAGGGTCGAGGTTCCGGACAGGGTGGATCTTGTTAATACTGCCGCCCTGGAGTCTGAGTCGCCGCTACAGCCGTAACGGCAGATGCAGTGCATCAAGCCGGCTCTTCACCTGGATCACAAGGCTTAACTTAATATTGATAGTAGGCGCCGTCCGATTTCGTTCCGCTGTGCGCGCAGAGTTCTCGCAAGGCGGCTGAAAACTGAGTGTCGATGCTTCGGGGCGATGAGTCCTCGCGCGCGAACAGCACAACCGGTGACAAAAGCCAGTCGAAGGAATAGGGCACGATGGCGACGCCAGCGATGCGCACCAGTTCCTCGGCGATATCTGCCGGCACAATGGACACAGCTCGATCATTGGCGACGATCATTTCGCCAATGAGCTTGGACGAATAGCTTTCAACGGCGGGTGATGGCGGTGTCAGGCCAGCACGTAAAAAAATATCGGCGACTTGTTCGCGCATTGATGTGTGGCGTGGGCCCAGAATCCAGTCCAGATCCATTAGTTTGTCCCACTCCAGGCGTCGCCGGCCCAATCGCGCGGCCAATGTTCGGCTGGCTATCAGCCGAGGAGGCTGGTGATACAGAACCTCGTGGGTAATGCCGGCCATATTCAATGTTGCCGATGGCCGTCCAATAACGAAATCCAGAGCATGGTCGCGCAACATGGTAAGCAATTGATCGCTGGTGCCGTTATGTATGGTGACCGTCAGCCGGCGGTCATCAGGAAGCGTGCGTTGAATGGCTGTGGACAACAGTTGACCCGAAATAAAAGGGATGGCGCCGATATGAAGGTGCGCCACCTTGCCAGAGGCAACCGCATCCATATCCTGAGTAAGCAGATCAAGGTCATTCAGCATTGCGCGGGCACGGGCTAATACAACTTTTCCCTGTGTTGTGGCCGTCATGCCTCTTACCGAGCGTTCGAATAATTTTGTGCCGAACATTGCTTCCAGTTCACCCAGCGCGTGCGTGACAGCGGGTTGGCTGGTGGCCATATGCTCAGCCACTTTAGTCAGCGAGCCTTGCTTATGGATCTGTAACAGTAAGGCCAGGTGACGAATCTTCAGGCGGCTAACCAGGCGTCGGACGGTCTCGTTTGGCTCGGGGAAACCCATGTCGGCAATTCATCCATAAGGTAAAAGTAATGGGGGTATCTTAATCTCAAATGCTCGGCTTATGTATCTTGGCTACACTCGATCAGAAGGCAGGCGCTGAGTAGCGTCCTCTAATAGTGAATGTTGCCAGTTTGGCGCCGCGTCCACAGATTAAGCATGGGCGTATAAAAAGGATGAAGAATGAGCACGATTGATAGGCAGGCCGCTTTGGATTATCACGAGTTCCCGGCTCCTGGAAAAATCTCGGTTACGGCTTCGAAGCCGTTGACGACCCAGCGCGACTTAGGCTTGGCCTATACGCCTGGCGTTGCTGTTGCGTGTGAAGAAATCGTTGCTGATCCTATGAATGCCTTTCGCTACACTAGCCGTGGCAATCTGGTCGGTGTCATTACCAATGGCACGGCCGTACTGGGTTTAGGCAATATTGGCGCCCTGGCATCTAAACCGGTCATGGAAGGAAAGGCCGTGCTGTTCAAGAAGTTCGCCGGCATCGACGTGTTCGATATTGAGATCAACGAAACGGATCCCGACAAGCTGGTGGAAATCATCGCTGGACTGGAGCCGACTTTTGGCGGCATCAACCTCGAGGATATCAAGGCCCCCGAGTGCTTCATTGTTGAACGCAAGCTGCGCGAGCGGATGAAAATACCGGTGTTTCATGACGATCAGCACGGCACGGCGATTACGGTATCCGCCGCATTTATTAATGGGCTGAAAGTGGTGGGCAAGGACATTTCCAAGGTCAAAGTCGTAACATCCGGTGCTGGCGCGGCTGCACTGGCCTGTCTGGATCTTATGGTTGACCTGGGGTTGCCGCAGGAAAATATCTGGGTCACCGATATTGACGGAGTGGTTCACCAGGGCCGCAAGACCGCGATGGGACCAGAAATGGCTCGATTTGCACAGAAGACCCGGGCACGCAGCCTAAGCGACGTCATCAAAGATGCTGATGTGTTTCTCGGCTTGTCGGCCGGCGGTGTGCTTAAACCTGAAATGCTTCAAAGCATGGCGGCTCGTCCGCTGATTTTGGCCCTGGCTAATCCCTCGCCGGAAATCCTGCCCGAGGTTGCGCATTCGGTGCGTGACGATGTTGTCATGGCTACGGGGCGGTCGGACTATCCCAACCAGGTCAATAATGTTTTGTGCTTTCCGTACATTTTTCGGGGAGCGCTGGACGTGGGGGCGACCACTATTACGCGGGAAATGGAAAAGGCCGCCGTCCATGCGATTGCCAAGCTGGCCGAAGAGGAGCAGAACGAGGTCGTTGCTGCTGCCTATGGTGGTTATGGACTCTCGTTCGGGCCCGAATACCTTATACCCAAGCCGTTCGATCCGCGCCTGATCGTACGGATCGCGCCGGCGGTAGCCAAAGCCGCCATGGAGGGCGGCGTGGCTATGCGTCCTTTGGATGACCTGGATGCTTACGCAGAAAAACTACAGCAATTTGTCTACCACTCGGGGGCTTTTATGAAGCCGCTGTTTGCGTCGGCCAGGCAGTTGGTTCGAGAAGGAGGCAAGGCTCGCATTGTCTTCACCGAGGGGGAAGACGAGCGAGTGCTAAGGGCCGTACAAGTCGTTGTCGACGAAAAGCTGGCCCGGCCCATATTGGTAGGGCGTCCTGCCGTATTGCTGTCGCGCATCGAAAAATATGGCCTGCGGCTGCGTCTGGGGCAGGACGTAGAAGTCACTAATCCAGAGGCTGACGAGCGTTTCCATCAGTACTGGACGGTCTACTGGGAGCAGATGTGCCGAAGCGGCATTACCAAAGAGATGGCCCGGGTAGAAATGCGACGCAGGCTGACCCTGATCGGGGCCATGATGGTGCGTCTCGGAGACGCCGACGGCATGATTTGCGGTACGGTCGGCGCCTATCTTGAGCATCTGCGTTTCATTGAGCAAGTCATTGGCAAGAAGCCTGATGCGCAAAGCTACGCCGCCATGAATATACTGCTGCTGGATGAGCGGGTGGTCGCCATGGTTGACACTCATGTTAACGAAGACCCGACTGCCGAGCAGATCGCCGAGTTCACACTGGCGGCGGCTGACGTCTTGAGCCGGGTGGACCTGACTCCGAAGGTGGCATTGCTGTCGCGCTCGAATTTTGGTTCCGGCAGTTCCGCGTCCGGAGCAAAAATGCGCCAGGCGCTGGAACTGGTGCGCCAGCAAGCGCCAGCTTTGGAAATCGACGGAGAAATGCACGGCGATTGCGCCCTGGATGAAGGCTTGCGGCAGCGCATCCTGCCCACGTCGCGGTTGACGGGAGCGGCGAACTTGTTGGTTTGTCCTAATGTCGATGCTGCCAATATCGCCTATAACCTGCTTAAAACGGCAGCGGGCAGCAACGTCGCCGTGGGGCCGTTTTTGCTGGGGGTCAACGCGCCTGTACATATTTTGACATCAAGCTCTTCGGTGCGGCGCATTATCAATATGACGGCGTTAACGGTTATAGATGCGAATAGAGTAGAGGCAGGGGCATCGGAAAAGAGGGCCTTGTCCAGCGTTGTATAAAGGCTCGGATGTTGAAAGTCTTCTTTACCCGTATCACTTAGCTGATATGGAGTTTCTGTTGTTGTTTTGATGTACAGCGTCCGGCTTGATGGCACGAATATCGAGCCGGACCGTGATTGCAAGGGGTAATTAAGTAAAGGCAGGTATGTCGATGGCGCAGCTAGACGCTGGCGGTTTTATTCATAAAAATAGGAGTAGAACTTTGTGGTTGACGCTGACATAACCTTACAACGCCTTAGTCGGCGCCTTGTTATCCTTTTCTTTCGATCACTGTCTGGAGCATCATATGATTTTAAAGAAACTCTTGTTTACATTGACGATTGCAGGTTGCGGTGCCATTGCGGCGTGCTCGACGCCAACTGAAGTTACCACTCGTGACGGTCAGAAGACCATGACAGCGGATAAACCGGAAATCAATAACGAAGATGACTTTATCACTTACGAGAAAGACGGTAAGGAAGTCAAAGTAAACTCCTCGGAAGTCCGTAGCATTGAAGAGGTAAAGTAGAGTAGAACTGGAGCGCCGGCAGCAGCCTTGCGTTGCGCCGGCGCTCGTTATGGCGGGTTTTCTACAGATTACTCCGCCATCCCAGGCAAAGTTGTCGCCGGGCGGAATGAATCTTGCTGATGTGGTTGCCGGCTCCTGCTGGGCGCGAAGATTTTGCAATGCAATGCGCTACCGAGGGTTTCGGCTTCTATTTGATGGGCCTTCATCCTAAGGTAAGCAATCATGCACATTTTCGACGTTCGGCAAGCTGGTAAACAGCCGGGAAGTGGCGACCCTCAAGCGAGCGCCACCTTGCATTTACGTATACGTGACAAATTTCGAACAGGGGCGGAGCGAATTTCAAGCGCTGCCGGTACGCCGCAGGCGTTTTCAATCGCCTTGTTCGTTGTGCTGCTCTGGATGGCCAGCGGCCCGCTCTTCGGGTTTTCGGACACTTGGCAACTGATCATCAACACCGGAACAACAATTGTCACATTTCTGATGGTGTTTCTTATCCAGAATGCCCAGAATCGGGATGCTGTCGCCGTTCAATTGAAGCTGGATGAATTGCTTCGCTCTATGCGCGGAGCCCGAACGGGAATGATCAATATCGACCAACTGAGCGACGAGGATCTCGAGCGTCTAAGAAAACAGTTTCAGGCGCTCGGGGATAAAAGTGGAGGGTGTTCCGAGCTGGAGGCAGACATCAACACTGAAGAAGATTTAAAGGTAAGGGTGCACACGAAGTTCGATAGTAAAGGCGACCTGGAGTCGCGGGAAGTTAACCGCGCGGAAAAACGGCAACGAACAATAAAGGTGACGGGCGAAGATGACGATCAAGCTATGTAGCCTTTCCAGGGCTCATCTGAATGCGTCGTAAATTTGCCAGCGCTTATCGTGGGCGTTGGCACTACCCTTGATGCGCATCGTCAAGAAATTAGGGCGTCCTTGCCGTGACATGGGAAAATGTCTGGACGCAGTATTATTTCGCCTGCATCAGCGTTGAAGAGCCAGGTCTGGTTTTAGCCAAATACCATTCTTGCAGTAATGTCAGAACGACGGTCAGGCTCATAAAGGTTACCGATGCCCAGAAAATGGAATTGGGGTGGCCGTTGTCCAGCATCCAGCCGAACATTACGGGCCCGATAGCTCCGCCGATATTAAAACCGGTGGACACGATTCCAAATGCTTTTCCTTCCGATCCCGCGGGTGCCGCGGCGCGTACAAGCATATCGCGCGAGGGAGCGATTACTCCAGTTAAAAACCCTATTACGCCAAGCATAAAGGTCAGCGCAAGCTCATGAAGCGATGTCATGGCAACGATCGCTGTCAATACGGCGGCCACACCGAAGGCAACAGCAGCGACCAGTCCATGTCTTTTAGTGCGATCCGCCAGTACGCCGCCCGAAAGCACACCTAAGGCACTGGCAAATAGAAACACCGTCAAGGCCGTGTTGGCCCACGGAAGCGTTACTTCTTGCCCTTGCACGAAGGCCGCTACCGAGAATTTCTCGATGGCGCTCGTGCTTAGGCTAAGAAGAACGAACAGTAGCGTAAGCACACCAATCATAGGCGTGAAGATCGAGAGGCGACGCAATTTGCGGGGCGGTTTGTCGGGATTGCCGGCAGCAACGCGGGTCTGGATGACTTTCGAAATGCCGGAGCCAGGTATAAGAAGCATGGCGGCAGCCATGAGTCCGGCAACGGCCGTTGCTGCAAAAGCTATTTGTGGACTGCCCAGCGCCGCGATGCCCAATAGAAATGCGGGGGCAATGGCAGCCCCTAGAAATCCCGCAAAGGTGTGTATGGAAAAAGCTCTGCCAATCCGGCTAGGATCGATACCTTTGGACAGCAAAGAATAGTCTGCAGGATGATAAACACCGTTGGCGACGCCGGCCAGCCCCATGGCAATAAGTAAACAGGCATAGTTGGGAATAAGCGCCACGGCGAGAAAGCAACTGCTGCCAAGAACCAGACCCGACACCAGAACGCGTTTGGCGCCGTAATGATCGACAGCAAAGCCCAGGGGTGCCTGTACAAGCGCCGAGACGACGTTAAATACACTAAGCGCCAGCCCAAGCTCAATAAACCCCACGTCGAAGAATTCGGGAAGAATCGGTAGCAAGGCAGGCAGCGCCATGATGTGCAAATGGCTGACAAAATGTACAACAGAGACTTGCTGCAGCAGCCCGATGTTGCGAACGGACATGACTAACCTTATTTAATGCTGATCCGGCCATGGAGTAAGTAGTACCGTGGTGGTAGCGTATATTCGGAAAGCTTCAATAGTAATCGAGCGCGGCTGCTTTCTGCTTGGTCCACTTAGCCCAGGGCGGTGTCCGGGCTAAGTGTTTATGCTAGTGTAACTCTATTGGTGGCTGGGGAATCGAGCTGCCAGCGCAAGGATCTTCAACGGAAATCACCTGTTTTATCGTGCCAATTAGATTTCAATAATAGGGTTCTCCAGACGACCTATGCTTTCCACCTCGCACGAGATGGTGTCCCCTGGTTTTAGGTAACCTTTTGCCGGAATCATGCCATCAGTGCCAGACCAATTCCCGCCGAGCTCCGTATCGGTTGACCATGCTGTGCCGCTAGGCGTGCCGGTAATAATGACCATGCCCGGCTTCAATGTCATGTTGATGGAGAAGAAATGAATCAGCTGCGCGCAGGTCCAGATCATTTGCGATGTATCGGAGGTCTGCCTGAGTTCGCCGTTTACCCAGGACTTGATGGTGAGTTTCTGAGGATCAGTAATCTCATCAGACGTCGTGATGCACGGTCCGAGCGGTGCACTGGTATCGAATAACTTTCCTCTTCCCAACTCATACCAGTGAGAGCCATCGGGCCGGTTGCGAACCTGACGATCTCTTGCTGTAACGTCATTGACAATGGTGTAGCCGAATACATGCTCGAGCGCATTTTCAATCGGGATATGGCGTCCGGCTTTACCGATTACGATCGCAAGCTCTACTTCACCGTCCAGCTTCTGAGTCAGCGTCCGATCATGAACAATGCCCTCTCCGGGGCCAATAACGCAATCGGCTGTCTTGACAAAGAATTCCGGTTCTTTCCCGCTTGTATCGGCATTGGCCTTTTCCGCGTTGTGGCTTAAGTAATTGCTGCCTGAACACAGGATAGTGCTGGGCACTATCGGAGCAACGAGTTTGGTTTTCGTAAGCGGATGGCGGCCCAGTTGCTGTTTTCGGCTGATGGCCAGGCAACTATCGATAGCAGGCTTAAGAAGCTTCCAATGTGTGATGACGGAGACCGTGTTGCTCAACACCTTAACTTGTCCAGCATCAAAACATTGAGCCTGGTTATGGACTTCTAAAAGATCGATGACCTGTTCGTCCTCTAGAACTCCGACACGTAGAGCACCATTGACTTCAAAATTAATTAATTTCATATCGTTTTTACTTTTAAGAGATTTGCTATCTTTGATAGCAATTTGAGTCGGGATGTACCGCCTAGGCGGCGGGCGACATCCCTTTCCGGTTTATTGCAACTTACCCATATTAATTACGCTGGCTTCGAGGCGGCTGGAATCAACGGCAAGGAATTTCTTGAATTCATCGGTATCGAGATATTGGATGGGTGTCTGCATTGTCGTTAGTATTGATACAAATTTCGGATCGTGAACGGCTTTCCGAACTGAGTCGCGCAGGCGATTGATGACGTTAGTTGGCGTCCCGGTGGGTACAAATATGCCTGTCCATAGTTGAAACTGGACGTCGTATCCCAACTCTTTCATTGAAGGCACATCGGGTAGCGCGCTCAAGCGTTCTGAGCCCCAGACTGCCAAGACGCGCAACTTTCCGGACTTAATGTGGGGTAGAAGCGGTGCTAGCGCCTGGGGGGTTGATTGCACGTCCTGGCTTACTACAGCCATGACTTGCTGGCCACCTCCTGGATACGGGGCATGCAAGAGTTTGATATTGGCAGCCTGGGCAAACATTTCCATCGCAATGTGCGTCGTGCCGTAAATTCCGGACGTGCTGTAACTGATTTTTCCGGGATTTTTCTTGGCGTCCTGAACGAAATCATCCAATGTTTTCCACGGACTGCTTGCATGTACGGCAAATACAGTGGGGTCGGCCGTAATCCGCGCAATCGGCTCAAGTTGCGATTGGGAGTACAGTGGCGTGCGCCCCGAAACTCGATCGGCTGCGGGAATGATTGAAATGCTGGGCAGGGCCATTAATAGCGTGTAGCCATCAGGTTTCGCCTTGGTGGCGTGTGCCATGCCTATGGCGCCGCCGGCACCTGGTTTGTTCTGCACAATAATACTTTGACCAAGATTTTGCGACATGATCTCCGCAAGCGGCCGCGCTGTGACATCCGAGGTGCCGCCAGGTGAAAATGGCACGACGAGGGTAATCGGGCGATCCGGAAATTGCTCAGCACCCGCCACTGCGGCGCTTGCGCAAAAAATAAAACCAATTAGATATTTCAACATGTCAACGTCTCCTTTGATTTAATTGATCTGACGGTGAATTCAGACCGTGTTATTTCACTTGGCTTAGGATTTGCTTCGTGAAAATTTCTGTGCTTGCCTGCCCGCCCAGGTCGGGTGTCACTTGCCGGTCATCTGCCGACAGGGCCGCTTCGATCGCACGCATTACCGTCGACGCGGCGGCGTTTTCACCGAGGTGCTCCAACATCATCGCCGCCGACCAGATTTGCCCGATCGGGTTGGCAATACCCTGGCCCGCGATGTCGGGCGCCGAGCCATGGACGGGTTCGAACATGGAAGGATGTTTGCGTTCGGGGTTGATGTTCGCACTGGGTGCAACGGCGATGGTTCCAGTAACGCCTGGCCCCAGGTCTGACAGGATGTCGCCGAAGAGGTTGGAGCCGACCACCACTTTAAAACGCTCGGGCGACATGACGAAACGCGCAGCCAGTATGTCTATGTGGTACTGATCGGTAACGATATCGGGATACTCGGCGGCTACCGCGGAAAACCGCTCGTCCCAGAACGGCATCGAGTGGTAGATACCGTTGGACTTGGTGGCGGAGGTGACGTGGTTTACTCCTTGGCGTGCGGCTAGTTCAAAGGCGAACCGGAGAATACGATCGGTGCCGCGGCGCGTAAAGATGGCCGACTGAGTGACGAACTCGTGCTCGGTGCCTGCAAACATGCGACCGCCAATTTGAGAGTATTCGCCCTCGGTGTTCTCGCGGACAATCCAGAAATCAATTTTTCGTTCGTGCGCATTGGCCAGTGGACAGGGGACGCCGGGAAGCAATCGTACAGGACGCAGGTTCACGTATTGGTCGAACTCCCGGCGTATGGGAATGAGCAGGTTCCACAGCGAGATATGATCGGGGACACCAGGAAATCCGACGGCTCCAAGAAAGATTGCATCGCTGTCGCGCAGTTGGTCAATGCCATCGTCGGGCATCATTTTTCCGGTGGCTTTGTATGTTTCGCAACTCCAGTCATAGTGTTTGTACTGCAGCTTGAAACCGTGCAATTGGCTTACGGCGTCAAGTACGCGCAAACCGGCCGGGACAACCTCTTTACCGATGCCGTCGCCCTCAATAAAGGGGATCACCGGCCTGTCGGGCACTTCAAGCCTTTCGCCCTGTTTGGTTATCTGCATAGTTCTTTCCTTTGGGGAAGATTATTTTCTCATAGCGTTGAGGGCACTGCCTGCCTTAAACCACTCTATCTGTTGTTCATTGTAGGTATGCGATGCTTCAAAAAGATCTTTCGTGCCATCAGGATGAAGCAGCTCAATGGTGAGGTTCTTGCCGGGAGCAAAGTCGGTTAAGCCGATCACGCTGATTTTGTCCCGCTCCTGCACTTTATTGTAATCCTCCTTATCGACGAAGGTGAGCGCCAGCATTCCCTGTTTTTTGAGATTGGTCTCGTGTATGCGGGCGAATGATTTTACCAGGATCACTTTCACATTCAGGTGACGCGGTTCCATGGCTGCATGTTCGCGGCTTGAGCCTTCGCCGTAATTCTCCTCAGCGACTACAACGGAGCCGACTCCATTTCTCTTGAACTTGCGGGCCAGCGCCGGCACCGGCATATAATCCAGTGTCTCGGGGTCGAGCACCGCGTTTGTCTGATCGTTAAAGCTGTTCACCGCTCCAATCAGCAGGTTGTCGGAGATGTTGTCGAGGTGACCGCGAAAACGTAACCAGGGTCCCGCCATGGATATATGGTCGGTGGTGCATTTCCCTTTTACTTTTATCAATAACGGGAGGTTGAGAAAATCTTCACCGTCCCATGCCGGGAACGGATTCAACCTTTGCAAACGTTTAGATTCGGGATCGATGGTTATTTCAAT
>LNAP01007795.1_pt1 | contig 10797 bp, 7 predicted proteins | sample 602601 | NCBI WGS metagenome assembly LNAP01 (sample SAMN02440304, study PRJNA202911) | soil metagenome | biome: Subtropical and temperate rainforests or woodlands; isolation source: soil samples (1 kg each in a 20% v/v slurry with milli Q water) were... ...
CTTCTTTTTTGAAAGCTTCAACCGCCGCCAATTCACCGAGATGATCGGGCGGGACGTGGACTTTGTGCAGGATAACCACAGCCGCTCGGCCAAAAACGTGCTGCGCGGCCTGCATTACCAAATCCAGCAGCCCCAGGGCAAACTGGTGCGCGTGGTGCAGGGCGAAGTGTTTGATGTGGCGGTGGACCTGCGTAAAAGCTCCCCCACCCTCGGGCAATGGGTCGGCGAAACGCTGTCGGCCGAGAACAAACGGCAATTATGGGTACCGGAAGGCTTTGCGCACGGCTTCGTCGTGCTATCGGAAACAGCCGAGTTCCTCTACAAAACCACCGACTACTATGCCCCTGCTTATGAGCGCTGCATCCGCTGGAATGACCCCACACTCCAGATCAAATGGCCGCAAGGCATCCAGCCCATCCTTTCCGGCAAGGATGCATCAGGCGCACTGTTCACCGCAGCCGAGGTGTTCGCCTGATGCGTGATTTCTCTATCACCCCCGTCGAAATGATGGCCGGCCTCTGGCGCCATCGCAGCCTCATCGCCGCTTCGGTCAAGCGCGAAGTGCTGGGCCGATACCGAGGCTCCGTCATGGGCATATTGTGGTCGTTCTTTAACCCGCTGTTTATGCTCGCCGTTTATACCTTCGTATTCAGCGTGGTGTTTCAGGCGCGGTGGGGTGGCGGGTCTGGCTCCAAAACCGAGTTCGCCCTGGTGCTCTTCGCTGGCTTGATGATGTTCAACCTCTTCGCCGAATGCATCAACCGCGCCCCGGGCTTGATTCTCGCCAACGTCAATTACGTAAAAAAAGTGGTGTTCCCGCTGGAAATCCTGCCCGCCGTCACGCTGCTGGCGGCGCTGTTTCACTTGTTGATCAGCCTTGGCGTGTGGCTGCTGGCCTATGTTATTTTTTTTGGCGTGCCTCACGCCACCGTGCTGTACCTCCCGCTGATTGTCCTGCCTTTTGTGGGGTTCATCATGGGCCTTGGCTGGGCGCTGGCATCGCTGGGCGTGTATTTGCGTGACGTCTCACAATTCATCGGCCTCCTCACCACGGTGCTCATGTTCCTCAGCCCCATTTTTTACCCGGCCACTGCGCTCGCCATTTGCTGTACTTGAACCCGCTGACGCCCGTTATTGAGCAAACGCGGGATGTGCTGTTCTGGGGCAAGAACCCCGACTTTTTGATGCTGGGCCTTTACTGGCTAATAACCGCCATCATCGCCTGGTTGGGCTTTGCCTGGTTCCAGAAGACCAGGAAGGGGTTTGCCGATGTTCTGTAACTTCAAACGCCGTCTCACCAGCGCCGACTTTTGGAGAACTTGCGTATGAGCAACGACATCGCCATCAAGGTCGATAGCCTGAGCAAGTGCTATCAAATCTACGACCAACCGCGCGACCGGCTCAAGCAGTTCGTATTGCCGCGCCTGCAACGTCTGGCAGGGCAAACACCCAAGCAATATTTTCGTGAATTTTGGGCGCTGAAAGATGTTTCTTTCGAAGTCAAAAAAGGCGAAACCGTCGGCATCATTGGCCGCAATGGCAGTGGGAAATCCACCTTGTTGCAGATGATTTGCGGCACGCTTAACCCCACCAGCGGCAGCATTCAGACCAATGGGCGCATCGCAGCACTGCTGGAATTGGGTTCTGGTTTTAACCCCGAATTTACCGGGCGCGAAAACGTCTACATGAACGGTGCCGTACTGGGACTGAGCAAGGACGAGATCGACGCACGCTTCGACGACATTGCCGCTTTTGCGGACATTGGCGACTTCATCGAACAGCCTGTAAAAACTTATTCAAGCGGCATGATGGTGCGCTTGGCTTTCGCCGTGATCGCACATGTGGATGCTGACATCCTGGTAGTAGATGAGGCGTTGGCGGTTGGTGATGCATTCTTTACGCAAAAATGCATGCGTTTTTTACGCGAATTTATGCAGACCGGGACAGTGCTTTTTGTGAGTCACGATACCGGCAGCATTAGAAGCATGTGTAACCGTGCTATATGGCTGGAGAAAGGGCAGGTATTGCAGGAAGGCTCGCCGAAGGATGTGTGTGAACTTTACCTTGAGGCGTTTTACGAAGCGCAGCAAGGCAAGAGCAGCACCACCAGACTTAGGGCATTCAAGAAACCGGACGACACACTCCCACTTAAAGATCAACGACTGAAGTTCATTAACAGCAGCAATTTGCGCAATGATGTGCAGATATTCAAGTTTGACCCGGATGCGGCATCTTTTGGCAAAGGAGGGGCACAAATTCAGGAAGTTTGCCTGCTGGATGAAAACGACCATCCGCTTGCCTGGATTGTAGGCGGCGAAAAAGTCACGCTGCGGGTGATCGTCCATTCATTTCAAGAACTCGATTCGCCCATCATCGGATTTTATGTCAAGGACCGCCTGGGGCAGGCCCTGTTTGGGGACAACACGTTCCTGTCTTACAAAGAACAACCAATCTATTGTGAAGATGGTGATACGCTTCAGGCGGACTTCGTGTTTTATATGCCGTTACTACCCGCTGGCGAATACAGCATCACCGTGGCCATAGCCAACGGCACCCAAGAAATGCACGAGCAACACCATTGGATACACGATGCTGTGTTGTTCAAGTCAGAGTCGAGCAGCGTTGCAACCGGCTTGATCGGCATTCCAATGCTCGAAATAAAATTACATAATTGCGAGACAACAGTATGATTCCGGAAAGGTTGATAGCAGCAGCCTCGTTCAATCCGACCTCGTTGCGATCCCCGAACGCATGGATAGGGCACTTGCCTTTCGCAGCATGGGTGATGCAGCAGGTTTCACCAAAGATATTTGTCGAACTGGGCACACACAGCGGGAATTCCTATTTTGCATTCTGCCAATCAGTTGCGGAAGCGCATCTTTCGACTCAGTGTTATGCCATTGATACTTGGCAAGGCGATGAACACGCCGGTCAATACGGCGAGGAGATTTTCGCCAGCGTTTACGCGCATAATCAAGCAAACTATTCCGCATTCTCCCGTTTGTTGCGAATGACCTTCGATGAGGCCGCAAGCTATTTTTCAGACGAATCGATTGGACTGTTGCACATTGACGGCCTTCATACCTATGACGCAGTGCGCCATGATTTTGCTACCTGGCTGCCAAAATTGGCGCCAGGTGCTGTTGTCATGTTTCATGATACCAATGTTCGGGAGCGCAACTTTGGTGTGTGGAAGCTGTGGGAAGAACTGCAAGCGCACTACCCGAATAATTTGGAGTTTGCGCATTCGCATGGGCTCGGCGTATTGCAACTGGATAATGCGTCCGAGGACAAAAAATTAGCGTGGTTACAACCCGAGTACCCTGGTAAGGAGACATTAAAAAGTTACTTTGCTGCCTTGGGTGCGCGGCAATTGGAACGTTTCGATTTTAACGAACTCAAGCAGTATGCTGACAGCCTCAACCAAGCGGTGACCGAGCGCGAAGGTCAGATCGCGAGCCTCAACCAAGGAATGCACGAGCGCGATGCCCAACTTGCGGCGCTCCATCAGGCGCTGGCCGAGCGTGATGGAGAACTGGCGATGCTTAAAAATGCCGTGACAGAATACGTTGCGCGGATCAAGAGATTTGAGAGATTGGCACAAGAGCATGTTCAGAAAATTCATACCACCCACGATCAGCTGCAAAAAGTTGAGCAGGATCGCCATTTACTTGAAAATGCGATGAAAGAAAAAGAGGCGCAGATTTCTGCCTTGACCGAAGATTTAAGCAAAATAAAGGAGGAAGTTCATATATTTCGAGCAGAAAAACGTCTTATTTATGAATCTATCCAAAATACCAAGAATATCTTCTTGGCTCCCACAAATTAACGCATTTTTGAGGAAATCATGAAAAAACTCACTGCCACGCTCATATTCCCTGCATTGGCCTTGACTGGCTGCTTCACGGAAGAAAAGTCAATTATCCCATCCACATCTTGCGCAATAGACGCCCCCGCACTAAATGCCGTGGTTCCGGTTGCGCAGCCATTTGCTGTTGGCGGCTGGGCGTATGACAAAATCGGCAACAATAGGATCGCCCCTGAAGTAAAAATACAGTTGGCTTCCACCACACGTGATGTGCTCAAGACATTCGAGGCAAAACCGGTGAAGCGTCCAGACGTGGCCCAGGCATTCAATGACCCGAAGCTTGAAGGCGCTGGTTTTTCTGCGGATGTGCCGGCAAATTCTGTCAATCCTGGAATATATGAAGTAACCATTTTGCAGGAATTCCAAAATTCAGTGGTCGCCTGTGGTGCAGGCCATACCATTCAAGTCAAATAAAATCCACCATGGGAGAAACCTTCGATCAATCATATGATGAAAGGGTTTACCTCATGGTGAACCCTGATATCGCCGCAGCGGTAGAGCACGGCGATTTCGCATCCGGAGAGCAACATTATCGAATGTTCGGCAAGGCGGAAGGTCGAATCGCGTCGATAGATGCTTATATTCTTTGGCTTGCGAACACTGTCGCCGCGCAAAAAAACGCGATTGCAGAATCGCAGAAAATAAAAGAGGAGCTTGAGAAAAATATCTCCGCCTTGACCGCCACGATTCATCAGTATGAAACATCAAGAAGTTGGAGGCTGACGAAGCCCTTGCGTTCCGCGGGGATAATCATCAAGAAACTGCGCAGTTTCGCTATCGTGCTGCCTCTGGTCGTGCGCAAGGGGGGCGGGCTAGGGCCAACACTGCGCAAATCTCTACGCATCCTCCGCAAAGAGGGATTGACGGGGATCAGGATCAGGGTGAGGCGGTTCTTTGCCCCCCCTCTCCGCGTAGGGGGCATGGCGGGTAGTCAGTCGACTGACCCTGGCACCGCGGAGTGCAGCCCGGCAAGATTATCCATCGTCCCCTATTACGTCGATCCCAATTTGAGCATGCAGCATGCCTCCGGCAAAGGAGCATCTATCGCTATCCATTTGCATCTGTATTACACGGAAATGCTCGAGCAGTTCGTTTCATATTTGAACAACATCCCGTATGAATATGACCTGTACGTTTCGGTGCCTAGGAACAGTGACGCGAGTTCAATACAGGTATCATTCAAGTGTTCGCTTGTCAAGGCAGCAAGCGTGACCGTCGAGACGGTGCCGAACCGAGGGCGGGACATAGCGCCGATGATCGTCCAGTTCGGAAAGCGTCTCGCGCAGTACGAGATCATCTCGCACATCCATTCCAAGAAAAGTCCGCATGCCGAAGGTCTTGCTGGTTGGTGCCAGGAGATCATGAACCTGCTGTTTGCGGCGCCGGGAAGCTGTGGCGGACATGTTGGACATATCATCGGGATGTTGCAGGACACGGCGAAGATCGTGTTCCCTGAGCCGCCCGCGCAGATATTGATGGATCAAACGGGCTGGGCGGATAATCGTGAACTGGCAAGACAGTTGCTTGAGAAATACACTCAAATATCGATCGACGAATTCCCGGTCGTCGAATTCCCGGTCGGCTCCATGTTCTGGGGTCGGGCAGACTGCCTGAAAGGCCTGCTCGAATTGCCGCTCACCTACGCCGATTTCCAGGCAGAACCGATTGCGGCAGATGGTACATTGGCGCACGCACTGGAACGGCTCATTCTGATCTTCGCCAGCAAACATCCGGGGCAGTGTGTCCGCCTGCACCATGGAGACTCGATACGGGATTACCGGCATTATGAAGAGCAGCGCGATTTCTCCGCTACCTTGCCGCAAACCGACATTAAGGTCATGTCCTATTACTTGCCGCAATTCCATCCGATCCCGGAAAATGACGCCTGGCATGGCAAGGGCTTTACGGAATGGGCCAAGGTCAGGGCGGCCAATCCATTGTTCGAGGGACATTACCAGCAGCATATTCCACATGCTGATATCGGCTATTACCTGCTTGATTCGCCCGAAACGCTTCGGCGTCAGGCCGGGCAGATGAGGCAATCAGGTGTGCATGGGCAGGTGTTCTACCACTACTGGTTCAGCGGCAAACTGATCCTGGAAGAACCGGCTCGGATGCTAAAGGACCATCCCGACATCGAGATGCCGTACTGCTTTTGTTGGGCTAACGAGAACTGGACCCGGCGCTGGGACGGCAACGAAAATGAGATACTGCTGGGGCAGGAATACTCTTCGCAGGATGCGGCCGCATTCATCCGGTATCTGATTCCCTTTTTCAAGGATCAGCGCTATATCAGGGTCGAGGACAGGCCGGTGCTATTGGTATATCGTCCCTCTTCGATACCTCACCCCGCGGAATATCTGGATATCTGGGGAAAGGAATGTGCGAAGGCTGGCATCAAGCGCCCCTACGTCGTAGCTGTATTGACTCGCGGCGCGACCGACCCGCGGGATTTTGCGATGGATGCGGGTGTCGAGCGCGTACTCCATGACTGGACCGGTGGGGTGGCTCCGGAGATCAAAGAAACGCTCAACACATATCGGCCCTTCAATGGCAGCGCGCTGTCATATGATGATGTGGCTGCCTATTACATGGGACAACGGGAGAAGAAGAATTTCACTTATTTCCGTTCCTTGGTGCCCATTTGGGACAACACGGCGCGCTATGGGGCAGAAGCCTATCTGATTCATGGGAGCACGCCACAACGGTTCCAGGCATGGATGGAACACCTCATCGAATACACTCGGGCCACGCTGCCGGAAGGCCGCCGTTTCATACTGGTAAATGCCTGGAACGAGTGGGCGGAGGGCGCTCACCTCGAGCCCGATTCTCGCTATGGATACAGTTACCTGAATTCGGTGGGGCGCGCCTTGTCCGGGATCCCCTATGCCGCAGATGCGCTGCCGGAGGAGCCGCTTGTCCGCGGTTTGCGGATCCATATGGCGTTCCCCGAGCTGGTATTGGATCAACTCCGATCGGACATCGCGCTCAGGCAGCGCTTCATATACGGACTTTCGCGCTCCAGCATCTTCGACGTATGCAAGGTGAGCATCGATGCGGCCGAACTGGCAGATGTTCCCGCCCTGTCAGACAAGATCATCGAAGTCGATCCGTCCAACATCGACTACGTCCTGCAGTTCCGTAAAGTCGCATTCTTCGCGCCGCGCACCATCGAAAAGATGGCCAGACTCGCCTGCGCCTCACGGAATTCCGTCGTGCTCTCCAATGCCTACGATAGTCGCGCTGCGCTGATCGAGGCCACTGAAAATGGCTCCGTCAGAACATATGTCGCGCATGAATCTCCCATGACCTTGTTGCCGATCGCTTTGGCCAGAAGCGGGTTCAAGAACTACAAGGTGCGCACCGATGCGCACAGTTTCGTGACCTATGCCAGCACGCCGCAAGGCGGGAAGCTGCCTGAGGTCACGACGATCATCCGCTTTCATCGGTCGGGCAATCTCGACACACTGGGCAATGCCTTGCATAGCTTGGCGGCCATGGAAGGATGTGCCGTGACCCCGCTCATCGCTGCACAAGACTTGAACGAGCAGCAGACTGCGCTGCTCGAAACAATGCTGGCAGCAATACCGTGGGTACAAGGCGTGCAGCCCCTCATCCATCATTACCGCTCCCCGGGCGGAGACGGGGATTTGCGTTCAAAGATGCTTAACGAATCGCTCAGGAAGGTGAACACCCGCTATGCCGCTTTCCTGGACTACGATGACCTGTTGATGTCGCATGCTTACAGCTGGCTGATCGGTAGACTGAAGCAGACAGGCAAGGCCGTGTCGTTCGGCCGCGTCTATCGTACTGACTACGAAGCGAGCTCGGGCCGCTACCTGAAAAGGGAGCGTGCCTTCGAATATGGGGCTACCTACGAAGAATTTCTGCAATACAACATCGCGCCATTGCACAGCTTCATGCTCGACCTCGAAAGCTTGACGCCTGAGCAAACGACCTATTTCGACGATCAGCGCTTCATGGAAGATTATTTTCTCACCCTGCAACTCATCACGCCAGACAATGCGGATTGGGAGGGGCTCGCACAGAATGTGTATATCGGCGACTACATCTACAGCACCGATCGTTCGCAGACCCTGGCCATCAGCGACGAACTGCAGCGCCAAACGCTGCTGTCCAGTCCGGATTACGAGAGGTGCGAACAACTGATCTGTGACATGCGGATAGCCATTAGTGGCCGAAAGAACAACTGATGTTCCGGCGCCACTATTCGTGACAGTGCCAGAACGATCTGGAGGGGTGATATCCAACGTGGAGGCATATCGGTAATGGATATGCAAACGTTAGCCGGAAAGGTCGCTGTAATCATCGTGAACTGGAATGGGGGACGATTTCTTGAGGGGTGCCTCGTCTCGCTGATGCGGCAGACACAAATACCGGGCGAGATCATCCTAGTGGACAACGCCAGCACAGATGGATCGCTCGAAATCGCGCGGCGCTTTCCGGCGGTGCGAGTCATTGTGCTAGCGCAGAATACCGGTTTTGCTCGGGGCAATAATCTGGCCATCGCTGCGGCATCAGCCGAATCGGAATGGATCGCACTGCTCAACCCCGATGCATTTGCCGCGCCGCGGTGGCTGGAAACGCTGTTGATGGCGGCAGAAGCCAACCCTGAATTTGATGTATTCGGCAGCAAGCTGGTAAATGCAGCCGACCCTGTCGTGCTGGATGGTGCAGGCGACGTCTATCACGTCAGCGGTCGGGTGTGGCGCACTGCGCACAGTGTTCCTATGACGTCTTCAAGTGAAACGGAATGCGAGATTTTTTCACCCTGCGCGGCGGCGGCACTTTATCGGCGCAGTGCATTTGAAGAAGTTGGCGGCTTTGATGAGGATTTCTTCTGCTACGTTGAGGACGTCGACCTTGGTTTTCGCTTGCGCTTGGCGGGTTATCGTTGCCTTTATGTGCCGCAGTCGGTGGCGCATCATGTCGGTTCCGGTACGACGGGCGGGCAGCATAGCGATTTCTCCGTTTATCACGGGCATCGCAATCTGGTCTGGACCTTTGTGAAAAACATGCCCGGCGTTTTGTTCTGGCTGTTGCTGCCGCTGCATGTGGCGCTGAATCTGGCGAGCATCGTCTGGTTTGCCTTGCGCGGCCAGGGTGGGGTGATTTTGCGCGCCAAGCGCGATGCCCTGTTGGGCTTGCCCAAAATGTGGCGCAAGCGGCGGCAGGTTCAAAAAACGCGGGTGGCGTCAATCGGCGATATCTGGCGGGTGCTGGATAAGCGTTTGCTTCCAATGAGAAGAAAAATATGAGCCATACCGTTTCTGCCATCATCGTCAATTACAACGCGGGGCCATTGCTGCGCGCTTGTGTGGATTCCTTGCTGGCCTGCCCGCTGGCGATCGAGATCATCGTGGTGGATAACGCCTCGCACGACGGCAGCCTGGGCGGCCTTTCAGAGTTGCCGCACGTTCGCGTTATCCGCAACCCGGCCAATGTTGGCTTTGCCGCGGCGTGCAACATCGGCGTAGCTGCATCGTCTGCGCCGTTTTTGTTGTTTCTTAACCCGGATTGCGTTGTTCAGCCCGGTGCCGTGTCGATACTGTTGGCCGCCTTGCAGTCTGCGGAGCGGGTGGGCATGGTGGGTGGCTTGCTGTTGAATGCGGATGGGTCCGAGCAGGGCGGCGGGCGGCGGGCGGTGCCCACGCCGTGGCGGTCTTTTGTGCGGGCGTTTGGTTTGCATCGCTTTGCGCATCGCTGGCCCAAGCTGTTTTACGATTTTCATCTGCATAAGCAACCCTTGCCCGAGGGCCCGATTGAGGTCGAGGCCATTTCCGGCGCGTGCATGTTGGTGAAGCGCGCGGCGGTGGAGGATGTGGGCCTGTGGGACGAGGGGTATTTTCTGCACTGCGAGGATTTGGATTGGTGCATGCGCTTTCGGCAAAAGGGCTGGCAGATTTTGTTTGTGCCGGATGCTCGCATTGTTCATGCCTTGGGGGCGTGCAGCCGGGTTTGTGGAGTGGCACAAGCACAAGGGCATGGTGCGGTTTTATCGCAAGTTCTTTCGCCACCAGTATCCGGGCGCGCTAATGTGGCTGGTCACGCTTGGGGTGTGGCTGCGCTTTGGCCTGGCGGCGGTGTATTTGACCGCGCGGCGTTGGCTTGCCGGCTGGGGGCGGATGCGTGGCTGAGTGGCGCGTTGGCGTGCTGGGCGCCAGCAGTTTGGTGGGCGGGTGCGTTTTGCGGCGCTTGCGCGCTGCCGGGGGGCAGGTGGTGGCTTATTCGCGGCAGGTAACGCAGCAGGTGGCACGGCAGGCAGAGCCTGGGGTTTGCTGGCAGTTGTTACCGCCAGGCCCCTCACCCCAGCCCTCTCCCCAAGGGGGCGAGGGGGAAAAAAGTCGGCGCTGGCGACACGGCGGTGCCTCACCCCAGCCGTCTCCCCAAAGGAGCGAGGGAGTGACTCCGTTGTGGATTTGTGTGGCGCCCATCTGGGTGTTGCCGGATTACTTCCCCCTTATCGAGGCCAGTGGCGCGCGGCGCGTGGTGGCGTTGTCTTCCACCAGTCGCTTCACAAAAGTCGGCTCTGGTGATACGGCGGAAAGCGCCGTTGCGGCAAGGCTAATCGAGAGTGAGGCGCGGGTGCAGGCGTGGGCCGAGCAGCGTGGCATCGGGTGGGTGGTTTTGCGGCCTACGCTGATTTATGGCCATGGGTGGGACAAGAACATCAGCGAGATCGCGCGCTTCATCCGCCGGTTTGGCTTTTTTCCTTTGCTGGGCCAAGCCCAAGGCCTGCGCCAGCCCATCCATGCCGAAGATGTGGCGGCGGTGTGCGTTGCCGCCTTGCAGGCGCCGGATTCGGCGAACCGCGCTTACAACATTTCGGGTGGGGAAACGCTGCCTTACCGCGAGATGGTGGCGCGCGTGTTCAAGGCGCTGGGTCGCCCGGTGCGCCTGGTGGCCGT
>LNAP01005840.1_pt1 | contig 10796 bp, 2 predicted proteins | sample 602601 | NCBI WGS metagenome assembly LNAP01 (sample SAMN02440304, study PRJNA202911) | soil metagenome | biome: Subtropical and temperate rainforests or woodlands; isolation source: soil samples (1 kg each in a 20% v/v slurry with milli Q water) were... ...
CGCCGCGAGGACGACCGCTACCTGCTGCTTGAGGCCGTGCTATCGGCCAGGGATCAGCTGTATGTCAGCTGGGTGGGGCGCAACATCCGCGACAACAGCGAGCGGGTGCCATCGGTGCTGATCGGGCAGTTGCGTGATCATCTGTCTGCGGGCTGGCGGTTGAAGGGCAACCCGGATGATTCACGAGCGTTGAACAAAGCCTTAACGTTGGAACATCCACTGCAGCCGTTCAGCCCTTCTTACTTCGCCCACTTGCCTGGCCCTGACGGCCTATTTACCTATTCTCACGAGTGGCGCGAGGTTCATGCCGTCGCTGATGACGTTCAGGCGCCGATCGAGCTGACGCCGTTGCAGCAGGACATTGCGCTGAGCCTGCGACAGTTGTCAGGTTTCCTGCGTGATCCGGTAGCGGCCTTCTTCCAGCAGCGCCTTAAAGTGCACTTCGATAGTGATGAACTGACGAGCCGTGACGAAGAACCGTTCGAGCTCGATGCGCTGGAAAACTGGCAGCATCAGGATGCATTGAGCCAGGCGCTTAAGCGTTGGGTGGAAGAAGAGTACCAGCCTGAGCAGACGATCACTGAACTGGATCATCACGTTCAACGCCTGCAGCGGGAGGGTAAGTTACCCCTGGCAGGATTCGGTTCGCTGAGCGCGGCCAAACTGTCCGACCCGCTTCCAGACCTGCTCGCTCGTTACCACTGCAGGCTCCAGGAGTGGAGTCAGTTAGAGCCTGGGCAAGTCGAGTTGAAGTGCGAGCCGACGGACACATCTCCGGGATTTACCGACTGGCTGGGTGGCATGCGCCGAAACGCTCAGGGACAGCTGGCGTATGTGCAACTGGATAGCAAAAAGCTGTGCACTGATGACAGTTATCGATGGCACAACCTTGTTCGACCGTGGGTACGGCACTTGGCTTTGCAGCTGGGCGCTGAGCCTTGCACCACGATTCTGGTCAGTCTCAACGGTGATGTTGTTTTCCCAGCGCTGGAAAAGTCCACAGCTCAAGAGCATTTGCAGACCTTACTGCAACTGTGGGGCGAAGGTATGTGCCAACCCTTGCCGGTAGGTTGCAAGACCGCTTTCGCCTGGTTAACCAAAGCGAACGGTGACGAGGCTAAAGCCTTGGAAGAGGCTCGCGGAGCCTTCGAGGGCGGCTATATGAGCACTGGTGAGGTGGAGAGTTCCGCGGCCTTGCGTCGTGCTTATTCGGACTTCGATGCACTGTGCGCCGACGGGCGATTCACTGTTTTTGCCAAGCGGCTCTATGGCCCGCTGTTCAGACACCTTCCATCTTCTAACGCAGGGAGCGACCAATGACCCCGTTAAACCTTGAAGCCCTGACCTTCCCTCTGCATGGTAGCCGACTGATTGAAGCCAGTGCGGGTACCGGCAAGACGTTTACCATCGCTTTGTTATATGTGCGCCTGGTACTGGGGCACGGTGGCGAGAGCGCGTTCCAGCGCCCGCTCAATCCGCCGGAAATTCTGGTGGTGACCTTCACTGATGCCGCTACGCAAGAGCTACGCGATCGTATTCGGTTGCGCCTCAGCGAGGCGGCGCACTGCTTCGGCGAACCGCTGAAAAAGCACGATTCATTGCTTGAACTATTGCGGGCTGACTATCCGGCGGATCAATGGCTGGAGTGCGCTCGTCGCTTGCAACTCGCCGGTGAGTGGATGGACGAAGCTGCTGTTTCGACCATCCATGGCTGGTGTTATCGGATGTTGCGTGAGCATGCGTTCGACAGCGGAAGCCTATTCACCCAGACCCTGGAAACCAATCAGAGCGAATTGTTGGCCGAGGTAGTGAGGGACTATTGGCGGCGACATTTCTACGGCTTATCGATCAGCGAGGCGAAGGGCATCGCGGAGGATTTCAAAGGGCCGAAGACGCTGGGTGAGGCGCTGTCATCCTTGCTGGCGCGGCGCGATGCGAACTTTATGCATGGAGGTAAAGATCTACCAGCTCCGGGAGCCTTGGGAGTTCTTCTCAAGGCCCCTGCCGACTGGAATGCTAGCGCCAGTACCCTGGAGCATGCGGCTCGCAGTGCCTGGCGCAAGGATCGGCAGGCGATCGAAACGCTGTTGCAGGGTATGCGAGGTAAGTTCAATGGGAACAGTTACCGTAAGGTCAAAGAAGATCCAGTGTTCAATGGCTGGCTGGCGGCTCTCGAGCACTGGAGCTTGGGGCAGGAGGCACCGAAAAATCTGAGCAAGTTCGGCCAGACCCGCTTCGTACTGACAGGCGGAGCACAACCTTCTCAGCATGAAGCGTTTCAGGCAATCGACGCTCTGATCGACCACCAGGCGGCCAAGCAGAACATCCGTGCCCAATTGCTGCTGCACGCGTTGGCTGAAATCAGCGAGCGCTTCGATACCGAAAAACTACGCCGTGCCGAAATAGGATTCGATGACCTTCTCAACAGGCTTGACGCGGCTCTTCAGGGCCCTTCGGGTGAGCGTCTAGCGACGATCATTCGCGAGCAGTACCCGATTGCACTGATCGACGAATTCCAAGATACCGACCCAGTTCAATACCGGATTTTTGAGACCGTCTACCGCATCTCTGAAAGTGCTGAAGACAGTGGATTGTTCATGATCGGTGATCCGAAACAGGCGATTTATGCGTTTCGTGGTGCGGACATCTACACCTATCTGCGCGCTCGCGAAGCGACCTCCGGACGTCATTACACTCTGGGTACCAACTACCGTTCCACCGAGGCGATGGTTACGGCAACCAACCGTTGCTTCGAGTTTGCTGAGGGGCATGAGCGCGCAGCTTTCCGCTTCGCAAAAAAGGGCCTATCGAATCCTGTGCCGTTTCATCGCGTAGATGCCAAAGGTCGAGAAGACTATCTGGAAGTCGGCGGACAACGGCAAACGGCATTGACGCTGTGGAGCCTGGCGGGTGAGGGCGATATGGTCAATGCCGACACCTATCGCCGCGGGATGGCCGACGCCGCTGCCTCGGCAATTCAAGCCTGGCTAGAGCCGAGCGGTCCGCAGCAGGCAGGATTGCGTCAGTCCGATGGTCGTTTCACGTCATTGCGCCCTGCCGATATTGCCATCCTGGTGCGCAACCGAACCGAAGCCGAAGTCATCCGCAAGTCGCTGGCCCAGCGTAATTTGGCCAGCGTATATCTATCTGATCGCGACTCGGTGTTCGACAGCGAGGAAGCGCGCGACCTGCTCTACGTTTTACGTGCTTGCGCGGAACCTTCGGTTGATCGCTTGCTGCGTGCCGCGTTGGCGACGCGCAGCATAGGCCTGGATTGGCAAGCCCTGGAGCAGCTCAATCACAATGAGCTGCACTGGGAAGAGCAAGTACAGAGTTTTCGTGAGTATCGCCAGCTTTGGCAACAACAAGGTGTGCTGCCGATGCTCCGCAGGCTGTTGGCGGACTTCAAGGTTCCAGCACGTCTGTTGCGGGAAACCGGTGGTGAGCGCAGCCTGACTAACTTGCTGCACTTGGCTGAATGGCTACAACGCAGCGCCACTGAGTTGGACGGTGAGAACGCACTTATCCGTCATTTGGCCGAGCAACTGCAAGCGTCCAATGAAGAAGAGATCCTGCGCCTTGAAAGCGATGCTGATCTTATCAAGGTCGTCACTGTGCACAAGTCCAAAGGCCTGGAGTACCCACTGGTGTTGCTGCCCTTCATCTGCAGTGCGACGGAACTCAGTGGTCGCAGCAAGTCGCCGCCGATGTTTCACGCTGAGGATGACGGCGAGCTGTGCATCGACCTGGGTAAATCCGATGTGGCCGAGGAGGCCTATGAAAAGGCGAACAACGAGCGCCTGAGTGAAGAAATGCGCTTGCTTTACGTCGCATTGACTCGGGCCCGATATGCCACCTGGCTGGGGATCGCCCCTTTGGGGCGGTCAAATGGTAAGAAGACTGATCTCTCCAAGGGAGGGCTCGGCTATCTGCTGTCCGGTGGAGATGAAATCACCGCTGCGCAATTGGATTCACTGTTGCAAGCCCTCAAAGGCACTTGCGAACACATCGTCTGCGAAGGCTCACCCGAAGTGACTATGGCGTGCTACCAACCGCCGCAAAAACCAGATCTCGGCCCAGCGCTGCAGCCTCTTCACAAACCGGCCTCAAACTGGTGGATCGCTAGTTACTCGGCCTTGTCCATTGCGGATGGCAACCAGTTGATGGGCGCGGAATCGGGGCCGTGGCTAGAACCCGCCACAGCAATCGAAGCTAATCTCAAGGAAGAGGGGCAGGCCATCAACGATTCAGTCGATGTCTTACCGGCGGGCCCTGGTATTCACGGCTTTCCTCGTGGCGCCGGCCCCGGCACATTCCTTCATGGGCTGTTTGAATGGGCCGGCAAGGAAGGCTTCGCCAAGGTCTTGAACAAACCCGAAACGACCCAAAGCACCGTCGCTCGCCGCTGCAATTTGCGCGACTGGGAAATCTGGATCGAGCCGCTTTCAGGGTGGCTTACTTCCTACTTGCAGACACCACTGCGCTTTGACGGCAATACCGTTAGCCTCGCGGAATTGAGCACCTATCAGGTGGAGATGGAGTTCTGGTTTTCCAGCCAGTTGGTCAATGTCCGGCAACTCGACAAGTTGGTGTGCGAGTACACATTGAATGGTCAGCCGCGACCTGTACTGGCGCCGGGGCAACTGAACGGTATGTTCAAAGGCTTTATCGACCTGACTTTCGAACATCAAGGTCGCTACTACGTAGCTGACTACAAATCCAACTGGTTGGGCCGCAGCGATGAAAGCTACAACCCCGACTCAATGGTCGAGACCATGCTTGGCAAACGTTACGACTTGCAGTCATGTCTCTATCTGCTGGCGCTGCACCGCCAACTCAAACTACGTTTGCGTGGCTATGACTACGACCGACATATGGGCGGCGCGGTGTACCTTTTCGTCCGCGGGCATCAGTCCGCAACTCAGGGCGTGCACTTCGAGCGGCCGCCGCGCGAACTGATCGAGCAGATGGACCAACTTTTCATGGGCCAGCACACGGAGGTGGCAGTATGAGCGTGACCCTCAAACAACTCAGCGACAGCCAGCGCGGTACTGACACACCTGCCATTAGTGTGGTGCAGGCCAGTAGCAGTGATCTGCTGCGACAATTGGAATCATGGGTCGGCCGCGGCTGGCTGCGAGCCCTGGACCGCTCATTCGCGGCCTTCGTGCTGGAGCAGGATCCACAGGCTCAACCCAGTGTTTTGCTGGCCGCCGCCATGACCAGCCATCAGCTGGGACGGGGACACTCCTGCCTCGATTTGGTAGCCACACTGCAAGCGCCGGATTTCGTTCTGTCGCTGCCGCCGGAGGGTGAGGAGGGCGGCCAATTACCCTCGCAGTGGCTGAGCGGCATTGATGCCACCCATTGGCGTGCTGCCGTGGCGGGCAGCACGTTGGTGGAAGATCGCGATACTTCGTTGCGTTTTCCCGAGCGGCCTCTGGTGCTGGCCGGTCAGCGTCTGTACCTGCGCCGCTATTGGAACTACGAACAACATATCGCCAAAGCTCTTTGCCTTCGTTTAACTCAGGCGCCAATCACCCCTGACAACTTGTCCAAACGGCTCGACGAGTTGTTTCCACAGCCCTTCGAGATCAACGGCAAGCGTTTTACTGACTGGCAAAAACTGGCCTGTGCTCTGGCCGCCCGCGGTAATTTCAGTGTGATCACTGGCGGTCCCGGTACCGGCAAGACCACTTCGGTGGTACGTCTTTTGGGGCTGCTACAAACCCCGGCCGTTCATGCAGGCAAGCCCTTACGTATCCGACTGGCCGCGCCTACAGGCAAGGCTGCTGCGCGTTTGTCAGAGTCGATCGGCAAGGCCGTTATCGAGCTGCAGGTGACCAATGACGTGCGTGAGGCGATTCCCACCGAAGTGTCTACGTTGCATCGCCTGCTGGGCAGCCGGCCCGACTCGCGTAACTTCATTCATCACCAGGACAATCCCCTGGCGCTGGACGTGCTGGTGGTCGACGAAGCCTCGATGATCGACCTGGAAATGATGGCGTGCCTGCTCGACGCACTACCGCTGCAAGCGCGGCTCATTATGCTCGGTGACAAAGACCAACTGGCCTCAGTGGATGCTGGCGCTGTCCTCGGCGATCTTTGCAGAGATGCCGAAGCCGGCCGTTATACCGCTGAAACCAGCACGTGGCTCAGCACCAACACCGGCGAGACAGTCGATGCCCCAGGACTGAAAGCCGAGGAGGCGCCAGGCGATCCGCTCGCTCAGCAAACCATCATGCTGCGCTATTCGCGGCGCTTCGATGCCAACCAGGGTATCGGCCGCCTGGCGCAACTGGTCAACGAAAAGAATGCGGGCGAAGCCCGAAAGCTGCTTGAGCAACCGCCCGAGCAACTTTTCAACCTCAAACTGCGCGGCGAGCAAGACAGTTCGTTAACGCGACTGATCGTCGAAGGTCTTCCTGGCGGGGATAAGGCGCCACCAAGCTATCGCCACTATCTAGAACAGCTTCGCAGCCAGCGGCCTGTATCCGGGACCGCTTGGGACAGCGATGTGTGGGAGCTCTGGGCCGGCAAGATTCTCGTCGCGTTCGACGAGTTCCGTCTGCTCTGTGCACTACGCCGTGGCCCATGGGGCGTCGAAGGATTGAATCAGCGGGTTGCAGGCGAGCTCAAACGTCAAGGCCTGATCACCAACGACCATGGTTGGTATGAAGGTCGACCGGTGCTGGTCACCCGCAACGACTACAGTCTGGGATTGATGAACGGCGACATTGGTATCACGCTCAGCCTGCCAACACCGGACGCCAGCGAACCTGGTTGTACTCACCTTCGAGTCGCGTTTCCGCGCAATGATGGCACTGGCGGAGTGCGCTTCGTATTACCTAGCCGTCTGGTTGAAGTCGAGACGGTTTACGCCATGACAGTACACAAATCCCAGGGCTCGGAGTTCAACCACACCGCCTTGGTGCTACCTGATGCGCTTAACCCTGTGCTGACGAAGGAGTTGCTCTACACCGGTATCACTCGCGCTAAAAAATGGTTCAGCCTAGTCGAGGCCAGTGCAGGCGTATTTGAAGGGGCGGTTAGCAGGAACGTGCAGCGTCTGAGTGGGCTGGCGCTGCACTTGAAGGCTGAGTTGGCCAAAGGGATCCAGTGATGACGAGCACGTTGGGACTACCTCGTGATCCCGCTCAAGTGCAAGCAATGCTACAGACGCACCTTGAAGAACATCGGCAGCTCCCGGAGAGTTCTCGGCTCCGGGATCTGGGGTCGGAAAAAGCGGTCGTGCAGGACTATTCGGGGCGGGTCGTCTACGAGTTATTGCAGAACGCCCTTGATCGTGCGACCGGGAACATTCTGATTCGTTGGGATCAGGAACAACGGGTACTGGAGGTTGCCAACGATGGCCGGGCGGTCACGACGCAAGGTCTGGAAGGGCGGCGTTCCGACTTTCAGGCATTGCTGAGTATGCACTCAAGCAGCAAGTCGGCCGCGCAAAGCATCGGGAATAAAGGCGTCGGTTTTCGCTCAGTGTTTGGTGCCGGCAGTCAGGTCGAGGTATGGAGCCGCGCTGAAAACGGCAGCTGGTGGGGTATGTATTTGCAACATCCCGCTCGGTTCGATGCTGCCGTGGATGGCTGGATTAACCAGGATGCGGCCAGTTTTTACGTGCCGTTGATGCTGTCCGCCGAGCCGCAGTTCCATTTGGAGCATGTCACGCTGATCCGGTTGCAGGGCATCAGCAAGCCTGAGGTCATCGCCAGCATCGAGGAGTCCATCGCGGAGTTGCGTCGTGGACCGCTCGCCTTTCTGCAGCAACGGGCAGTACCTGGCTTGCGGATTACTCTGAGTGTCGCGGGGCAGGACATCACCCACGTCATTGGGGATAAAGATTACCTGGCAATGGCTCAGCGGCAGATGGCGTTTCCCGACGAGGTGCGCGTGAGCACTGGGTTGGATCTGGACGTCGCAGATTTACGGGTGCTGGCGCCCAATGACCCTAACCACTCTAGATACTGGTCCTACCTGCCCACCGAGCAGCCTGCTGGTTTTGGTGTTCAGATTCATGGTGACTTTTACCTTAGCAATTCTCGCCGTCACCTGACGCTGCGAAAGCTGGATGGCTCGCTGCCAGCGACTGATCCGGCTGGGTGGAATGCCACATTGGTTCGACTGGCCGCTGAGTGCATTGTCGAGCTCTGGCAAATGCCACAGGTCTGTCTGGCCGAAACATTCTGGGAGTATGCCAATCCGCATGCTTGTACTTGCCCCCACTTGAAACGTGAAGTGGCTTCGCTGTTCTGGAAAGGAAATGGCGAGGTGTTTGAAGCGATGGTTCGCTTGAGCTTCCCATCGCAACGGACATGGCCCGTCGGGCGTTATCGGCAGCTGTTCGAAGCGCTCGAAGCCTGGGCTGATTACGCCTACCGAAACCTGGGTCGCGGTCAGCTTTCAAAGCATCGTTTGTACTTGATAGAACGGATTCAAGCCAGCGGCGCCGGGGTCATTCCGATTGTCAGCGAGGAGTTGGCGGCGACGGTATCCGTCTCCCGGGCGCAACCTTTGGTTCCTGGCGCACAAGGGCAGCGGCGCGGCCATGATGCCGATCGCATCTACTACCGTAGTTCTGGCCGTGAAACCCAAAACGAATTGGCTCCGGTGATTATGCGCCAACGTACGTTTGTCACGACGTTCACCCCTGGATTGGATATGTCTCTGGCGCAGCAGGGCCTGATTGAGTTTGAGAGACCGGAGATAATCGCGCACCTGCGTCCTGGTGAGAGCGAAGACGACCATGTCGCGCTAATTAGCGCCGCCGTAGGCTTGGCCAGCCATGAAGGCACAGGCGGTGTCGGCTCTCTGCTGCGCCGTGCGAAAGAGCGCGGTGTCGGCGCGGCCTGGCGCTTTGTGGGCAAGGAAACTTCGGTCAACCCAGGGGAGAGCTTGGCCGGCCTTATGGTAAAAGTTTTGGACGGGAGTTGGCACGCAGCGAAAGCTTGTGCACGAACCAACGGCCCATGGCCGCAACTAGATGAACGCTGGCTAGCCGAGGTAGTGAGTGACATAGAGTCATTGCTCTCGGTCGATGATGTCTGTCTGCTGCTAGGGATCGGGCCTATTCCTTTATCTGACCCTCAAACGGTCGTGCTACCCGATGAGTTGCCAGTCGAGACGATGACGGATCTCATCGCTTGCTGGCCATTGTTTTCCGCCTTCCTGGCGCATGAAGAAGGGCGCCATCTATTGGCGGCCCTTGAGCGATGCCGTTGGCTGCAATGCAGTGACAGTATCTTGATCCACGATGGCGTGACAGGTCATGGTCCGTATGCGCCGTTGGATTTATGGCGCCAACTGGCCAGTCGCGGTTTTACGACCAGGCTTTTGCCGCGACTGGAGGCGGATCGAGCCAGTGACGCGACCTGGTACATGCAGTTGGGGATTGCCAATGCGCTGGAAGCCAATAGCGCTGAGCGTGTGCGCGCCGCTTTTGAACGTTTGGAGGGCATTGAACCGCGCACCCTCGACTCGATGGCGAACCGCGATTTATGCGAGTTGTATCGGAACCTGGTGGATCTGTCCTTCAAGCACGAAAACCTGACGCCGCCCTTGCTCTATCGGGTCATTGGCGAAGCGGGGCGTCAACAGGGCCTAGCATGGGGTTCTGCGGAGGCCGGTATCTGGCACGACACCGGCGAAAACCCTACAGCGTTGTTGTCGTTCAACGACATCAAGTTATGGGTTGTCAGAAAACTGAGCAAACAGAAGGCCACTGACTATGGTTTGAAAAACTTCACTCCGGTTACCACAACAGTCAGCAAGCAGGGCGATAGCAATGACTATCTGGCCTCGATGCTTCGCAGCAGGTTGCACCTAGCCATACCGGACCTAATGGCGGCTGCCAGCGCGGCGTATAACGATTTCGATGCCAGCAAGGCATTGGAGAACTTTGCCAGGCTGATTATCAGGCACCACGACGATGTATGGATCGAGTGGTCCTTTGATGGGAGGTTCGGGTGTCTGGGCAAAGATTCGGTCGGTGATGTCTTTGAATACGTCGCTCCGGAGGGGGCGCACGAACTCTGGTTCGATGGTTCCCATCTACCCCTCATCGAATGCGCACACCCCCTGAGTCAGTTGTTATCAGAAAAACGGGCTTTCGGAGCACTGTTCAAGGATGGACTGCACGCCTGGAGCAGTGGTTCGGGTTCGGTCGACGAAGATGGGCGCGTGTTGGGAGCGGTCCAGCGCTTTCGGCGTGAATACGGTATTTCCGACCAGGAAGTTGCAGAATTTAAACTGCGACTCGACGCCTTGGTGCTGACCGCCGAGGAGCGGTTACAGTGGGTCGCTTCCGTTCGTGAAGTGTTGGAAAGCATAGGGACGCTGCAGCACGACCCGTTTCCGGGCATGTTGGTCAAACCACAGACTTTTCTGAGTGCCAGGAGTATTTCGGAGGATGACGTAGCGGCGGCATTGGGCGGGATAACTAAACTCTGTCCCATTGTGGATTTTGCTGGCGCCAATGCAGTAAAGCTGGATATGGCCGACCGCTTGCCCGCACTGGCTGCCGCGGCTGAGAAGCATCGTGAACAATGGACTGATGGGTTGCTGGAGCGATTGAGAGAACAGATCAAAATTGCGCGTCCAGGTGAGGTCGAACATCTGAAAATGATGGATTTCGATCCCCAGCTAATCTTGCATCGTCGGTTGGATATTGACCCGCAAGGCCAGGCGCCCTCAGCGGATGCTCTGGCATTTGCGAGCGGGAAGTTGGTCCTGAGTGCGCTGCCTGAAACTCTTGATAAGTTGGGCTTGAAATCGTTCAGTGC
>LNAP01005841.1_pt1 | contig 10796 bp, 10 predicted proteins | sample 602601 | NCBI WGS metagenome assembly LNAP01 (sample SAMN02440304, study PRJNA202911) | soil metagenome | biome: Subtropical and temperate rainforests or woodlands; isolation source: soil samples (1 kg each in a 20% v/v slurry with milli Q water) were... ...
CCGCGATTGCCCTGGAAGAATCGGGCATCGCCTATACGGCACGCAGGCTCGACCTGTATGCACAGGAACACCGTGGTCCGGCCTTCCCGGCGCTTCCGCTCAAGGGTACGACGGTCTACATCGCGAACGTTCTTGACGGACTGCGTGCTTCGTGGCCGGACATCGACATCGACTCGTATCTGACCCCGCTCGGCAAGACCATCCTCGACGATGTCGAGAACAACATGTGCTACACCGAGGCGCGCGCGAAGTACGGAACCGTCACGCTCGGGCAGGTGCTGACGAAGTCGCTGGACAATCCGGTATTCATGGAGGCTGCACGTGAACTGCTCACCGTGCCGACCTCGGGATACGACCGCCCGTTCTTCATCGGTCAGGGACTCTCGGATATCGATGTTCCGGCACCGCTGACACTGAAGTTCGCGGCTGACCTCGCTGCAAACGGTGTGGACTTTGCATTCCATACCTATCCCACTGATCATCTGGGAACCGTTCCAGCTTCGGTTCCAGACAGCACTCCCTTTGTTGCGGCACTGTTTTCCGGTCAACGACCATGCACCGGAAGCCTCTGCTGAACAACGTCTTTCAGTTGGCGTGAACTCCGTGCAGGTAGATGTCGATCGGGATCCTGAGCTGCCGAACGGTTTCGGTGGAGCGAGGATCTCGGCTGCGTGATCCGAGGCAGTAATCGAAGATCAAGCCCTCCAGAAGGCTCAGGAAATTGGCGGCAGCGACGTCGGGATCGTCGACGCCGATGGTTTCGAAGATGGGTATTGCCTTCTCCAGCGAAAACAGACTTCCTTCGAGGAGTTGGTGCAATGTCGAATCGCGGGGAGTCTCCAGGAGCAGTGCATATCGCGCGATCAATTCGTTTCGGCGTTGCGAGAGAAGATCGTCGAGATACTCGGCCGTCAGGGTGGCAGGGTCTCCGTGGCTTTCGAGTAGTCCACTGAAAGTGGAACGCGATCGTTGCACGATGTGCAGTGCGGTCGCTTCGAGAAGTGCCTCGCGAGTGCGGAAATAGTAGGACGTCGAACCGGCGGGAAGTTCCAGGGACTGATCAACCGCCCGATGGGTGAGTGCACGCGGGCCCTGCTCGGCGATGATCGTGACGGCGGATGCCGCGATGAGAGCTCTGCGGTCGGGCTTCATGTCGTTCCTTGCTGCTGATGGTGCGTCGTGAGGGTCACATTGACTCGATTTGCTTTCGATCACTAGCCTCGACTCTACAGACGTAGAGGAGTCTAATGCTACTGGACGAAGAGCAGTTGGCGGCACGTGAAGCTCTCGATGCCCTGCGGGTCCGGATATCCGGCGGTGAGACCGGGGGCGGGATCTATCTCTGGGGAAGCGTCGGCCGCGGGAAGACGATGCTCATGGACGAGTTCTACGACAGCATCCCAGTCGGCAAGCGGCGCATTCACTTTCATCGGTTCTTTGCAGACCTGCACGCACGGGCGCACGAACTCGGGTCGATGGGTTCGGCGTTGGACCACGTCGTAGACGGAATCCGTGTGCTCTGCTTCGACGAGTTCCAGGTCACCGACATCGCCGACGCCATGATCCTGGGGCGGCTGTTCGAGGCGCTGTTCGCCCGCGGTGTGACCCTGGTCGCCACCTCGAACCGCATGCCGGACGAGCTTTACAAGAACGGCATCAACCGCCAGCTCTTCCTGCCGTTCATCGATCTCTTGAAGAGCAAGGTCGAGATCGTCGTGGTGGCGGGGCGGCATGACTATCGGCTGGACCGGCTGCGGGCGGCGGGATCGTGGTTCTCGCCGATCGACCCGGACAACGAGCGCAGCTTTCAGGGGCTGTGGCGGGACATGCTGAACGGGGACGAGGAGACCGGCGAGACCATCGAGGTGCTGGGCCGCAAGATCCACCTGCCCCACACCGGGGGCGGCATGCTGCGGGCGAGCTTCGCCAGCCTGTGCTCGGTGGCCCTGGGGCCGAACGACTACGTGGCCATCGCCGACCGCTTCCATACGGTCTTCCTGGAGGACGTGCCGAAGCTGACCGCCAACCGGCGGGAGGAGGCGCGGCGGTTCGTGATCCTGGTGGATGCGCTCTACGAGGCGCGCACGCGCACGGTGCTGCTGGCCGAGGCCGAGCCTACGCTGCTCTATCCGGAGGGCGACGGGGCCTTCGAATTCGAACGCACCGCCTCGCGCCTGCAGGAGATGCGCTCGGCCGACTGGCTGGACGAGAACGCTCTAGATTCAAAGATTTGAGCACGTTCTAATCGCAAAGCCGGTTTCCACTTTTGCGGAACGCGCTCTAGGTTCGCTGCAGGCTTTCCACGAGCTCGCGGGCGTAGGGGGCGAGCTGTTCGAGACGGCGGACGCAGATGGTGAGTTCGCGCCGCGCCCAATCGTCGGTGAGGTCCACTATACCCAGCTCCATGGTCCTGGAGGCGCGGCGGGCGGTGGTTTCGGGGACGATGCCCACCCCGACATCGCATTCCACCAGCCGGCAGACCGCGTCGAAGCTGCGAAGCTGGACGCGCAGGCGCAGGGGCCGCCCCTCGCGGGCGGCCTTGGCCGAGAGGAAGCGCTGGAGAGAGCTCGCCCGGTCGAGGCCCACGAGATCGCAGCCCAGCACGTCGGCGAAGGTCATGGAGTCCCGCCTGGCGAGGGGGTGCATGGCGCTGGTCACCACCACGAAGCGGTCGGAGCGGAAGGGAAAGGTCTCCAGACTGCCCATGTCGACCGTGCCGGCGACGATGCCGATGTCGCCTACGCCTTCGGCGACCAGGCCGACGATCTCGTCGGACAGGCGCTCTTCCAGATTGATGCTGACGTGCGGATGGTCGGCCAGGAACCGACTGAGCGCCTCGGGCAGGAATTCGGTCAGGGCGTTGGTGTTGGCCAGCAGCCGCACCTCGCCCGAAAGCCCGCCGGCATAGGCGCCGAGGTCCTCCCGCAGCCGGGCGGTCTGGGAAAGGATGGTTCGGGCGTGCTTCAGGAGCGTCCGGCCCGCCGGGGTCGGCGTGACCCCTTGGCGCGAGCGTTCCAGCAGCGGCGCGCCTAGCGCTTCCTCCATATTGCGGATCCTGGTGGAGGCCGCGGCCAGGGCCAGCGCGCAGCGCTCGGCCCCGCGGGTGATCGAACCGGCGTCCGTCACCTCGCAGAACAGCCGCAGGTCGGTCAGGTCAAAGCGCATCCTTCGTCTCCGGCGAAGGATGATTACGGGAAAGACGCATTGCATCAAAAGAAAAAGCGAAGGAACTTCGGCGACGGCGAAGGGGAGGTCGCAAGTTCTTCGATGGGCTTGGGCTGCGTCTTCGTTGACACCCGAAGGCGTCGGCTTAAAAGCGGGCCGCTCCTTCCAGACCGGAACGCCCATGACCTTTGCACCACGTGAACGCCCGCTCTCGCCGCACACCACCATATGGCGCTGGCACGCGACCATGGCCACGTCGATCCTGCACCGCGTCACCGGCTGCGCCCTCTATGGCGGCGGCCTGATCCTGGCGCTGTGGGCGCTGGCCCTTGCCTCCGGCCCTGAAGCCTATGCGACCTTCAAGGCCGTGCTGGGCTCCTTCCCCGGCAAGATCGTCATGTTCGGCCTCACGCTGTCGGTCTTCTACCACCTGGCCAAGGGCGTCCAGCACCTGATCTGGGACCTGGGCCACGGCTACAAGGTGCAGACCGCGACCATGGGCGCGATCGTCTGCATCGCCTTCTCGATCGCCGCCACCATCGTGGTCTGGATCATCGCCGCCATGACGGGAGCGCTCTGATGTCGGGCTTTCGCACCCCCCTTAGCCGCGCCCGCGGCCTGGGCGCCGCCAAGCACGGCGTCGGCGCCTGGATTTCGGAACGCGTCTCGGCCGCGGCCCTGGTCCCGCTCGTCCTCTGGGGCGTCTTCGCCGCCATCCGGCTGGCGAGCCTGGACTATTACGGCGCGGTCGCCTGGATGACGTCGTCGGCGCTGAACCCGACCCTGCTGGTCCTGCTGATCGTCGCCTCGTTCCTGCACATGCATGGCGGTCTGCGGGTGGTCATTGAGGACTACATCGAAAAGCGCGCGAGCCGCGCCGGCCTGCTGCTTCTGAACCTCTTCGCCTGCGCCCTCTTCGGCGCCCTGGCGGTCTTTTCCATCCTGAAGGTCGCGCTGGGAGGCGCTGTCTGATCCCATGGCGAGCTACGAGTTCATCGATCACAAGTTCGACGTGGTGGTCGTCGGCGCGGGCGGTTCGGGCCTGCGCGCGGCTCTCGGCTGCGCCCAGGCGGGGCTGAAGACCGCCTGCATCACCAAGGTGTTCCCGACCCGCTCGCACACCGTGGCGGCGCAGGGCGGCATCTCGGCCAGCCTCGGCAACATGGGCCAGGACGACTGGCGCTGGCACATGTACGACACCGTCAAGGGGTCGGACTGGCTGGGCGACCAGGACGCCATCGAATACCTCTGCCGCAATGCGCCGGCCGCGGTCTACGAGCTGGAGCACTGGGGCGTGCCGTTTTCGCGGACGCCTGAGGGCAAGATCTACCAGCGCGCCTTCGGCGGCATGACCAAGAACTTCGGCGAAGCCCCGATCCAGCGGACCTGCGCGGCGGCCGACCGCACTGGCCACGCCATGCTGCACACGATGTATGGCCAGAGCCTGGCGCACGACACCGAGTTCTTCATCGAGTACTTCGCCCTCGACCTGATCATGGACGAAGGCGTCTGCCGCGGCGTGACCGCGTGGAAACTCGACGACGGCAGCCTGCACCGCTTCCAGGCCCAGCAGGTGATCCTGGCCACCGGCGGCTACGGCCGCGCCTACTTCTCGGCGACCAGCGCCCACACCTGCACCGGCGACGGCGGCGGGATGGCCCTGCGCGCCGGCCTGCCGCTGCAGGACATGGAGTTCGTGCAGTTCCACCCGACCGGCATCTACGGCGCCGGCTGCCTGATCACCGAAGGCGCCCGCGGCGAAGGCGGCTACCTGACCAATTCCGAGGGCGAGCGCTTCATGGAGCGCTATGCGCCGTCCGTTAAGGACCTGGCGCCTCGCGACATGGTCAGCCGCGCCATGACCATCGAAATCCGCGAAGGCCGCGGTGTTGGTCCGAAGAAGGACCACATCTTCCTGCACCTGGATCACCTGGATCCGAAGATGCTGGCCGAACGCCTGCCGGGCATCTCGGAAAGCGCCAAGATCTTCGCTGGCGTCGACGTGACCAAGGAGCCGATCCCGGTCCTGCCGACCGTCCACTACAACATGGGCGGCATCCCGACGAACTTCTTCTCGGAAGTCGTGACCCGCGACGGCGACAACCCCGACAAGGTGGTTCCGGGCCTGATGGCCGTGGGCGAAGCGGCCTGCGTGTCGGTGCACGGCGCCAACCGCCTCGGCTCCAACTCGCTGATCGACCTGGTGGTGTTCGGCCGTTCGGCGGCCCTGCGCTGCGCCGAGACGATCAAGGCCGGCGCGACCCAGCCGGAACTGAAGCCGGCCATGACCGACGGCCACCTCGCCCGCTTCGACAAGTTCCGCAACGCCAACGGCGGCACCCCGACCGCGGCCCTGCGTCTCGAGATGCAGCAGGCCATGCAGGAGGACGCCGCGGTGTTCCGCACCACCGAGGCGCTGGCCTCGGGCGTCAAGCGCCTGGAAGCGGTGCATGCCAAGCGTCCCGACCTGAAGGTCAGCGACCGTGGCCTGATCTGGAACACCGACCTGCTCGAAACCCTCGAGCTGGACAACCTGATCGGCCAGGCGACGGTGACCGTCGTCGGCGCCAGCAACCGTACGGAAAGCCGCGGCGCCCATGCGCACGAGGACTATCCGGACCGCAACGACGAGCAGTGGATGAAGCACACCCTCGCCTGGTTCGACGACGCCACCGGCAAGGTGCGCCTCGATGACCGGCCGGTGCACAGCTTCACCATGACCAACGACATCGCCTACATCCCGCCGAAGGCGCGGGTCTACTAGGCCCTGTCGATGATCCGTCTTCCCTCCATGCTCAACGCGTCCGCGTCCAAGGAAAGCGTCTGATGGTCCAGCTCTCCCTGCCCAAGAACTCCCAGATCCAGAAGGGCCGTCACTTCGCCGCGCCGGCCGGCGCCAAGAAGGTCAAGACGTTCCGGATCTATCGTTACGATCCTGAAGGCACGGAAAACCCGCGCTGGGACACCTATGACGTGGACGTTGACGCCTGCGGCCCGATGGTCCTGGACGTCCTGATCCATATCAAGAACAACATCGACCCGACCCTGGCCTTCCGCCGGTCGTGCCGGGAAGGGGTCTGCGGCTCCTGCGCCATGAACATCGGCGGCCGCAACACCCTGGCCTGCACCCACGGCCACGACGAGGTCCCGGGTGGCCAGTGCCAGATCAGCCCGCTGCCGCACATGGCGGTGGTCAAGGACCTGATCCCGGACCTGACCCTGTTCTATGCGCAGTACGCCTCGATCGAGCCGTGGCTGCACACCACCACGCCCGAGCCGCAGAAGGAGTGGCGCCAGACCCCCGAGGACCGGGAGAAGCTGGACGGCCTCTACGAGTGCATCCTCTGCGCCTGCTGCTCGACCTCGTGCCCCAGCTATTGGTGGAACGGCGACAAGTATCTCGGCCCGGCCGCCCTGCTGCACGCCTACCGCTGGCTGATCGACAGCCGCGACGAGGCCACCGGCGAGCGTCTGGACGAGCTGGAAGACCCCTTCAAGCTCTATCGCTGCCACACCATCATGAACTGCGCCCAGGTCTGCCCGAAGGGTCTGAATCCCGCCAAGGCGATTGGCGAGATCAAGAAGATGCTGGTCGAACGGGTCGTCTAAGGCTTTTTTTGGATCGGCGCACGATCCGAACTGTGTTTGGAAAGTTGACGCCGCCGTCACTTTTCTGCATGGGGCATATATGAGCCAATCGGATGCGCATGTTGTGATCCTTGGGGCGGGCCATGCCGGCGGCACGGCCGCGGCCCTCCTCCGCCAGTACGGCCACACCGGCCTGATCACCATGGTGGGGGAGGAGCCGATCCCTCCCTACCAACGGCCGCCTCTGTCGAAGGCCTGGCTGAAAGGCGAGGCGGACGCCGATTCCCTCGCCCTGAAGCCGCTCGAGTTCTACGGCGAGCAGAACATCGACTTCCGGCCGAACCTGAAGGCCGTAAAGCTGGCCCGGTCGGATAAGACCGTGACCCTCTCCGACGGCTCCATCGTCTCCTATGACGTCCTGATCATCGCCACCGGCATGCGGCCGATCCGCCTGCCGATCGAGGGCGCTGACCTGGAAGGGGTGCTTACACTGCGCTCGGCCGCGGACGCCGAGGTGATCAAGGCGGCCCTGGGCCCCGGCAAGCGCCTGGCCATCATCGGCGGCGGCTATATCGGGCTGGAGGTCGCGGCCTCGGCGCGCGCCCTGGGCGCCGAGGCGGTGATCATCGAGCGCGAACCCCGGATCCTGGCGCGCAGCGCCTGCGAAGCGCTTTCCAACTTCTTCCACGGCTATCACCTGTCGCGCGGCGTCGAGTTCGTGCTGGGCGCGGGCGTCGAAGCCTTCGTGGGTGAAGGCGGCAAGGTGACGGGCGTTCGGCTGGCCGATTGCCGGGTGATCGAATGCGATGTCGTGCTGCTGGGCGTGGGGGCCGTCCCGAACGACGAGATCGCCCGGGAAGCCGGCCTGGAGTGCGCCCGCGGCATCGTGGTGGACCTGGAGGCCCGCACGGCCGATCCGAGCGTCTTCGCCATCGGCGACGTGACCCATCGCCCGCTGCCGCACTATGGCCGCATGTTCGGCCCCGAGAGCGTGCCGAGCGCCCTGGAGCAGGCCAAGCAGGCCGCCAGCGCCATCACCGGCCGGGCGGCGCCCACGCCGGAGGTGCCGTGGAACTGGTCCGACCAGTATGACCTGAAGCTGCAGATCGCGGGCCTGCCCTTCGACGCCGACAAGATCCTGCTGCGCGGCGATCCGGCCTCGGGCAAGTTTGCCGTGTTCCACCTGAAGGGCGATCAGGTGCAGTCAGTGGAGGCGATCAACTCGCCGCCGGAATTCATGATGGGCAAGCAACTGATCGCCAACCGCAAGTCGGTCGATCCCGCCAAGCTCGCCGATCCGTCCGTTTCCATGAAAGAGGTCGCCGTCTAAACGGCGACGAAGGGGAGTAAATGGCCAAAATCACCTATATCGAGCATGACGGCACCGAACATGTCGTCGACGTGAAGAATGGCCTGACGGTCATGGAAGGCGCGGTCAAGAACAACATCCCGGGTATCGACGCCGACTGCGGCGGGGCCTGCGCCTGCGCCACCTGCCACGTCTATGTGGACGAGGCCTGGCGCGAAAAGACCGGTTCGACCTCCGCCATGGAGGACTCGATGCTGGACTTCGCCGAGAACGTCGAGCCGAACAGCCGCCTGTCCTGCCAGATCAAGGTCACTGACGCGCTGGACGGCCTGATTGTCCGCATGCCGGAAAGCCAGCACTAGGCTTGAGCCCAGAACGAAAACGGCCCGGCGTCAGGCCGGGCCGTTTCCATAGCTATGTCCTGAGCTCTCAGGCGGCGTGTTCGCGCAGGCCATCGAGCTGGGAGATTATGGTCACCATGGCGCTCGAAGGCAGGATGTCGTCCTGGCCGTAGTCGCCGGACTCGATGATCGCGGCCAGACGGTCGCGCGCGCGGCTCACCCGGCTCTTGATGGTGCCGATAGCGCAGCCGCAGATTTCAGAAACCTCTTCATACGAAAGACCGCCGGCGCCGATCAGGATCAGCGCTTCACGCTGGTCGTCCGGCAGGCAGGCCAGGGCGCGTCGAACCTCGTCCAGCTCGAGGCTGGCGATGGGGTTGGAGGCCGCCTCCAGCGTGCGTTCGGCCACTTCCGGGTCGAGCTGGCTGGAGCGCCACGAGCGCCGCTTGTCGGAGTAAAACTGGTTGCGGAGGATCATGAAGGTCCAGGCCTTCATGTTGGTGCCCGGCTGATAGCTGCCGCGGTTGTTCCAGGCCTTCAACAGGGCGTCTTGAGCCAGGTCGTCTGCGGCCACAGCGTCCCGGCAGAGAGAGCGGGCGAAGGCCCGCATCTGGGGGATGAGGCCGGTCAGCTCGGCCTTGAAGATGTCGTCCGCGCGATCCTGGTCAGTCATGTGGTCACCTTCCATTCAGGCGGGGAGCCTACGCGCCCCTCGTGTCCTAAACGCGGCGAACCCCCGAAAGCTCCAAAACAGCTCAGAATCCGAGCTCGGGATGGCCGGCAGCGCCCTGGGCCGCCTCGGGCAGGTGACAGGTGAAGGTCGCGCCCGCGCCCGGCTCGCTTTCCAGGGCCACCCAGCCGCCATGCAGCTCGACCAGCGCCTTCACCAGGGCCAGGCCCAGGCCGGGCCCGCCGCGCTCGCGGCCGATGAAGCGGTCGAAGATGTGCGCCTGGACGTGGAACGGGATGCCGCGGCCGGTGTCGGTGACCTGGAGCTGCACCTCGCCCAGCCCGCGGCGCGCCGCCAGGGTGACGGTTCCGTCCGGCGGGGTCTGGCGGATGGCGTTCTCGGCCAGGTGGTCGAGGGTCTGGGCCAGACGGCGCACGTCGCCGCGCAGCAGACCGATGGTCGGCGAGTGCTCGATCCTGATCTTGACCCGCGCAGCGGCCGCTTCGCCCGCCCACCGCTCGGCGGCCTTGGCGATAAGGTCGGCGACGTCGACGTCTTCGAGGTCCAGCGCCATCTCGTCGGCGTCGATCTGCGCCATGTCGAGGACGTCGTCGATGGAGCGGGCGAGCTGGGTGGCGGCGATGCGGACGGCCGCGGCGTGGCCACGGCCCCGTTCCGACAGGTTTTCGCCCGAGCGTTCCAGCAGCTCCGAATAGCCGATGATGGTGGTGAGCGGGGTGCGCAGCTCGTAGGAGACGTTGCCGACGAAGTCGCGCTTCAGGCGTTCGGCCTCGGCCAGGGCGGCCGAACGGTCGGCCAGAGCGCTCTCCAGCTTGCGGGCGTCGGTGACGTCGGCGAAGGCGATCAGGGTCGCCCCGTCCGGCAGCGGGCGGCTCTGATAGACCACGATACGGGAGTCCGAGGTCTTTACCTCGCCCGAGATCGGGGCGCGCGCCTGCGGGTCGGGATCGGCCACCCGGCCCTTCAGCTCGCGCCAGAAGCCCATGTCGTGCAGCCGCGGCACGCAGAGATCGACCACGCCCTCGAAGTCGTGAGCCATGTCGAGCTGGGCCGGGGTTACGTTCCAGAACTGCTCGAAGGCTTCGTTGTGCAGGCGCAGGCGGCCGTCGGAGCCGAACACGGCGACGGCGTCGTTGAGCTTGTCGAGGGTGGCCTGCTGCACCTGGATCTGGGCGTTGTACTGGGCCTTCAGGCGCAGCTCGCCGGTGATGTCGGAGAACAGCAGCACGACGCCGCCCATGGGATGGGGCTGGCGGCCGACCTTGATGGTCCGTCCGTCGGGCAGGCTCCAGAGGTCGTCGGGGCCCGCGGCGGTGTCCTCGTAGCGGTCGAGCTCGGCGGCCTTCCACCGTGCATAATCGACGGTTTCGGGTAGCCGCCGGCGCTGGCGCAGGCGATCGAGCACCTCGCCGTGGGTGGGGCGCTCGACCAGCCAGGCGGGCTCCAGGCCCCAGAGCTCGGCGAAGGCGGTGTTGTGGAATAGCAGGCGCTTGCCCTCGCCGAAGATGGCGACGGCGTCGGCGATGTGGTTCAGGGTTTCGTCATGCGCCTCGACATGGCGCTTGAGCCCTTCGCGCAACTCCTCGGTCTCGGTGATGTCGTCGGCCCAGACGCCGACCCCGCCGCCCTCCAGCGGCTGGGCGGTCAGCAGGAAGGCGCGGCGGCGGCCCTCCACGGCGGTCCAGCGCACCGTCTGGCGACG
>LNAP01005842.1_pt1 | contig 10795 bp, 9 predicted proteins | sample 602601 | NCBI WGS metagenome assembly LNAP01 (sample SAMN02440304, study PRJNA202911) | soil metagenome | biome: Subtropical and temperate rainforests or woodlands; isolation source: soil samples (1 kg each in a 20% v/v slurry with milli Q water) were... ...
CATCTGGCACCACTAGCAAGGAGTGAATTCATGCAAGCCGTACAGCGTGAGATTGCTGAGCAGCTCAAGGTTCAGCCGCCATTCGCCGACCACGCAGCCCTTGAGGCCGAGGTCGCCCGGCGGGTCAGCTTCATTCAGGATTGCCTGGTCAATTCCGGGCTCAAGACCCTGGTACTCGGCATCAGCGGCGGCGTCGACTCGCTGTCCATGGGCGAGGGCATCGGCACGCCGCTCGTCCACCTCAACCGGACCGCGCAGAGAATCATCAACTGGAGGTTCGTCATGCCGGACTCGTCGCGGCCCGGCTTCGGACGCTACCTCTACTTCCCCACGCAGAACCACCTCACCATCTGCAAGCCAAAAACACAGCTCGATGAGAACTACAGCGCCGTCAGAGAATTCATCGCGCAACAGATGAGAAGGGAGGAGGAGAGAAAAAGCCGATCATAGCTGGTTCGGTGCTGGGCCGGTGCGGACGGCCGACCGCGCGCTTCCGCCGGCGTCGGCGGGATGATGGCGCGGCTGCCGCCGCCGTCCTTGCGTGAGGAGGCGCGTTTGAACTCCTCGCGCATCGGCCACTTGGCCTTTTCGGCCGCGACCTGAACGCATTCGATCAGTGCGGTGTTCTTGGCCTCGCGTCGGTGCGCCTTCATGTCGCCGTCACGATAGGCGTTCAGGATTCGGAACTCCATCGGGTCCATGTTGACGAGGTGCGCCAGCTTGTCCATCTGGCACTCGATCGCAAAGTCCATCGCGGTGACGCCGAAGCCGCGCATGGCGGTGGCAGGCGTCCGGTTGGTGAAGACGCAATAGACGTCGCCATAGACGTTGGGGATGGTGTAGGGGCCCGGAAGGTGCGCTGCGCATTTCACGGCGGCGTAGCTCGACAGCCTCGTATAGGCGCCGCTGTCGAAATAGGCCCGGATTTTTCGCGCGACCACTCGGCCATCGCGCATTACGCCATCCTTGATATAGATGCGTTCGGCGCCGCGCGGCGGTCCGTACTGCATCTCCTCCTCGCGACCGAACACATAGCGGACGGGACGCCCGGTCAGCATCGCGCCGAGGATCGCGAGCGGCTCGGTCAGCGTATCGACTTTGCCGCCAAAGCCGCCGCCGACAGTGCCGCCGATGAAGTGGAAGGTGTTGGAAGGCACGTCCAGAATCTTGGCGCAGGTGTCGACCGAGAAGAACAGGGCCTGCGTCGAGGTGTAGACGACATAGCGGCCGTTGGTGTCGGGGGCGGCGATCGCGCCGTTGGTCTCGGTCGGGGCGTGCTCGATCGGCGACATCTGGTAGCGTTGCTCGAGCACGTGGTCGGCGGTCGCCAGCGCCGCGTCGGCGTCGCCGAAGCGCAGTTTTTGGTGATCGTAGGTCTCGTGATAGGTGAAGGTGTTCTTGGGATAGATCTCGTTGACGACGGGGGCGCCTGGCTTCAGCGCATCCTCGACGTCGAACACCGCCGCCAGCGGTTCGTAGTCGACCTTGACCTTTGCGACCGCCTCAAAGGCCTCGCGCTCGCCGTCGGCAACGATCGCGACGATCGGCTCGCCCTTGTAGCGGACCTTGTCGACCGCCAGCGACGGCTCGTCGTCCTTGCCGAAATTGATCAGGCTCAGAAGCGTGTTGAGATTGACCGGCACGTCGGCGCCGCGGATGACCCGGCGTACGCCGGCCGAGCGCTCGGCCTCGGTGGTATCGATGCGGCGAATTCTGGCATGCGAATGCGCCGAACGGACGACCTTCAAATGCAACATCCCCTGCAGCTGGTGGTCGTTGAAATAGCTGGACGTGCCCGTGACATGGCCAAGCATGTCCTGGCGCTGGGTGCCCTTGCCGATCTCCTTCAGATTGTCGTCGCGCTCGTCGGCGAAGATGTCCTTGCGCAGTTCCAGCATGGTCACGTTCCCTTAGGCGCTGACCCGGCCGCCGGCGGCGGCGAGGATGGCATTGATGATCGGCTCGTAGCCGGTGCAGCGGCAGATGTTGCCGGAGATGGCCTCGATGACCTCGTCGCGGCTCGGGGCGGGATTGCGGTCGAGCAGGGTTTTTGCGGCCATCAGCATGCCCGGGGTGCAGTAGCCGCACTGTGCCGCAAAATGATCGGCGAAGGCGCGCTGCAGCGGATGCAGATTGGGACCCTGCTTCATGCCATCGAGAGTCTCGATGGAGCGGCCGGCCACCGCTTCCGCCAGCGTCAGGCAGGAGAGGTGTATCTCACCGTCGATCAGCACACTGCAGGCGCCACAGCCGCCCTGGCCGCAGCCAAATTTGGGCGTCATGTCGCCGATCAGTTCGCGCAGCGCCACAAGGAGATTGGTGCCGCCGTCGACGAAGATCGCGACGTCGCGGCCGTTGTGACGAAATTGCAGGGGGATCTTGGACATGAGGTCTATTCCCAGTCTATTCCTGGCCGGACAACAGACGACGCAGATGGACGCCGACAATCTCACGGCGATACCAGGCGCTGCCGAGCGCGTTGTCAGATGGCGATGTTCCTTCAGTCGCAGCGGACGCCGCAGCGGCGATGGTCGTGGTGTCCAGCGAGCGGCCCTCGAGTGCGCGCTCGGCAGCGCGGGCGCGGATCTGCGTCGGCGCCATCGAGCCCAGTGCGATCCGGGCGCCTGCGATCCGGCCGCCACTGATCGGCAGCAGCGCGGCAAGCGTGATGACCGAGCCGCCCTTCGGTTTGATGCGCGCGATCTTGCGATAGCGGAACGCGTCCGCGCTTGCCGGCCGGGTGCAGGACACCGACAGCACCAGTGCCCCGGCCTGACGCTCGCGCGCCTGCAGGAATTCCTCGATCGGAACGTCGCGTGCTCCAAAGCCGCCTTGAACGGCGACGGTCGCGTCGAGTGCCAACAGCGCGACGGTGAAATCGCCATAGGGGTTCGTTGCAAACAGATTGCCGCCCACCGTGCCCATGTTGCGCACGGCGGGACCGCCGATCGAGCGGGCAGGGGCATGTAAGAAGCCGAGGTCCCGTTCGGCCAGGATGCGCGCGAAGGTGACGCTGGCCCCCAGGGTCACGCGTGGGCCGGATGGGTCGATCCGGGTCAACGCCTGGTCCTGCGCCCGAACGACGGTCGAGATCGCAACATCGCCCTCGTTGAGCGCACGCATCACCAGCGTGCCGCCGCCGAGATAGCGCGCACTACGGTCTGACGACAGCGCCCCAGCCGCTTCGCTCGCACTTGCAAAGGTCTTCACTGTCACGGCCATCTATGCGACCTCCTTCAGATGGCGGCGGATCACATCGAATCCGGCCTGATAGATGTCTTCGGCGACCATGTGGGTGATGCGGTCCCTGTCCTCGGGCTTCGTCGTGAAACGTGATTCCCAGTGCCAGAACGTGCGGTCGCCGTCGGTCACCGGAAGCAGGCGGACATGGGCGACGTAGTTGAACATCGGGATCGGGGTATCGAGCAGGCAATAGCTGAAGCTCTGTTCGAGGTCGGACAGTGCGAGCAACTGCTCACGCAGTTCGGAGCCGTCCTTGAGCCTGAAGCGCCGGATACAGCCGACCTTGTCCGATGAGTGGGCGCGCTCGATCGAGGACGTCGCAACCGCCGGGTGCCAGCGGTCATGTCCGTTGAAATCGCGCAGCATCGACCACGCCGTATCCGTCGGCGCATCCAGAATCGTGCTTTTGACGATATGCGGCACGACCGTCAGCCTCCGAACACGCGCTTCAGCGCGTCAAAACCGCCCTGGAACACGCCGCCGCCGATACTGCCGACGAGTTCTGCCTCGCGCTCCGGCGCGCAATCGAACTCGGCGGTCCACTCCATGAACGTCTGGTCGCCGTCGGTCACCGGTGTTAGTCGCAGCGTCGCGACGTAGTTCTCGACGCCCATCGGGGATTCCAGGATCGAGTAGGTGCAGAACATGTCGTAGTCGGACAGACCGAGCAGCTTCTCGCGAATGCGGTCGCCGTTCCGCAGGCGAAAATCCCTGACACAGCCAATTTTGTCCGATGGCTCGCCGCCCTCGATCCGGCTTTCCGCAATTGCGGGATGCCAGTTCGGCAGGCCGTTGAAGTCACGCACCCGCGCCCAGACGCGGTCGTTGCGCGCATTGACGACGGTGGAGACGTAGACGCGGGGCATGGGGCAGACCTCAGCTCTTCTTCCGCGGACCGCGTTCGCTCGGTGGTTCGCCGCCTTCGGCCGATGTCGTCGGCGGAGGAGCCGGCTTGTCGCCGCCGCCCTTGCGTGCAGACTCCTTGATGCCCTGCAGATCGCGGGCCTCGCGGATCAGGCCCGGCATCTTGGCGAGACTGCCGCCTTCCACGCCGATGTCGGCGAGAAGCGAGTCGATCAGCGGCGCCTGGACGCGATAGCGCAGCGCCGAGTCGATCACCTCGTCGGTGGCGCTCCGACCGCCATTGCCGCCGTCTCCGCCATGCCCGCTGCCGTGGAGGCCGGCGACCTGGAGGATGCGGATGCCCTCGATCTTTTCCATCGGCTTGACGCTCTCGCGCACGATGCCCTCGACACGGTCGAGCAGCTTTCTGCGGAAGAGCGAGTAGCGCGCCTGGTCGGTCAGCACATTTTCGGCTTCGTTGAGCATGCGCTGTGCCTCGGCTTCGACTGCGGCGCGCACCCGCTCGGCTTCCGCGGCGATGCGGGTTTCTTCGGCCTGCTTTTCGGCGAGCATGACCTCGACGGTCCTGCGACGCTTTGCGATCTCGCTCTCGCGCGCGGTGATGACCCGCTCGGTCGCCTCCGTGGCCCGCATCCGCGCCTCTTCGGCCATCGCCTTGGCGGCGGATTCCTCCAGCGATTTCTGGTGAATGGCGATCGCCTTTTCCATGAGGACGGTCTCGACCTCCTTCTCGCGATTGACCTCGAGCTTGCGCAGTTCCCGCTCGCGGCCGACACGCGCCTCGTCGAGACCGCGATCGGATGCGATGCGGGCACGCTCCACTTCCTCGCGGGAGGCGATCTCGGCCTCCTGCAGCGACTGGATGCGGGCGACCTCGAGCTGCTCGATCGCGCGGCGGCGTTCGAGGCGGGCGGCTTCCAGCGCCTGCTCCCGCGACACGTCCGTGGTCTCGACCTCCTTGCGGGCTACAATTTCGGCCTGCCGGACCTGGCGGTCCGCGTCGATCCGCTCGGATTTCTTGGCGGATAGCGCAATGACACGGTCCTCGTCGGCGATCTCGATCGCCTTCTTCTGCTCGATATTGAGGACTTCGCGCGTCTTGGACGCGTTGATCCGTTCGGCCTCGACCGCGAGATCGACGCCAATGCGTTGGCGCTCGATGGAGTCGCGTCGCTTCAGCTCCGCGGCCTCGAGCACGCCGGTCCGCTCGATCTCCAGCGAACGCGTATCGCGCTCGGCCTGGATGCGCTCGGCTGCGACCGCCTTCTCCTGGGCGATGCGGGCCGCTTCGATCGCCTCGCGAGAGGCGATGTCGGCTTCCTCGACAGCGCGGTTGCGGGCGATCTCCAGCGAACGGACGCGCTCCTCCTGGGCGATGCGTGTAGCCTCGGTGGTCTCCCGCGCGGCGATGCCGGCGACCTCCAGCGTCTGATTTCGCTCGATCTCGAGCTGCCGCGTGCTCTGCTCGGCGGAAATGCGCTCGGCGGCAAGCATGCGCTCGCGGGCAATACGTGCGGCCTCAACGGCCCGTTGCGCCTCGATCTCGGCCTCCTGGATGGTGCGAACCTGCTGGATCTCCAGCGCACGGGTGCGTTCGTCCGAAGAGATGCGCTCGACATTGACGACCAGCGTTTGGGCGATGCGTGCCCTCTCGGTGGCTTCGCGGGCCGCGATCTCCGCCTCGTCGACGGCGCGGGTACGCTCGATTTCGCGGCGCCGTGTCTCTTCTTCGTTGGCGATGCGGGCGTCAGTTACGATGCGGTCCTGCTGGATCCGAGCTTTCTCGATCGCTTCGCGCGCAGAGATCTCAGCTTCCTCGACGGTGCGCATCCGCTCGATCTCGCGCTGGCGGACCTCGCCCTCCGATGCAATGCGTGTCGTGTCGATCGAGCGCTGGTTGGCGATTCGGGTCTTCTCGATGTCCTCGCGGGCCAGCAGTTCCTTCTCTTCGATGGTGCGGGTGCGCTCAATCTCCTTCTGGCGGGTCTCGCGCTCGGAGGCGATCCGTGCCTCCGCAATCGCCTGGTCATTGGCGATCCGCGCGCGTTCGATCGTCTCGCGCGCCGAGATCTGCGCCTGCTCCGCCTCGGTCTCGCGCAGCGCCCGTTCGCGGGCGACTTCGGTGCGCTGGAGTGCGCGGCGCATCTCGATGTCGCGTTCCTGCTCCAGCCGTGCGGTTTCGCTCTCGCGCTCGATTTCGAGCGCCTGCCGTTCGGCTTCCAGATTTGCGGGTGCGGATCTTGATCATCGAGTCCTGCTCGATGTCGTTGCGCAGCTTGCGCCTGGCCTCGATGTCCTGCATCAGCTGGGTCAGGCCCTCGGCGTCGAAGCGGTTCGAGGGGTTGAAGAACTCGAGGTCGGTCTGGTCGAGGTCGGTGATGGCGACAGATTCGAGTTCGAGGCCGTTCAAGGCGAGGGCTTCGGCGGCATTGGTCTTGACGCGCGCGACATAGTCACCGCGGCGCTCGTGCATTTCCTCCAGGGTCATCTCGGAGGCGACCGAGCGGATCGCAGAAATGAACTTGCCGGCGAGCAGAGCGTGGAGCTGCTCCGGCTCCATGGTGCGGCGGCCCAGTGTCGCGGCCGCAATCGACACCGCTTCCCCGGTGGCCTGGACGCGGACATAGAAGTCCGCCTCGATGTCGACGCGCATGCGGTCGCGGGTGATCACCGCGTCCTGCCTCGAACGCACTATGCCCATCGGCAGCACGTTCATGTTGACCGGGGTGTAATCGTGGATGAAAGGCAGGACGAAGGCACCGCCGTTGATCACCACGCGTTCGCCGAGGAAGCCGGTGCGGACGAACGACACCTCCTTGGAGGAACGGTGGTAGAGCCAGTTGACGATGTAGACGCCGACCACGATCACGATGATCGCGACGATCAGCCAGAGGATGAGCTCGCCGACCAGGATCCCTGACATGTTTCCCTCCCTCAATCTTACAGGCGTTATCGCGCGCCGATCGCCTTGAATTTGCGTACCTGCTCCGTCAGAGCCCGTTCCACCGGCAGCCGCTCCATCGAGGAGGCTCCGTAGAAGCCGTGACAATAACGGGTGTTCTTCATGATGAAATCGGCATCCGCAGGATCCGCGATCGGCCCCCCATGGGCGAGCACCAGAATGTCGGGATTGACGCTGAGCGCAGCGGAGGCCCAGGTGTCGATCCGGGCCGGGCAGTCCTGGAGCTTCGGTGCGGTCTGCGCGCCGATCGTCCCGCCGGTGGTGAGCCCGAGATGGCAGACGATGATGTCGGCGCCGGCGATCGCCATTGCGGCCGCTTCCTTCTCGCTGAAGACATAGGGCGTCGTCAGCAAGTCCTTCTCGCGCGCCTTGGCGATCATGTCGATCTCCAGCGCATAGGACATGCCGGTCTCTTCGAGATTGGCGCGGAAGACTCCGTCGATCAGGCCAACGGTTGGAAAGTTCTGCACGCCAGCGCAGCCGAGCGCCTTGAGATGGTCGAGAAACACATCCATATCGCGGAACGGATCGGTGCCGTTGACGCCGGCAAGCACCGGTGTCTTGTGGACCACGGGCAGCACTTCGCCGGCCATCTCCAGCACGATGGCGTTGGCGTCGCCGTAGGCCATCAGCCCCGCGAGCGACCCGCGGCCGGCCATGCGGTAGCGGCCGGAATTGTAGATCACGATGAGATCGACACCGCCGGCTTCCTCGCACTTGGCCGACAGCCCGGTACCGGCGCCGCCGCCGACGATCGGCTCGCCGCGCTTCGCCATCTCGCGAAAGCGCCTCAGGAGGGTAACGCGTTCAAACCGGGCCATCGGTCACCTCGCTAGTCTCCGGCGCGCCCCGCCGCGTCCGAACAGTGTTCGGAACGCGCTCACGATGGTCGAGGCGAATTCGGGATCGTTGATGTTCTGCTTGACGCGGATGAGTTGCCTGTTGCCGGTCGCGCGCACTGTGCGCTCCAGCGCGCGAAATAGCGCAGTGTCCGCCTCCGGGTCCCAGAACGGCTGGCCACGGGCATCGAGAGCGGAAACGCCACCCTCGGGGAGGAAAAAGCGCACAGGCCCGTCCATCTGGTTGAGCCGCTCGCCGATCCAGCGGCCCATGCGCTCGTTCTCTTCCACCGTCGTCCGCATCAACGTCACCTGCGGATTGTGGACGTGGAATTTGCGGCCGCGATAGCGCTCGGGGATAGTGTCGGGCGCTCCGAAATTGACCATGTCGAGCGCGCCGACCGAGCCGACATAGGGCAGGCGGGTGCGGATAACAGCGCCGAAGCGATCCTCCGTCGCCGGAAACACGCCGCCCATCAGCAGGTCACAGATCTCGGTGGTAGTGAGATCGATCACGCCGGCAAGCTGGCCGGAATCGACCAGCTTCTCCATCGATCGTCCGCCGACGCCGGTGGCGTGGAAGACCAGGCACTCGGAATCCTCGTGCAGATCGGCCGCGATCTTCTGCACCGCCGGCGTGGTGACGCCGAACATGGTGATGCCAATCGACGGCAGCCCGGTGCTCGCGGCGCGCTCCTTCGTCTCGCGCTGGTCGAGCCGCGCCTTGACCATTCCGGCGATGGCATTGGCGCCGTTCGACAGCACTGCGCGCGAGATCGAATTGAGGCCCTGCACGTCAGTGACCGAGTACATCATCGTGATGTCGGCGGGGCCGACGTAGGGTCCGACGTCACCCGAGGCGACCGATGAGATGATCAACTTCGGCACGCCGATAGGGAGGGTGCGCATGCCGGGCGCGACCAGCGACGCGGCGCCGGAGCCGCCGGCGGAGATCACACCGGCGATATTGCTCTGGCGCTTGATCCAATTGGCAAACGCATCCGCCATCGCGGTAACAGCAACACCGCGATCTGGACCGAACACGGCCGAACCGCCGCGGCCATGGTTCAGGGCGATCTCTTGCGCGGAGACGTCGCAGGTCGCGTGCTTGCCGCTGGTGGAGACGTCGACCAGTCGCGTACGCAGGCCACTTTCGGCGATGATGTCGCGGATGAACCGAAGCTCCGTCCCCTTGGTGTCGAGCGTACCGACGACGAGGATCACGGGTGCGCCAGCGGTTTGCGCTGTCACCGGCTCACGCTTGCGCCGTGCGTTGTCGTCGAGGCGCGCAACTTGTGTTGAGAGCGTTCGCGCCGCCGCTTCGATCCGTGCGATCGGCACCGGCTGCGACCAGCGCGTCGGCAGGGTGGGATTGGAGATGTAGATTCGTGTTGGGCCGCTCGCGCGCGCCGGCTGAGGGACCGGCTTTGCTTCGCCGCCGGCAGCCGGCACATCGATGTCGGGCTCCAGTTCGGCATGAAGTCCGACGCCGAGCAGGCGCTGCTGTAACCCGCGGTCGGCAGCCAGGCGACGAGAGTCGATGATGCGGTTGATGCGGCCGTTGACCATGATCGCGACGTTGCGCGAGATCGCTGTGGCAACGCCGATGTTCTGCTCGATCACGAGCACGGCCATGTCGCCGTCCTCGCCGAGCCGCAGCAGCATTTCCTCGACCTGGGCGACGATGACGGGCGCAAGCCCCTCGGTCGGCTCGTCCATGATCAGCAGATGCGGATTGATCAGCAGCGCGCGCGAGATCGCGAGCATCTGCTGCTCGCCGCCGGAAAGCTGGCCGCCGCCATGGTCCTTGCGTTCGGCCAGCCGCGGAAAGATGTCGTAGATGCGCTCGACGGTCCAGGGGCCAGGCCGCATTCCGCCGGCCAGCCGCAGATGTTCGTCGACGCTGAGCGAACGCCAGAGCCGGCGGCCCTGCGGCACATAGCCGACGCCGAGGCGCGCAATATGGGCCGGCGGCCGGCGCGTGATATCCTCGCCGCGGACGCGGATCGAGCCGCCGCTGACCGGCACCAGGCCCATGATGGCCTTGCACAGCGTGGTCTTGCCCATGCCGTTGCGGCCGACCACGGAGAACACACCGGCGTCGAGCGAGAGGTCGACGCCCTGGAGCGCATGCGAGTGGCCGTAAAAGACGTCGAGGCCCCGGACCTCGAGCGCGGCGGCGCTGCGGCGGACCTCATTCATGGCCGCCTCCGAGATAAAGCTCCTGCACCTCGGGATCGGACTGGATCTCTTCCGGTAGTCCCTCCTTGAAGATGCGGCCGTTGTGCATCATCGTCACGCTCTCGACGACGCGCAGCGCCACGTCCATGTCGTGCTCGATGATGATGTAGCCGATATGCGCCGGTAGCGAGGTCAGGATCTCGACCAGCTCGGCCCGCTCGGTCGGCGAGAGGCCGGCGGCAGGCTCATCGAACAGCACGAAGCGCGGCGCGCCGGCAAGCGCCAGTGCGATCTCAAGCTGACGCTGCTGGCCATGCGCGAGCTCGGCGACGCGCTGGTCCTTCACCGCGGTCAGATGCACGGCCTGCACCAGACTGTCGGCGGCATGCATCAGCGCGTCGTTCTGCCCCGGGCGTAAAAACGAGAATCGCCCGCGCGAGACGCCGCGGCAGGCGAGATAGACATTGTCCTGCACAGTGAGGCCGGGAAACAGCGCTGAGATCTGATAGGTGCGCCTGAGACCTCGGCGGATGCGCTCGTAGGGCGGGAAGTGCGTGACGTCCTCGCCGAAGAAGCGGATGGTGCCGGAGGAGGGTGGGAAGTCGCCGGTGATGCAGTTGAACAGCGTGGTCTTGCCGGCGCCGTTGGAGCCGAGCACGGCGCGGCGTTCGCCGGGGCGCACGGTGATGGTGACGTCGGTCAGCGC
>LNAP01008839.1_pt1 | contig 10794 bp, 11 predicted proteins | sample 602601 | NCBI WGS metagenome assembly LNAP01 (sample SAMN02440304, study PRJNA202911) | soil metagenome | biome: Subtropical and temperate rainforests or woodlands; isolation source: soil samples (1 kg each in a 20% v/v slurry with milli Q water) were... ...
CGTCAAAGGCTCTGCGGGGTTTCTTCTCTGTCATGCTCGTATGTACTCAGGGGGCCAATGGGCCCCTATCGATGTGTCCAGAATTATTGGACCATGACAGACCTTGTTGCTACGGTATGTCCACGTAATTTGAAAACTTACTTAAATAGAGAAATATCCATGCAAATGCACCATCATTCCCTTAAGAAGCTGTCTTCGACAATGCTGTTTATTGCGCTGTCCTCTGTACTGGCCGCATGCGGCGGCGGCGGAGGAGGTGGCAGTGATAACAGCGCCACAGCCATTGATACCACCCAGCTCAAGGGGCGCTGGGTTACGGCATCGGGCATCACTCCAGCCGTGACGGCTGTGGTGGTGCCTGAGGCTTCCGGCACGGCCAACGCCTGGCTACTGGCCCAGGATGCCAGTCGGCTTGTCAAGCTGGTGGTGCGCAGCGACGGCAGCACCACTGGCAAGTCCTATGCGTTGAGCCAGGGCAACGCTACGGGCCAGGCAGTCACTGGGCAAGTCACGGCAGCGCTCACGTCAACGCCCAAGAGCATCTCGTTCACAGGCGTCAATGCAGGGGTCATTGCGTTGAGCCTGAGCGATGCACTCGCTGCACCGGCTGTCCAGGCGGATGCGGAAGGAACCTGGCGCGCCACCCTGGGTGGCAACGCCCAGACCATTCAATGGAGTGTTGCCGCTACGGGGGCGCTGTCGGGGAGCGCCACTTCCGGTTGCTCCTATACGGGGGGCATTTCTGCCATCGCGAGCACAGCGGCCTACAGCGTGCAGCTCAATGAAAGCTGCCCCGATGGGACCAAGACCGCGTTTGGCGGAATTGCTACGCTCAATGCGTCCAAGAGCGGGTTGACGGTGGTGTTGGCCAGCGCGGATGAGGCCCGTGGCGCTGCGGTCTTCTTCTCAAAGTAACAACGTTTAGCATCCTGCCAAGAGCCTGGCTTTGCAAATGCAAAACCAGGCTCTTGTCTGTCTATAGTCGGCACCCTCAGATCACTCCGCATGTCCGTATCCGCCGCGCCCTCTGAACTTGAACAGGCTTTGGCAAAACTCACGCCATTTCTCTGGCGGGCCTTGTGGCTGAGCGTATTTGCAGGTCTGCTGGTTCTGGTGCCTACGGTTTACATGTTCGAGGTGTATGACCGCGTGGTCAACAGCCGTAACGCGATGACGTTGGCGATGCTGACGCTGGTGGTCTTGATGGCCATTGGTGTGATGGAGATGCTGGAGTGGGCGCGTTCAGAAACCTTGCGTGAAGCGGGCGGGTTGCTGGACCGAGCCCTGGCGCTTCGACTGTTCGACGCCATTCACGCGGACCATTTGAAGCAAGGGGCCACGATGGGCGCGCAACCCTTGGCGGATCTGCGTGTGGTGCGTGATTTTTTTCATGGACCAGCGTTGGGGGCTGCCCTGGAGACTCCCATTGCGTTCATTTTTTTGGTCCTGCTGTTTGTGATCAATCCGGTGCTCGGCTGGGTGTCGTTAGCGGCCGCGCTAATGCAGTTTGCGCTGTCGTGGTTGAACGAGCGGAGCACCAGTCCAGCGCTCTTGAACGCCAACAAGGCGGACATGGGGGCAAGGGCGAATATCGATGGAACGCTGCGCCACAGCGATGTCGTCGCATCGATGGGCATGGAGCAAGACATGCGTCGCCGCTGGCTTGCCTTGCACGAAGAGAGTCTGGGGCTGCAATCTGAGGCATCAGACCATGCGGGCGTGTTCCAGGCGCTGGGCAAGATGCTGCAAACCACGCTGTCTTCCGCGCTCCTTGGCCTGGGCGCCTGGTTGTTGATGCGCGACCAGTTGTTTGGCGGCCCCGGCATGTTGATCGTTGGGTCGGTTCTTGGTGGACGCGTTGTTGCGCCGCTGGTGCAACTGGTGTCTCAATGGCGCGCGGTGGTTCAAGTACGGGGTGCTTGGGCGCGGCTTGGGCACCTGCTCGTCAAGGTACCCCCGCAAGGGGCGGCCATGTCGCTGCCAAGGCCGCGAGGGCGCCTCGCGGTAGAAGGCCTTGTCGCGGGCCCCGCTGCGGGCGCAGCGCCTTTTGTCAAGGGCGTCTCCTTCTCCTTGCAGCCCGGCGAAGTGCTCGTCGTTCTGGGCGCTTCCGCATCCGGCAAAACCACGCTGGCGCGCATGCTTGTCGGCCTTTGGGCTCCTTTGGCAGGCTCTGTTCGCCTGGACGGGGTGGACGTCAGTGTGTGGAACAAGGCAGAGTTGGGCCCCCACGTGGGATACGTCCCCCAAGACGTCGAGTTGATGGAGGGAACTCTGGCAGAGAACATCGTCCGTTTCGGTGATGTGGACGAGCGGGCCATGCATGAGGCGGCCCAATCGGTGGGCCTGCATTCGTGGATTACATCGCTGGCCCTGGGATACAACACGCCGGTAGGCGATGCCGGTGTGATGCTGTCCGGGGGACAGCGCCAGCGTGTTGCACTGGCTCGTGCCCTTTACGCGGCGCCCGTTTTTGTGGTGTTGGATGAGCCGAATGCCAGCCTCGATGAGGTGGGAAATGCGGCTTTGGTCGAAACCCTGCGTGACTTCAAGTCCCGGGGAACGACGTTTGTTGTGATGACCCATCTGCCCAGCGTGCTGGGTGTTGCAGACAAGCTGCTCATCTTGCAAGGCGGCGTGCAGCAGGCCTTTGGACCACGTGATGAAGTGCTGGCGACGCTGCGCAGCGCGACAGCCGCAGCACAGTCCTTGGCGGCGGCTCCAGCGCGGGCTTCCTGATCGCGTTCACCATTTACACAAGGCGCTCCGATGGCCATCAGTGGTTTTTTCTCCCGCAGTGAAGTCACCCTTGCATTGCGCAGCTTGCGGCGCGAATGGATCGTGATAGCGATTTTCAGCATGGTCGCCAATGTGCTCATGTTGACGCCGACGCTTTACATGTTGCAGGTCTATGACCGCGTGCTCGTCAGTCGAAGTGAGCTGACCCTGGTTGCGGTGTCGCTCATGGTGCTCTTCCTGCTGACTGTCATGGCGTTCGCGGAATGGGCGCGTTCGCGGTTGCTTGTGCGCACGGGTGTGCGCCTGGACCGTTTGTTGGCCGAACGGGTTTTCTCCGCAGGGTTTGCACGTGGTGTGCGCCATGGCGGGGGAACCCCGGTGCAGTCGTTCAGCGATTTGACGGAGGTTCGCCAGTTTTTGACCGGGCCCAGCATCTTCGCGTTTTTCGACTTGCCATGGACGCCTGTCTACATTGGTGTGCTGTTCATGCTGCACCCCTTGTTAGGCGGCGTGGCCATTGTGTTTGCCCTGATTCAAGCCGCATTGGCCTGGCTCGGGCATCGGCGTACGCTGGCACCCTCTGAGGCGCTGGCAAAGGCCCAAACGAAGGCGAACGGATATTTGCTTGGCAAGCTGCGTAACGCGGAAGCCATCGAAGCCATGGGCATGTTGCCGAACCTGTTCCACCGCTGGCACCAGTTGTATGCAAGTTATACCGAGCTGCATGCAAAAGCCCAGGGCCTGACGCACCGAGTGACAGCGTGGAGCAAATCAGTGCGCTACGCGCAGCAGTCGCTGTCGCTGGCAGTGGGCGCGTTGCTGGTTATTGATGGTCAGTTATCAGCGGGCGCGATGATTGCTGCGAACGTGTTGATGAGCCGTGCCCTGGCGCCCATTGATCAATTGGTGAGCGCGTGGCGCAGTTTCCTGAGCGCACGTGAAGCATTTGTGCGGCTGGAACAACTCTTGACGGCGCAACCGTCCGTGCCAAAGACAGGCGATGCACTGCCCCGCCTGCAAGGCGAGGTTCAATTGCTGGACTTGCACGCCACCGCGCCCGCGCGGGATGTGCCGATTCTTCAGCACATTGATCTGCGTGCGGTCCCGGGCACACTCACGGTGGTGCTGGGACCATCGGGCTCGGGCAAGTCCACGCTGGCGCGGGTGCTGGTGGGTATATGGCCCGCGTCCCATGGCGCGCTGCTGCTTGATGGATGGCCCATCGCGGCATGGGGCCCCGACGCGCTGGGCCCTCAAATCGGTTACTTGCCCCAGGACACGGCCCTTTTCAGTGGAACCATCGCTGAAAATATTGCCCGGTTTTCCGACATGGACTCCAAGAAGGTGATCGCTGCAGCCCAATGTGCCGGATTGCATGAGATGGTCCTCAGGTTTCCCAAGGGCTATGACACACCCATCGGCGATGCGGGACGTCTGCTGTCTGGCGGACAGCGCCAGCGCATCGGCTTGGCTCGGGCGCTCTATGGAGATCCGGCCCTTCTGGTGCTTGATGAACCCAATGCGCATCTGGACGACGCGGGGGACGCAGCGCTGCTTGAAACCGTGCGCCAACTCAAGGCGCGTGGAAAAACGGTCGTCATGGTGACCCATCGCCCAGGCATATTGACCCTGGCTGACCAAGTGATGGTGTTGCGCGCGGGGCAAGTGCAGTTTCTGGGGCCGCGTGACCAGGTGCTTGCACAAATGCAGGCCGCGCGCAATCTCACGCCGTCACAGGCGGCAGGCGTATCGCCACGCTCTCAGCCCATGCTGGCATGACACCACGGACTCCCCCTCTTTTTGCTGACCCCTTTCGCATTTGATCTTCATGGCAAACCCCGAACCTTCGCACACGTCCGCTTCGCTTTCTGCGCACTCGCGAGCGCAATCAATACCGATGGCTTCGTCCGATACGGGCCGCGCCGCACGCATCGGTTTGTGGGTGCTTGGATTGGGGCTGGGCGGATTTCTGCTGTGGGCTGCCATTGCTCCATTGGACGAAGGCGTACCAAGCCAGGGGGTTGTCGCGATCGACACCAAGCGCAAAGCGGTGCAGCATCTCAGCGGGGGCATCGTCAAACAGGTGTTTGTGCGTGAGGGAGACGTTGTGAAAATGGGCCAGCCGCTCATATCCCTGGATAAGGCGGTGGCAAACGCCAACTACGAGGCAGTTCGCCAGCGGTATCTGAGTCTGCGCGCGGTACAAGGCCGGTTGCTGGCAGAGCAATCAGGCGCTGCTTCGATTACTTTTCACCCGGACCTGCAGGCGGCTGCGCAAGATCCGCTGATCAGCCAGCAGATGAAGAACCAGGAGCAATTGCTGCTGTCGCGCCGTGCAGCATTGCGCGCCGATCTTCAGGGCATTGAAGAAGGCATTGAAGGCCAGAATGCTTTGATGCGGGCCTACGCCGGCATGCTGACAAGTCGGCGTGGACAGGTTGCCTTGTTGGAAGACGAGCTGCGCCACACACGCGAGCTCGTCAAGGAAGGCTACTCGCCGCGCAATCGACAGCTTGAACTAGAGCGACTGGTGGCCGAATCCAATGTGTCCATTGCCGAACTGCTGGGCAATACGTCGCGTGCACAGCGCGGCATTGGCGAGATGCGCCAAAAAGCGCTGGCACGCCAACAGGAATACCGCAAAGAGGTTGAAACCACGCTTGCAGACGTCACTCGCGACGTGCTGTCCGACGCGGAGAAATACCCGGCACTGAAAGCGGACCTGGACCGCATGGACATTCGGGCCCCCGCAGCGGGGCAGGTGGTGGGTCTGGCTGTGCAAAGTGTGGGTGCCGTGGTTCAGGCTGGACAGCACCTCATGAGCATTGTTCCCCCCGACGAACCTTTGGTGCTGGAAGCCCGTATTGCCCCCCACCTCATCGACAAGGTTCGCCCAGGCCTTGAAGCCGATGTGCGATTCACGGCGTTTTCGCACTCGCCGCAATTGGTGGTGCAGGGAGAGCTTGCATCTGTCTCTGCAGACTTGCTGACGGATGCGCAAAGTGGCGTTTCATACTACCTCGCGCGCGTCAGGGTGACGCCTGCCGGCATGAAGACGCTCGGAGTGCGCCATTTGCAGCCTGGTATGCCCGCCGAGGTAGTAATCAAGACCGGCGAGAGAACCATGCTGACCTATCTTCTGGCGCCTCTGCTCAAGCGGATGGCTGGCTCTTTGAAGGAGGAGTAGGCATGGCACGATCCCGCTATTCGGCCCGCTGCACCGGTGGGGTGATTGCGTCATTGATGACCTTGTTGGCCCAACCTGCCTGCGCCATGGATTTGATGCAGGCTTACCAAACGGCGCTCCAGCAAGACTCCACTGTGCGTGCCGCACGCGCTGCCACCGAAGTGGGTGACGAGCGTATCGAGCAGGCCAAGGCACAGAGATACCCCAATATTGCGTTCAGCGCTGCACGCAATCGCAATGATTTGAGCCGTACACAACGGAACACCTTGGGGCGTTCAACGACGGTTGACGAGAATTACGCCAGCCACAACGCCACGTTTACCTTGCGGCAGCCCATCTATCGAAAAGCGCTGTCTGTGGGAGTGGAGCAGGCTCATCAACAGCGCGTGGAAGTGGGGGCGCAACTGGACCGGGAACTACAGAACCTGGCAGTGCGCGTGACCGACGCTTATCTGCAGTTGCTGCTGGCACAAGACCAGTTGGCCTTGGCGCAGGCGCAGAAGAACACCACCATCACCCAGCTGGACGCCGCACGCAAGCTGCTGGTGGGCGGGAGCGGCACACGCACCGATATCGATGAGGCCCAGGCCCGCCTGGACATGGCCGTTGCTCAAGAACTGGAGATCCGGCAGCAACTGGACTATGCGCGGCACCAGCTGGAGGTACTGATTAATCAACCGGTGGATGAACTCGGCCCGCTGGACGAAGCCAAGTTCTCGGCCTGGACCCCCGAGCAGCACAGTGTGCAGGAATGGCTGGCCCTCGCTGAGGACAACAGCCCCGAGATCCGGCAACAGAAAGCACGCCTGGACGTGGCACGGCTGGAGATCGAAAAAGCACGCGCCGGACATCTCCCAACGCTGGATGCCGTCGCGCAATGGACGCGCAGTAGCAGCGAGAACGTGACCACCCCCAGCTCCAGCTACACCAACCGGGTGATTGGCCTGCAGCTGAATGTGCCCCTGTTTGCGGGCGGCTATGTCAACTCTACCGTGCGCCAGGCGGTGGCGGAGCAGGTGCAGGCCAGCGAGTTGCTGGAAGCCGCGCGCAGAGACCTAAGCCTGCGCATCCACACCGAGTTTCGCGGGGTCAGCGAAGGCCGCCTGCGTATCCATGCGCTGCAATAGGCCGCACGGTCGGCCACACAGCTCGTGGTGTCAAGCCGCCGCTCGTTTGAAGGCGGCTCCAGGACCCTCGTGGACATTCTGAATGCGGAGCAGCAAAAGGAATTGGCCCTGCGTGACCTGGCCCGTGCGCGCTACTTGTACTTGGTGTCCTGGGTGCGCCTGCAGGCCCTGGCTGGGGGCGACAAGGACGGGAGCATTGCCACGGTGAATGCATTGCTCAGGGCCCCCTGAGCGCACAGCCCCAGTGCAGTGCAGTGCGCTGGGGCCTCCATCAAAATGCCCCTGCCCCTTGGGGCGCAGAGGCATGGCGCCTCTGACCAGGAGGCAGCTCGAATTCAGCGGCTGCTCGGAAAGCTGAACACCGCCCCCTCGCGCACGCCAGCACTCGGCCAGCGCTGCGTGATGGTCTTGCGCTTGGTATAGAAGCGCACCGCATCCGGCCCATAGGCGTGCAGGTCGCCGAACAGGCTGCGCTTCCAGCCGCCGAACGAGTGATACGCCACGGGCAAACGTTATCCGCAGATGAAGCAGCAGACCTTGGCAATGGCCGCAGATCAAGACAGCGGATTCGAGCATTCGCGCAAACCCACCCGACGCGAAGAGTTCTTGCGGACCATGGAGACAATAGTGCCGTGGGCCGCTCTGTGCCAGGTGATAGAGCCGCACTACCCTAAGGCAGGCAACGGCCGCCCACCCATTGGCCTTGAGCGCATGCTGCGCATCCACTTCCTGCAGCACTGGTTCAACCTGGCCGATCTGGCGTGCGAAGAGGTCCTGTACGACAGTGCCAGCCTGCGCCGCTTTGTGGGCATTGACCTGGGCCGCGAGCGCGCGCCCGATGCCACCACGCTGCTGAAGTTTCGCAAGCTGCTCAATGAGCACAAACTGGGTGAAGCCCTGTTTGCCCAGGTAGGCCAGCAACTGCAGGAGCGCGGCTTCAAGGTCAACACCGGCACCATCGTGGATGCCACTATTCAATCGCAGCGCCCAGCTCCACCAAGAACGCCGACAAGGCGCGCGACCCCGATATGCACCAGACACGCAAAGGCCAGCAATGGTATTTCGGCATGAAGCTGCAGCCAAAGCGGGCTGGCGCACAGCGCCGTGGTGACGGCGGCCAACGTGCACGACAAACACCCTCTGCCCAATCTGCTGCATGGCAACGAACAGCGCGTGTATGGCGACTCGGCCTATGCCAGCCAGAAGGCACTGATCCGGGGCAAGGCGCCCCAAGCCAAGGACTTCACCAACCAGCGCACCCGCAAGGGCGGGATGGTCGATGAGACACAGCGGGCCAAGAACCGCAACAAGTCACGCATCCGCGCTCGTGTAGAACATGTGTTCGGGGTGGTCAAACGGTTGTGGGGTTTTTGCAAGGTGCGCTATCGCGGCCTTCGCAAGAACGCCACACGCGCATTCACGGCCCTGGCGCTGGCCAACATCTACCTGGCCCGGGGGCGCTTGCTGGGACAGGTGCGCCCGTAGGGGCGCAAATCGGGCCTCAAGGCCCTGCGAACTGCCCAAATGGGCGGCGCGAGAGGCCTCAAAGTCCAAAAAACAGCGTCATCCAGGTTTGCGCGGCAAATTCCGACGGCTTGTTCAGCGTAGCCTTAAACACCTTGAAAGGGGTGGGTGTGAGGCCGCCTTATTTTTTGAACCACTTGTCAGTGATTGATTTTGCTTTTGCCTCTGATTGCCGGGCCGCCTCTGCCACCTCTTGCGGCGACGCAGCAGCTTTCCTGCAAAGGGTTGCCGAGCTTGGAAAGCGCTGCGCGCAGGTCTGTGCCAGCTGTTTGGCTTTGTCCCATCCCTGCGCCTGTCCCGCAAAGGCAATGGCGTCCGGCCAGGCAGCAGGGGCATTGTCGAAGTAAGCAAATCCTTCGCTCATCACGGACTTCGCCTGAGTGCTTTGGCCCGCGCCGAGCAACTTGTTGGCCCGCGTGACATAAATTCGCCAGGCACGGTCCGGTTCTGATCGGAGATTCCTGTCCAACGGATCCACATGGCGCTGAACCGCGGCGCTACGAGTCGGCGCGCGCCGTGCCGGAGCGGGTTGGGTTTCGGCGTAGATTTCGGTCAGGTCCAGCATCAGCACCGGCAGCGCATGTTGTGCCGTAGGGCCGCTGGCCGCCTCAAGCGCCAGTTTGCGTGCAGCACGAAAGTCTTGTTGTTGCAACGCAGCCTGGGCATCTGTTGCACGCTGGTAGTTGATCAGCACCGCCGCCGTGCGTGGCTGCGCCAGTGCGCGCCGCCAGGGCTGTGTGGTTGCTGCAGGTCGGGGCTTGCCAGCCATCAACGGCTGAACTTGCGCAACGAGTGACGCCAGGCGCGCTTCAACATCGGGGTGGGTTTGGCCAACCTTTTTGAGCAAGTCAGCCCAACTGCCGGATATGTTGTGGCCCATTTCAATCACGCTGGCATTCAGGTTGATCTGTGCATCCTGCAAACTGATCTGAGCATCTTTGGTTGCGCTGTTTTGCTTGCGCACGTTGTCCGCCGAAGCATTTTTCAATTGCTGCAATATCGACGCGCGTTCCGCCTCGCGCCGTTTTTCATTCTCGGCGTCCCATGTCGCCATGCGTTCCAGGAAAGCCTTGTAGCCACTGGGAAACGAATAGCCCATCTGCATGCTGACGGTCGCACCGAACGCGTCAGCGTCTTCTTCATCGCTGCGCCCCCATGCAGGAGCCAGCGTATTCTTGCCCACTTCGTAGGCTGCCAGCACGCTGTCAACGGCCGTCCAGCCAGCGGCATTACCGGCCTTGCGCGCCAGAAATACCCCCACGCCGGTCCATTTTGCAAGCTCATCGCTGGTGGTGATGGTGGATTCCAACTGGTGCGAGTCCATGTAGACATGCCCCCATTCATGGGCGAGCAGCGCAACCATTTCGTCTTCCGACTCCATGGAGCGCAACCACGGCAGCGACACGTAAATGTTGCCAGCCCCCGTGCAGTAGGCCTCAAGATCCGTGGCCGCCGTGATGTACACCGCGCCCGGCCAGGTTGGCACCCCGGCCGCTTGCTTGATCTTTTGCAGCAAGCCGTTGAGGTAGGTTTGCATTTCTGGCATTTCCACCAAACCGTAGCCACGAGCGCGTTGGTTGAGTACATCCAGCGCGGCATCTGGCCAGATACGGGCAGCCGGTGGCGGCGGCAGCTCTCCCACGCGAATGGCGGGTTTGATCCCCGTCAGTTCGCTCAACTTCTTGCCCGCCTCCGGCAGGGTTTCACAAGCAGACAGCAAAAAAACTGCGGTGCACATGGCCAGCACCGCGCCGCGACCAACGAGGGGGCGCTTCATGAAAGGCATCCCTCTCACCGAACTGCACAGGCATCTTTGCCCGCACCAGGCGTTGCGCCCACGGGCGTTGCGGCCTTGCCCGCCAGCACGGTGCACTGGGCGCTCACGCTGCGTGTCGCACGCACCTGCATGCTGTCCACCCAGAAATCAGCGCCCCCCACCTTCACGCGGAAAAAATCCTGCTTTTCTTCCAGAATGGGCCATGGCATGCCATCGGGGGTCACCGTCTTGGCAGGGGTGGCATCGCCGGGTTGCGCAAAAAGCGGCAACTGCTTCACGCTGGCCGCCGTGATCTGTTTGCCTTCCGTGTTTTGGGCGGCCACTGTCGGGGACGCTGTCACAAAAACCACAGCGGCGGCCGATACGCCAGCAAAACGCAGAACGCGCGAGGCGCAAAGGGTGACAACGGACTTGAGGGACATTCATTTCTCCTGAAGTGAGGG
>LNAP01005843.1_pt1 | contig 10793 bp, 8 predicted proteins | sample 602601 | NCBI WGS metagenome assembly LNAP01 (sample SAMN02440304, study PRJNA202911) | soil metagenome | biome: Subtropical and temperate rainforests or woodlands; isolation source: soil samples (1 kg each in a 20% v/v slurry with milli Q water) were... ...
CCAGCGCCACTTCGCTGCTCGGCGGCATCTCGCTGATGGTCGGCGACTCGAAAGGCGGCATCGCCCAGTGGTTCATGGTCCGCGACCAGGAAGGCAAGGCGGCCCTGACCCGCATCCGCGAGTTCCAGCTGGGCGACAGCCCGGTGACCCAGATCCTCGCCGAAGAGCGCCGCAAGGGCTTCCTCGCCCTCGACGCCGCAGGCACCCTGGGCATCTTCCACAGCACCGCGCACCGCACCCTGCTGACCCAGCAGGTCGCCGAAGGCGCCGCGGTCGCCGCCCTGTCGCCGCGTGCCACCCGCGTGCTGGTGGAGAGCAACGGCCAGCTGCAGCGCTTCGTGATCGACAACCCGCACCCGGAAGTGTCGTGGAGCGCGCTGTGGGGCAAGGTCTGGTACGAGAGCTATGACGAGCCCAAGTACGTCTGGCAGTCGACCTCGGCCAACACCGACTTCGAGCCCAAGCTGAGCCTGGCGCCGCTGACCTTCGGCACCCTCAAGGCGGCCTTCTACGCCATGCTGCTGGCCGCTCCGCTGGCGATCTGCGCGGCGATCTACACCGCCTACTTCATGGCCCCGGCGATGCGTCGCAAGGTCAAGCCGGTGATCGAGCTGATGGAAGCGCTGCCGACGGTGATCCTCGGCTTCTTCGCCGGCCTGTTCCTCGCGCCCTATGTGGAAGGCCACCTGCCGGGCATCTTCAGCCTGCTGCTGCTGACCCCGGTCGGCATCCTCCTCGCCGCCTGGCTGTGGAGCCGCCTGCCGGAGAGCATCCGCCTGCGCGTGCCGGACGGCTGGGAAGCGGCGCTGCTGATCCCGGTGATCCTCGGCGTCGCCGCCCTGTCGCTGGGCATGAGCGGCCACATGGAGAACTGGTTCTTCGGCGGCGACATGCGCCTGTGGCTGTCCAACGACCTGGGCATCGCCTTCGACCAGCGCAACGCCCTGGTAGTCGGCCTGGCGATGGGCTTCGCGGTGATCCCGAACATCTTCTCGATCGCCGAAGACGCCGTGTTCAGCGTGCCGAAGAGCCTGACCTTCGGCTCCCTGGCCCTCGGCGCCACGCCGTGGCAGACCCTGACCCGCGTGGTGATCCTCACCGCCAGCCCGGGCATCTTCTCGGCACTGATGATCGGCCTCGGCCGGGCGGTGGGCGAGACCATGATCGTGCTGATGGCCACCGGCAACACGCCGATCATGGACATGAACATCTTCGAAGGTCTGCGCACCCTGGCCGCCAACACGGCGGTGGAAATGCCCGAGTCGGAAGTCGGCAGCAGCCACTACCGCGTGCTGTTCCTCGCTGCGCTGGTGCTGCTGGCCTTCACCTTCGTGATGAACACCCTGGCGGAGCTCATTCGTACCCGCCTGCGCAAGAAATATGCCTCGCTCTAAGACTCGGGAAGGTAGACGTCCGTGAACGTGAAACAGAAAAACCTGAAAACCTGGTTCAAGAGCGGTTCGCCGTGGGTATGGATGACCGGTGGCGCGGTGTCCATCGCGGTGATCATGACCCTCGGCCTGCTGGCGGTCATCGCCGTGCGCGGCCTCGGCCACTTCTGGCCGGCTGACGTGCTGGAAGCCACCTACCGCATCCCCGGCCAGGAGCCGAAGGTGATCGCCGGCGAGATGGTCCAGGCCGAAGAGGTGCCGCGTGCGCGCCTCGCCGCCACGGGCCTGCCGGTGGACACCGCGGGCGGCGAGTTCATGACCCGCGAGCTGCTCAAGGTCGGCAACCGCGAGGTCTATGGCGCCGACTTCAACTGGGTGGTCGGCGAGTGGCTGCACGAGCCGCACACCCCCGAGCAGCTGGTGGTGCTCGAGCGCCGCGAGTGGGGCAACTTCTACGGCTACCTGCAGGGCGTCAAGGAAGCCGGCAAGCTGGTCGCCGAAGGCGATGCGGCCTGGGCCGCGCTGCAGGCGCGCATCGACCGTGTCGACGAGCTGCACGCGCAGATCGCCCGCCTGGAGAAGAAGGACATCGGCCGCATCAACGCCGGTCTGGAGCGCCTGCGTCTGCAGACCCGCGAGCTGGAGTTGAACGGCAAGCTGGATGCCGTCGCCCAGGCCGACCTGGACGCCGAGCGCGCCCAGTGGGACGCCGAGTACAAGGTGCTCGAGGAGCAGCTGGTCGCCCTGCAGCAGCAGTTCAACCGCGACAGCATCATGGTCAAGACCGTCGACGGTCGCGAGCTGGAGCTGAGCCTGGGCAAGGTGGTGCGTGCCTACCAGCCGAATGGCATGGGCATCTTCGACAAGCTGGGCTTCTACTTCGCCAAGCTGTGGGAGTTCGTCAGCGACGAGCCGCGCGAGGCCAACACCGAAGGCGGCATCTTCCCGGCGATCTTCGGTACGGTGATGATGACCCTGATCATGGCGGTGATCGTCACCCCGTTCGGCGTGCTGGCCGCGGTGTACCTGCGCGAATACGCCAAGCAGGGCCTGCTGACCCGCATCATCCGCATCGCGGTGAACAACCTGGCCGGCGTGCCGGCGATCGTCTACGGTGTGTTCGGCCTGGGCTTCTTCGTCTACGTGCTGGGCGGTTCGATCGACCAGCTGTTCTTCGCCGAGGCCCTGCCGGCGCCGACCTTCGGCACCCCGGGCCTGCTGTGGGCCTCGCTGACCCTGGCGATCCTCGCCGTGCCGGTGGTGATCGTCGCCACCGAGGAAGGCCTGGCGCGCATCCCGCGGGCCCTGCGCGAAGGCTCGCTGGCCCTCGGTGCGACCAAGGCCGAAACGCTGTGGAAGGTGGTGCTGCCGATGGCCAGCCCGGCGATGATGACCGGCATGATCCTCGCCGTGGCCCGTGCTGCCGGCGAAGTGGCGCCGCTGATGCTGGTCGGCGTGGTCAAGCTGGCGCCGAGCCTGCCGCTGGACGGCAACTACCCGTACCTGCACCTCGACCAGAAGATCATGCACCTGGGCTTCCACATCTACGACGTCGGCTTCCAGAGCCCCAACGTCGAGGCGGCCCGCCCGCTGGTGTACGCCACCGCGCTGCTGCTGGTGCTGGTGATCGCCCTGCTCAACCTGAGCGCGGTATTCATCCGTAACCACCTGCGCGAGAAGTACAAGGCGCTGGATCACTAAGCCATTGCTCGAACAGCCCCGCAGACGCATCGCGAGCCACGTTCGCTCCTGCGGGGGGACGTTGAATTCAAAGTGGAGCACCCCATGCAACACGAATCCCCCAGCCACGGCATCGACATCGGCGCCCTTGGCCGCAAGAAGCAGACTCTCGACCTGGCCAACGAGCCGGTGGCGCTCGAGGTCCCCGGCCTCAACCTGTACTACGGCGACAAGCAGGCGCTGTTCGATGTGCAGCTGAACATCCCGCGCAACCGCGTCACCGCCTTCATCGGCCCGTCCGGCTGCGGCAAGTCGACCCTGCTGCGCACCTTCAACCGCATGAACGACCTGGTCGACGGCTGCCGCGTCGATGGCGAGATCCGCCTCGATGGCAAGGATATCTACGCCAGGGGCGTGGAAGTGGCCGAGCTGCGCCGCCGCGTCGGCATGGTGTTCCAGAAGCCCAACCCGTTCCCCAAGAGCATCTACGAGAACGTGGTCTACGGCCTGCGCCTGCAGGGCATCAACCAGAAGCGCGTGCTCGACGAGACCGTCGAGTGGGCGCTGAAGAGCGCGGCGCTGTGGGACGAGGTCAAGGACCGCCTGCACGACTCCGCCCTCGGCCTCTCCGGCGGCCAGCAGCAGCGTCTGGTGATCGCCCGTACCGTGGCGGTGCAGCCGGAAGTGCTGCTGCTCGACGAACCCTGCTCGGCGCTCGACCCGATCTCCACCCTCAAGGTCGAGGAGCTGATCAACGAGCTCAAGGGTCAGTACACCATCGTCATCGTCACCCACAACATGCAGCAGGCGGCGCGCGTCTCCGACTACACCGCGTTCATGTACATGGGCAAGCTGATCGAGTTCGGCGACACCGACACGCTGTTCACCAATCCGGCGAAGAAGCAGACCGAAGACTACATCACCGGTCGCTACGGCTAGTCCGAATGCGCGGGGTGCGCCGTGCGCACCAGGGAGCGGTGCGCGCGGCGCACCCTACAGTCAGCTTTTGCGGAGCGAATCCATGATCAACAAAGACGGCCTTACCCATCACATCTCCGCCCAGTTCAACGCCGAGCTGGAGGAGATCCGCAGTCACCTGCTGGCCATGGGTGGCCTGGTGGAGAAACAGGTCAACGACGCGGTCTCCGCGCTGGTCACCGCCGACTCCGGCCTGGCTGCGCAGGTGCGCGCGGTGGACGGCCAGATCAACCAGATGGAGCGTGACATCGACGAGGAGTGCGTGCGCATCCTCGCCCGCCGCCAGCCGGCCGCCTCCGACCTGCGCCTGATCATCAGCATCTCCAAGTCGGTGATCGACCTCGAGCGCATCGGCGACGAGGCCACCAAGATCGCCAAGCGCGCCATCGAGCTGTGCGAGTCGGGCGAGGCGCCGAAGGGCTACGTCGAGATCCGCCACATCGGCGAGCAGGTGCGCAAGATGGTCCAGGAGGCGCTGGACGCCTTCGCCCGCTACGACGCCGACCTGGCGCTGTCGGTGGCGCAGTACGACAAGCAGGTCGACCGCGAGTACAAGAGCGCCCTGCGCGAGCTGGTCACCTACATGATGGAAGATCCGCGCTCGATCTCCCGCGTGCTCAGCGTGATCTGGGCGCTGCGTTCGCTGGAACGCATCGGCGACCACGCGCGCAACATCGCCGAACTGGTGATCTACCTGGTGCGCGGCACCGACGTGCGCCACACCGGCCTGGCCAAGCAGGGCCCGGCCAAGGCCGACGACAGCCAGGCCTGACCGCGCTGGCCCGCCTCCCGGACTGACGGGGCGCGGGCTGGCCATCGCCGCCCGCCGAACTGACCTGCGTCAAGCCGGCGACAGTCAGCCGCGAGACCGGTCACAACCCGGCCGCCCGCTGCTCGCTGAGGGGGAGGCCGGCTGCTAGTCTTGCCTCGGTAATCTCCTCATTACTGACGCCGTGACATCATGCTGAATCGTCCGATCCTGCTGACTCTCCTGTCTTTCCTAGGCCTGGCGCTGGCCGCTCCGGCCAGCGCGCAGACCGTGTACAAGCACGTCGATGCCAATGGCCAGGTCAGCTACAGCGACCAGGCCCGGCCGGGCGCACAGGTATTCCAGTTTGCCAAGCCCGGCGCGGCCTCGCGCCTGCCGCGGCTCAGAGAGGAGCTGGCGCGCCAGGTGCATCTGGATACTCTCAAGCATGCCGGTGGCGATACCCTGCGGGTGCGCAACGACCTGTTCGCCCCGGTGGAGATCGAACTGCGCCTGGAGGACGTCGCCAACGCCAGCGGTGCGCCGGAGCGGCCGCTGCGCTGGGTGCTGCCGCCGCGCAGCCAGATCCGTCTGCTGACCCTGGCGCCGCGCGATCCGGCGCAGCCGCTGCGCTACACGCCGAAACTCAGCCACGCCCTCGGCGATCCGCGCCTGCTACCCAAGCCGCATCGCTATCCGCTGCCGTGGAGCGGCGGGCCGTTCCGCCAGAGCCAGGGCGCCAACGGCCAGTACAGCCACTTCACGCCCAAGGGCCGCTACGCCGTGGACATCGCCATGCCGGAAGGCACGCCGATCCGCGCCGCGCGCGAAGGCGTGGTGGTGAGCACCTACAACGACCAGGCCGGGGCCAAGCCCGAGCCGGGCGGTAACCATGTGCGCATCCTCCACGACGACGGCACCATGGGCGTCTACCTGCACCTGCAGCAGGGTTCGGTGCAGGTTGCCTCCGGCCAGCGGGTGCGCGCCGGCACGCCGATCGCCCGTTCCGGCAATACCGGGCGCAGCAGCGGCCCGCACCTGCACTTCGTGGTGCAGCGCAATGTCGGTCTGGCGGTGGAGTCGATCCCCTTCCGCTTCGCCCAGCCGGTCAACAGCCGGCCGGAGCTCGCCGTCGGCGGCGAGGATTGAGGCGCCATCGCCCGCACGCCGCTGCGGCGGATCTGCTGCTCGAGCGGCAATGAACAGGGCCACCCCGCGGGGTGGCCCTGTTCGTTTGCGCCGGCGTCGGGGCGTGATCAGTGGAGCTTGAGCACCTTGGCCAGCAGGATCTTCGGCCCCTTCATCTTCTTGACGATGATGCGCAGGCCATGGGTCTCGAGGGTTTCGTCTTCCGTGGGCAGGCGCTTGAGGGTGTCGTAGACCAGTCCGGCCAGGGTGTCGGCTTCGACCTCGTCGAGGTCGACCTCGAGCAGGCGCTCGATCTTGAACAGCGGCGTATCGCCGCGCACCAGCAGCTTGCCCGGCTGGTAGGCGAGCAGGCCGCGCTCGGTCTTGCGGTGCTCGTCCTGGATGTCGCCGACCAGCACCTCGAGCACGTCCTCCATGGTCAGGAAGCCGACCACCTTGGCGTCGGCTTCCTCGACCAGGGCGAAGTGCGCGCCGCCCTGGCGGAACTGCTCGAGCAGGCGGCCGAGCGGCATGTGCCGCGACACCCGCTCCAGCGGGCGCAGCAGGGGGCGCAGATCGAAGGCTTCCGCCGGCCGCTCGCCACCGGCCAGGGCCAGCAGCAGGTCCTTGATGTGCAGCACGCCGATGAACTGCTGCTCGGCGTCCAGCACCGGGTAGCGGCTGTACTTGTGCCGGCGGATCTCGTCGAGGATCTCGTCGAGGCTGGCATCGACGTCGAGGCAGACCAGGTCCTCGCGCGAGTTGGCCCAGTCCACCACCTCCAGTTCGCCCAGCTCCATGGCCGAGGCCAGTACGCGCATGCCCTGGTCGCTGGGGTCGCGCGCGCGACTGGAGTGCAGGATCAGCTTCAGCTCGTCGCTGCTGTAGTGGTGCTCATGGTGCGGCCCTGGCTCGCCCTGGCCGGCAATGCGCAGGATGGCGTTGGCGCTGGTGTTGAGCACCCAGATCGCCGGGTACATGGCCCAGTAGAACAGGTACAGCGGCACGGCGGTCCACAGCGACAGCAGCTCGGGCTGGCGGATCGCCCATGACTTGGGCGCCAGTTCGCCGACCACGATGTGCAGGTAGGAAATGGCGAAGAAGGCGCTGAAGAAGGAGATGCCGTGCACCAGCGCCGGCGAGTCGATGCCGAGCTGCCCCAGCAGGGGTTCGAGCAGGTGGGCGAACGCCGGCTCGCCGACCCAGCCGAGACCGAGCGAGGCGAGGGTGATGCCCAGCTGGCAGGCCGACAGGTAGGCATCGAGCTGGCCGTGCACGGTGCGCAGGATATGCCCGCGCCAGCCGTGTTCGGCGGCGATGGTCTCGACGCGGGTGGAGCGCAGCTTGACCATGGCGAACTCGGCGGCGACGAAGAAGCCGTTGAGCAGGACGAGGAGCAGGGCGAAGAGAATGAGGCCGAAGTCGGCGAAGTAGCTGAACAGGGTGGCGCTGGGGGAGGGGTCCATGGACGGTCTTGTGTCGGTAATGAAGGCTATAGGATGGGATGTGGCGGCGCACCTTTCAAGTCCGCCGGGCTCCGCGCACCTTGCGCCGCGGCGGGGCAGGCGCCATTCCGACGCCCGCTGCCCGCGCAGTCCACGCGGGGGCGGCTCAGTTGCGCACCACCTGCGCCGGCGGGAAGTGGCAGGTGAAGGTGCTGCCCTTGCCCATCGTGCTGTCGATCTTCAGCTGGCCACCGTGGTGGATCAGCACGTGCTTGACGATGGCCAGGCCCAGGCCGGTGCCGCCGGTGTTGATCGAGCGGCTGGCGTCGACCCGGTAGAAGCGTTCGGTCAGGCGCGGGATGTGCTTGGCCTCGATGCCGATGCCGCTGTCCTGCACGGCCAGGTGGCCGCCGCTCTCGTCGGCCCACCAGCGGATGCGGATCTCGCCGCCTTCCGGGCTGTACTTGACCGCGTTGAACACCAGGTTGGAGAAGGCGCTGCGCAGCTCCGACTCGCTGCCCTTGAGCTTCACCGCCGGATCGGCCTCCAGGCTGATGCGGTGGCGGTCGGCGGACAGCGCCTGGGCGTCGGTGCGGATGCTCAGCAGCAGCAGGTCGACCGCCACCGGCCGGCTGTCGGACGGGTAGGGGGCGGCCTCCAGGCGGGCGAGCAGCAGCAGGTCGTTGAGCAGGTTCTGCATGCGCGAACCCTGCTGCTGCATCTGCTGCAGGGCGCGGCGCCAGCGCGGATTGACCTCGTCGACATTGTCCAGCAGGGTTTCCAGGTAGCCGGTGATCACCGTCAGCGGCGTGCGCAGCTCGTGGGAGACGTTGGCGACGAAGTCCTTGCGCATCTGCTCGAGCTGGTAGACGCGGGTCACGTCGCGCACCAGCATCAGGTGCTCGCCGTTGCCGTAGAGGGTCAGCTGGAACTGCAGGCGCACATGGTCGTTGACCGGCGAGGGCAGCTCCAGCGGCTCGCGGTGGTTGTCCTGAGCGAAATATTTCTTGAAGTGCGGGTGGCGCACCAGGTTGGTGATCGGCTGGCCACCGTCCTGCTTGCGCTTGAGGCCGAGCAGGGTGCCGGCGGCGCGGTTCCACCACTCGAGGTTGCCCTGGCGGTCGAGCATGATCACCGCATCCTGCAGCGCCGCGGTCGACTCCTGCACGCGGTCGACCACCGCCTGCAGGCGGCCACGGGCGTGCTGGTTGCGCTTCTGCAGCTGGTAGATCAGGTCGTACACCTCGCCCCACAGCCCCGAACTTTCCGGCGGCAACTCGTCCGAGGCGCGCTTCAGCCAGTCGTGCAGGCGCAACAGCTGGCGCAGGCACCAGAACAGGTAGCCGGCCAGGCCGAACGCCAGCGCCCAGGCATACTGGCCCGTGATCAGGCCGAGCAGCAGACAGCCGCCCAGCAGCAACAGCAGGCGGCGGGTCAGCGCGCCGCGCCAGTCGTGGTTCACCTTGCAGTCCTTGTAAAGCGGCCGCGCTCAGCGGCAGAACGAGTTGTCGCGCCGTGCCGGCTTCAGCCCTTGGTGGAGAAACGATAGCCGGTGCCGCGTACCGTCTGCACCAGATTTTCGCAGGTTTCGCCGAGGGCCTTGCGCAGGCGGCGGATGTGCACGTCGACGGTGCGCTCCTCGACATAGACGTTGCCGCCCCACACCTGGTCGAGCAGCTGGCTGCGGGTGTAGGCGCGCTCCTGGTGGGTCATGAAGAACTGCAGCAGGCGGTATTCGGTCGGCCCCATCTCGGCCGCCTTGCCGTCGATGGTGACGCGGTGGCTGACCGGGTCGAGGATCAACCCGCCGATCTCGATCGGCGTCTCGGCATCGCTGGCGCCGGCACGGCGCAGCACGGCCTTGAGGCGGGCGACCAGCTCGCGCGGCGAGAACGGCTTGGTGATGTAGTCGTCGGCACCGACTTCCAGGCCCTGGATCTTGTTGTCCTCCTCGCCCTTGGCGGTGAGCATGATGATCGGCGTGTCGGCGGTCAGCTCGTCGCGCTTGAGGCGGCGCGCCAGCTCGATGCCGGTGGTGCCGGGCAGCATCCAGTCGAGCAGGATCAGGTCGGGTTTGCGGTCGACGATCAGCGCATGGGCCTGTTGGCTGTTTTCCGCCTCCAGGCACTCGTAGCCGGCCATTTCCAGGGCGACGGCGATCATTTCGCGAATCGGTGCTTCGTCGTCAACGATGAGGATGGATTTGCCAACCATGGGGGCTGTCTCTGTAGTCCGTGGGCATGCTGGGCATTACATAACGGAATTATTGCAGCTATGTGACATGTGGACGGTTTGCCGGACTGCAGGTCGTCCGGCCGGCGCGATTTCGCCCTGGCGGGGCACCCGCCGGTGACGGCGGAACCGCTCGACTATGCTGCAACAGCAGGCCGGCGGTTGTCGGCAGGCCATCCCTGGTGCGTCATGCCGCGCAGGCGCGGTCGGCGCCGGGTCGTTTCATCCCACCCGAGGAAGCTGCGATGCTGAGAATCTCCCCGACCCTGCTGGCCGTGGTCGGCGCCGCCACCCTGGCGCTGCTGGGACAGGTCCAGGCCGCCGAACCGGCGGCAGTCCAGGACGGCATGCTGGTCGATGCCAAGGGCATGACCCTGTATACCTTCGACAAGGACGCCATGGGCAAGTCCAGCTGCAACGACAGCTGTGCGACCAACTGGCCGCCGCTGGCCGCCAGTGCGGATGCCGACGAGGGTGACGACTGGACGGTGATCCAGCGCGCCGACGGCAGCTGGCAGTGGGCCTACTACGGCAGGCCGCTGTACACCTTCGCCCGGGACCAGAAACCGGGCGACATGCTCGGCGACGGCAAGATGAACGTCTGGCATGTCGCCAGGCCCGAGGCGGAGGACGCCGGCGACCAGTAGCCGGCCCGGCCCGCTCCGACGCCCGGCGCCGGAGGGTCGCGCGTTAGCGCAGGGCGTAGTCGGCGATGGTGCCGGCGAGGATCGCCAGGCCGGCCCAGTGGTTGTGCAGGAAGGCGCGGAAGCAGGCGTGGCCGTCGCGCGTGCGGGTGCTCCAGTATTCCCAGGCGAAGCAGGCCGCCGCCGCCGCCAGGCCGAGGTGGAAGTACAGGCCCAGGCCGAAGCGCCCGGCGGCCAGCAGCAGGCATAGCAGGCTGAGGCCCTGGAGGATGGCGATGATCGGGCGGTCGGCGTCGCCGAACAGGATGGCGGTGGACTTCACGCCGATCCGCAGGTCGTCGTCGCGGTCGGTGATCGCGTAGTAGGTGTCGTAGGCCACCGTCCACAGCAGGTTGGCCAGGTACAGCAGGCCGGCCGCCGCCGGCAGGCTGCCGGTCTCGGCGGTGAAGGTCATCAGGATGCCCCACGAATAGGCCGCGCCGAGCACCACCTGCGGGTAGTAGGTGTAGCGTTTCATGAACGGGTACAGCGCGGCCAGCGCCAGCGC
>LNAP01018939.1_pt1 | contig 10793 bp, 6 predicted proteins | sample 602601 | NCBI WGS metagenome assembly LNAP01 (sample SAMN02440304, study PRJNA202911) | soil metagenome | biome: Subtropical and temperate rainforests or woodlands; isolation source: soil samples (1 kg each in a 20% v/v slurry with milli Q water) were... ...
GGTTTCAAGGCTTTGATGTAAGCGCGGCGGTATTCATCTATTTCAGCGCTGGCCTGGCACAGTTCCCTGTCCCAAACCGCTTGCGAAACGGCGTCAAGTGTACCATGCCGCAGCCAGGAATTTCGCTGGCGCAGCGCCTTCTGCAAGCGCTGCCAAGTGGCCATGAACCGCGGTTCCACGTGGAACACGCCCCAGTCGAGAAACTGTCGACGAATCTTCGGGGCGCCCTCCAGCAAACGGAAACTGTCCGGGTTGATCAACTGCAACGGCAGGATCTCCGCCAGTTGCGCGGCGCTGCGGGCATTCTGCCCATCGATGCGGATCTGGAATTCGCCTTGCCGGTCCCGTGATATCCCCAAGGCACTGTGACCGCCTTGCGCCAACTCCACCTGTCCGAACACGGTGCAGGCCAACTGATCGTATTGGATGACCGGTAACAGACGGGTGCTACGAAACGAACGAGCAAGCCCCAGCAGGTGAACAGCTTCCAGAACACTGGTTTTGCCGCTGCCGTTAGCGCCGTAAAGGATATTGATGCGGGGGGAAGGGGAGAAGGTCACCGGGTGCAGATTGCGCACCGCGGTGACCGAGACGCGACTTAAGGACATCTAGCTGATTACAGACGCATCGGCATGACAACGTAGGCCGAGTCGTCGTTATCGGATTCCTGCACCAGCGCACTGCTGTTGGAGTCCGACAGGATCAGACGCACTTGCTCAGTGGTCATCACGCCCAGTACGTCGAGCAGGTAGCTGACGTTGAAGCCGATTTCCAGAGAGCCGCCGTTGTATTCAACGCCCACTTCTTCTTCCGCCTCTTCCTGCTCCGGGTTGTTCGCCTGGATTTTCAGCTGACCGTTGGCCAGTTGCAGACGAATGCCGCGGTACTTCTCGTTGGACAGGATCGCGGTACGACTAAACGCCTCGCGCAAGGCTTGGCGGTCACCAAGGACCAGCTTGTCGCCACCTTTTGGCAGCACGCGCTCATAGTCGGGGAACTTGCCATCGACCAGCTTCGAGGTGAAGGTGAACTCACCCGTGGTGGCGCGGATATGGTGCTGGCCCAACACGATACTGACATTGCCGTCCGGCTCGGTCAGTAGGCGCGCAAGCTCCAGGATACCTTTGCGCGGGACGATGACTTGGTGGCGGTCTGGCTGACCGATATCGGCCTGCATCGAGCACATGGCCAGACGGTGACCGTCGGTGGCGACGGCGCGGATGATACCGGCGGACACTTCCAGGAGCATGCCGTTGAGGTAGTAACGCACGTCCTGCTGCGCCATGGCGAAGCTGGTGCGTTCGATCAAACGGCGCAATTTGCTTTGCTCGAGGCTGCAGGTCAGCGAGCCTGGGCCTTCTTCCACAGTCGGGAAGTCGTTGGCCGGCAGCGTCGACAAGGTGAAACGGCTGCGACCGGCCTTGACCACGAGCTTCTGCTCATCGACCTTGATGTCGATCAGCGCATCGTTGGGCAGGCTTTTGCAGATGTCCATCAGCTTGCGCGCCGGCACGGTGATGGAACCTGGATCGGCCGGTTCTTCAAGCTGTACACGACCGACCAGCTCGACTTCCAGGTCGGTACCGGTCAGCGACAATTGCTGGCCTTCGACAACCAGCAGCACGTTGGAAAGTACCGGCAAGGTCTGGCGGCGTTCGACGACGCCTGCGACCAGTTGCAGGGGTTTCAACAGGGCTTCGCGTTGAATGGTGAAATGCATGGTCTAGTCCCTTGCCTTAATAAGCTGCAAGTGGTCAGTGTTCGCAGCAGGTTCTTGTAGTCCTCGCGGATGTCCGCGTCGGATTCCTTAAGTTCGTTGATCTTACGACAGGCGTGCAACACCGTGGTGTGGTCGCGTCCGCCAAACACATCGCCAATTTCCGGCAGACTGTGGTTGGTCAGCTCCTTGGACAAGGCCATCGCCACCTGACGCGGGCGAGCCACCGAACGCGATCGGCGTTTGGACAGCAGGTCGGATATCTTGATTTTGTAGTATTCAGCGACAGTGCGCTGAATGTTATCCACAGAAACCAGCTTGTCCTGGAGCGCTAACAAATCCTTCAAGGACTCGCGAATCAACTCAATGGTGATGTCGCGGCCCATGAAGTGCGAATGAGCGATGACCCGCTTGAGGGCGCCTTCGAGCTCACGGACGTTCGAGCGGATACGCTGGGCAATGAAGAATGCGGCATCGTGAGGCAGTTCGACCTTGGCCTGATCAGCCTTCTTCATCAGGATCGCCACCCGGGTTTCCAGCTCAGGCGGCTCGACGGCAACCGTCAGGCCCCAGCCAAAACGCGACTTGAGACGTTCTTCCAGACCTTCGATTTCTTTCGGGTAGCGGTCACTGGTAAGAATGACCTGCTGCCCGCCTTCAAGCAATGCGTTGAAGGTGTGGAAAAACTCTTCCTGGGAACGCTCCTTGCGGGCGAAGAACTGAATGTCGTCGATCAGCAAGGCGTCCACCGAACGGTAGAAGCGCTTGAACTCGTTGATCGCGTTCAGTTGCAGCGCCTTGACCATGTCGGCCACGAAACGCTCGGAATGCAGGTACACGACCTTGGCATTCGGGTTCTTCTTACCCACCGCGTGCATCAAGTGGGTTTTACCCAAGCCTACGCCACCATAAAGGAAGAGCGGGTTGTAGCCATGCTTGGGGTTGTCCGCGACCTGCCAGGCTGCCGCTCGCGCCAGTTGGTTGGACTTGCCCTCAACGAAGTTCTCAAAGGTAAAGGTGCGGTTCAGGTAACTGGTGTGCTTGAGCGCGCCTTCGACCTGGACGGTGCGCTGTTCGGCGCGTACCGGAGCTTGTTGGGAGCTGGCGCCGGCCATTGGGTCGAAGCTGTCCCGCGAGGGCTCTTCGCTGACCTCGGCCACTTTTTGTGCATTACGCTTGCTGGGTGCCGGCGTGGGGGCCGGTGCGGCATGGTTAACCGGCGCCGCGACAGCCTGGGCCTGGGAGGCCGCAGCGGCCAACGGGGCGTTGGGGGCGGCGCGCGGCGCAGAGCTGCGTTTGCTGCCTATTAATAAGGACAGCGCAGGCGCCATGCCATTGCCATGCTCATCGAGCAGTTCCATGACCCGTCCCAGGTACTTTTCGTTGACCCAGTCAAGAACGAAACGGTTCGGTGCATAGACGCGCAACTCGTCGCCTTCGGCTTCGACCTGTAGCGGACGGATCCAAGTGTTGAATTGTTGGGCAGGCAGCTCATCGCGCAAAAGCTCCACGCACTGCTGCCAAAGTTCCACTGACACGGATATCCCCTAAGTTGAAAGCCGGTGAGGCAAAAACAAGCGGCCATTGTAGCCCACTTATCCACATGCAGGTTGCTCATCCACCATGATTTATCAATGCCTTAACAACGAGCAAGACGACAGGCGGTCGGTGGATAAGCTCTGTGGATAACCGCCCGTGAGGTCGTTGCACAAGTGGGGGTTGAAGTCGGTGGATAACCTCCCTGTGGATAAGTAGCCATTCCACCCACAGCTTATCCGACAGCGCAGCACAGGCTGAACACCGCTTTCCCCTGTAGTTGTCATTCTCTGTACATGGCGGACTACAAGGCCTAGGCATGGTTATCCACAGATAGGTGCCAGCCTTGATTTTATAAGCTTTGCAGAAAAGCTTTAAATAATTCCCTTCTTTTTATTTCTATATCTGGAGTCCTGCGATGAAGCCGCTATCCAGGCGCGATATCTATTTGAAGTAAACGCTGGTTGGAAATTGACCTAGAGGCTTGCTTTCTCTAGAATCCCCGGTCTCTTAAAACGGGGGCCATTCCGGCCCGTTGTGGACGAACCCAGGTAACACGACATGAAACGTACTTTCCAACCAAGCACTATCAAACGCGCTCGTACCCACGGTTTCCGTGCTCGCATGGCTACCAAGAACGGTCGTGCCGTCCTGTCGCGTCGTGCGCGTCTGGCAGTTTGATAATCCGGCACTGGAGGTGAGTCAGGACTTCAGTCGGGAAAAGCGTCTGCTTACACCCCGGCATTTCAAGGCAGTCTTTGACTCCCCTACCGGCAAGGTTCCGGGGAAAAATCTCCTGCTCCTTGCGCGCAGCAACGATCTTGATCACCCCCGACTAGGGCTGGTTATCGGGAAAAAGAGCGTCAAGCTCTCCGTTCAGCGCAATCGCCTCAAACGTCTGATGCGCGAATCGTTTCGCCTGAACCAGGATTCTCTGGTCGGTTGGGACATTGTTATCGTCGCGCGCAAAGGTTTGGGTGACGTAGAAAACCCCGAATTGATTCAGCATTTCGGCAAACTCTGGAAGCGCTTGGCTCGTAACAAGCCAGCACCGCCAGCAGTCAACACCGAAACTGTAGGGGTAGACAGTCCCGATGCGTAAACTGGCACTCGTTCCGATCCAGTTTTATCGCTACGCCATTAGTCCCCTGATGGCCAGTCACTGTCGTTTCTACCCCAGTTGTTCTTGCTACGCGTATGAAGCCATAGAAAATCATGGCCTTCTGCGCGGTGGCTGGCTGACCTTTCGTCGTTTAGGTCGCTGTCATCCGTGGAATCCCGGCGGTTATGACCCGGTTCCGCCTATCCCTACCTCCCGTTCTTCTTCGATGGCCGAGTAATCATGGATATCAAACGCACGATCCTGATCGTCGCCCTGGCAATCGTGTCCTACGTAATGGTTCTTAAATGGAACCAGGACTATGGCCAGGCTGCCCTGCCGACTCAGAATGTTGCAGCCAGCAATACCGCACCGAGCTTGCCGGACACCACGACTGGCAATAGCACCGCCAGTAATGACGACATCCCCCGCGCGGCAAACGATACCACTGCTCCTGCCGAAGCCCCTGTGGCTGCAAGCAAGGATCTGATCCAGATCAAGACTGACGTGCTTGAGCTGGCAATCGATCCACAAGGTGGTGACGTCGCTCAGTTGAAGCTGCCGTTGTATCCGCGCCGCCAGGACCATCCGGAAATTCCATTCCAGTTGTTCGATAACGGCAATGAGCGGACCTATCTGGCCCAAAGTGGTCTGATCGGCACCAACGGCCCGGATGCAAACCCGGCCGGCCGCCCGGTTTACTCCTCCGAGAAGAAGACTTATCAACTGGCTGACGGTCAGGACCAATTGGTCGTGGACCTGAAGTTCAGCAAGGACGGCGTCAATTACATCAAGCGTTTCACTTTGAAACGTGGCCTGTATGACGTGACTGTTTCCTATCTGATCGACAACCAGAGCGCACAGCCCTGGTCTGGTGCGATGTTCGCGCAGCTCAAGCGTGACGCCAGCGATGATCCTTCCTCCAGCACCGCCACCGGTACCGCGACTTACCTGGGCGCTGCCCTGTGGACAAGTTCGGAGCCGTACAAGAAAGTGTCCATGAAAGACATGGACAAGGCGCAGCTCAAGGAAACCGTACAAGGTGGCTGGGTTGCCTGGTTGCAGCACTATTTTGTAACCGCCTGGATCCCGCAGAAAGGCGAGAACAACGTCGTCCAGACGCGTAAAGACAGCAAAGGCAACTACATCGTCGGTTATACCGGCCCGGCATTGACCGCTGCACCAGGTGCAAAAGTCGAGACCAGCGCGATTCTGTATGCCGGTCCAAAAAGCCAAGCGGTGTTGAAAGAGTTGTCCCCAGGTCTGGAACTGACCGTGGACTACGGGTTCCTGTGGTTCATTGCCCAGCCAATCTTCTGGCTGCTGCAACATATCCACAGCATCGTCGGTAACTGGGGCTGGTCGATCATCTTCCTGACCATGCTGATCAAGGGGATCTTCTTCCCATTGTCGGCAGCCAGCTACAAATCCATGGCTCGCATGCGCGCAGTGGCACCGAAACTGGCCGCCCTGAAAGAACAACATGGCGATGACCGGCAGAAAATGTCCCAGGCCATGATGGAGCTGTACAAGAAAGAGAAGATCAACCCGTTGGGTGGTTGCTTGCCGATTCTTGTCCAAATGCCTGTGTTCCTGGCGCTGTACTGGGTGCTGCTGGAAAGCGTCGAGATGCGCCAGGCACCGTTCATGCTGTGGATTACCGACCTGTCGATCAAGGATCCGTTCTTCATCCTGCCGATCATCATGGGCGCGACCATGTTCATTCAGCAGCAGCTGAACCCAACGCCTCCGGACCCTATGCAGGCGAAGGTCATGAAGATGATGCCGATCATCTTCACCTTCTTCTTCCTGTGGTTCCCTGCGGGCCTGGTGCTGTACTGGGTTGTGAACAACGTGTTGTCGATTACCCAGCAGTGGTACATCACGCGTAAGATCGAAGCGGCTACGAAAAAAGCCGAGGCGTAACTTGCTCTGTGGATAACCACACAAAACGCCCCCTAGTGGGGCGTTTTGCTATCTGCCACTTTTGTCTGGATACCGGTTTATGAGCGCACCTCGTGAAACCATCGCCGCCGTTGCAACTGCCCAAGGTCGCGGCGGAGTCGGCATCGTCCGTATTTCGGGACCGTTGGCCAGCGTCGCGGCAAAGGCCATCAGCGGTCGAGAACTCAAACCGCGGTTTGCTCACTACGGCCCTTTTTTCAGTGATGACCAGCAGGTGCTCGATGAAGGCCTGGCTTTGTATTTTCCTGGTCCCAACTCGTTCACCGGCGAAGATGTGCTGGAGCTGCAAGGCCACGGTGGTCCGATCGTCCTGGACATGTTGCTCAAGCGTTGCCTCGAACTGGGGTGTCGTCTTGCGCGACCAGGCGAGTTCAGCGAACGCGCATTCCTCAATGACAAGCTCGACCTCGCCCAGGCCGAAGCCATTGCTGATCTGATCGAAGCCAGTTCCGCACAGGCCGCGCGCAATGCCTTGCGATCCCTGCAGGGCGCTTTTTCCCAGCGTGTGCATAACCTCACCGAGCAACTGATCGGCCTGCGGATCTACGTCGAGGCCGCGATCGACTTTCCCGAGGAAGAGATCGACTTTCTCGCCGATGGTCACGTGCTCAGCATGCTCGACAAGGTCCGCGATGAGTTATCCACAGTACTGCGCGAAGCCGGGCAGGGTGCTTTGTTGCGCGATGGGATGACGGTGGTGATCGCCGGAAGGCCAAATGCCGGCAAATCCAGCCTCCTCAACGCCTTGGCAGGCCGTGAGGCCGCGATTGTTACCGAGATCGCCGGCACCACCCGGGATATTCTGCGCGAACATATCCACATCGATGGTATGCCCCTGCATGTGGTCGACACGGCCGGCCTGCGGGATACCGACGACCATGTGGAAAAAATCGGCGTGGAGCGTGCGCTCAAAGCCATCGGCGAGGCTGACCGCGTGTTGTTGGTGGTCGATGCCACGGCCCCGGAAGCGGATGATCCTTTCGCTTTGTGGCCAGAGTTTCTGGAAACCCGGCCTGACCCTTCGAAAGTCACGCTGATTCGTAACAAGGCCGACCTGACCGGGGAACCCGTGACCTTGGAGGTCAGCGCTGATGGCCACGTCACCATTAGCCTCAGTGCGAAATCCGCGGATATGGGACTGGAGTTGCTGCGCGAACATTTAAAGGCCTGCATGGGTTACGAGCAGACTTCGGAAAGCAGCTTCAGCGCCCGTCGTCGGCACCTGGAGGCGCTGCGCCATGCCAGCGCGGCGCTTGAGCACGGTCGCGCGCAACTGACCCTTGCCGGAGCCGGTGAGCTACTGGCCGAAGATTTACGTCAGGCCCAGCAAGCTCTCGGGGAAATTACCGGGGCCTTCAGCTCTGATGACCTGCTTGGTCGAATCTTCTCCAGCTTCTGCATCGGTAAATAACCCATTCCTTAAGAACCCGGCTGCTATCGACCCTACAACGAGTCCATGCAGCCGGTTTTTTCCCTTTTCTGGAACGATTGCCCTGCATGGCGGCTTGCCTGTGGGCGGTGTCTGGATCAAAAGCCAGTTTTCCTGTGGATTAAGCCCTGTGAATAACTGGCCCTGAGCTCGGTTGATAAACCCCCTTCAAAACTGAAGATAACCCCCTCTGTGGATAACCACCCCATTCATCCACAGGCTTACACCGGTTATCCAAGCCCCTCAGCCGCACCTGACCACAGGGTTTTGAATCTCTGTACATATTGAATATAAAGGCCTTCAGAGCTTTATCCACAGAAGTGAGGCTCAGTAAGAATAAACATAAAAACAAAGGTTTTATAAATTTCTTTCTTTTTAATTTCTTTTACCTCGACTTCTCCACAGCTGGTTAAATTTTGTGCAAAGGGTTCTTTAGGAAAGGGGAAGTCCCTATACTTGCCGACCTGGCTCGAAAAACGCCCAAAGCCAGGCTCAAACCTTTTTTCCGAATTACCTGAATTAAGCAGGCACGAGGTGCGTGGTGGATTTCCCTTCCCGTTTTGAAGTGATCGTCATCGGCGGCGGTCATGCCGGTACCGAGGCAGCACTTGCATCAGCAAAACCCTGTTGCTGACGCATAACGTGGAAACCCTCGGCGCCATGAGCTGCAACCCCGCCATTGGTGGGATTGGCAAAAGCCATCTGGTCAAGGAAATCGATGCCCTCGGTGGCGCGATGGCCATGGCCACGGATAAAGGTGGCATTCAGTTTCGTGTATTGAACAGCCGTAAAGGCCCGGCCGTGCGGGCTACTCGTGCCCAGGCCGACCGTGTCCTGTACAAGGCCGCTGTCCGCGAAATCCTGGAAAACCAGCCGAACCTGTGGATATTTCAACAGGCAGCCGATGACCTGATCGTCGAGCAGGACCAGGTGCGTGGTGTTGTGACCCAGATGGGCCTGCGCTTCTTCGCTGATTCGGTGGTGCTGACCACCGGGACCTTCCTCGGTGGACTTATCCACATCGGCATGCAGAACTATTCCGGCGGTCGCGCAGGCGATCCACCCTCAATCGCACTGGCTCAGCGCCTGCGAGAGTTGCCGTTGCGTGTCGGTCGCTTGAAAACCGGTACGCCACCGCGCATCGATGGCCGCTCTGTGGATTTCTCGGTGATGACCGAGCAGCCGGGCGATACGCCAATTCCGGTCATGTCGTTCATGGGCTCCAAAGCGCAGCACCCGAAACAGGTGAGCTGCTGGATCACCCATACCAACGCCCGCACTCACGAAATCATTGCTGCCAACCTGGATCGCTCGCCCATGTATTCCGGCGTGATCGAAGGTATCGGCCCGCGTTATTGCCCATCGATCGAAGACAAGATCCATCGGTTTGCCGACAAGGAAAGCCATCAGGTCTTCATCGAACCCGAAGGCCTGACGACGCACGAGCTGTACCCGAACGGGATTTCCACTTCCCTGCCGTTCGACGTGCAACTGCAGATCGTCCAATCGATTCGCGGCATGGAAAACGCCCACATCGTTCGTCCGGGCTATGCCATCGAATACGATTACTTCGACCCGCGGGACCTCAAGTACAGCCTGGAAACCAAAGTCATCGGCGGCCTGTTCTTTGCCGGACAAATCAACGGCACCACCGGTTACGAAGAGGCCGGTGCCCAAGGCCTGCTGGCTGGCGCCAACGCAGCGCTGCGCTCCCAGGGCAAAGACAGCTGGTGCCCGCGCCGCGATGAGGCGTATATCGGTGTGCTTGTGGATGATTTGATTACCCTGGGTACTCAGGAACCGTATCGGATGTTCACCTCCCGTGCCGAATATCGTCTGATCCTGCGTGAAGACAACGCTGACCTGCGCCTGACCGAGAAAGGTCGCGAGCTGGGGCTGGTCGATGACGTTCGCTGGGCCGCGTTCTGCAAGAAACGCGAGAGTATCGAGCTGGAAGAACAGCGCCTGAAAAGCACTTGGGTTCGTCCTGGTACCGAGCAGGGCGATGCCATCGCGACCAAATTCGGCACACCGCTGACCCACGAATACAACTTGCTCAACTTGTTGAGCCGCCCGGAAATCGATTATGCCGGGCTGGTGGAAGTGACCGGTCAGGGTGCGGAAGATCCGCAGGTGGCCGAGCAGGTCGAGATCAAGACCAAATACGCCGGTTACATCGACCGTCAGCAAGACGAAATCGCCCGTCTGCGCGCCAGTGAAGACACAAAACTGCCTGTGGATATCGACTACACAGGCATTTCCGGGTTGTCGAAGGAAATCCAGAGCAAGCTCGGTGCAACTCGTCCAGAGACCCTGGGCCAGGCTTCGCGCATTCCCGGTGTGACCCCGGCGGCCATTTCCCTGTTGATGATTCATTTGAAAAAACGCGGCGCGGGCCGTCAGTTGGAGCAAAGCGCTTGAGTTCGATGGTCACCTCGCAACACGCCGAAGAGTTATCCACAGGTGCCCGTCAGCTCGGCGTCAGCCTGACCGAAGCCCAGCACGCGCAGTTGCTGGGCTATCTGGCCCTGTTGATCAAATGGAACAAGGCCTACAACCTGACCGCGGTGCGCGATCCGGATGAAATGGTCTCGCGGCATCTGCTCGACAGCCTCAGCGTCATGTCCTTCATCGAAGACGGCCGCTGGCTCGATGTCGGCAGTGGCGGTGGCATGCCGGGTATCCCGCTGGCGATCCTGTTTCCTGGCTCGCAAGTGACCTGCCTGGACAGCAACGGCAAGAAAACCCGCTTCCTGACCCAGGTCAAACTCGAACTCAAACTGGATAACCTGCAAGTTATCCACAGCCGCGTCGAAGCGTTCCAGCCTGCCCAGCCTTTCAACGGGATCATCTCCCGGGCGTTCACCAGCATGGAAAACTTCAGCAATTGGACTCGCCACCTGGGCGATGCCGATACGCGCTGGCTGGCAATGAAGGGCGTTCATCCGGCCGATGAGCTGGTAGCATTGCCGGCAGACTTCCACCTCGATAGCGAACACGCCCTGGCCGTACCCGGTTGCCAAGGCCAACGCCATCTGCTGATACTG
>LNAP01005844.1_pt1 | contig 10792 bp, 14 predicted proteins | sample 602601 | NCBI WGS metagenome assembly LNAP01 (sample SAMN02440304, study PRJNA202911) | soil metagenome | biome: Subtropical and temperate rainforests or woodlands; isolation source: soil samples (1 kg each in a 20% v/v slurry with milli Q water) were... ...
ATTTATTGGCCATCAACGGCTCGAAACGCGCGGTGATCGCCCTCGGCGGCGACGCCTCCGCCGCGGACTACCACGAGCGTCGCCTCGCCGATCCCGCCATCCTCGGATTCATCCCGCGCATCGCGGTGCACGAGGATGCCGGGCTGGAAGCCATGGGTCCCGCCTTTCGCCACGCCTGCCGCGTGGGCGTGGGCGCCACCATCGCGGTGGCCCTGTCCAAGACCTTCGCCGTCAACCATGGCTACTGGATGTCGCTGACGCTGGTCTTCATCCTGCAGCCCTATTTCGCCACCACCTGGCAGCGCACCCTGGAACGCGTGGCCGGCAGCGTGGCCGGCGCCATCGGCGCCTCGCTGCTGGGACTGTTCCTCAGCACGCCCCTGTCCGTGGCCCTGGCGGTGCTGCCCATCGCACTGGGCACGTTCGCGGCCCGCACCATCCATTACGCGCTGTTCACGTTTTTCCTGACGTCGCAGTTCGTGCTGGTCACCCATATCCAGCAACCGGAAATCCAGGAACCCATGCTCGCGGCGCTGCGCGCCTTCAACAGCGTGCTGGGCGGTATCCTGGCGCTGCTGGTGGGCTTTCTGGTCTGGCCTGAAAAAGAACCGCGCCAGTTGGCGGGCGCGCTCAGCCTGGCACTGGAACGCCATGCCGCCTACGCGCGCGCCCTGCTCCGGGAAAAAAGCGGCGATGCGCGCGCCGGACAGGACATCGTGGCGCTGCGCCGCATGGCCTGTCTGTCGGCCGACAATGCGCAAGCTTCCTTGCAGCGGCTGCAGCAGAACCCGGTCCATCGCGACCGCAACGTGGGCACGGCGGAAAACCTGCTGAACGCGATGCGCCGCGTCACGGCGGCGGGCACCGTGCTGGAGATACAAGCCGCCCTGCCCGCCGCATCGCCCGCGGCCCAGGCGCTCGCCGCCTATGGTCCAGTGCTGGCGCATGCATTGCATCCGCAGGAGCCCGCGCCGGAATCAGGTGTCCGGCAATTGGCGGTGCCCGCGGCGGTCGCCGCCGGCTATCCGGAGCTGGCGGGCCCCCTGGAGCGCATCGCCCAGCAAGCGCGCCAGTTGCGCCAGCTGCGCGAACGCGTGGAACGGGCGCGGCCCCCAGCCTAGCCTGCCGGTTTGCGCCGGCCCCGCCGAACTGCCGCGGGCTTGACGCGCATCAAGGGCGAAATGGCCGGAAAGCGTAACCATAGAGACATGGCACGCTTAAACAAGGAGGCCTCCATGTATCGCCGCATTTCCGTCCACCTGGATCACGGATTCGACTGCAAACGCCGCATTGAAGCTGCCCTGGCCCTGGCCAAGCGCCACAAGGCCGAGCTGGTCGGCATCTATGCCAACGCCGCACCGCCGCAGTATTACTACGGCGAATCCGTACTCATGTCGCGTTCGCTGGGCATCATCAAGGAATTGCACGCACAAAACCGCGACGCGGTGGAAACTGCCTTTCTGGAGGCTGCTGCCGAAGCGGACGTGCCCGCCTTCATGCGCGCCGGCACCTCCTCGCCCAGCGAGACCGTGGCGCTGCTAGGCCGCACCACCGATCTGATCGTGGTCAGCCAGGAGAACCGCGAAGACGTCGAAGCCGCGCACGAGATCGAGTTCGTCGAGCAGACGCTATTGACGGCGGGCCGGCCGGTGCTGGCGATTCCGTCCAGCGGCGAATTCCCGGTCATCGGCGACCGCGTGCTGTGTTGCTGGGACGGCAGCCGAGAGGCCGCCCGCGCGCTGGCCGATGCCGCGCCTATCCTGCGCCTGGCTTCGCACATGATCGTGTTGACGATGAACGAAGGCGCCGCCAGCCCGAAGCATGAGGCGCCGTTCGAGGACCTGGCGACCTATTGCGTCGCGCAAGGGATGCCGGCGCCCGAGCACGTGCGCCGCGACATCAAGGGCGTCGGCGTGGGCAGCACCATCCTGAATGCCGCCGCCGACCACAGCGCGGACCTGATCGTCATGGGCGCCTATGGCCACAGCAAGCTGCGCCAGTGGGCGCTGGGCGGCGCCACCGCGTCCATCCTGAAGAGCATGACCGTGCCGATCATGTTCTCCCACTAGCCTCTGGCTGCTAGCCCCGGCGCACGGGCGTCAGTACCGGCCGGCCGGCGAAGTGCGCCGTGGCGTTGTCCAGGAACAGCGCCACGGTGGCATGCACGGCCTCGGGCGAGCGCCCCGCGCTGTGCGGGGTCAGCACCACGTTGTCGAGCCCGATGAGCGCCTTGGGGACTTCGGGCTCGCCGTCCACCACGTCCAGGCCCGCGCCCGCAATGCGGCGCCCGGCCAGGGCCGCGATCAGCGCCTGCGTGTCGACCACGCTGCCGCGCGCAATGTTCACCAGATAGCCCTCGGATCCCAGCGCTTCCAGTACCTGGGCATCCACCAGATGGCGTGTGCCCGCCCCGCCCGGCGTGGCCACCACCAAAAAGTCCGACGCCGCGGCCAGCGCGCGCGGGCTGTCGAAATAGGCGTAGCCGGATTCCGGGCGGACGCTGCGGCTGTAATAGCCCACGCTCATGCCGAAGCCCAGGGCGCCGCGCCGGGCGATTTCCAGGCCTATGGTGCCCAGGCCCAGGATGCCCAGGCGCTTGCCCGAGACCTGCGGCCCCATGAAGCCGCTCCAATGGCCCTGCCGCACCGAAGCATCGGCCTGCGGCAGCCGCCGCGCCGCGCCCAGCAGCAGCGCCATGGCATGGTCCGCCACCGAAACCGCGTTGGCGCCTGGACCATGGGTCACCACGATGCCGCGCCCGGCCGCCGCAGCCAGATCGATGTTTTCATAGCCCACGCCCAGGGAACAGGCGATTTCGAGCTTGGGCATCGCCGCGATTTCCTCGGCGTGCAAGCCAGTGGCGCCGCGCGTGAGCACGATGCGGATCTCATGTCCGTGATCGCGGATCGCCTGGGCGCGCGTCGCATCGGTGGGCGCAAAAACCACGCGAAAGCCGCGCGCTTCGATTTCGGGCAGATAGTCCTGCACGCTTTCAATCAGGACAAGCAAGGGGATGGTCATGTCGGGAATGCCGCGCATCGCGGGGGCTGCATAAAAACCCGGCGATCTTACGCCTGGGCCGCGACGCGCGCCACCCGCCGTCCGTCAGGCGGCCGCCTGGCGACGGAACTCGTGCGCGAGCCGCCCGACACGGCTCGCGCATGCGCTACCAAACTGGCCCCGCTACAGCCTCCCGGTCAGCAACATCACGATCAGGACGATCAGCAATATGCCCAGTATGCCGCTGGGGTAGTAGCCCCAGCCGCGGCTATGAGGCCAGGCCGGCACGGCGCCGACCAGCAGAAGGATGAGAATGATCAGCAGGATGGTCGACATGGCGACTCCTCGGTTCTTGTTGGGGTCTGTGAAATCCGGTGGCCCGCGTCAGGGGCTGGGCGGCGTGATTTCCTTGCCAGGAGGCGACAAGGGCGGCAGGTCGACGTCCGGCTCGTCGGTATCCGGATCCACCGGCAGGTCCCCGGGAGGCGAACCGGGCGGTATCGGATCTGGTTTGGGCGGAACGTGCAGATAGTACGAGTACGCGATGTGCATGGCTGTCTCCAGGGAAATCCATACACCCCTCAGCAAGCCGCGTGCCCGAAGTTGCCTGCGTGCCTTCGGAATGGGCACGCCGCATGCTGATCGCAGCGCCCCTGTCTCCTGGCGGACGCAGACGACATGAACTCACGGTCCAAAGTGCCGCGCGCGTCCGTCGGCGCAGCGCTGGTCTATTACGACGACAGCCAGGCAGGCTATACGCGGATTCGCGTCAACGGCAACGCCTTCCACTACATGGATGCGCGCGGCAAGCGCATACGCAGTGCGCGGGAGATCACGCGCATCGACGCCCTGGCGATACCGCCGGCCTATGAACAGGTGTGGATCTGCCCGTCCCCGCTTGGACACCTGCAGGCCACCGGACGCGATGCGCGCGGCCGCAAGCAATACCGCTACCACCCGGATTGGACAGCGGTGCGCGACGCGAGCAAGTACCAAAGCCTCGCGGCATTCGCGCAGACCTTGCCGCGCATCCGGCGCCAGGTCGAGCGCGATCTGCGCACTAACGGCTTATCCCAGAACAAGGTGATAGCCGTACTGGTGCGGCTGCTGGAGGCGACCCTGGTGCGCGTCGGTGCGCGCGAATACGCCAGGGCCAACAAGTCCTATGGCCTGACCACCCTCAAGCGTCGCCACGCCAGCGTCAGCGGGGATCGCTTCCGTTTCCGCTTCCAGGGCAAGAGCGGCGTGGCCCACGACGTCAGTGCGGCGGACCGGCGCGTGGCCCGCGTCATCAAGCGCTGCCTGGACATCCCCGGCCAGCAGCTTTTCCAGTACCTGGATGAGGACGGCGACAGCCATCCGGTCGACTCCGGCGCGGTCAATGCCTACCTGCGCGCGGCGGGCCGGGGCGACTTCACGGCGAAGCACTACCGGACCTGGGCGGGGTCCGTCATGGCCTACGCGGCGCTGCAGAGATGTCCGGCCGACGACGCTGCCCAGGCACAGAAGAATGTGGTGGAAGTGGTCAAACTGGTGGCGCGGCGTTTGGCCAATACACCGGCGGTCTGCCGGGCCTGCTATGTGCACCCGGCCATTCTGGCCGCCTATCTGGAGGGGAGCTTGCCTGCAGCCGCGGCCGCGCCGCAGGCTCCCCGCGGCCTGCACGCCGACGAGCGGCGCCTGCTGTCCTTTCTGCAGTCGCAGGCCGGCGCGGCGTCGCCCGCCATCCAAGGTTCAGAGGATCGATGAGCGCGCGTTCTTGGCCCGTGGCTGCGGCGCGGAACCGTCCGCCCAGTTCGATTCGGTGCGCGTGTCTGCCACGATGCGCTTGTCGCGGGCGGCCTCGTCCGGAGTCGAAGCGTCTGGTTTATCCGGTCTGCGCGGAACATCGACGGCAGAACTCGGCGGCAGTATCTTAGCGTTGTCTTCCGGCCGCTTGCCGGCACGCGCCGGTTTCGCGGATCCAGGTGCGGATGCTGGCTTCATGCGGGACTCCTGGGGTCGCTCCCCGAAGGGAGCCGCCTCCCAATGCTACGGCGGCTGGCTGCAAGGGTCATCGCCGGCCGGCTTCAAATTGCAAGCGGATGTGGCGCTTGGGGCCAGGCATGGCGGTTGCGGCGCGTACCAGGCATCACAAGGAGATGCAATGCGAGACCCAAATTTCGAGCAATGTGTGCAAGCCTGCTACGAATGCGCCGTCGCCTGCGACATATGCGCCTCTGCCTGCCTGCAGGAGAAGCCGGCGCACATGCAGCGCTGCATCGCGCTATGCACCGATTGCGCCGCGGTTTGCCGGCTGTGCGCGGCCATGCTGGCGCGCGATGGCGAGTTCGCCGCCGCCCTGTGCACACTGTGCGCGTTGATGTGCGACGCCTGCGCGCGCGAATGTTCGTCGCACCAGGCAGAGCACTGCCAGGTTTGCGCAGGCGCATGCCTGGGCTGCACGCTGGCCTGCCGCGACATGCTGGAGGCCTGAAACCTCCCGACCCGCCTTGCGGCCGCCCGGGCCGGCCGCAGCGGCGTACTTCCCGCCCGATTGCCAGGAGTTACCGATGGCCTCTACCCATACCCCCCTGCCCTCCGATTTCCCGGAGAACGGCCCGGACAACCGCGGCGCACACAGGCGCGCGCGGCACCCTGAAGCCTGGATCGACGACCTGGAAGCCACGCTCAGCGACACTGCCGCGACCGACATGGAGGCGCTCAAGGCGCGCCTCTCCGAGCAGCTGCACGCGACGCGGCGTAGCCTGCGCGACGCTTCCGACAACGCTGGCGACCTGATGCGGGAGACCATAGACTGCACCGAGGAATATATCCACGCCCGGCCCTGGCAGGCGATCGGCCTGGTAGCCGGCGCGGCATTCCTCTTCGGCGTGGTGGTCGGACGGCAGTAGTCACGCGTGCAGGGCCAGCCAGCCACGCCATTTGCCCGACGGAGGGCAAGGCTCCTGTGCATCCGGAAACGCGAGCGAGCAAAAGGCGGCTCGCCGCGCGTACTCTCATTTGGCCGGCGCGATCGACGCGGGCGCCTGGCGGGACGCGGGCGAAACGGCTGGCGCCTCTCCCTTGACGGCCGGCTGGATCTTGTCGGGGTCGGCCGGCGGAGTGCCCTGCAGCTTGCGGGCCATGGCCAGATGCCCGGCTAGCATGGGCAGAGAGCGCGCAGCGAAGTCTCGCACCTGCGGATCCTTGGACTCTCGCGCCGCAGTCTCGAACAGGCGGTTGGCCATCGTGTGCGCATCCATCGCCGCCTTTTCGATGTAAAGCGCATCGAAGTCCGATCCGGTCCTGTTGCTCAGTTGTTCCAGAGTGCCACGGTCGGGCTCGGACGGTTCGGTCGGCAGCTTCACTTGTTCGCTCGCTGCCAGGGTCCTCAGTTCGGCATTCATGGCGCGATGCTGCTCCAGCATCTTCGCCGCGAACGCCTTGACGTCGCTATCGCCGGCGCGCTTTTTCGCCAGTTCAGCAGCCTCCACCTCGAACATCCCCGACCCCGCCGCAGCCTGCAGGAAGCGCGCCTCCGGCTCTGCCAATTCCTGCGCCCGCACACCGCTCAGCACGCCTGGCGCGATCAGCAGGCAAATCGCGACGATGATGCCGCACATCCAAGTCGTCTTCTTCATATCGTGCTCCCGCAACGCTAGTCCGGAGGTGATGCGCCTCATTGCCAGCAACTGCCATGCCCGCGCCGGGCACGGCGCTTGCTGTGGCGTGGCGAGCGGCCTGGCCCGGCAGGCACAGGCAGCCGCCCGCAGTCCCGCCCACCCGCATCCTGCGCAAAGGACAGCTCCCATGGACATGCCCGGCAACAATGAAGATTTTTCCGAACGGGAAGACGAGTCGGCGCCGCCGCCGATGGCTCCAGAAACGCGCAGCCTGTCTATCCTGGACTGGTCGGCATTGATCGCGGTGGTGGCTGGCGGCCTGAACACCGGCCTGATCGCCGCGGTGGACCTGGACGTGTTCGCCAAGATACTACCCACGGCCGCAGCCACCCGCGGCGTCTACGGCTTGATCGGACTGGCCGCGCTATACAGCGTCGTGCTGCTCTTCAGGCTGGGTGAACAACCCGATTGAGAACGTCGCAAGACCACTACTTGGTGCCAGGACGCTTGCCCGGATACTGGCCGCCTTCCTCGTACTCCGCACCCTTGTCATTGGGCTTCCTGTCCGATTCGCGCTTGGGCGCGGCGGGCGGCTTGCCGAAGCCGGGCTTGTCCGTGCCGAATTGGCCGCTGCGATGCGCGGCCTCGGTTTCCGTATGCGGCGCATTGGCCTTGCCATGTCCCGCATCTGCCTTTCCGTGGTCTGTCCGCTTGGTTTCCATGTTCGTATCCCCGGCTCGTTGAATGGATGTGGCAGGTGCTCGCATCGGCAACGCCTGCCGTTTGGCGCCGAGCAAGCGCCATGCCCGGCCGATGCGGGAACGGCGCTTGCTTGCGCATGACGCCAGGCCCGGGCGATGCCGGGCCCCCATCCAAGGAGTCAACCATGAATTTGTCCCGAGTCGTTCTCCCCGCGGTCGCCCTGAGTCTCTCGGCGCTGGCCTTCCAGGCCCAGGCGCAAACCGCGCAAGGCGGCACCACCGCCGTGCGCAGCAACGAGCAGATCGACAACCAGTACAAGCTGGACAAGAAGCATTGCGATGGCATGAAGGGCAACCAGAAAGACGTCTGCCAGCAGCAAGCCGAAGCCACGCGCGACAAGGCCCGGGCCGATGCCAAGGCCGGCAAGGAAAAGGCCGAAGCCTCGCATGACGCGGCCAAGACGCGCAACGACGCCGACTACAAGGTAGGCAAGGAGAAATGCGACGGCATGTCCGGCAACGCCAAGGACGCCTGCATGGCGGACCTGAAAACGCGGTACGGCAAATGAAGTCAGGACCGGCCCTGTTTCCCGGCAGACGCCGCGGCGGGCGCATCCGCGTCCGCCGCGGCGTATTCCTCCAGCCGGTTGTACAGCGTCTTGGGGCTGATGCCGAGCACTGCGGCGGCCTGCTTCTTCACGCCGTTGCAACGCTCGAGCGTCGCCAGGATCAGGCGCCGGTCCGCCTCCGCCAGCGTTTCCCCGACGGGCACGCTCACTTGGCCGCCCGCGCCATCGCCGGTCGGCGACACCCGCGGCGTCAGCATGTCCACCTCCAGCGTGTCGCCTTCCGCCATGATGAAGGCGCGGCGCACGTAGTTCTTGAGTTCCCGTACATTGCCGGGCCACCCGTACTGCTGCAGCGCCGCCACTGCGCGCGGCGAGAATTGCTTGTTCTTGCCCGCCTCCTGGTTCAGCCCTTGCAGGAAGCGGTTGGCGAGGAACAGGATGTCGTCGCCGCGTTCGCGCAGCGCGGGCAGCTTGATGGGGAAGACGCTCAGACGGTAGTAGAGATCTTCACGCAACTTGCCTTCCCTGACCGCCTGCTCGGGATCCCGGTTGGTGGCGGCGACAATCCGGATGTCGCAAGCGATCTCCCGATTGGTGCCCACCCGCATGAACTGCCCCGTTTCCAGCACGCGCAGCAGCTTCACCTGCAGATCCAGCGGCATTTCGGTCACCTCGTCCAGGAACAGGGTGCCGCCGTCGGCGCGCTCGAAGTAGCCTTTGTGCTGGCGATCGGCGCCAGTGAAGCTGCCGCGCTCGTGCCCGAACATTTCGCTTTCGATCAGATTGGGCGAGATCGCCCCGCAGTTCACCGCGATCAGCGGGCGCTGGCGGCGCGCGCTGAGTTCATGGATGGCGTGCGCGGCCAGTTCCTTGCCTGTGCCGCTCTCGCCGATCAGCAAGGTCGTAACGTTGGTGGGCGCCACGCGGCCGATCTGGCGGTAGACATCCTGCATGCAGGGGGATGCGCCGTACATCCTGCCATAGCGCCCCGGTTCCTCGAATGGCGCGCCCGCAGGGTCGCTGCCTGAGTTCGCGCTTACGCGCGCGAAGATGCCATTCAGGCGTTCCATGCAGATGGGCTTGACGAGGTAGTCGGTCGCTCCCAGGCGCAGCGCCTGGACCGCGTTGTCCACGGTACCGTGTCCGGTCATCACCACGACCTCGGCGCTGGCGGCAGCCTCGTTCTTGAAGATGTCCATGCCGCTGCCTTCGGGCAGGCGGATATCCGTCAGCACCAAGTCGGGCGCGTGCCGTTCGAGCTGGATCAGCGCGTCCTTGACGCTCGCGGCCAGCGCCACGGAAAACCCGTTCTCGCGGCCGATTTCGGCCAGGGTTTCGCGTATCGTGGGGTCGTCGTCAACGATCAGCAAATGGGGCATGCCTACTCCGTATCGCGAATGTTGCGCTCAGCTACCGAGCATAGCGACAACGGCCGGCAGCGGGGTAAATGTTCGATACTTTCCATCAACGTTTTCGTATGCTTGCAAATCGTCGCATCCCGGACCGCTGCGTCCCTCTAGCATGGTCGGATGCGCATGGCCCCGGGCCGGGCCAAGGAATCAGCATGGCGAATCGCACCCCCAACGCCGCGCGCGTAACGGCGTCCGCGCCTCCGGGCGTACTCATGGATGTATCTGGCCTTTCCCCCGTGATGCAGAAGCTGGGCGCGCAGCTGCAGCTGGCAGCCGCCACCGACGCCAGCGTCTTCATCGTGGGCGAAAGCGGCACCGGCAAGGAAATCGTCGCGCGCGCCATCCACGACGCGAGCGAGCGCCGCGCGCAGCCCTTTGTCGCCGTCAACTGCGGCGCCATCAGCGGCAGCCTGGCGCACGCTGAACTATTCGGCCATGAGAAAGGCAGCTTCACCGGCGCGGTGGCCCAGAACGCGGGCTACTTCGAATATGCCAGCGGCGGGACGCTGTTCCTGGACGAAGTGACTGAAATGCCGCCAGACCTGCAGGTGAATTTCCTGCGCGTGCTCGAGGCCGGCACCTACCAGCGCGTAGGCGGCTCCGATCTGCTGCGCGCCAACGTGCGCATCATCTGCGCCAGCAACCGCGATCCTCTCGCCTCGGTCGCCGAAGGCCGTCTGCGCCAGGACTTCCTCCACCGCCTGCTGGTGATCCCGCTGCGCGTGCCGCCCCTGCGAGAACGTGGCGACGACGCGATGGTGCTGGCGCACTGGTTCCTGGACACCCTGAATACGGCGCATGGCACCCAGAAAACCTTCAGCCCCGGCATGCTGGAAGCGATCTCCCGGCACGATTGGCCCGGCAACGTGCGTGAACTGCGCAATGCAGTGCAGCGTGCCTACATCCTGGCGGACGACGTGCTGGCGGCCGACCTGCTGCCGCGCTCCCGCGACGAGCCGCGGGCCACCGTCAGCAATGGCGCACTGACATTCCCCGTCGGCATGCCGCTGGACGAGGCGCAGCGGGCGTTCATACTCGCGACCTTGGCGCATCACTCGGGCGACAAGCGCATTGCCGCCGAGACGCTGGGGCTCAGCCTGAAGACGCTCTACAACCGTCTGGACGGCTACGAGAAGGACGGGCAGGACAGCGTCGGCCCCTGATTTCCGTGAACCGGGCGGCATTTCTTACCGGCGCCTTGTAATACTGAGGCAGCGGGCGGACACGATTCCCCCGCCCTGCCCGCTGCGGGGACTTGGCACGGTCTTTGCTTAAGTTTCTGGATGGGCTGCCCATCGGCAGCCGCTGTCCAGGAGACTCGATTGGTCTACCCCACGCAAGAATTGCGCCTGCGCCAGCAGATGACGCTGGCGCCGCGACTGCAGCAATCCGTCAAGCTGTTGCAGATGACCGCGCTGGAATTCACCACCGCGGTCGAGCAGGCCCTGGCCAGCAATCCGTTCCTGGAAGACGCCGATGAGCAGGAGGCTGAACAGAGCCCTGCC
>LNAP01005645.1_pt1 | contig 10791 bp, 11 predicted proteins | sample 602601 | NCBI WGS metagenome assembly LNAP01 (sample SAMN02440304, study PRJNA202911) | soil metagenome | biome: Subtropical and temperate rainforests or woodlands; isolation source: soil samples (1 kg each in a 20% v/v slurry with milli Q water) were... ...
ACCGCCAGCGTGAATTCACCCGCGATCGCCGCGCAGGCGTCGAGCCCGCTGCCGGCGCGCTGGCCCAGCGTGTCGGGCACTTCGATGCCGAAGAACCTGGATCTCGTTGTGTTCGCGAAAAATGAGGCGCAGTGTCTGCTGGACAAGACGTGCGTTCGACGACACGGCTGGCACGCGGTTGATCAACAGATGCACGAGGGGAGGCTGGATACCCAGGTAGCGGTATGGTGTGATGGCATCGACAAGCTGCAGTGTTCCCCGCTGCAACTCCCGGGCAGCCAGGATTTCGGGAGTGATCGGGGATACGGCCATATCCGCAGCGAGCAAGGCCATTTCCAGCATGACACTGCGTGCGCCCTGTGTATCGATCAGCACCAGGTCATAGTGTGGCTGGAGCAGGGGGAGTAGGTTGCGCAGGCGCAAACGACCATCGGCAGCATGCAGCAGTAGTGTTCCGAGTTGCTGATGCTCATCGTTGGACAGCATCACGTCCAGACCGGCGATCGTGGTTCGCGATACCAGTTTCGACAGTTCCTGTTCGTTGAATGCGAGCAACTCGTAGATACCGCATGGGGCGCGATAGGCGAGTTCGTAGTAGGAAGAAAGCGTGGGCTGTACATCGAGATCGATCAGCAGCACACGTTGGCCAGCGTCGGCGATGAACCCGCCCAAATTGGCAGCGACGGTGGTTTTGCCAACGCCACCTTTGGTCGATATGACGGCGATCACGTGCATGATCCGCTCCTCATGGAATAGTGAAGCGGCGTCAAATGCGCTCTTTGAGGCGCTCGGTGATCCAGGCATCGACTTCGGCAGAATCCCAGCCGACAGCGCGAATACCCAGGCGCAAGGCCTTGGGAAACTTGCCCTCTTTCATTAAGTTGTAAATGTGTGCGCGCTTGAATCCCGTTCGGGCTTCAACCTCGGCGCGACGGAGGATGCGGCGTTCCGCAACAGCGGTGTGCTCAGTGGACATGGTGGTCACTCCTTTATGCTTGGTAGCACTCGTAAGGCGTGACACGTAGTAGAGGAGCGTCATTCCATGAGTGCATCAAACAAACGGATCGTGCTGACCACCGGATTTATCGCAGAGCCACGATATTAGGTTGCTCTGACTTCCTACTGATTTTATGGCGTACACCGTCAAGCCGACCCGCAGGTGCTCCACTATCGGTAGCGCACTGGAGTCGATCAAGTTCAAAAATAAATAGATCCTGCTTCGTGGTTGACGTATTTACGGGGATGAATATTTGTTGTCATTCAGGTGACGAAAAAAGTCGCCTTGTAGCGATACTAAGTGTCGCAGGCTATTGCGGGTGGATGATAAGAAAGTCCGAGTGATTTTTAGGTGTCGCACTCTGGCATCTATTTAGTACCAGGGCGACGTTTAAAGTCAGATTGGTGACGGAAACCAATGATTCTGAAGGCTAGCTCCAGAGACATTCTGACCAATTAAGAGGTGTTCACTTCGCCAACTCTCTGGGCGCGGGTGATGAATCTGCTCAGCTGTTCCGAATATGGCTTGTTAAGCATGGCAAGGAACGTCACCGCACTCGGCACGTCGTCTGTGACAGGGCGTATGACGATGTCGGGATGACGGTACAGTTTCACTTGTGACTCTAGTGCAAACCCGACGCCGTAACCCGCAGCCACCAGTGTCATCATTAATTCATGCCCAGACACATATTCAACTATTGAAGGCATAGGCAGTGCATATTCGCGGAACCAGCGATGAATGATGTTGTACCCACCAAAGCATCGCTCTGGATGGTAAAGAACCAATGAGTGTTGAGTGATCTCTTGAAGTGAGATTTTTTCAAGAGAAAGAAGGGGGTGATTCTTGGGGACGGCGATAGCAGGGCGATCTGTCCAGGCAACTTTTTTTATGAATTTTTCGCTGAGTTCAGAATGTACCGTGAATCCTGCATCGATCTGGTCGTGTGCCAGTGCCTTGACCATCTCGTTGAAGGGCATTTCAATGATTCTCACTTCGGTGAGAGGCTCTTCTTCGCGGCATCTGGCTAACAACTTAGTCAGCCTGGGATGTGCAAGACTATCGGCGAGACCTATACGTAGGTGACCTCGGTATCCTCGTGCGGCAGCATGCACGCGATTTCGGGCACCTTCCATGAAGCTGAGCATCTTGCGAGCTTCTTCTCGAAAAACCTCGCCTGCCCACGTTAGTTCAATGCGTCCTCGAGTGCGCTGGAGCAGCCGAGCCCCCAGCTCGGCTTCCAACTCCTTGATGGCCCGGGCGAGGGGAGAGGCTTCTATATGGACTCTGGAAGCTGCTCGCGAGAAGCTCAGCTCCTCAGCAACGACTAAGAAGTAGCGAAGGTGCCGGATCCTCATAAAACAGCCTCCTTACTGTGCTGCAGTGCTCCATGGGGCCTGAGGGAGTGCTGAGCCACACATCGACGTGAGCCACCTTGACCATCCTTGCCCACGATAGATCATCTGGCTCCCGATATCGGAGTTTTGTCGGTGCTATGAAGGTTCCCCCCTTGGTAGGGGCGCTGCTGGGCAGCGCGGGCTGGGTAGAGAGGCGGACAGCTAGAAAGAGGCGGAGTTCCCACGTCTGCGAGACGGCGAATGGGGAGCGTAGCCACCAGTTGGAGGATGCCTCAACGTCATCTTGGAAAAAAAACGCCGTGGGGGTTGCCTGGCCATCCAAACAAGTCCATAATTGCGTCCGCTGACGACAAGGTGGCTGCGGAAAACTCTTTACAATCAAAGAGTTATGGGCTAGATTCTAGTCTCGTTTCCCGCTCCATATTTAACGAGAATGCCGCTCATTGAGCGGCGTTTTTGTTTGAAACAAGTGTTTGAGTCCCCCAGGGGATGCCATTTGCGGGAATAGCTCAGTTGGTAGAGCACGACCTTGCCAAGGTCGGGGTCGCGAGTTCGAGTCTCGTTTCCCGCTCCATATTTAACAAAAACGCCGCTCATTGAGCGGCGTTTTTGTTTGTGCGCGATTTAGCTGCTGACGCTGCTTTACATCGACAGGATCAACCGCCCGGCGAACAGAATCAGGACCACCCCCATGCTGCGTTCGAACCAGTGTCCCATGCGCATGAACAGCAACCTGACCCGGCTGCTTGAAAAGAACAAGGCAACGATCACAAACCACAGGGCATTCACAAGGCACATCCATGCACCGTATAGCGCCTGGATCTTCAGGGGTGTCGTGGCGCTGATGATCGTGGTGAAGATCGCCAGGAAGAACAGTGTGGCCTTGGGATTGGTGGCGTTGGTCAGAAAGCCTGTCGTGAACGCCTTCAGCAGCGTTTGCTCGACAACGGGTTGATCTGTCGGCTGATCGCCTTCCAATACGGATTTCGGCCGGCTGCGCACCAGGCTGACACCCAGATAAAGAATGTAGGCTCCACCCACGACCTTGGCCACCGTCAATAGCCAGGGCGTGGTATGCATCAGCGCTCCGACTCCGAGCAAGGTATACAGCACGTGCACGGAAATCCCCGCGCCGATCCCCAGTGCCGTGCAGATGCCAACCATTCGGCCGAAACGCACACTCTGGCGAATCGTCACGGCGAAATCCGGTCCGGGCGCGACCACGGCCAGAAAGTGAATCGTCGCCAATGCCAGGAATTCGCCCAGGTAATTAGAAAGCATTGCAACTCCAGAAGGTCGGGGGGGACTCAGTCCACGTGGTAGTGGACGGACAACGTGCCTTTCTTTTGCGAAAGCGACGCGATCGTGACCGCGCCCAAATCCTTCAGGCTACGTACATGGGTGCCGCCACAGCCATAGGCGGGCAGTTCGCCAAAACTGATTTCCCGGGCGCCTTCGCGCAGCGATGTCAGGCGCGGCAGGTCATGGGCGATCCACTGTTCGAGGCCGTATTGCACGGTCTGCGCGTCAACGTCCAGCGCCGATTCTGACGGTTTGAATTGCACTCGCCCTTCACCGGGCCAGTGATGCGCCTTGATTGGCATCCAGCCCATGGCCTGGACGAAGTGTCCAATCAGATGGCCGGCTGAATGCATGCGCGTATTGATCTGGCGAGGCTGTTCATCCACCCGAATCAAGGTCATGCCAAGGTTGATTGGCTGATCGACGAAATGGACGATCCGGTCTGGATCCTGGACTACGCGTAGTACCCGGCTGTCGCCAATCCAGCCTATATCACAAGGTTGCCCGCCGCCCTGAGGGTGAAACAAGGTTGCGCGCAGCACCACGGCAAATTCGTTCTCGTGAGGTGCGCAGTCCAGGACTTCCACATTGGCCTTGAGGTCATCACTATGGAAAAAGAGGCGAAGCGTCATATTCCATGCTCGTATTCAAATTTCTATTTTTTATTATATGAAGCGCGGTTTGGCGTGATAATCCGTTCAAACATCAAAGGACTGTTGCGTTGTGAGCATAAATCTTCCACTGCCGTTGCTGGGTGAAATGGCGATTTTCGTCAAGGTCGTCGAAACCGGCAGTTTCTCCGAAGCCGCACGCCAGTTGGGCTCTTCGCCCTCGGCTGTCAGTCGCAGTATCTCGCGTCTGGAAAAGGCCCTGGCCACTCGCCTGCTGCAACGGACCACGCGCAAGTTACGGTTGAGCGACGGTGGCGAGGAGGTCTTCAAGCGCTGTCAGGAAATGGTCAACGCCGCCCGGTCAGTGATGGAAATCAGTGGCCAGTTCACCGACGAGCCCGAAGGGGTGGTGCGCCTCAGCGTGCCGAAAGCGGTCGGTCGAATTGTGATTCACCCGCATATGCCGGAGTTTTTGCGCCGTTACCCCAAGGTGGATGTGGAGCTGTTGCTTGAGGACCGTCAGGTGGATCTGATCGACGATCACGTCGACCTGGCGATTCGTATCACCGACCGTCCGCCAGCGGGGTTGGTGGGGCGACAGCTGCTGAGCATCGACCATTTACTCTGCGCCACCCCCCAATACCTGGCTGAGCACGGTACGCCGACTCACCCCCATGACCTGCTCAACCACAGTTGCATCTACTTGGGCGAAACCCCGAGCGATGCGCGCTGGAAGTTCAAGAAGGGCAGCAAATCCGTAACCGTCGGGGTGCGCGGGCGATATGCCGCCAATCACACGGGCGTACGTTTTGGCGCGGTACTGCAGCACATCGGCATCGGCAGCCTGCCGTACTTCACCGCGCGTCGTGCCTTGGAGAAGGGATTGATGGTGCAAGTGTTGCCGGACTGGACTTTCCTGGCGTCCTACCACGGAGGCGCGTGGTTGCTGTACTCGCCCACGCGATACCTGCCACCCAAGCTGCGGGTGTTGATCGATTACCTGGTGGAGTGCCTGGAGAAGGAGCCGACGTTGGGCAAGCCGGGCAAGTTGAGCAGTTCGAATATTGCGGTTTCGGAGTATGAGCTGCCCGAAAGTGAGGGGTTGTTCTGAGGAAAGATCAAAAGATCGCAGCCTTCGGCAGCTCCTACAGGGTGTACGTGATTTCCATGTAGGAGCTGCCGAAGGCTGCGATCTTTTGATCCTGAAAAAAGGCCCGCATGTTCAACCATGCGGGCCTTTTTCATCAGTGCTTGCTGTCTTGATTGGACAGGGACAGCAGCTGTTTTTCCTGGTTCCAGTCGAAAGGCTCGTCATTCTGTTCGGCTTCGAAGCGACGTTCTTCCAGTGCCTGGTACAGGTCGATTTCATCATCGGGCATGTAATGCAGGCAGTCACCGGCGAAGTACCAAAGCAGGTCGCGTGGCACCAGGTGGGCGATTTGCGGGTAGCGGGTGATGACCTGGCACAGGATGTCCTGGCCCAGGTATTGGCTTTCGATCGGGTCGACCGGCAGCAGTGCAAGCAGTTCGTCGAAGCGCTCCAGGAACAAGGCATGGCTTTCGTCGGGAACCTGTTCGGCCTCACCTACGGCGACCAGGATGCTGCGCAGATGGTCGAGCAAAACGAGATGATCGGCAACGATGTTGGACACGAGATAAGTCCTCAAGAGCAAAACGGGCGCGGGAGTATAAAGCCCCCGCGCGCATTTTCCCATGATGGGGCGCTGGATGGATCAGCGGACCTTGCCATCGGTCAGTGCTATTTCCTCTTTGTCGAAAGCATCGACATCGATCACTTTGCGACGTGCCACTTCGGCCTCTCGAAGAGTGTGTGCTTCCACCGGTTGCAGTACGCCGGCTTCCAGTGCGGCATCGATGACATTTTCTCCAGCGACCGGTTTGACCTGGCCGCTCTTGAGCGCCATATGCAGTTTTTTACGCATGGGTAGCGCGGCGTTCAACTGATCGCAGGTGTGCTGCAGGACGCCAACAGGGTCTTCGACCGATTGCGGGCGATAGCAACCCAGCAGCACTTCCTCCAGGGCCGGATCCCCCTTGGCGCGGCCAATCACTGCGGCGACTTCGGCGCCGAGTTTGTCCGAAGGCCCTTTGTGACGACGCCCGAACGGGAACACGATCACCCGCAACAGGCAGGCCAGCACCTTGCTCGGAAAGTTGTTCAGCAATTCGTCCATGGCCCGCTCGCCGTGACCGAGGCTTTCCTCCATGGCCCAGGTAAACAGCGGCTTCATGTATTCCGGCGAGTCGAGGTCGTTGTAGCGCTTGAGCGCGGCGCTGGCCAGATACAGGTTGCTCAACACATCACCCAATCGTGCCGACAGGCGTTCGCGCCGTTTCAGTTCGCCGCCGAGCAGCATCATGCTGAGGTCGGCGAGCAGGGCGAATGCGGCTGCCTGACGGTTCAGCGCGCGGAAATAACCCTGGCTGAGCTTGTCGCCCGGTACGTGCTCCAGGTGCCCGAAACCGAGGTTCAGCACCAGCGTGCTGGCGGCGTTGCCCACGGCAAAGCCGATGTGCTTGAGCAGCAGGCCATCGAACTCGGTAAGTGCCTGATCCTTGTCCTCCCGAGTGGCCAGGGCCATTTCCTTGAGCACGAAGGGGTGGCAGCGAATCGCGCCCTGGCCGAAGATCATCAGGTTGCGCGAAAGAATGTTCGCGCCTTCCACGGTAATGAAGATCGGTGCGCCGTTCCATTTGCGGCCCAGGTAGTTGTTCGGCCCCATGATGATCGCCTTGCCGCCGTGCACATCCATCGCCTGGCTGATGCACTCGCGGCCACGCTCGGTGAGGTGGTACTTGAGAATCGCCGACAGCACCGACGGTTTCTCGCCGAGGTCCACCGCGTTGGCAGTCAGCATCCGCGCGGCGTCCATCATCCAGGCGTTGCCGCCGATGCGCGCCATGGCTTCCTGGATGCCTTCGAAAGCGGCGATCGGCACATTGAACTGCTCGCGGATCTGCGCGTACTGGCCGGTCACCAGGCTGGTGAACTTGGCCATGCCGGTGCCCACCGCCGGCAGGGAAATCGAACGCCCGACGGACAGGCAATTCATCAGCATCATCCAGCCCTTGCCGAGCATTTCCTGGCCGCCGATCAGGAACTCCAACGGTACGAAAACGTCCTTGCCGGAATTAGGACCGTTCATGAACGCCGCCCCCAGGGGCAGGTGACGACGGCCGATTTCAACACCGGGCAGATCGGTTGGAATCAGCGCCAGGCTGATACCCAGGTCTTCCTCCTCGCCCAGCAAGTGGTCCGGATCGTACGCCTTGAACGCCAGGCCGAGCAGGGTGGCGACCGGGCCCAGGGTGATGTAGCGCTTTTCCCAATTGAGGCGTAGGCCGAGGGTTTCCTTGCCTTCCCATTCGCCTTTGCAGATCACCCCGGTGTCAGGCATGCCGCCCGCGTCCGAACCCGCGAGAGGGCCGGTCAGTGCAAAACAGGGAATTTCGTCGCCGCGCGCCAGGCGTGGCAGGTAATGGTTGCGTTGCTCGTCGGTGCCGTAGTGCAGCAACAGTTCGGCCGGGCCGAGGGAGTTGGGGACCATCACGGTAGAAGCCAGATCGCCGCTGTGACTGGCCAGTTTCATCGCCACTTGCGAGTGGGCGTAGGCCGAGAACCCCTTGCCGCCAAACTCTTTGGGAATGATCAGGGCAAAAAAGCCGTTGTCCTTGATGTAAGTCCAGGCCTCGGCCGGCAAGTCCATGGTTTGACCGAGCTGCCAGTCGCTGACCATGGCGCAGAGCTCTTCGGTCGGACCGTCGATGAAAGCCTGTTCTTCCTCGTTCAGTTGCACCTTGGGATAGGACAGCAGCTTGTTCCAGTCCGGACGACCGCTGAACAGCTCGCCGTCCCACCACACCGTACCGGCTTCGATGGCGTCGCGTTCGGTGTCCGACATCGGCGGCAAGGTTTTCTGGAACCAGTTGAACATCGGTGCGCTGAAGAATTTGCGGCGCAGGTCAGGCAATAGCAGAGGCGCCGCCACGGCGGCGGTGAGCACCCAGAAAATCAACAGCAGCCAGCCCGGTGCGCGGCTGAATGCGCCCATTGCCAGCAGAAAGACAGCCACGATGCCCAGGGCAGGCAGCGGCGCGATGCGACGGTGGGCTAAATAAGCTATCCCGACAACCAGAACCAGTATCCACAACAGCAGCATATTTAATCCTCCGTGAACCCAGGGCGAACCAACCCACAGAGCTTAGACGGCATCCGCGAAACGGGGTGGTCAGAGCGAGGTGATTGAAATCGTGGGAAACCCTGGATGATTGTGTAGGCCTTAGGTGCGACAGACCGTGAAAAATCGTTCATTGAGCGGGCGGCAAAGCGCCCATGTTTGGCCGAAACGTCGTTATCTCTGTGCTGAACCTCTCGATAGACTCGGGGCTTGCCCTGGAGATTGCCCGCATGCATGAGTATCTGAGCCCCGGCCGCTTCATCGATAGTGACCACCCCTGCGTGGTGGAGTTCGCCGAAAAACATCGTGGCGCCAGTCGCGACCCGCTCCAGCAGGCGATCCAGCTCTATTACGCCGTGCGCGAGGCGGTGCGCTACAACCCGTACACCTTCAGTCGTGACCCACAGACCTTGCGTGGCAGTTATGCGCTGGCGAGCGGGGAGAGTTATTGCGTGCCCAAAGCCACGCTACTGGCCGGTGCCGCGCGGCATTGCGGGATTGCTGCACGCATCGGTCTGGCGGACGTGCGCAATCATCTGTCGACCCCGCGCCTGCTCGAATTGCTCAAGAGCGACGTGTTCGCCATGCACGGCTACACCGAGCTCTATTTGAATGGTCGTTGGGTCAAGGCCACCCCTGCGTTCAACCAGGGGTTGTGCGACTTATTCAATGTGGCGCCGCTGGAATTCGACGGGATCAATGACAGCGTGTTTCATCCCTTCAATCGCGACGGCGAGCAGTTGATGGAGTACCTGATCGACCACGGCCAGTTCACCGACGTGCCGGAAAAGTTCTTCTTCGAACACCTTGAAAAGTGCTATCCGCACCTGTTCGGCGAGCATCTTGCGCCGCTGCTGGGAGACATGCGCAGCGATTTGAGTCGCGCCTGATCCGGCGTATGCTGCCTGCGCATTCATCCATAAAGAGGCGGTCATGCTGAAGATCTGGGGTCGGAAAAATTCATCGAATGTCAGAAAACCATTGTGGGCCGCCGAGGAATTGGGCCTGGCCTATGAGGCCATTGATGCGGGCGGTGCCTTTGGTGTCGTCGATACGCCCGAGTACCGTGCCATGAACCCCAATGGCCGCGTGCCGGTGATTGAAGACGATGGATTCGTGTTGTGGGAATCCAACGCCATCGTCCGCTATCTGATGGCCAGGCATGCGCCGAACACCCCGTGGTATCCGGCAGATCTGCAAGCGCGGGCCAGCGCCGAGAAGTGGATGGACTGGACCACTTCGAGTTTTGCCGGACCGTTCCGTACGGTGTTCTGGGGCGTATTGCGCACCCCGGCCGATCAACAGGACTGGCCTGCGATCCAGGCTGCAATCAAGGAGTGCGAAGCGCTGCTGGCGATGGCCGATCAGGCGCTGGCGAGCCAGCCATACCTGTCCGGTGACGAGATCGGCATGGGCGACATTCCCTTGGGGAGTTTCATTTATGCCTGGTTCGAGATGCCGATCGAACGCTCGCCACAGCCCCATCTGCAGGCCTGGTACGCACGGTTGAAAGAGCGTCCGGCGTATCGCAAGGCGGTCATGACCGCGTTGACTTAATACTCACTATCGACACACTTGACTGTACTTGTGCGGCGGCGACAAGCACCATTGCACTGATGCGCCGCGGTTGCATTGCTCGCCGCCCGCCCATATCTGTCCCTTTCTTCCCTTCTTGGTGCGTAATCCGATATGAGTTCCGCTCTGTCCATCCGGCAGCTAACCAAAACCTACGGCAACGGTTTCCAGGCCTTGAGTGGTATCGATCTGACTTCTTCGCCTTGCTCGGCCCCAACGGCGCCGGCAAATCCACGACCATCGGCATTCTTTCGACCCTGGTGAACAAGACCAGCGGCACGGTGAATATCTTCGGCCACGACCTGGACAAGAACCCGGCGGCGCTTAAGCGCTGCATCGGCGTCGTACCCCAGGAGTTCAACTTCAACCAGTTCGAAAAGACCTTCGACATCGTCGTGACCCAGGCTGGTTACTACGGCATCCCGGCGAAAGTTGCCAAGGAACGCGCCGAGCAATACCTGACCCAACTTGGCCTGTGGGACAAGCGCGATGTGCCGTCGCGTTCGCTGTCCGGTGGCATGAAGCGTCGCCTGATGATCGCCCGTGCGCTGGTCCACGAACCGCGCCTGTTGATCCTCGACGAACCGACTGCCGGGGTGGACATCGAGCTGCGCCGTTCGATGTGGACTTTCCTCACCGAGCTGAACAAGAAAGGCATCACCATCATCCTCACCACGCACTATCTGGAAGAGGCTGAGCAGTTGTGCCGCAATATCGGCATCATCGATCACGGCACCATCGTCGAGAACACC
>LNAP01005845.1_pt1 | contig 10791 bp, 14 predicted proteins | sample 602601 | NCBI WGS metagenome assembly LNAP01 (sample SAMN02440304, study PRJNA202911) | soil metagenome | biome: Subtropical and temperate rainforests or woodlands; isolation source: soil samples (1 kg each in a 20% v/v slurry with milli Q water) were... ...
CAAGGTCGAGCGCGATGACCACCAACTGTTTGACCGCGCGCGGCAAATATAAAACCCGGCTTTGCAAACTAATCCCTTCGCGTGTCCAAAGCGCCGGTCAAGACGCTTTTATTAGCTGGAAATTGAATCGTTAACGTGAAAGAATACACACGTCATGCCGGACTTGATCCGGCATCCATGAATTCGGGGTCGTGGATTGCGGATCAAGTCCGCAATGACAGCCTTCTCTCATGCTTCGGGGTGGTATGGCGGCCATGAACGTTAGATGGCAAACGTTTCCTTGCTCTGCCCCTGTGCCACCAAAGCAGCCAGCCAGCGCGGCATCAAACCGCGGCCACTCCAGGTTTCGCCGTTGGGGCCGCGGTATTTGGCAGGTGCCGGGTTGCCGGACTTGGCCGCGCCCGATTTGCGCACGCGCGCCTTGCCACCGCCATTCAGGTCGTCGATGGTGATGCCAAAGGCAGCCATCTTGGCCTGTATCTCCTGCACCGTCTTATTGAACTCTTGCGCCTTGATTTCTTCGGCTTGTTTTTGCAGGATGGCAATCTGGTTTTGAATATCGATCAAGTTGGTCATGGCATTAAGTAAAATATAAAAGTTTAAACACCTGTCGGCACGTTATCGTGACTCTTTTAATGAGTCGTATTATCTCTTCTTATTAACCACAAGGTCGGTAATTCAATCATTAATCCCTGATCAGTAGCCCTGAAAGAGGAAATCCATGGCACCCGTGATCTGGTCTTGTTCTTCAGCCAGGCAGGCCACTGAAGCTTTGAGGATGCGCCTTGGGACAGATCCCATCTTGGGTGTTTCCAGCAGGTAATCTTTGCCGTCAACCCGCAGCACCGGCGTAAGCCGGATGGGTAAGTTGACCTTTGCGAAATGCTCCAGACTCCGCAGCGGTATAACGACCCGGCTGTCCAGACCATCGAGCAGGTCACTCTGCACGTCGAGGAGGTAGGGCGTTGTGTTGGCATGGGCACCCGGATTGAGATAGACATCAAAACGTGCCATCAGAAAGTTCTCCACTCGTCCAGCGGCAGACCTTCGGTTTCGATGGTGGCGTTGTAGGCAGCAATGAAATCTGCGTGCTCCACGCGCCAACGGCGCATCTGCTCATGTCGTACCACATCTCGCAAATAGTTGTCGCAGACCTGCGAGACGTTGATCTGCAGTGATTTGGCGGCATCCAGAACGTCTGCGCTCAGGCTCAGATTGGTGGCCCGCTTTGCTGGACGGGTGCGGTTTGACCGGATTGCGGTTTGGGACTGAACAGTAGGCATCGTCATCTCCATGCGCATAAATGAATGCGCACAGTTTAACACCACCCTATGGAGCGGCGCCCCGTCGCGATGGACTTCCAAGCGCGATCAATGCGACACCCCGTCGCGCCGCAACACCTTGACAAAAGTGAGCCACAAGATGCGAATGTCAAACCACAGCGACTGGCGCTGCAGGTATTCCACATCCAGCTTGACCTTGTCCGGAATCGGCAGTTCGTCGCGTCCGTTCACCTGCGCCCAGCCGGTGAGCCCGGGTACCAGCGTGTGCACGCCTTGCTGCGTGCGTAATTCAATCAAATCGTGCTGGTTAAACAAGGCCGGGCGCGGCCCCACAAAACTCATGTCGCCTTTCAAAATACTCCATAACTGCGGCAATTCATCGAGGCTTGATTTACGCAAAAAACTGCCGATGGGCGTCAAGCAAGCGTCCGGATTACTCAGCAAATGCGTCGCCACCGCAGGGGTGCCAATTTGCATGCTGCGAAATTTCGGCATTTTGAAAATGGTGTTGTTGCACCCCACCCGGTCAGACCAATACAGCGCCGGCCCTTTGGACGTTAGTCGCACCAACGCCGCGACCACCAGCACAGGCACCAGCAAAATACAGCCAGCCAAAACCGCCAGCAGCAAGTCAAACAACCTTTTCATAAAGGGTAGCGTCCCATTTATCTCATTCATCATCGGCTGAAGCCGCTTGCACCAGCTTGCTGACTTTGTCGGCAAAAAACCGTTCACTCCACAGCGACAGGCTTTTTTGTTCTGCCGCTGGCAAAAAAGGTGCCGCGTCTTGTGCTGCAAGAGGCCAGTTGATCGTCTTGATTTTTGAGATCAGGGCATCGGCCAACCATTGAGCGGTCACCACCATGTTTTGGTCTTTCCATGGTCCAGCCTGGTTTAGCGCATGGGCAAGATGTGGCAAATTAGGCTGCGTCTTTTGTTTGCAGTACCAGGAAAAATCAAACCAGTCCCGGCCTTTCAGATAGGGACGGCAAAGCAAGGCGTGCAGCTTGAGTGCGTAGTTGCTGGGCAGGTCTTGCGCGCAAACTTCAAAATCCACCGGAAAATCCAGGTAATGCCAGCTTGTGCCCGTCCCGGCTGGTGGGTGGGTGTCGATTTCAAATTTGACCTTGAGCTTGCGTGGGTTATTGGCATCGTAAAACGACAGATCGAGCTGGCGACCGATGGAGTTGTCCTTGAGCATGGCTTGGCGCACAGCTTTGTCCATGTGACTGCGATCGATCAACTCGCAGCGCACGCCAAATTGCTGCAGCAGGTCAATCATGCGATCTGCCCAAATTGCAGCGCGTCAATGGCGGTGGCCATGCGCTTGTGTGCATAAACCTGCTGCAGTGCCTGCCAGGTAGGGCTTTTAGTTTGCATCAGTAATCCGTCATCAATACGCATGGATTGCGTGAGTGCCTGAATGCTGTCGATTGCCAGCTTGCGCAGGCAGACAATATCCAGCAATGCCCGCAGCGGCTGGGCCACCAGGGCCGTTTGACCTGCGAAGGTGTGGCGATCCACCGCCTCCAGAAAATAACCCTGTCGCAGCGCCAACGGGTAATAGCGAAACAGGCCCAACGCAGCAAGATCGACCTCCAGCCGCCGCCGACCAGGCACCACCGACAGCGTGACCGGCACGGACTCTGGAATCCAGCCATGAAAGCTCAACGCAGTTTCGAACGAAACGTAAGAGCCGCTTTGCAGCGCCTGCGCCAGCACAAAAGGGTGTGGCAACTTGTTTTGAAGCTGCGGAGCCAGCAGATAGAGCCCACGCCGCAATTGCAGCAGTTCGCCATGCTGCAAAGCACGGTTGACGAGGTTGTAGCGCCGCTGCGGCGTGCCTTCCAGCAGGCGCGCCAACTGCGCCTGCGAAAATACCCGATCTGCCCAACCGGCATGGATTAGCTTTTCTGTCAGAGTTTGCATTTATGAAGAATACTTGCATTTAGTGAAAGTTTCAAACATTTTATTTACTCACCCAACCACCGTCCGCCTCAGCCCCTCTTCAACAGAAACCGGCGCCACCCACCCCAACAACTGCCGAGCCTTGGAAATATCCACCTGCAAATTCCCACACAGCCTTTGCACCGCATCGCCCTTGCCCAAAAGACCCGCCCCCGCCTGCAAAGCCCACACCGGCACCGGCAGCAAGCGCGCAGGCACTCCAGCAGCCCGCGCCATGCCACGCACCAGTTCGGTAGTGGACAGGTCTTGCCCATCACTGACCAGGAAAGTCTGGTTGGCCGCCTGGGGGTGGGTGATGCAGGTGACGATGAAATCCACCAGATTGTCCAGCGCCACCAGGCTGCGCTGGTTGTGAATGGCGCCCAAGGGCAAGGGCCAGCCACGCTGCACGGCGCGCATGAGTGCAGCAAAATTGGCTTTGACACCAGGGCCATACACCAGCGGCGGGCGGATGATGACGAGCTCCATACCCGTCTCTGCAGCCATCTGGCGCAAACCCTGCTCGGCCTCGTGCTTGCTCAGGCCGTAAGCGTCTTGCGGATTCGGTGCATCGGTTTCGCTGAACGCGTGCCCGAACTCGGTGCGCTCGCCATTGACCTTGACCGAGCTGATGAACACAAAGCGCCTGACGCCGGCGGCGGCAGCCTGGCGCGCCAGATTCAAGGTTCCGTCCACGTTGACTCGCCGAAATTCCACCAGCGGGTTTTCTGAAACGTCATTCATGACATGCACGCGCGCAGCCAAATGAACCACTGTGTCGATACCCCGCAATGCCTCAGACCATGGCGTTTCGGCGTCGATGGTCCCAACAACCACGCCTTTGAAATCGTCAGCCCGGTCCTGGAAAGACCGCATGGCGATACGCACGCCCAAAGCGCGCATCGATAAAGCAGCACAAAGCGACTTACCGACAAAGCCACTGGCCCCGGTGATCAGGCAATTCATGTGCGCCCAAACAATTTATGCCATTGCAAACGCCAATAAACAGATGACAAAAAGAAACGCATCATGCTTGCAAGGTGCCAGCGCAAATATTTGAGCTTGCGGTGGCTGCTGCGTTGCGCATGATGAATCACGGTGGCTTGCGGACACAGCACTGACTTGTAACCAGACAACATGAGCCGCCCACAAAGGTCAACGTCTTCATAATAAAGAAAGTAGCGCGCATCAAAGCCGCCCATTTTCTTGAATACCGCCGATGGAAACACCATGCACATGCCGCCCACCCAGTCCGGGAAGACGGGTGCGTCCGCGACAGCGTAGTCTGCACCCCGGCACCCGCCGAAAACTTTGCACAAGATTTTCAAAGGACTTGGAAACCGGCGTGCGCTGTCTTCCACGCCGCCATCAACCCCGAGCACGACGGGTGCCGCCACGCCAGCAGTGGACGCGACAAGACACGAAAGAAGCGGTTGAAACGGGTTGTGGTCCAAGCGAATATCAGGATTCATGACACAGAAATACCGACCGCTGGACTGTTTAAAAGCCTGATTGTGATTGGCACCAAAACCCAGCGGGCTGGCGTTGCGAATGATTTTTATCGAAAAAAAATAGTCATTCAAAGAAAATGGCAACACCTCGTCCACATTGAGAGTAAGAATCAACTCAAAGTGCGAATCTCTGCAATGTTTGTCAATATCCCCCAACAGATTTTTTATCAACCCAAGTTGCGAGTGACTCACAACAGAAACCGTGAAATCTGGGGCAGACTGCGCTTCTACTTTTTCCATCGCAAGTGGCCCCAATAAATCAAAAGCCTTCGCACATATTTCAAAGCTGAATAAATGACAAGAAATGCAAACTGAATGGCGTTGATGCATTTCTTTTGATAAAGGCGCCGATAGTTGCCTAAATCGCTTCTTTCCATTTGCCACACCTGCGAGCTCAGCCCCGCCACACCAAACGGCTCTTTGTAGATGGCAGCCAGTTCAGCATCGAGTTTTACGACACGCCCACCGGCGCAAATAATTTTCAACCAGAGCATGTGGTCTTCCATATAGCGCTGCTTTTCAATAAAACGGTGGGGCACATTGCGGCGCAACATGGCAGATGGCGTCACAAATTTGTTTGACAGAATCAGAGGCCACTTGCGGATAGGCGTCACACCGCCCCGCATCACTTGCCAATCAGGAAGGCTAGCGGGGCTAAGGCGCCGATACCCATGACCCGACAAAACAACATCAGGGTGCGCCTCCATATAGGCACCCTGGACTTCTATTTTTTCGGGGTGCCAGGCGTCATCTGCATCCAGAAAAGCGACGTAAGTTTGTGTGGCCAGACGCCACCCAGCATTGCGGGCACTACCAGCACCGACGTTTTGATCCAACAAAACCAGCTTGATCCAGCCCGACTCGTAGCGCTGGCTCAGTTTTTGCAGAAACTTTCGCGTGTCGTCACCACTGGCATCGTCTACCAGAATCACCTCGGCCGGACGCCGCGTTTGGGCAGCCACAGAGGCGATGGCGCGCGCGATGGTGCCTGCGCAGCGGTAGCAGGGGATGACGACAGAAACAGAAGCTTTATCAGTCATGCCCGCAAGTACCCATCAAGCACCGACCTGGCGCGACCAAACTCAGCCGTCAACACACGTTTCATTAGCATGCGCCCCACCATCATGAATACAGAGACCGCCGGCACTGGAGAATAACGCCGCAAAAACCGGACGCCAGACTGCGTGAAATAGACGTCTAACTGCCGGCTTCCCTTGCCCAGACTGGCCGACAGCTTATGCCAGACGCAAGACTTTTCAGCGACAGCCAATTGCCAACCGCCTTGCCGCAGCCTGAACCCCAAATCTGAATCTTCCCAATACATAAAAAAAGTTTGGTCATCAAACAAGCCCACCTGCTCCAACGCTTCCCGGCGAAGCAACATGGAGGCGCCGGAAACAAAATCCAGCTGCGCAGGTCTGGTTTGGTGACGCGACAACCCGGTCCCAAGATGCACCTTGCCGCCCCCCCATAACTGAATCTGCTCTGGCTGGTCCGCCTCATACAACACCGATCCGACCGCCCCCACCAGAGCTTGCTCTTCAGCCACGCGCACCAATTCAGTCAGCGCGTTCACATCCACCGTCGCGTCGCTATTGATCAGCCAAACATAGTCAGCACCCTGTTCGAGTGCCCACCGGATTCCTGCATTGCAGCCTCCGCCAAAGCCCAAATTGAAGCCGGTCTGAAGTACCTTGATACCCGGAAAATGTGCCTCAATGTGAGCATGCGAGCCATCAGTCGAGCCGTTGTCCACCACGATCAGTTCGAAGTTTGGATAATTCAACTTCTGCAACGAGGCAATACATGCCAGCGTGTCACGCCACCCGTTCCAATTCAGTACCACCACGGCAACCCGCTTCATGGCAACACCTTGCGCTTCGGCTTAAAGAGCAGGGCACGTTTTTCCAGCAAGTGCCACGACAGATAAGCCAGCAAGCTCGTCACCCAAAATGACGCCCACAAGTGCGTTGCAAAACTCCAGCCGCGATGCCTCCCAAACTCCACCACGACCTGCTGCACCGGAAAGGCAAAAATGTACATACCGTGCGACAAGTCACCCAAACGATCGGTAGCCCAAGAACCCCAGGAAACCCAACGTACACCATTCAACAGGCAATTGAGAAACATTCAACGCACTTTGCTCGCTGAAAGGAAGTATTGATAGGTGACCAATTCCTGAAAGACGCCCAAGGTCATTGCGTTGAGCGTGCTTTTAACAGACCAGTCGTCAAAACCGGCAGCGGTGCAAGTGACCTGACCAAACTGCGGATGTGCCAATAAGGCCTTGGCTGAAGCCTTGGTAAAAAACCGCAAATGAGTTCTGTCCAATAAGCCTGCGTCTTCGTAGTTCCAGCGGCCACCAAACAACAAAGGCAGCACGACGCTGTAGTGCCGCACGTTGGGCAAGCTCACAAGCAAAGTACCGCCGACATCAAGGTACTGTGTTGCCAACCTACCGACCACGGCCCAAGGATCGACCATGTGCTCAAGCACGTCCAAACACAAAACAAGGTCAAACTTTTGCGGGCCGCTGGGCAAATCATGCTGCTCAAAGTCGAGGCAATGCACCTCATCGGCGAAACCGCGTGCCTTGCCAGCAGCTTCCTCGGCGATTTCGACGCCTACTGTGCGCGCCGCATGATGATCCTGACGCAGCCACCCCAACGTAGCCCCAGAGCCACAACCAATCTCAAGCACGCGACCGCATTCGTGGGGCAACAAAGGCTCAATCTCTCTGCGCGCATGCGCAAAGTAGTCACCTGATTTAGTTGAATAACTTTGCATATCCCAAAAATCTCAAAATTTGATGCCAGTCGGCGGGCTTTGGGACTGTTTGTGCCACATCCAGGCCAAAACGCCGTAGTCTACGATGCTTCTCAGCAGCCAGGCCCACGCCGCGCCAACGAGACCCAGCCGTGAAATAGCAAAAAACACCAGCAGTGCGTAGGGAATCAACTCGGCAGAATGCAACAGGGCGACCGCCCGAACCTTGCCAACAGCCTGCAAGGCGGTAAATGGAATTTGCGCCACCGCATTCACACCAAAAGCCAAAAGCAAAATCTGCGTGAGCGTGGCACTTTGTTGCGCAAAGTCGGCACCCAACCACAGCGTCAGCGCCCAGGGCGCGGCCACCCCCCCCAGCACCACCAGAAACGCCACCACGGCCGCACTGAAAATACTTGACCGTCTGACCAATTGATGCGCCTGGTGCAGGGCGCCTGGATCAGTTGCTGCGGCCAAACTCGACAGCCGCGCCAATTCAGGCAACAACACGCTGCACAGGGCAGCGACCAGCACCGGCAAACGCGACACCATGTCAAACGGCACGGCATACACTGCCACCGAACTGGCAGCCAAGGTAGCACCAATCACAAACCGGTCAACATAAACGATCACAGGGCCGACCACGTTGCTCACCGTGACCCAACCGCCGAAGGACAACAGGCGACGCAGCCAAGACAAGGTGCTGTGCCGTAGCAACGCAGCAGGCATAGTGGTCATACCGTGCCCAATTTCAGCGGCTACCAATGCCCACAAAACAAGCAGATGCAACACACGCACCAAGAAAATACCGAGGCAAGCCCAGACCAGGCTGGGAGAAAATAATGCGGTAAGACAGGGGCCGACCACAAGCAATATGCCGGTGGGGATACGAAGCATGTTCAACGCTCTGAATGCCCCCACACCCTCCAGATGGCCTCGGAGTGCCGAAGACAAGAGCAGCAGCGGCAAGCTAGGCAATGTCCATAGCAGAGCCAAATGCACTTCAGCGACCAAGGCAGTTGAACTTAGCTTAAAAGGTGTGCCCCAAATTGCGACGCAAATGCCAAGCACCGCAGCCATCACCACGCCAACCACCATCAGCAACACTGAAGCCGATCCCAACACATGTATTTCATCCGCCACCGCACGCTGCCCACCTGCCCGCGCTGCAGCAACCGCCACCGTCACCGCCCGACCCAGGCCCATGTCCAGAAAACTGAAGTAGCCAACCACCACCCACACCAATGACAACACCCCCAACCGCTCCTGCCCCATATAGCGCATCAACCAAGGTACTGCCGCCAATGCAGCAAACATGGGCACCACGGTGCCCATGAGCGACCATAGGGCAGAGTTGAAGAATTTACGAGGTAAGCGGGCAGTTTTGGGCATTTTGATCAAATTCATCTGAGCTGCCGCCACACAAAATGGCATCAAATGGCGCAAACTCGCCGACGAAAAGGCGCGGAGGAACGCCCTTGATTGGATATGGATGTCTGTAGTGTGGGCCAAATAGCCACACCGCCGTGTCCTCACCAAAAGTGGCGGTCGCAGCGTAGCGTATGGCCTGGATTTGATCAGTACGTAGGCGCATGTGAGCACAGGATAATCGTGGGCAAATTTCAGTCGGTATCACCGTCCTTTTCGGTTGCCTCTTTGCCCGGAATACGATGGTATCCACCGGTTTTGGGGGCACCTTTGAACTCGATGAGGGCTTGAGCTTTGAGCTGCTTGAGCCAGCGTTCGATGGTTCGCTGCGTTACCGCGAAAGTGACAGCCATTTCACCCGCTCTTTGGCCGGGGTTGGCCTGAATATGGGCAAGAAGACCATTTACACCGACATTTACACCGACATTTACACCGACATTTACACCGACATTTCTCACCTCGCCAAGGTGGTGCGGCAAAACAAAAGTCATCACAACGGATTCGGTTCGCTCTTGCAGGGTTGGCACAGGCAACCCGGCTGCTTGCATCAGGCTGGCAATTTTTAGCGTACCCCGTCCCCAAGTCTCGATGATGCCACGACGATGGAACACCCTGGCGATCCACGGATTCCATGGCCTGGATTCGTGCGGCTGGTAAAGCATTTCAGGAGTCAGGCCAAAGTGCAGTTCGCCAGGCGAGATCACCTCCAGCCGATCGTCATACAAAGCCACTGACACCGAGCCTGCCGCGCTGGCGTAGTCGCGGTGCACAAATGCGTTGGCCAGTGCTTCGCGAACGGCCTCCACAGGCAGCGCGGGGGTGTCGATGCGGGCCATTTGACCGGGCACAACTTTGCCGGCCACGGGCATCCAGTCAATCAAAAACCGCTCGGCCCGGCGCATCAGGGCAAAGGCGTTGCCAGAGTATTGGCGGTTGTCCAGAAATTCGTCGCGTGTGGTGTCTTTGAAGCGGGCCACGCGCAGATTGAATTGAGGAAACGCCGGGATGGATTGATCGTCTTGGCAAAACAGGGCCACAGCAGCGCAACTGAGTTGGTCCCCTTGCACCAGCAGGCCCAAGCCGCGCAACAAGCCCATGGGGTCGCGGGTACCGGGGTCTTCCATTCGGCCCCGGCGGATAGCTTCTTCGATGGTGACAACGAGCTCGTTGCGGTCCAACGTGTTGATTTCGCAGCCAACGGCGGGCTGCATTTCCCACCGGTCAGTGGCGTGCATGGATTCGGCCAACAAACGCTGGTAGCTGGCACGCGGCAGAATGCGGGTGGTGTTGAGCACTCGCTCATAAGGCACGCCGCGGTACGAGACAGGTGCGTTCGTGGCGCGATCTACCTGGACGAGCAGCACCTCCAAGCCAAGCGCATCGCTTTCAGATAATGGAATGCGCTGCAGACGCGGCTTCACCGGTGGCTCGAACCCCTGAAACTCGTGGGCCAATTCTTCAAGCGTGCGGTCGGTTACTTTTTGGCCTACCACTTTGCCGGATGGCGTCACGCCAAAAACCACTTGCCCGCCTTGCCCGTTGGCCAAGGCGCACAGACTCCGACAGGCACGGTCTTTCTCTGCCGTGGACTTTTAAGTTCCAGCGTCTGCGATTCGCCTGCGGCGATGAGGGTTTGAAGGGCAGCGAGGTTCATTAACGCCCTATAAGAAGGTCAGAAAATCTTGGTGAGCCTGCTTCAGACCATCCTGTAAAGTCACCTGCGCCTGCCACCCCAGCGCATTCAACCGGGTGCTGTCCATCAGCTTGCGCGGGGTGCCGTCGGGCTGGGTGGCATCAAAAGTGATGTGGCCGGGGTAGCCCACGGTGTCGCTCACGGCGTGCGCCAGTTCGGCAAT